>Ga0079224_100012533_pt1 | contig 11749 bp, 10 predicted proteins | sample Stecom2015_FD_80414 | JGI IMG/M metagenome (GOLD analysis project Ga0079224, IMG submission 80414) | Agricultural soil microbial communities from Utah to study Nitrogen management - Steer compost 2015 | ecosystem: Environmental > Terrestrial > Soil > Agricultural land | place: USA: Utah...
CGCGGAGTCTCAGGAAGGCATGCTTGCAGCCAGGGCGGAGTATGATGCTAACTGGTGGGCTGCAGGAATCAATGCGCAACTGGTTGCCAATCCAAGCGACGACGATGCAGCACGCCTCGATGGTAGTTACCTGGCTCTGTTTCCGGGCAACTGGGTCCTTGGGGCAGGCGCCGTGGAAAGATGGTGGGGACCAGGTTGGCAGAACAGTCTGATTCTTTCGAATAATGCTCGGCCTGCACCTGGCGTTTGGTTAAGCCGCCATCGTGAAACGCCATTTGAGACGCCCTGGCTATCCTGGCTCGGTCCCTGGCAAATCACCGCAACCGTGAGCCAACTTGAAGGCGAACGGGAAGTCGCCGATCCACTCCTGGTTGGGTTTCGCGGAACATTCAGGCCGATCAAAGGGCTGGATATCGGCCTTACACGCACCTTTATTTTTGGTGGGGATGGTCGGTCTACCTCTTTCTCGACGTTCTGGGATGCCTTTGCAGGCAATGACAACCCCAGAGATGCCGCGGAAGACCCCAGCAATCAGTTGGGGGCGGTGGACGTTAGATACGGATTTAAAGTAGGTGAGCAGACCGCCTCTATCTACGGCCAGATGATGGGCGAAGACGAAGCAGGCGGCTTTCCGTCGCGGAAATCCTGGTTATTTGGCGTAGATGCAACCACCAGCTTGTGGGGCAGGGAGCAGCGTTGGTATCTGGAGGGAGCAGACACGCTGGCTGATAACCTGTTTGGTTCGCCCATGGAAGACATAGCGTACGAACACCGGGTTTATCGCACGGGCTACCGCTACAAGGGGCGTAACCTCGCCGCAAGCATAGACTCAGACAGCCAGATTCTCACCCTGGGTTATTTCGACTTTCTGTCAAACGGCAGTACCGTCGGTGCGTCCGTCAGTTATGTTGATTTCACCGGGAACCCACCGTCTCGGGTTACCGTGCCAGACTCAGACGTGACGTATTTCTATCCCTCAAGAGATCAGGCCGTCATGCTTTACGGCGGTTTTTGGGAGTTTGGAACGGAATACGGTAAGGTCAGGCTTTCCGGTCAGATCGCGGAAGATAAAATTGCAGTACGCTCGCGGGAGTTGGACCAGTGGTCCCTTTCTGCGCGATGGTCTTATGGATTCTGATAATTCAGGCAAGATTGAATGAATAAACATCACCAGGCGAAAGCCACAGCGAAGATCGCTCCGCTGATGGCCTTCGTTGCTGTATTGGCCGGTTGTGCGACCGGTGGGCAGATAAACACGGCTAAAACGATTCCAGTTCCGCAGTGGCTAAATACCAAGAACACAGTAACCTCCCTCTCAGCACAGCATTCACAGCAGATCGATAAAGCCCGAACCGGAGAGATCGTTAAGCTGGGTGCTTCGCCATGGGGCGAAAATACACAGTTACAGGTAGGCGAGCGTTACTTCTCCGCAACCGGTAAATCCTGTTTTATTACCCGCATAGTAAGTGCGGAAGGAACCCAGCCTGCAACGGTGTGCGAGTACCCGGAAGGCAACTGGGGAGTAACCCGGTCTTACACTGCAGAACAAAAGGCAGTTCAAGACCAGGCAATAGGAGGTGTGCAATGATCACTCGTCATTCTGCCTCCGTGGTGGCGGCACTTTTATTTTTAGTCACTTCCATGGTGAGTGTGGGTGTGAGTGCACAAAGCCTGGGTGATATACCGGCAAGTCAGCGCGAACGGCTGATGCCGCAGATCCAGGCTGCAACGGAAAACGCGGGCAACGGCCCTTCAGAAGCAGATACCGCAGACCAGGAGCGCCAGGCCAGAACCCTGAGGTCTACCGGCACTTATGGTCCGATCCTGACGAAAGAACAGAAAGAAGAGCTGCAACCTTTCGGCGCTGAGCTGTTTACCGGCGGCTTTCGCGGCTTGCGCTCAGATGGACTTAATCCCGACTACCGCGTTCTGCCGGGCGACCAGGTAACCCTGCGCCTTTGGGGCGCTGTCGAGATGGATCGAGTACTTCCCGTAGACGCACAGGGCAACATCTTCATTCCTGCGGTTGGCCCCGTTCAGGTCGAGGGAGTCAGCCATAGCCAGCTGGATTCCGTTGTGAAAAGTGCTGTGCGCCGTGTCTATCCGGACAATGTGAATGTTTACACCAACTTGCAGGGCGTTCAGCCCGTCTCGGTATTCGTGACTGGCTACGTCAACAAACCGGGCCGGTATGTGGGGGTGCCTAGTGATTCTATCCTCTACCTGCTGGATCAGGCCTCCGGTATAGATGAGGAGCTGGGTAGCTATCGGGACATCAAACTGAGCAGAAATGGCGAAGTGATCGCCCGGATCGATCTATACGATTTTCTACTTCAAGGCACGCTGAACCACCCTCAGTTGCAGGAAGGCGACACCCTGCTGGTTGAAAAGCGTGGCCCCGCCATCACCGCGTTGGGGGATGTCAGCAAACCCTATCTTTTCGAACTATCCCAAGGCCCTCTCACGGGCTCCATGCTCAGTGAACTCGCGCCATTGCGCCCCGGTGTTTCCCACGCCCTGATTCGTGGAAAGCGGGGTACTGCGCCTTATTCCGAATATTTACCTCTTGAACGCTTTGAATCCGCTGAACTCGCCAACGGTGACGAAGTTCTGTTTCTGGCTGATCAGCGCTCCCAGAATCTTGTGGTTCAGTTAGAGGGCGCCTACCTGGGCAAATCCTACTATGTGGTGCCCAAAGGCACATCACTGCACGAATTGCTGAACGAAATTGCCATTAACCCGGAAGAAACCGCCTGGGAAAGCATCTCGCTGCGCCGGGAAACCGTGGCAGAACGCCAGAAGGAAGCTCTGAACGACAGCTTGCGCCGTCTGGAAACCACCTACCTTGGTGCCTCATCATCCACGGCAGAAGAATCTGCCATCCGGGTACAGGAAGCGGAATTGATCTCTCGCTTCGTGGAAGAAGCCCGCAAGGTAGAGCCCAATGGCCGCCTGGTAGTCGCCCACGAAGGGAAGCTGGTAGATGTGCGGCTGCAGGATGGCGACACCATCACGCTACCGCAGCGTACGGATGCCATCCTCGTGTCCGGTGAGGTCTATATTCCGCAATCCCTGGTGTATATCTCGGGTCGCAGTGCTCGCGATTACATCGATGCTGCTGGCGGTTTCAGCCAGCATGCCAACCCGGACCATATTCTGATTGCCCGCCAGAACGGTGAGGTGCGGGACGCGGGTGAGGTTCAGCTCCTGCCGGGGGATCAGATACTGGTCCTACCGAAGGTCGAGACCAAGAATCTTCAGATTGCGTCCACCGTCACCCAGATTCTCTATCAAATTGCCGTAGCAACCAAGGTAGCGCTGGACCTGTAAGTGCAAAGCGCGAAACGTACCCCCTGGCAGATAACCATCGGCGTATGGCAGGCCCTGTTCCTGAGGGAAGCCGTGGCCAGAATCAGTGCAGACAGGGTTGCCTGGCTGTGGCTGCTGGCAGAACCGATTGCACATGTGGCTTTGCTGGTGTGGGTACGCACACTTATTGGCAGGATACGGATAATACCCGGCGCGGAATTCATACCCTGGCTGGTTGTGGGAATCACCACCTTCATCATGTTTCGCAACCAGATGAACCGTGGAATGGAGGCCATAGCGGCCAACCGTGGCCTCTTCGCCTATCGTCAGGTACAGCCCGTTGATACCGTGCTGGCCCGCTGCGGCCTCGAGGGGGCAATCAGCACCGTTGTCATTACGCTAATGGTGTTTCTGTTCTCCCTGCTTGGTCACAATTTGGTTCCTTATCATCCCATGGTTGTCCTTCATATCTGGGTTACTGTCTGGGCCTTCGGCATGGGCGTGGCGCTGATCTTTTCTGTTGTGGTTACCAGTCTGCCGGAAGCCAGCAAATTCATCCGTATGTTCATGTTTCCGCTGTACTTCCTCTCCGGCATTATGATTCCAGTGCAGTACTTTCCTCACGATTTACAGCAATACCTGCTCTATAACCCCATGTTGCACGCCGTTGAACTTATCCGTACCGGATTCTTTGAAACCTACCGTGCAGTCGATGGAGTGAGCGCTTTGTATCTTCACCAATGGGTTTGGGGCAGTGTGTTTCTGGGCCTCTTGCTGCAACTTCGTTTTAAACAACGGTTGCTGGCGCAATGATCGAAGTTCGTAACCTCTACAAACGCTATCACGGCCCTTTTGGCGGCGATTGGGTGCTGAAAGACGTTAACTTCACCATTCCAGACAACGTCAGCGTTGGCTTGTTAGGTCGAAATGGCGCCGGTAAATCCACTCTGCTCAGGATCATTGGCGGGATGGACTCACCAGACAAGGGCACCGTTAACCGGGATTGCCGGGTATCCTGGCCCATAGGCCTGGGTGGAGGCTTCCAGGGGTCTATGACGGGCCGACAGAATGTGAAATTCGTAGCCCGCATCCACGGAGGTGGAGATCGAATTCCGGAAATTATCAGTCGAGTGCAGGATTTTGCGGAAATAGGGAAGGCATTTGATCAACCCGTAAAAACCTATTCCTCTGGCATGCGCAGTCGCCTCGCATTCGGGCTGTCACTCGCCTTTGATTTTGATGTGTACCTGTCTGATGAAGCGACCGCCGTAGGCGATGCAGCATTCAAAGCCAAGGCCACCAAAGCCTTCCAAGACCGAGTAGGCAAAGCCAGCATCGTCATGGTGTCGCATCAGGTTGGCATGCTTAAAGACCTCTGTCAGGCAGGGGTATGGATAAACAACGGAACCGCCACCTGGTTCGACGACATCAACGAAGCCATAAACAGTTACCACGAGAGCATCGGTAAATGATTCAGTTCCTCAAGCGCAACCCCTTTTGGGCCATTGCAGCCATTGCCACCCTGTTTGCCGTTATCTACTGGGGAGTAATGGCAACAGACCGCTATGTATCCCGGGCCCACATCGTGTTGCAAACACCTGAAATCGTGCCCACTGGTCTGAATGTCTCGTCGTTGCTCTCTGGTACCAGTGGCTCTGGCGATCTTCTACTGCTGAAAGATCATCTGGAATCCGTCGCCATGCTCAGAACGCTGCAGGGGAAGCTGGATTTACGTAGCCACTACTCACAAACGTCAATCGATCGGTTCTCGCGCCTGTCATCGGCCGACGTGCCAATAGAAAAGTTCCACGAATACATGGCCAGCCGTATCAAAATACTGTTCGACGACTACAGCAGCGTTCTGAAAATCGAAGTGCAGGCTTACTCACCCGAAATGGCCCAGCGTATTGTAAAAGCCCTGCTGGAAGAGGGTGAACGCCATATGAACGACATGGGCCAACGCCTGGCCGAGGAGCAGGTAGAGTTCATCGATAAACAGGCAAAGGAACTTGAAACCCGGTTGTTTGACGCCCGCGATGCGTTGCTGGCCTATCAGAACGAAAAAGGCCTGGTGGCACCCACGCAAACCGTAGAGGCCATCTTCACCACCGTATCCCGATTGGAAGGTGAGTTGGCGTTATTGCGAGCTCGCATCAAGGCGCAAAGCACCTACCAAAGCCAGAACTCACCAGAAATTCGGCGCCTCCGGGCTGAGGCCCAATCGCTGGAAGAACAAATAGGCATTGAAAAAGAAAAAATGGCCCGCCAGGGCGGCGATGCCCTGAATAAAGTGTCGGCGGAATACGAAACCCTGCAGATGCGCGCGGAATTTGCCCTGGAGCTTTATTCCAACGCCCTGACTACACTCGAAACCACCCGAGTAGAAGCGGCCCGCAAGCTCAAGCAAGTCTCGGTGCTGGAGTTCCCAACCCTGCCGGAATACCCCACACGGCCAGACAGAAGCTACAACATCGTGGTTTTCCTGATTTTCGCCATACTCTTTGCTGCGATTCTGCAAATGGTCATGGCAGTCATTCGGGACCACAGAGACTAACTAAGCATGAGCCACAACGGCACAAAGGCCAATTGTTGGCGCGAATTTCTGGTGCAACACGGCCTGCAGCACCGGCTAGTGTACGCTATTGGCTTTAACCCACACTGGCGTAAGACCCTGGCAAGGTTTACCCAAGGTAGCGACATAACCCATGTACGCACGGCAGACCAGGTGCCGGAAGGCGCACTAGCTTTGATATGGGGCCAGCGCCAATTGGACATCCAGCATAAAGAGACGGTGCTGGTACGCCTTGAGGATGGCTTTCTGAGGTCGGTTGGTTTGGGAGCGGAGTTTGCCAGGCCGCTGTCCTGGGTGGCGGATTTCCAGCATTTGTATTTTGATGCCACCGGCCCATCTCGCTTAGAGACCCTGCTCAACGAGCAATCGGTTACCGAGGTCGAAAAAAGCCGGGCCAGAGCATTAATTGAAGGCATCACAGCGGCACGCCTGAGCAAATACAACAGCCAGACGGCCTCCTGGGCACGCCAAGGGAAAGAACACGTCATCCTGGTGCCGGGGCAGGTAGAAACCGATGCCTCTATCGCGTTTGGCGCTCCCGGCATCAAAACCAACATGGAACTCTTACAAACCGTTCGGCAGCAGCACCCTCAAGCCTGGGTTGTCTATAAACCCCACCCAGATGTAGTCGCCGGTGCCCGAAAACAGGGCGACCAGGAGCAAAACGCACTGCAATGGTGTGACGAAATCGTCACCCATGCCAATATTGCGGAATTGCTGGAACAGGTAGACGAAGTCCATACGCTAACCTCGCTGGCCGGTTTCGAAGCGCTTCTGAGACACAAAAGCGTCACCTGCTATGGTTTACCCTTCTATGCGGGGTGGGGGCTTACAATAGACCATCACGCTTGCCATCGCCGGAAACGTAAGCTAAGCCTTGAAGAGTTGGCACATGCCGTGCTGATTCAATATCCGTTGTACAGCAGTTTGAATCACAATGGCTTCATTACCCCTGAACAGGCACTGAACGAACTTCAGTACCAAAGAGTGCGGCGGCCGACTACTAGCGTTCGTCTTGGCAAATACGCCAGGAAAGCCATTAACCTGATCAGAGGAGCTCAGTAACCTTGAGCACCATTGAACCGACCAATTCCACCGAGAACCAACGCGTTGCCATTGTTGGGACGCTGGCTAACACCATGCTGGGTTTTCGGGGCGAGTTGATTCGGGATCTCGTGGCGAGTGGCCACACCGTGTTTGCTTTTGCCATTGATTATACGCCGGTAACGGAGCAGGAAATCCGGGCCATGGGCGCAACGCCGGTGTCCTATAGGATGGGCCAGCTTTCCACCAACCCGCTCAGCGACATCAAAGCCATGCTGCAGCTATACCGGCTTTTCAAGGAGCGTGCGATTACCCTGAGTTACTGCTACTTCTCCAAGCCCGCAATTTACGGAACCCTGGCCGCCAAACTGGCAGGCGTAACAACTCGGGTGGCCAAAATTGAGGGGCTCGGCCGGGTATTTACGCGCCAGCCGGACGGCGACAAACTCAAAAAACGCATCCTTCGCCGGATTATGGCGGCACTGTTCCGCATCAGCTTGCCTCATGCCCACAAAGTGCTCGTGCTGAACGAAGGCGACAAGCAAGACCTCCAAAGTTTCAGCACCAAAATTCCGGAACCGACAGTGCTGGGCGGTATCGGCGTATGCCTGAAACGCTACCCCTTCCGCCCACCGGTTACTGCGCCAGTGAGGTTCATCTTTGTGGGCCGTCTTTTGCCAGAAAAGGGTGTGCGCTATTTTGTGGATGCCGCAAAAGCCCTGAAAACGCGATACCCCGACACCGAATTTATCCTGGTTGGTGCACCAGATAACAAGCCCGGGGCCATCAACAAGGCCGAGCTGGATCAGTTGGTATGTGAGCAAGTAGTGACCTGGCCCGGCCCCGTAGAAGACGTGGCCCCCTGGCTGGCAAGGAGCAGTGTATTTGTGCTGCCCACCTACTACCGAGAAGGGGTGCCAAGAAGTACCCAGGAAGCCCTGGCAATGGGCCGCCCAGTTATCACAACACGAATGCCGGGCTGCCGTAAGACGGTGCGGGAAGGCGCCAACGGCTACCTGATAGAACCCCACGATCAGGCTGGCCTGGAACGTGCCATGCTCCAATTCATTCAACATCCGGATTTGATTCCGGCGATGGGCGCCGCAAGCTATCGTCTGGCCTGCGAACAGTTTGATGTACGTAAAATCAACCGGACCATTATGCAGGAAATAGGGCTTGCCCTGCCGGTGGTGGGCGAAGCATCCAGCCCCCATTCGGCCAACGACTGGCCCGAGCATATTTCCGCACATACCAAAGTATTCGCAGAATAGAAAAATACAAAACCAATATGCCCAAGACCTTTCTAGTCACTGGCGGGGCCGGCTTTATCGGCTCGGCAGTTGTTCGTGAGCTCATCTACAACACCGGCCACGCCGTTGTAAACGTCGACAAACTTACCTATGCCGGAAACCTGGAATCACTGGAATCTGTCGCTAATAACCCTCGCTACACGTTTATCCAGGCCGATATTTGCGATTCAGATGCCATGAGCAAAGCCCTGGCCAGGCATCAGCCAGACATCATCATGCACCTGGCCGCCGAGAGCCACGTAGACCGTTCCATAGATGGCCCTGCCGCCTTCATGGAAACCAACATCGTTGGTACATACACCTTGCTGGAAGCCACCCGGGCCTACTGGAAACAGCTCCAGGAAAGCACCCCGGAAAAAGCAGCCCACTTCCGCTTCCACCACATCAGCACTGACGAAGTATACGGCGACTTACCGCACCCAGACGAAACCGCAAACGCCGCCGAAGCGCTGTTCACCGAAACCACGGCCTACGCCCCCAGCAGCCCTTACAGTGCCAGTAAAGCAAGTTCCGACCACCTGGTACGTGCCTGGCAGCGCACCTACGGCTTGCCCACGCTGGTGACCAACTGCAGTAACAACTACGGCCCCTTCCATTTCCCGGAAAAGCTGATTCCTTTGGTTATTCTGAATGCCCTGGCCGGCAAACCGCTGCCAGTTTACGGAGATGGCAGCCAAATCCGGGATTGGCTCTACGTAGAAGACCACGCGCGAGCTCTGCTCCTGGTAGCGCAACAAGGTAGAGTGGGGGAGACCTACAACATTGGTGGCCATAACGAGAAGCGAAATATCGAAGTTGTCCAGGCCATCTGCGATGTCCTGCAAGACCTGGCTCCCAAAGAGACGAGCTACCGGGACCAGATAACCTACGTACAGGATCGCCCGGGCCACGACCGCCGCTACGCCATAGACGCGAGCAAAATCGAGAAAGAACTGGGCTGGAAACCCCGGGAAACCTTCCAGACAGGCCTGCGCAAAACGGTACAGTGGTATCTGGAAAACGAAACCTGGTGGAAACGGGTTCAAAATGGCAGCTACCAGGGCCAACGCCTGGGGATAGGCGCATGAAGAATATCCTGCTCTTGGGCAAAACTGGCCAGGTAGGCTTTGAACTCCACCGCGTGCTTTCTCCCTTGGGGTCAATCAACGCACCCAGCCGGGCAGAGCTTGACCTAACAAGCGCACAGGCTGTAACGGATTACCTGACACGAAGCCAGCCAGACTTGATCGTAAATGCCGCCGCCTGGACAGCCGTGGATGCCGCCGAGGAACAGCAAGCCAAAGCTCGCCGCCTGAACGCCGGCCTGCCGGAGCAACTGGCCGCATATTGTTCAGAACAGTGCGCGTTCCTGGTGCACTACAGCAGCGACTACGTATACCCCGGCAAAGGCACCACCCCTTGGAAGGAAACGAGCGTTACCGACCCGCTGAATGTTTACGGCCAAACCAAGCTGGAAGGGGACCAGGCCATCCAGCAAAGTGGATGCGAACACCTGATCTTCCGCACTAGCTGGGTATACAGCGCCCGTGGCAATAACTTCATGAACACGATGGTTCGGCTGGCAAAGAGCAAAACCGAACTCAACATAGTGGCAGACCAGATCGGCTCACCCACACCGGCGCGACTCATTGCCCAGATTACCGCCATGGCCATTCGTAGCAATATCCCCAACGGCCTTTACCACCTGGCCGCCAGGGGTGCTACAAGCTGGAACGGATTCGCCAGGGAGATTTTCCGTTTAGCCAAAGCGCAAGGCGAACAACTTACCATGGGGCCGGAAAACGCAACCGCCATTCCAACCAGCGATTATCCAACACCCGCCAGGCGCCCCCTGAATTCAAGGATGGATTTGAACAAACTGGAAACCGCCCTGAACGTTCAGCTACCAAACTGGCAAAGCCAATTGGTGCTGACCCTGAACGAATACCTGGAGAGATCATGAAAGGCATCGTCCTTGCTGGCGGCTCTGGCACCCGGCTGCACCCCATCACCCTGGGGGTATCCAAACAGCTGCTGCCGATATACGACAAGCCAATGATCTACTATCCCATTTCCGTACTCATGCTGGCGGGAATCCGGGAGATTTTGATCATCACCACACCCGAAGAACAGCAGCATTTCCAATGTCTTCTGGGCGATGGTAGCCGATTTGGCGTTAGTTTCAGTTACGCTGTGCAGCCAAAACCTGAAGGCATTGCCCAGGCGTTTGTCATCGCGGAATCGTTCATTGCCGGGCAGCCTGTTTGCCTGGTGCTAGGAGATAACCTGTTTCACGGCCAGGGCTTTACCGCCCAATTACAGAAAGCCGCCCGGCGCTCACAAGGAGCTACCATATTCGGCTACCTGGTAAATGACCCCGAGCGCTTCGGTGTGGTGGAATTCAATGGCCAGGGCAAAGCCCTCAGCATAGAAGAGAAACCGCAGTGCCCGAAATCCCGCTATGCCGTGACCGGTCTCTATTTCTACGACAAGCAAGTATGTGATATCGCCAGAACGTTGACGCCTTCCGCCAGAGGAGAGCTGGAAATTACGGCTATCAACAATCACTACCTGGAAGCCGGTACATTGGCGGTAGAGCGGTTTGGCCGCGGTTTCGCCTGGCTGGATACCGGCACCCACGACAGCCTGCTGGAAGCCAGCCAGTACATACAGACCATCGAACACCGCCAAGGCCTTAAAATAGCCTGCCTGGAAGAAATTGCCTGGCGCAATGGCTGGATAACCAATGAGCAACTCCAGGCTTACGGCGAACAACTCAACAAAACCGGCTATGGCCAATACCTTTGCAACCTTCTGAACTAACAGGGAGAACCAAGGGAATGCCCCTTATTCTCGGCACAACTCCTAATAACAACTGGCAAGTGATCTGCGGCCTGTGCGACCAAGCAGGCTGGCAAACCGTCACAAAACACCCGGAAACCTGGTTCACGGCTGAAAACGCCCAGATAGCAAGCGATGACCGGGTTTTGCTGCTCCACAGCCACCCAGTCGAAGCTATCGCTCACGCCATCGCCGAAGGCAAATCACCGACGAGCGCCTTAGATGAGTGGCTAACGGCGGCGAAAGCGATGATTCATTTCTACAAGCGCCATAGAAACCACGCAGTTATGGCGTATGTCCCTCACGTATTGGCCAGCCCGAAAGTGCAGCTGGAATCCATTGCCACCCACCTGAGGCTGGACGCAAGCTCATTACCAGCGACTGCACCTCAAACCTCCAGCGCGCCTCTGCTGGAGCAACTGATGGCAAACCACGTGTTGCGGCTGAAGCCTGACATAAACCATCTATTGGCCCAGGTAGAAGCTTGCACACTCCCTTTGGAAGATTACAGCTACCAAGCGCCCGAGCTGGACATTAACGCAGCCAACGAGCAATTCATTGCGCTCCGCGGCGATCTGAATAGCCGTGACCAACAGATTGAACAACTTCAGAGAGAACTGTCTGAGCAGGCCGCGGAAAAGAAGAAAGCCGAAGACGAAGGCCAATTGCTGCTGGAACAACTCCACCTGGTACA
>Ga0079224_100012534_pt1 | contig 11749 bp, 8 predicted proteins | sample Stecom2015_FD_80414 | JGI IMG/M metagenome (GOLD analysis project Ga0079224, IMG submission 80414) | Agricultural soil microbial communities from Utah to study Nitrogen management - Steer compost 2015 | ecosystem: Environmental > Terrestrial > Soil > Agricultural land | place: USA: Utah...
GCAAAATCATGAAGGCCTATACGTTTCAGATCCTGGTAGACTTCTACGGTGACATCCCGTATACCAATGCGTTGGGAGGAGCAGCGATTCCCAATCCCGCTTATAATGACGCTGAGGAAGTATATGACGATCTGATCGAAGAGCTTTCCAGTGCCATTGCCTTGATTAATGCAGCAGAGGAGAATGACCTGGCGGTCTTGCCCTCGGCCGATGATGCGCTTTTTGGAGGCGACCTCACGGGCTGGAAGCAGTTTGCGAACAGCATCAAGCTGCGCATTCTCGCCCGCGAATCCGATGTGAAAGCGGCATCTTATATCACCGAACAGCTGGCCAAAATTGACGCAGAAGGATCTGGATTCATCGAGGAAGATGCCACCATCAATCCGGGTTATGCAAACCTCGAAGACAAACAGAACCCCTACTGGGAAGACTTCGGCAAGGATCCGGCAGGAAACTGGACCTTAACACACCTTGCCACAAGTGCTTCGGATTATGCAATTGCCAAGCTTTCAAGCTCGGCAGACCCGCGTATCGATCGCATCTTCGAAAAGCCTGCAACCGGTCACAAAGGAGTTCCCCAAGGCATCACTGCCACAGCAGCCGACTATCATCCGGACCTTGTATCAAACATTGGCCCGGGTATCCTGAAGGGGGCTGACATGGGATCTGTAATCATGACCGTTGCTGAGACTTATTTTAACCGTGCAGAGCTGGGCTTGAAAGGATTTGGAGGCGGTGATTTCGATCCGAAGACAATGTATGAAGACGGCGTAGCTGCCTCGTTTGCGACACTTGGGGTCACCGGTGAAACCGCCGTCGACGACTACCTTACTCAAAATCGGGAAAACGTTAACTATGATTTTTCCTCGAACAAGCTTGCAGCTATTATGTACCAGAAGTGGGTTGCTACTATGGGCGTTACTGCCGAGCAATCATGGTTTGATTACACGCGAACCGGATTTCCGTCCGATATTCCGCTGTCTCAGGAGATTCCCGGATTAGTACGCCCGGTAAGACTCTCCTATCCGGCAAGCGAGGTCAGCGGTAATGCAGCCAACGTTCCCGCACAGCCGAATGTTTATTCGCAGAAAATTTTCTGGGCCAACTAAAAAGCATGACGATGAAAAAGTTATCAAGTTTCATTATTATAGGACTAATAGCCCTCCTCGCCTGCACAGAGGAGGAGACGCTGATAGACCAAATCGAAGCAGGGCCCAACCTCGTAGGATTTCATACCGCAAGTCAAGCCCTGTCAGGAGTCGCAGATGGCACTACGTATGATTTCGAAGTTCCCATAAAGGTCTTTGGGCCAAGCGCCAAGGAGATTGAAGGAACCGTGACAGCTACGATCGAAGTCGATCCTACCTCCACTGCCGTGGAGGGAACCCATTTTACCTTGGATAGCAAGCAGGTTACATTGTCGAAGGATGGGGATTTTCTCGGAACGCTTCCCATTACAATGTTATCGGATGGAATTGTGGCCCCCTTACAACAGGCACCGCAACTCGTCCTGCGTGTGTCTTCCGTTGATGCTAACGGTAACGTGGTCGCCAGTGCGAAGACTATCACCCTGAATTTCTTTTATCTGTGCCCGCATGATCTGGTAGGTACTTACACGGTTACCATTGATCATACGCGGTGTCAGAATGCGCCATATGGTCCGAACTTTCCTTTCGAGGTTACCATAACAAAAAATCCGGACGGGTCCTGGCACTTATCATCCGCGGACGGTGGCTTTCTTGGCCGGTGCACGGCAAATTCTGGTCTCGATAATGCTGGTGACATTGTGGTGGTTTGCGGAGAAGTTCAGTTTTCCGATCAACTTGACTATGGCTCGTTGGACATCGGTACAATTACGGGCGGTTCGTGGGATGAAGCCACCGGAACATTGACACTTCATCATACACAAAGCTTCAGTGCCAACTGGCCATCCAACTGGACGTCCATTTATGTAAGGAAGTAGTAGAACTATGTAAGGAAGTAGTAGAACCCTAAGCGACTAATTATGAAATCTACATATCAATCCATCATCAACCTGATGGTGCTCACATGTTGCATGGTTTCCTGTTTTCCTGAACAGGATGTCGAGCCCGTCGACCCTGTGTCGGATAATCCCAAGGTGACGATTACACCAAAGACAGATCTTTCTTCCGTACGCGAAGGAGACGTCGTAGAGTTCGAGATATCCGTAGATAAGATGATTCAGAATTCACTCTCGTTCTCAGTGGTGGTGGTGGAAGGATCTTCATCAGCGGATGATCATGACTTCATTACCGACGGCGCAACTCTGGCGCCGTTCAGTCGATCCACTTCGCTCGTCGTTGCTATCCCTGACGACGAAGAAGAAGAGGGAGCTGAGCAGCTCGTAATTCAGATTATTCCGGATTACCACTGGGACTGGCAAGTGCATCCCGACCACGGGCGCGAGTCGATCTCGTTCACAATAGACGACCCGTAAACTGAACTGTTGACCGGAACTTGGAAAAGTAAAGGCTGTCATACTTGACGGCCTCTTTTTTTGCTCAATTCGAGGCCTACAACGTGTTGAGGAATCTGATGAGACGCGTCAGGTCGTCCGCCTTTTTCATCTTAAGCTTTTGAGTAGTGATGAACCTTTCCGCCGCTGGCCGGTCGGACTTAAGATACGACAGAATTTCTTTACCCTTCCGCGGATTAATGGCTATTAAAGCGGCATCAGGACGTTGTATAAAGTATACATCGGTTTGAATGTACTTGTTGGGCGTCGAGGGGATGTAACCTTTCGACGGGGACCCTTGCTCTACTTTGCAGACGCGCTGCCTCAATAAGTTAATCACATTGCCGCCTTCTACGACTTGGAGAAATCCTTTCGGAAGTTTGTCCGGCAGGCGGACGAACACATCTTCACCCATCTCGAACCGCGTGATCTTCTCCTTGTCGGGTACAAGGTAAATGTTTCCTTCATGACGGAACACAAGTTCGTTCATGCAGACATCATACTTGAGATCGTTAACGATGTAACTAACGCCATTGTAGTGAATCACTCCCTTTTGCCAATCGGGGCTAAAAAAGGGATCTCCGGTAATGTGGGCATTGTTCGGAGCCAGCGCACAATTCAGAGCGCCCGCTCCCTGTGACCCGGGTCCTGAGTATTCGATCAGCGCCTGGCCGTTAAGGCTGCTGGCAATGGTCAGTAGCAGGAAGGCTGAAGCTAACTTCCATGGAATCTTAAAATGATTCATCATGAGGGATTTTGGTAAACCAATCTACAAAAAAAGTGTCTTTTCATAAAACTGCCCTGTTGCCGCCGCCTTCATGACGCCCGACGGCGTTTTGACATTGGCTAAGCCCCTCACACCAGTCTGTAGTAACTTGGTTTGACCATTTGAGGGATACCTCGTTCGGCGCGAGAACGTGCGCTTCTAACCTGCAACATATCGCGGTACAGAATTTTTCGCCTTGCATTGGATATCCCGTTTCAGGGGTATCCATAAACGCAATATCGCCTATGAAAAAAATTCTACTCGCAGGCTTAACCGCGGTGTTCGTATTTGCCAGCGGCAACGTATGGGCACAGACGACGGTCTCCGGACGGGTTACAGACGCTGAAGATGGCACAGGACTGCCAGGTGTCAACGTCGTCGTTCAGGGTACCACAACAGGTACAGTAACCGACGTTAACGGAGACTACAGCTTGACAGTGCCCGACCAGGGTGGGACACTCGTGTTCACTTTCGTCGGGATGGAAACACAAGAGGTGCCGATTGCCGGTCGATCTACCATCGACGTTGCGATGTCACCCGATGTGGAGCAGCTTAGCGAAGTGGTGGTGACCGCGATGAACATCCCCCGTGAAAAAGCTTCCCTCGGATACGCAACACAGGAACTGGATGGCGAAGCGGTAACGACCGCCAAACAGCAGAACTTTATCAACTCGTTGTCGGGTAAGGTAGCCGGTGTGCAAATCAGAACGAACGCCAACTTCGGCGGGTCGACCAATATCGTCATTCGCGGAAACAAGTCGGTATCAGGGAACAACCAGCCCCTATTCGTGGTCGACGGAGTGCCGATCGATAACCGAACCGGCAATACGCTGTCGCAACAGACCGGTAGCACGGGATACGACTACGGCAATACCGCCGCCGATATAAACCCCGAGGATATCGAGTCAATTAATATTCTTAAGGGTGCCGCTGCTTCTGCGCTGTACGGCTCTCGCGCGGCCAATGGTGTGGTGATGATTACAACGAAGAAAGGTCGTCAGCGCCAGGGCGTGGGTATTGCTCTTTCGTCTGGAGTTACCTTCAGCCGTATTAACAAGGAAACTTTTGTTGATTATCAAAAAGAATACGGAGCGGGCTATGCGCCTCCGTCATTCGAATATTACGGACCTCAAGGTTTCTTTGAAGAGGACATCGACGGAGACGGAACACCCGATCTTGTCGTTCCAACGCTCGAAGATGGTTCGTATGGGGCTGCTTTTGATCCGAATCTTAACGTCTATCACTGGGATTCATTCGTACCCGAATCGCCTAACTACATGCGCGCATATCCATGGACGGCGGCTCGACACACTCCCGTCGATTTCTTTGAGACGGCAACGGAGTGGACGAACTCTATAGCCTTTTCGGGAGGAAATGAGACGAATACTTTCCGCGCATCATACACCAATTTCAAATCGAATTGGATTCTTCCAAACAGCGACCTGACACGTCACAACTTCGCCTTTAACGGAACATCAAATATCAATCAAAAATTGACTGCGACACTGGGCGTCAATTATGTAAAACACGACGCGACAGGACGTGGATCAACGGGATACAGCGACAACCTGATGACGATGTTCAGACAGTGGTGGCAAACCAATGTTGACGTGTACGCGCTGCGTGATATCTACCATAAAACAAAGCGGAACTACAGCTGGAACGCCGGTGACTACTGGGAGCCTGATCAGCCAATCTTCTGGGACAATCCGTATTGGACACGCTACCAAAATTTTCAGACGGATGCTCGCTCGCGGGTCTTTGGAAATTTTACACTCGACTATAAGATGACCGATTGGCTTTCGCTGATGGGGCGGATCGCTCTTGATAGTTACACTGAACTACGGGAGGAGCGAAGAGCTGTAGGTAGTGTACCGGCGCCGTTTGGAATTAACCGACTGGATGAAGCTGCGGGATATCAGCGTGAAGACCGTCAGGTAACGGAAATGAACTACGACGCAATGCTCACGGCTCGCAGGCGCTTCGGAGAAGACTTCTCTTTCGTTGGACTTCTCGGAATGAATGTCAGACGCCAAAACTTCGAGCGCGTGCTGGCATCAACGAATGGCGGGCTCGCTATTCCCGGAATTTACGCCGTGAGCAACTCACGACTTCAACCACCTTTCCCGGTAGAGCAATCAACCCGTAAGGAGGTCTGGGGTTTCTTTGCCAATGTTAACATCGGGTTCGGCGACTTTATCTACCTCGATCTGACAGGACGTAATGATGTTTCTTCCGCATTACCTGTCGACCATAACTCGTACTTCTATCACTCGGAGGCACTCAGCGTTGTATTCAGTGAACTCCTCCAGGCCGAAGCGCTCGATTTTGGAAAGATTCGCTTCAGCTATGCTGAAGTGGGTAACGATACTGATCCTGAACGGACGATCAATACATACACGCGTATTGATAACTTCGGCCAAACAAACCTGTTTTCATTCCCGACCTACGTCAATAACCCGGAACTGGTTCCGGAAAGGACGAAGAGTATGGAGATAGGTCTTGAACTGGCAGCGATAGACAATCGTCTTACCTTCGATCTCGGTCTTTATAAGACAAACTCGGTCAACCAAATCGTGGAGGTCGAAGTGTCAAAAGCCACGGGTTATGGCTTCCAATATCTTAACGGTGGAAACATCGAGAACAAAGGGATAGAACTCGCGTTGGGTTTTGACATCATTCGCAACAATAATCTGGTCTGGAACGCGGCGATTAACTGGTCGCGAAACGTAAGTGAGGTGAGGTCACTGCCTTCCGGCATTGAGAACTATGTAATCAACAGCTACCAGGGGGGCGTGTCAACCAACGCTACCATCGGTCAACCCTATGGTGTTTTTCGTGGTACAGGTTTCCAATACCTCAATGGTAAGCGCGTTGTGAATTCGTCGGGATACTACGTCGCGGTGGCTGACCAAGTCATTGGTGACCCGAACCCTTCCTGGGTAGGGGGCTTTCTCAACTCCCTGACTATTGGGAACTTCAACTTCAGCTTCCTGATCGACGTACAGCGCGGTGGAGATGTGTGGTCGCTTGACATGCACTACGGACAGGGTACAGGAATAACAGCGAATACGGCCGGGCTGAACGATCTGGGTAATCCGGTGAGAGACCCCGTGACCGATACTGAAGACAGCGGCGGAATTATCGTCGAGGGTGTACAGGCCGATGGATCTCCTAATACAGTTCGCGCAAGCGCTGAATACTACGGCGGATTGTTCTATTGGGGAACAGCCACCCGGAACCCCGTACAACTCACAGCATACGATGCATCGTATGTCAAGTTGCGCGAGGTAGCGCTGTCATACAAGTTGCCGAACACCGTGTTGGGTAACGTATTTCAGAATGCGTCCCTTTCAGTGGTTGGCCGGAATCTTTGGATTATCGATAAGAATCTGCCCTATGCCGATCCGGAGTCAGGGCTTGGCGCCGGTAATGGTCAGGGGTATATATCCGGAGCTTATCCGACTACCCGTTCATTGGGTTTGCGTCTTGATCTCACGTTCTGAACGCAAAATATTGAATCATGAAAAAAGTACTTACTATAATCTTTACACTTGGCCTGGTATTGTCGTGCGATGATCGCCTCGATGAGTTGAATCAGCCAAGACGCGAGGCAACAGCTGTTACAGCTGAGTCTCTCTTTGCTAACGGTGTGCGCAACATGTTTGACATGATGGTCAATACCGATGTCAACGTTAACATATTTCGCTTGCTTGCCCAGTACTGGGCACAGACAACCTACCCGGACGAAAGTCAGTACAATCTCGTGGCGCGCGAAATCCCTGACAACTTTTGGGAGGTAGCCTACCGGGACGTTTTGAAAGATCTCGATGAAGCGGCGCGGGTGACGGAGGAGAACTTCGATCCTCTTGTCGATGACGAGGCTACTATGCTCAATCAACTGGCCATGATCGAGATCTGCAAGATCTACACCTTTGCCATACTCGTTGATGCTTTTGGTGCTGTGCCCTACCGGGAAGCACTGGATGATGAAATTCTGGTTCCGGCGTACACACCCGGTGACGAGGTGTATCAGGACATTATTTCCCGTCTGGATGAAGCGATCAGTACGCTTGATGTTTCCGCGGGGGGCTTCAGTGCCGTTCAGGATGTGATCTACCAGGGAGATGCAGCGGGATGGCTTAGGTTTGCCAATTCGTTGAAGTTGCGGCTGGCGATGATGATCGCCGACGTCAATGCCGATCAGGCCTCGACCATGGTGACAGAAGCCATCGCGGGCGGTCTCTTCCAAAGCAATGACGACAACGCTGCTATTCAGTACCAACCTACGCCGCCGAGTACGAATCCGCTGTGGGAAGATCTCGTGCAGAGCGGTAGGGCAGACTACGTGATTGCAAATACAATTGTAGATCAGATGCAGGCGCTGTCCGACCCGCGGTTGCCGAGATATGCTCGTGGAATGGACTTCAGGTATCCGGTTGACCGGGCCACCAACCAAAAGCGGGACTCCGTTTTTTCGGAAGGAGGTACCATGGTGCTTTACTACCCGGGCCCGGATTCAGTTGTATTCCAGACGCCTCCGTTCACCATCTTCGCGCGCGACAGTGCCCTGGCTGTTCAGTTGTTCCGCGGAGGAGAATACGGCACGTCTAATACTTACTCGGCCAATTCTCCTGCAGGAGATATCTTCCACGATCCGGCGTTGGAAGGTCTGATACTCGACTACGCGGAGGTACAGTTCTTTCTCGCCGAGGCCGCGGAACGCGGAATTGCTACGCCGGCTACAGCCGAAGAACACTATGAAGAAGGCATCCGGGCTTCGATGGAGTATTGGGAGGTAGATGAAGAACGCATCAATGCTTACATCTCCCAGCCCGAAGTGGCGTACGCAACAGCGGATGGAGATTGGCGTCAAAAGATTGGAATCCAGTCGTGGCTTTCGTTGTACAACCGCGGCTTTGAAGGATGGACGGCCTGGCGCCGGCTCGACTTCGAGGCATTCAATGTCCCCGATGGATTAACGGAGGAGGATATACCGAACCGGCTTATCTTCCCGATTGAGGAAGCAACCCTCAATCCGAGCAATTTCCGGGCGGCTATCGATATGATCGGAGGCTCGGACGATGTACAGACAAAGATCTTCTGGGACCTACAATAATCGAGTAAATACCCGACTTCAAAGGTGCCCCGATGGGCACCTTTTTTACTTCCGGAATACTCTATATTTGTGACGAGATATATGTTGTACGTTTCAAGACAAGAGCATTTTAACGCGGCTCACAAGCTGTATAATCCGGCGTGGAGCAAAGAGCGCAATATCGAGGTGTTCGGACCCTGCGCCAATGAGAACTGGCACGGGCACAACTTTGAACTCATTGTTACCGTGAAAGGGGTGCCCGATCCTGAAACGGGGTTTGTCGTCGATCTGAAACGACTTAGCACAATGATTCGCCGGGAGGTTATCGACAAACTCGACCACAAGAATTTGAATCTCGATGTCGACTTTATGCAGGGCAAGCTGGCCAGCTGTGAGAATCTCGTTGTCGAAATCTGGAAAATTCTTTCGGCCCATCTTCCGTCTGTTACCCGCACCGGTACGTTGCATTGTGTTCGCCTGTACGAAACGCCCCGGAACTATGTCGAATACTACGGCGACTAATTCTTAAGATGCGCTATTACATTATTGCAGGAGAACGATCAGGCGACCTTCACGCCAGTAACCTCGTTAAAGAAATTCGCAAGAGAGACGGCGAGGCTGTATTCCGCGGTCTTGGCGGCGCCTATCTCCGAACGGCGGGCGTTTCGCTCTTCGCGGATTATGCGGAATTCGCGGTGATGGGGTTTCTTGAGGTACTCGGCAATCTACGCAAGATATCGGGCTACATAAACAAGACCGTCGCCGACCTGCGCGCATTCCAGGCCGATGTGGTAATACTGGTCGACTACGGAGGGTTCAACATGCGTGTAGCGCGGAAATGCAAGGCGGCCGGAATACGGGTGTTTTACTATATACCCCCCAAAGTGTGGGCGTGGAATCAGGGGCGGGCGAAAAAGTTGAAAGCGACGGTCGATGAACTGTTTGTGATTTTGCCCTTTGAGAAAGACTTCTTCCGCAAGTTTGATATGGATGTCCATTACGTCGGCAATCCGGTGCTCGATGCAGTGAAAGCTCATACGTCCAACCCTGAGTTTCGCAGGCGCTACGGTTTGTCGGACAATGATACCGTTATAGCCTTACTTCCGGGCAGCAGAAAACAGGAGTTGCTCCGTATCCTTCCGCTGATGCGCGAAGTGGTTACGCGGTTCCCTGATTGGAAGTTCGGGGTCGCCACGGTAAGTAACCTCGATTCTTCCCTATATGCACCGTTGAAGGGATTATCAAATACGTTCTTTGTCGAGGAAGATACTTACAACTTGCTCGGGAACGCGAATGCCGCCATTGTGACATCCGGAACGGCTACCCTTGAGACTGCATTATTCGAGGTGCCGCAGGTTGTGGTTTACAAGACCTCGGGATTTTCATATGCCGTGGCGAAAAGGCTTATCCGTGTGCCTTACATCTCGCTTGTCAACCTAATTGCGGGCAAGGAAGTTGTTCGCGAACTGATACAGGGTGATGCCCGGGGAGAAGCAACCGCTATCGAACTGAACCGTCTTGTGGACGACGCGGAGTACCGTCAGGAAATGCTCATGGACTACGAAAGGATCACCCGGATACTAGACACAGGGTCGGCGTCGGAAAACGCAGCCCGGCAGATGGTCAGGATATTGCAAGGCTGAGACCTCCCGAATTCCTTACAGGAAGCGGACCCTGGGTTCAAGGTCTGTTGTCAGGCAACCTTCAGCTTACTGTAGTGTGACTTACTGAATTTTTCCTCCGCGTAAGCGCGGTTGATTACCAGCTTCTCGGTGGATTTTTCCGATGGAAGTTCGAACATCGCGTCGTTGATAATGGCTTCGCATATACTGCGTAACCCGCGGGCTCCGAGTTTGAATGCGAGTGCTTTTTCTACAATAAAATCGATCGCGCCGTCCTTGAACTCAAGGTCGATGTTCTCCATCTCAAAGAGCTTATGGTATTGCTTAACCAGTGCGTTTTTAGGTTCAGTGAGAATACGACGCAATGCTTCTTTGTCGAGCGGATTGAGATAGGAGACGACGGGCAAGCGGCCGATAAGTTCGGGAATGAGCCCGAAGCTTTTCAAGTCCTGAGCAGAGACAAATTTGAGTAGATTGTCTTTGTCGATATCTCCGGGGTGAAATCCATCAACGCTGGAGACAAAACCGAGCGGTTTGGTATTAAGTCGGTTCCCGATAAACCGGGTAATGCCTTCAAAAGCACCGCCGCAGATAAAGAGGATGTTCTCGGTGTTGACGGTGATCATCTTTTGGTCGGGATGTTTGCGTCCGCCTTGAGGAGGAACATTCACCGCCGTGCCTTCGAGCAATTTCAGGAGCGCTTGCTGCACGCCTTCGCCGCTCACATCGCGGGTAATAGATGGGTTATCTGACTTGCGCGCGATCTTGTCTATTTCATCGATGTAGACAATACCGCGTTCAGCAGCTTCGACGTTGTAGTCGGCCGCCTGGAGAAGACGGGTAAGAATGCTTTCAACGTCTTCACCTACATAGCCTGCCTCTGTGAGGACGGTAGCATCGGCGATACAGAAAGGGACCTGGAGAATCTTGGCGAGTGTCTTGGCCAGGTATGTTTTCCCCGTTCCGGTTTCGCCCACCATGATGATATTTGATTTTTCAATGGTGACGTCGCTGTCGACTTTGCGCTGCATGAGGCGCTTGTAGTGGTTGTAAACCGCTACCGAGATCACCTTTTTGGCCTCATCCTGACCGATAACGTATTCATCAAGGAATTTCTTGATTTCACGCGGCTTGATCAGTTTGAAGTTCGGAGAAAAACCGGCTTCGGTCTTGCTTTTTTTCTCCTCCTGCAGAATCTGGCTCGCCTGGGTTACACACTTGTCGCAGATATGCGCGTGTATGCCCGAGATCATCAGATCTACATCTTTCTTACTTCTCCCACAAAACGAGCAAGTTACTTCTGCCATATAACGGTGTTGATAGAAAAAAGAGGCCGATGTACCGACCATGCGTCCGATAATTTCGGACAGTCTGCAAAGGTACGTAATTAATGGTACATCGGCCCCAAAAAAGGGTTATGACTTGTGCGGGGGGGTACGTTCCAGCACTTCGTCGATGAGTCCGTATTCTTTGGCTTCTGCAGCGCGCATCCAGTAGTCGCGGTCGGCGTCACGCTCGATTTTCTCGTACTTCTGCCCGCTGTGTTTAGCCAGGATGTTATAGAGGTCCTTTTTTACCTCTAAGGTCTGCTTTAACGCGATTTCCATGTCAGCCGCCTGTCCCTGCATTCCACTCATGGGTTGGTGGATCATGATACGTGAATGGGGAAGCGCTGAGCGTTTCTTGGCCGATCCTGAAGCGAGGAGGACGGCGGCCATGGACGCTGCCAATCCCGTGCAGATGGTCGACACATCGGGGTTGACGTAGTTCATGGGGTCGTAAATACC
>Ga0079224_100012536_pt1 | contig 11747 bp, 6 predicted proteins | sample Stecom2015_FD_80414 | JGI IMG/M metagenome (GOLD analysis project Ga0079224, IMG submission 80414) | Agricultural soil microbial communities from Utah to study Nitrogen management - Steer compost 2015 | ecosystem: Environmental > Terrestrial > Soil > Agricultural land | place: USA: Utah...
ACTTGAAGTTCGTCCGCCCGATCTCGACGCATCTGGGGCGCTTGCCGGATGTGGATGTCCGTATCGCGGAGTGGCCGAAGTTCGCGGTCGAAGGCCCGGATACCGACAGCGTCATGGATTGGGCGTCACTGATCTTCTGTGAGTGGGCGGGTCCCAACGCCGCCAAAGCCAGCCACCGACGACGACCGGACCAGCGACTCGTCGTCCGCCTCCACCGATTCGAGCTGGAACGAGACGAATGGCGCGCAATCGACATCGAGCGAGTCGACAAGGTGGTGGCGGTGGGTGAACCGTATCGGCGGCGGATCCTCGAAGTGACCGGGTGGCCGGAAGAGCGCGTCGTCGTGATACCGAATCTCGTGGATCGGGCTCAACTGGACCGCCCCAAACTCCCCGAAGCCCAACGGACGATCGGCCTCCTGGGCGCCACCCCCTGGCGCAAGCGTCCCGACCGGGCCCTGGACGTCCTGGAGTACCTGTTGGAACTCGACGCCGCCTGGAGACTGCTGATCAAAGGGCCCCGCCCCGACGCAGAGAGGTGGATGCGTCTCGACGACTTCCAGACGGCACGGTACGCCGACCTGGAGAAGCGAACGAAGAGTATGGCCGATCACGTGACTTGGGAAGACGCCAGTCCGGGCGTGGCCTCTTGGTTCCGACGAGTGGGTCACGTCCTGTCACCCTCGGAAGACGAGAGCTTTCATCTCGCCCCAGCCGAGGGGATGACCTCCGGAACCATCCCCGCGATCTGGCCTTGGTTCGGCGCTGACGAGATCTACGACGCCCGCTGGATCGTCGAGAACGCTGAGCAGGCCGCGGCGGCCATCTCCCGGCGCGGACCCGACGACAGCCAGGCGGCCCGCGAAGAGACGACGAAGTGGGACCGGGCCTCGATCCTCGAGGAGTGGGAGCGTCTGCTGTTGACCCCTCCGTAGAATGCCGGCCGTGACCTCCGACTCCCCCCGGGATCTGAACGACGAGAGGCGACTGCGCATCGGCCTGGAGGAGCGGCTGGCGGCCGAGATCGAGAAGTCCGCCTTGTGGCGGCGCCGAGCCGAGGAGCGCAAGGAACGGATCCGCGAACTCGAGCGGCAGTTGGGTGGACCGAAGGGCGTCAGAGGCTGGCTCCGACCTCTCCGTCGACGGGCCGCACCTTTCCCTCCTGTCCCCGAGCAGCCCCCGGGCCCGCTCGAGGACTCCCGACGACGAGTACCCGCACTGCCGACTGTGACCGTCGCCACGCTCGTCGACCATCCCGCGATCGAACCCGTCGTCGACGAGGCGAACCGACTCGACCTGAGGGTCGTGGGTGAGGAAGCCGTTGCCCGAGCCGACTTGATCGTCATCCACGGTGGGACATGGCGGGCGACGACGCGGGAAGTCCGGGAGGAAATCGGATCTCTCCTCGAAGGTCCCCGGCCCCCGGTTCTCGTCTGGGAGACCGAGGCGGCGGCTGACGACCGAATCACCTTCGCCGACGTAGAAATCAGCTCGGTGCCGGGGACCTCGAGTCGCTTCGTCGCCGGATCCTTCAGGCCTCACCCGCCCGATCGCGGTACCGCCGAGTCACTTCAGGACTTCTCGCTGGACATTCCGCCTCTCGGAGCGGTGGAAGCCGCTTCCACCGGGGTGCCGATCGAACCGGAAAGATTCCGGACAGTCGACGTCGCTTCGCACAGCGCCCGTCGATGGGCGTATCGATGGCATCGACCCTCCCGGCGCCTGTCGGAGATCTTGTCGCTCGCTGGAGTGCCCCACCCGGACCCTGACCCAACGGTGGCCGCGATCCTGATCTCCAATCGCCCAGATCTCGTCGGCGAGGCGTTGGACCGACTCGGAGATCAGTCCTGGCGCCCCACCGAAATCGTCGTCGGGCTCCACGGTTTCGACGATCCGGGGCTCGTCGCCCCCGCACCCGACATACCGCTCACCGTCCTGAGCCTCGACGAAGGACTCACACTGGGAGAGTGCCTGAATCGGGCCATCTCGCAGTCGACAGCAGACGTGTTCGCCAAGATCGACGACGACGACTACTACGGGCCTCGCTATCTGGAGGACGCCGTCTACGACCTCTACGCGGGCCAGGCGCTGGTTGCGGGCAAGGCGACGGTGTTCGCGTATTTGAGCGGCGAGAACCGAACGGTCCTCCGCCGACCGGGGGCGGAGCATCGCTCGATGACCGGAATCGTGGGCGGCAACACGATGGTCTTCCGCCGCGCCTTCTGGGAACAGTTCCCCTTCCCCCACCGGCCACGTTTCGTGGACAGGATCGTGCTCGAGGCCGCGGTCTCCGCCGGGATCCAGCTCTATTCCGGGTCTCGGTTCGAGTTCTGTGCTGTCCGTCACGGGCGAGATCACACATACGGGGCTTCCGAGTCGCTCTTCGCAGCCGGCGCCGAGGACGCCTGGCCCGGGTTCGACCCCGCGAAGTGCGTCGTCCCGGATCTCGAAGACATCCTGGGACAGTGAACATCGCCATAGTCGCCGACGGACGCCTCGACACCGACCCGCGGGCATCGGCCCTCGGATGGTCGCTCCGCCATGTCGGCAATACGGTGATCGCCATCGACCTGGCGGGAAAGAGCGCCTGGGCAGATGTCCGGGTGTCGGTGGCTCCGCGCGTTCCCGAAGCCGGTGGACCGGTGGGCTCGCTGCTCAGACGAATCCAGCCTCGATCGATCGAAGCTCGGTGGCGGCGACAACGTCTCGCATCTGCCCTCGCCCGGTCCGGCGCCGACCTCGCGTATCCGATGGCGCCGGACCTGCACGAGTTCTTGTCGACGATGACGTCCACCCCCCTGATGCGCCAACCCACTTGGGATCCTTCCGGGCCGGATCTCGTGACTCTCGCCCCTCACGATCCCACCCTGTCCACCTCGCCGGCGGGGCCTGGAATGGACCACCACTCCGTTCTCGACCAGTCGGACGGCTACGAGCCGGAGTCGGGACGACATCGTGGCCGACGGCTGGTGCTCCTCTACCGGCACACCCCGACCACCCCCGGTCGGTATCTCCACGCCGCCCTGGAGAGGGCCGGGGTCGAGGTGCATGCCCCGGGTCCTCATGTCGAAGGCGAGGACGCCGCCGGATACGACGGTGTCGTGGTGGTCGAGAGCCCGTATCCGCCACCGTCGATCGGGGATCCACGCCCCGATATCCCGGTTCTCTTCTGGGTCCACCACGGGGAGCACCATCTCGGAGCGAACTTGCGCCTGGTCGATCGCTTGCGCCCAGACGCGATACTGCTGGCCCACTCGTGGCACCTGGCCCATCGGTTTCCGGTGCCAGTCCACAGGTTCCCTTTCGGTGTGCCCAGAGAGCTGTTCGAACGGACCAGTCGTCCGTGGAAGGGACGAACCTACGACGTGGCCATGGTGGGCGCCGGCCTCAAGGAGGGTGGGAGGCGCTACGGAAGGCGAGCGGCGATGGCGCAGCACCTAGCGGCGGCCTTCGGCAACCGCGCCTTCTTCCCGGATCGGGTACCGCCCGAGGAGTTGGCGCGGATCTACGCCGACTCCCGAGTGGTCATCAACGACGGCGGCAGCAGGCACCATCCGATCACCATGCGAGTCTTCGAAGCGATCGGCGCCGGCGCTCTCCTGCTGACCGAAGACCAGCCCGGGACCGACCTGCTGTTCCACCGTCATCACTACGAAGCTCTGGATTTCGAGAGGATCGTGCCACAGGTCCAAGATCTGGTCGGTGACGAGAAGAACGCCCACCGCGCCAGCGAGGCCAGGGCTCGTGCATTCAGCCACCACACCTACGATCATCGCGTCGACGAGCTGTTCCGGATCTTGGATCACACGCATCCTGGCGCCTGGCAGGGAAGGGACAGCCCTGCGTCGCTGCTCGGTCGGGTCGTCGACGAGGACATCGAGATAGACGTGCTGGCTTCGGACACTCCTGCCCTCGCTTCTGACCTTCCCGACCGGACCGTCTGGGAACTCGAGCGGATCCTCGATCGGCTCCGCAGCGGCGGCCGCGTCGATGCTGCCGTGGTCACCCGACCGAGTCCTGACCTCGACCTCGTCGTCGCCGCCTCCAGACAGTACGTATACGCGACAGAGACCGTCGCCGAGCTCGTACGGGATGCGATGCTTCGGCACCATCCGGACGCCACGTTCGAGATCGTCGATGGAATCCTGCGGGCCGACACCGGAACCCGGGAGCGATACCGATACCCGCCAGAGCCTCCGACATGACACGGCCTCCCGATCACGTCGCTTCCGAGAACGACTACCGCGCCTTACGGCCCGACCCGTCGGCCGGGCCGGCCGTCTCCGTCGTTGTTCCCGCTTATGGACGACCGGACGCCCTCGCCCGGACCCTGGCAGGACTTCTGCCCCAGCTCCGGGACACCGACGAAGTGGTCGTGGTCGACGACGGCAGCGAGCCGCCGATCACTGGCCTCCCTGACAGGGTGAGGCTGCTGCGCCAGGAACGGGACGGGTTCGGAGCTGCCCGTGCTCGCAATCTGGGCCTGGCAGAAACAGAAAGGGACGTCGTCCTGTTCCTGGACGCCGACACGATCCCCGGCAAAGGATTCGTCGACGCCCACCGTGGGTGGCACGCTGTCGCCGCCAACCTCTTGGTGGTCAGTTTCCGCAAGCACGTCGCCGCATCTGGCACCACCCCAGAGGCCATCGCCCGGAACGGCCCGGAGCTGCTCCCCGAGATCGACAACCCGGAGGCGGGGATCGTCTCGGACTGGCGGCGTTGGCTGGCTAGACGAGCCGCCCGGCTGACGTTGGGCGATCACGCCTTTCGAGCAGGACTCAGCAACAACATGTCGATTCGCCGAGAACGCCTGGAAGAGGTCGGTTCCTTCGACGAGGCCTTCAAGAGCTGGGGCGGCGAAGACACGGAGCTGACGTGGCGGGTGTGGAATTCCGGCGCCTTCATCGTGCCGGAAACCGTCGACGTGTTCCATCAGGTGGAAACGGACGAGATGCGCGGCTGGCGGCAACAGGCTCGGAAGACGAACCTCGCTTTGATCGCCGATCGAGTGCCGCACCGGTTCTATCGACCCAGGCCCAACCCCTTCGCGTCCGTCCCCAAGCTGAGCTGGATCGTCCCCGCGTCGACCAGGGACGAGGTGGAGGCGGTATGGAAACGGATGACAGCCACACCCTTCGGTGACGCGGAGCTCATCTGGGTACCGACGGGGGAAGCCGCCGGGTCGCTGACGGCGCTCGAGAGGAACTCGCCCCGAAATCGCATCGCCGCCAGCGTCGCGGCAGCGATCTTGGACGCGAGAGGCGAAATCATCGCATTCTGCGACGCCCGGGTCCGATTCGGGCCGAACGTCGTGCCGAAAGCGGTCGACCGGTTGAACGCAGACCCGCGGGCGAGCGTGGTTCGGTTGCCGTACGCCTTGGGGGAGGATCGCTACCGAAGGCTCGACGACCTCGAGGCGGTCGACGTCACGTACGGACGTGACGGCGCTCCATTGCTGGCGTTGGCGAAACGGCGCGAGCTCTTGAAGGATCGGACGGCTCTAGCCGACCCGTCGCGGTGGTGGGTCGAGACCCTGCGCCGCTCGCGGCATGTCCTCCTGCCCGGTGACGCCGCCTCCGCCCCCCTCGAAGCATTGGGCCGGCCTCGCCTGCCCGGACGCGCCGAACTGACGACCGTCGCATGGGACGAGGCAGCCCGGATCGCGGTTCGCAATGTCCGGTCCCGTCTGCGTAGCGAGGAAGCGCCTGACCCTGCGCCTGAAGCCGACGAACCGCGTATCCCGATCGACTACGTGGGCTTCACCGAACGTTTCAATCTGGGCGACGACGCGGTGCTCGTTGCCACTCAGCGCTTGATGCCGTGGGCACGCATAGGACGGGACATCGACGAGGCGAAGTGCCTGATGCTGGGTGGCGGCACATTGATCAACGGCAGGCGCTACTACCTGACGCGGATACTGCGCAGGGACACGCCGACCAACGAACGCGCCGTGTTCGGCGTTGGCGTGCGGGATCCGGCGTTCCATGGAGTGACCGAGCCGATGGAAGAGTGGTGGCGCTTCTTCGATTCGTCTCTCGTCACCACCGTCAGGGGGCCGATGTCGGTGGAGCACCTGCGTCGTCTCGGCTATCGAGGCGACGTGGAGGTGATCGGGGACCCCGCCCTCTCGTTGGAGGTCTCCGGAGTCGAGGTCGATGCGGACAGCGTCGTGGTGTGCCCGGTGTGGACGTCGGGCAATCTGATGGGCGGAGACGACCGGCCCGTATTCCAAGCGCTCGCAGGTCTCATCGAGAGGTTGGTCGCCGAAGGCCGCCATGTGACGATGCTGTCGGCTTTCCCCCACGACGACCGCCACATCATCGAGCTGATGCGGGCGGCGGGACATCCCGATCTGGAATACGTGGCCGGCTACACCGACGTCGACGAGGCCATGCGGGTGCTAGCCCGGGCCGGAATCGTGGTAGCCGAAAGACTCCACGCCGCGATTCTCGCCGCGGCGGCGAGCCGACCCTTCGTGGCGCTGGAGTACTGGCCGAAGCACCGAGACTTCGCCCGTTCGGTCGACGCGGAGGAACAGGTGGTACCGACGGCCGGTATCGAGGCCGACTCCCTCTGGAAGACGTTCATGGAGATCGACCGTCACCGCGACGAGCATGCGGAGCGAGTCGGCCAGCAGGTGGCCCGTCTTCGATCGCTCCAGCAGCGAGCCGCTGCGCGGCTGCACGAGCTCCTCGAGGCGGCGCCGGGAGGCGACGGATCGTGAAGATCTGCATGTTCGTCAAGAACTCGTTCGAGTACGACGCCCGGGTGACCAAAGAGGCCAAGACCCTGATCGATTCCGGTCACCACGTGACCGTGATCGCCTACCTGGTGCCGGGGGTCACGCCCGAACACGAGGTTCGGCCCGACGGAATCGAGGTACGGCGGATCTCGCGAGTCAACTTCGGCGTAGACGCCCTGAACAGGATCGCCGCCCGCTACGTCGGCGCCGTCGAGGCCCGCCACTCACGCCTAACTGGCGAGCCCGTGGACATCGAGCGCGCCCGGGCGCGATACCGCATCACCCCCGCCTCCACTGTGGCCCCGGGAACGGAAGAACAGATCGACCTCGAACGACCCGCCCACTCCTCCCAGCCCGCCACCACCAGTCCATGGCGTCGTCTCTGGGGACGAGTGAGCACACCGATCCTGTACTCGGTCACCGCCGTGGCGAGGTTCGGGTTCAGGGTCGTCAAGGCATTGATGGGTCGTCAGGGGCGAGCCCTGAAGACCTGGGCGATCAACCGGCGAATGATCGAGGCAGGGCTCGCCGAGAAAGCCGACGTCTACCACTCCCACGACCTCAACACTCTCTATGTCGGCCACGTGTGCAAGAAGCGAACCGGGGCAAAGCTCGTCTACGACAGCCACGAGTTGCAAACGGAACGCAGCCGGATGGGGTTCTGGTGGAAGCAGTGGGCACTGTGGAACGAGCGCCGCTGGCTCCCATCGGCGGATGCCCTGATCGTGGCGAGCCCGCCGTGGATCGACCACATCAGAGGCCTCTACGGATCGATTCCGGACCCGTCCGTGGCGGTGATCAACGTTCCCGAGCCGACCGAGGTCCGGCGCCGTGACCTGCGCGAGCCGCTCGGACTGTCCCCGGGCACCCCGATCGTCCTGTACCAGGGATCGATCCAGGAGAACCGGGGCATCGAACCCGCGATCGACGCAGTGGAGTTGCTCGACGACGTGGTGCTGGTGATCGTCGGCTACGGCTACTACCGGGATGCCCTGGAGGAGCTGGTTCGTAGGAGGAACCTGGGTGATCGGGTGCGCTTCTTCGGCCCGATTCCCAACCACGAATTGCTCCATTGGACGGCGTCGGCCGACGTCGGGCTGTGCAACATCGTCAACGCCTCGCTCAGCTACTACACCACGCTGCCGAACAAGCTGTTCGAGTACATGACGGCCGAGGTTCCGGTACTCGGGTCCGACTCTCCTGGCATCGGGAAGGTGGTCCGCGAAACCGGAGTGGGCGAAGTGGTGGATCCTGTGGACCCAGCGGACCTGGCCGCAGCGACGATGAAGATCCTGTCGGATCCCGAGCCTTATCGGTCCGCGTGCCGAAAGGCGCGCCAGCGATACAACTGGCGAGTCGAGTCTCAGAAGCTGCTCGAGGTGTACGCACGGTTGGGAGTGAGTCGATGACCGCCGGCGGGCGACGCAACCTCCGCGCCGCAGTCGAAGAATGGCTCCAGGGACCGGAGAGCCACCCAACGCTACGTCTGGCATTCGAAGAGTTCCTCGCCGGGCGCTACGCCGGGCTAGCGCCGCAACTCCGCCAGGTCCATGCTGCTCGGCGCCGCTTCCTGTGGGACGATCGACGGATCCGAGACGTCTACGGCGTCGGCGGAATAGGAGAGAGCCATACTCTCTCTCAAGCGGCCCATGCCAGTGCCCCGGTCGACCAGGGCCGGCTGCTCTTCCAACTGACCCGGTGCGTCCGTCCCGGCCGAGCTCTGGAACTCGGAACCAATCTCGGGATCTCGGCGGCGTACATCGGGCTGGGCCTGGAGGCGGCTGGACACGGCCTCCTCACGACCGTGGAAGTCTCCCCCGCCAAGCTCCGAATCGCTCGCGAGCTGTTCGAGAGTCTGGAGCTCCGTCGGATCGAACCGATCGAAGGCTACTTCGACGACGTCCTGCCCGAGCTGCTTCCGCAGATATCGCCGGTTGCGCTCGCCTTCATCGACGGCAATCACGAGCGAGATGCAACTCTCCGATACTTCGACCTCATCCGACGACACATGCCGCCCGGTTCGACGATGGTGTTCGACGACATCCGCTGGTCCGAAGGCATGTCCGAGGCATGGGAAGCGATCTGCGCGTCGGATCGCGTAACTGTGGCTGTCGATCTCGGGCGCACCGGCATCGTGGTGCTCACCTGACCCGCCACAGCTGAGCCGATCCCAATCGACCGGTTCCCGGGATCTCGATCGGCTCACCCTCGGCGAGGGCGAGAAAACCTTCCAGGCGGTCTCCCTCCGGTTGGCGAGGCCCCTCGTCGACGAACAAGAGATACGAGGGCACGTCGTCGGAGAAGGGCAACCGCGGTTCCCGCGGGAACAGGCGGGTTTCACAGCCCGACAGCCAGGTCATCTGAGGCAGCATCCCGGTCACGATCGCACAACGCTCCCCGCTTTCGGCGGCGACGGCCTCGGCGACCTGCACCAAGACCTCGAGCGACTCGCCTCGAGCTTCGGCGTTGGTGTCGAAACGTTGCCCGTGGAAGGCCAGGGAGCCGAGGAGGGTGAACGCGGCGATCCAGACTCCCGCCTGATACGTCCACAGGGGCAACCGCATCCGGAGTTGGTCGACCGCCAGAGCGCCGGCGACGAGGAGAAGGCCAACGGGAAAGAACACGAACCGGGGTTCGCCATGGGAAAGGAGACCGAGCAGCACGAACTGGCCTATCGCCGGGACGAGCAGGAACACCGCGCGAGCACGATGGACGGGTTCGGTCAGACACCACAGCCCCCAACCGAGCCCAACCAGCAGGAGCAACGCCCCAGCCTGGCCAGCGAGCAGATCCGGGAGATCTCGGGCATAGTCCACGAGACCCTCTCCGAGATACTCCCGACCTCCCGCCCCGGCGGTGTCCAACAAGATCCCCCACGGCGTACCGGTGGCGAACACCGAATGGGCGAAGTGAGGAACCAACAACAGCACGCCCAACAGGACGGCCCGAGCCAGTTGCGGGATCCGATCTCTCACCCTCGGCCAGTAGGCCGCGGCTGCGGCGAGCGCCAACAGCCCGAGTGAAAGGATCGATTGATAGCGGATGTAATAGGCGATCGCCGCGATCCCGGTGGCCGCGTAGAGGAGCCTCCCGGACGGAGTCGTCTGTTCGAGCCAACGCCACACGAGGAGAGCCACGACGAACAGGAGCCCAGCCGAGGGCAGATCGGTGAGAAACTCTGCTCCTCTCCGCAGGAACGTAGGCGCGACGGCGAGGGTGCCGGCCGCCAGCAGGCCGACGCCACTCGAACCGACTTCCCGTCCCAGCGCCCAGAGCGCGACCACGGTTCCCAGCGCGAAGACGACCGCCACACCGCGAAGCGCCAGAGGCGACTGCGAGAACGGCAACACGGCAGCGGCGATCGCGGACTGGCCTACGCCCCGATGCAAGTCCCAACCGGTATCGGGCGTGCCGAAAAGCCATGCCCGAGCTTTCAGCGCGTACGCAGCCTCGTCGTGTCCCAACTGCCCGCTCTCGATCACGATGCGGATCAGGACCAAGGCGACAAGGCCGAGTCCGACGGCCACCAACGAACGGGGCAACCGCTTGGTCACCGGATCCAGGAGGCGTGGGCCCACGACTGCCACCGCCGCTGCCGCGCCCATGGTTGTCAGACGGACCGGAGCCTGACCGAAGCTGATGCCGATCGCCTCCGACGCGATCAGGAAACCGAACGTGGTGGCCGCACCCACTCGCAGTGCCAGCGGCTCGATCGGGTGCTGAGCCGCGGATATCGAAATCAGGGCTCCGACGAGACCGAGAGCCATGAACCTGATCCCGGGGACCTCCACCAGTCCCGGAAGAGAGATCAGAACGAGCACCAGGTAGGCGAGGCCGACCGACGCCCCGGGGCCAGCGACGAAGGACAGGAGCCAGCGGGCGCGCATTCCCGCCACGCTATATCGATTCAGCCGCCGTACAGAGCTCGGTAGAAGAAGGAGGCCATTTCGGCCCGGGTCAGCGGCCTGTCGGGACAGTACCGGTCGTTGTCGGGCGGATTGCAGCCCCGGGTGACGTCTGCCGCCATCAGGCGATCGATGGCCGACTCGAACCGATTCCCATCGTCGTCGACGAAGTAGTCCCGACCCTCCGTGTTGGAGTAGCGGTCGGGGTCACCGGCTGCGAATGCGTTGACGAGCATCTGCGCCATCTCATCGCGAATCAGGGGCGCGTCGGGACAGAAAGCCGTGTCAGAGCAACCGAAGCCGATGCCGGCCGCCATGAGGGCGTTGATGTCCCCGTCGAACACCGAATTGTCGTCGTCGGTGAAGTAATTCCGGTCGGATGCGGGAAGCGACAGCGTCCGACGGATGAATGCGGCCACTTGCCCGCGGGTCATGTGCCGCTCCGGGCAGTATTTGGTGTTCTGGGGAGGATTGCATCCTCGGGTGATTCGCTGCTCGGCTAAGGCGTCGATCGCCTTTTCGTGGGTGTTGCCGTCGTCATCGGCGAAGAACCCGTTCCAGGTCTTGACCACCACCGCCTCGGAGCTGGTGAGGTGAGGATGCGGATCTATGGCAACGGCTCCCCACCCTTCGCCGATCCGCAGTTCGAAGTGGAGATGGGATCCGCTGTTCTCGGCGTTGCCGGAGTCGCCCACCCAACCGATGAGCTGACCCGCCTCGACCGGGTATCGGAAGCTTTTCCCGGCGCCTTCGGCGTTCGCCTTCACCCAGGCGTCGACGATGTCCGGGGCGATCCCGAGACCGAGACCGTCGTCGGTTCCCTCGGTGTCGTTGTTGAGGTGCAGGTAACGAGTCTGCCAGCCGTCGTGCTGGATCACGAGCCATTGATGGTTGACATTCCTATCAGGGGAACCCTTGGCGTCGAGCCCTCTGACTGCTGTGACGACACCGTCGGCGACGGCGACGACCGGGGTCATCTTGGGGCTCATGATGTCGACACCCTCATGAGGGCGGGAACATCCGTCGCGGCATGCCCCGAAGTTGTCGAACCCGGGCGTGTACGGACCCGCAACCGGGAACACGAGCTGGGGAATGGTCAC
>Ga0079224_100012539_pt1 | contig 11745 bp, 7 predicted proteins | sample Stecom2015_FD_80414 | JGI IMG/M metagenome (GOLD analysis project Ga0079224, IMG submission 80414) | Agricultural soil microbial communities from Utah to study Nitrogen management - Steer compost 2015 | ecosystem: Environmental > Terrestrial > Soil > Agricultural land | place: USA: Utah...
CCGGCGCCGCGCAGCCGGAGGCGCTCGGCCTCTACCGCCGGGCCGGCTTCACCGGCATCCCGCGCTTCGGGGCCTACCGGGACTCGCCGGCCAGCATCTGCCTCGGCAAGTCGCTGTAGCTCCAGGTGCTGTAGCTCCCGGTAGCGCCCGCTTCCGGTAGCGCCTCGCGCGAGCTACTCCCCGGTGGCGCTCACTCCTCATCCGGCAGCCGGCCGGCGAAGGCGAGCACCACCTGCTGGATCGCGGCGACCTCGTCGCGGGCCACGATGGTACGCCCACCGGTGACCTCGGTGATCTGTTGCAGCGCCGCCGCGTCCGCCTCCGGCCCGACCGCCAGCGCGATGATCGGCAGCGGGCGGTCCGGCTCCACCTCCTCGGCCAGTTCCGAAAGCAACTGCTCCAGGCTCCGGCCGCCCTCGACCTCGTTCCTCCCGTCCGTGATGATCATGAGCATGTTCAGCGCGTCCGGGCGCCACTGGTCCCGCATGGCCAGGTAGCCGTCGTACACGGTGTCGTAGAGCGCGGTGGCGCCGCTGGCGGTGAGGCCCTGGATCGCCTCGACCATCGCGGCACGGCGCTCGGCGCCGCCCAGGTCACTGATCGGGACCAGCTCCCGGTAGGGCGTGGTCGCGGTCAGCCCGGAGGAGAACTCCCACAGGCCGACGTTGGTCTGGTTGTTGAGCATGGCGACCCCCTCCATCGCCGCGCCCTGCAACAGTTCCAGCCGGGTCTGGTCGGTGCCCGGCACGGTGTCGGCCATGGAGCCGGAGGTGTCCATCACGATCAGGACGTTGTTCGGCCGGGTCACGACCGGCCAGACCCGGAGCATCTCGCCCAGGCCCGCCGGCGTGGGGACCCGTTGCGGGGCCGGCACCTGGGCCGCGAACCCGTGCCGGGAGGCGAGCAGCGGGACGCCCACCCCCGATCCCGCCGGGTCGCGGAAGCCCGCATCGGTGAACGCCCGCTGGCCCTCCGGGCCCCGCACGTACCCCAGGAACTGCTCGGCGACCTCGCGCTTCTCGGCCCCGACCCAGGGCGCGTCCAGCACCACGTACGGGTAGTCGGCGTAGACCACGCCCTCCCTCAGGTAGACCGGGACGAGCGGGATGCCGCCGCCGGCCGCCGGCGCCGGCTCCAGCCCGGCGGTGTACGCGGCGAGTTCGTGCTCCAGCACCGGGAACGCCGCCGGGAGGTCCACCGCCACTCCCCCGGCGTCCGGTGCGCCGGCGCCCTCACCGTTCTCCCCGCCGGCGCCGGCCTGCGCGTACTCCCGCAGCAGCGACCGGGTGTCGTCCACGTAGGAGGAGACGAGCTGCGAGAACTCCAGCGCCTCGAGCAGCTCCTGGTCGCTGAACACCTCGTCGTCGTCCCGGTCCAGCACGGTCAGCACTCCGGCCTGGCCGGCGGCGGTGCGGGCCGGGTCCGGGAAGCCGACCCGCAGCGGTCCCCACTCCGGATGGTCGAACTGCTCCCAGGTGCGGCCCCGGGCGAAGGACTCCACCAGGTCCGCCCAGCCCAGTTCGGCCTCCGGCCAGCCGAGCGCCTCGGCCATCGGCCGCTGCATCGCCAGCACCACCGGCGACGACGCCAGGCTGGGCGGGGAGGTCGGCAACAGGGTGGCGGCGTCCGGGCGGGCCGCGGCGACCGCCAGCCAGGTGGACGACTCCGGCGCCCAGACATCCGGGCGGGAGCCGTCCTGCTCCTCGTCCCAGTCAGGGGAGAGGGTGGCCGCGGCGAAGCTGGAAGGGATGGGCTCGATCTCGACCCGGGCACACCGCTCCCCGACCGTGGGCCCGGTCTGGTGCCAACCGTCGGCGACCCGCGACAGCACCTCGGTGTGGTCCGGTGAAGCGGAGACGGTCAGGGTCACGGCCGGGTCGGCGCAGCTCGAGTCCGACCAGCGCACGAATGCCACGGCGGCGACCGCGACCAGTGCGATCCCCACCACACTGGTGACCCCGACCGTGAGGCCGCGGCGGGAACGTCGGTGCCGGGACACGGAGAGTGACATCAGCGATCCCCCATGGGCAGGTCGTTGACGCACCGTACGGACGTACGTACCGGTGCGGGCGGTCGATGTAGGGTGTGGTCTGCGCTGGGTAGGCGGCAAACTTATACGAACCTACAGTGCCCCTGGTCAGGTGGGCAGAGCAGAACCGATCGGATCCGTTTGGGGGGGACCGATTCATGGGCTGGACACTCGCCCGGCGGTACCGGCTGACCGACCCGGTCGCCGGCGGGCCGACCGGACGGCTGTGGCAGGGTGTCGATCTCGGCACCGGCCAGCCGGTGGCGGTCAAGGTCCTGCACCCCGGGCTCGCCGACCGCCGGGTGGCCGACGAACTGCTGATCGCCCGGCGTACCCTCTCCGCGCTCTGGCACCCCGGGATCGCCCGGTTGCTCGATGTGGTGGTGGATGAGGGCCAGGTGGCGCTGGTCACCGAACTGGTCCCCGGCACCGACCTGGCCCGCCTGCTCGCCGGGACCGGCGCGCTGCCACCGTCGCGGGCGGCGTACCTGGCCGCCGCGATCGCCGACGCGCTGGACGCGGTGCACCGCGCCGGCCTGGTGCACGGGGACCTGAAGCCCACCAACGTGATCGTGGTGGAGCCGACCGCCCGGGACGGCCCGGGCCTGGCCGGCCGGCCGGGCGGGTCCCCGGTGCGGCTCACCGATGTCGCGATCGGCACCCTGCTGGGCGGCGGCTACACCGGGCCGGAGCCCTCGCCCTACCGGCCCGGGTGGACGATCGGCGGCGCGCTGCCGACCGCGGCCAGCGACGTCCACGCGCTGGGGGTGCTGCTGCGGGAGATGCTCACCGGTGACCCGGAGCGGGACCCGGCCGACCCGCGGCTGCGGGAGGTGGTCGACGCCTGCGTACGCGGTGAGCGCAGCGCCCGCCCGTCCGCGGGCGCGGTCGCGAGCTGGCTGGGGCAGCTCGCCGCAGACCTACCGCCGGACCCGGCCGGCGGCGCCCGCCAGGGGTCGATGGCCGGGCCGGCGGCTGGACGGGCGGCCGGGCGGGGCCGGCCCGCCGGGCGGGCGCGCACCCGGGCCCGGCGGCGAGTGCCCTGGCTGGTGGGCGGGATCGCGATCGCGGCGGCGGCGGCGGCGGTCGCGGGCGCGGGCGCGGTGCTGGACCCGGGGGCGCCGCAGCCGACCGGCGGGTCCACCCCGGCCCCGGCCACCACCGAGGCTCCGGCGGCGGCCCCGCAGTTGCCACCGGAGGCGGGCGCGCACACCGAGGAGGGTGGCACCGCGTTCCTCCAGTACTGGTTCAGCACACTGAGCTTCGCCGCGCAGACCGGCGACCTCGCTCCGCTCACCGAGGCGACCAGCCCTGACTGCGAGGACTGCCAGGAGGCGATCGCGCGGATCGAGGCCGCCCACGCCGCCGGCGGCGGCTTCCGCGGCGGCGCGTACGTGGTGCGCGGGGTGACCGCGGCCAGCCTGTGGTCGGCGAACCAGCCGGTCTACGACGCCACCATCGACCGCACCCACCGCGCGGAGCTGGACTCCTCCGGCGCCACCGTGGCCACCCTGCCCGCGCTGTCGTTCGCCACCTGCACCGTGGTGCTGGAGTGGTTCGACGAATGGCGGGTACGCGAGATCATCTCTCCCGGCTGCGTCGGCTGAGCGGCCGGGCGGCTGAGCGGCTGAGCGGCTGAGCGGCCAGGCGACGGGCGGGGGCTACCGGCTGACGCGGCGAGCCGCCGGGACCCGGCGGTCCGCCGGTCCGCCGGCCCTCGCCTCACGACCGGCGCAGCGACGCGTGCAGCAGTTGCAGCGGCCGGACGGTCATGTCGCCGCGGATGAGTGCCTCGATGCCCATCACCGCCGCGGCCGCGCCCGGCACTGTGGTCGCGCACGGGATGTCCGCGGCCACCGCCGCGCTGCGGATCTCGTACCCGTCCCGGCGGGCGCTGGGCCCGGAACCCTGCGGCGTGTTGATCACCAGCGCCACCTCGCCGTTCGCGATGATCGACACCGCGTCGGCGCCGTCGCCCTCGAAGTGCTTGGGGACCAGTTCGCAGTCGATCCCGTGCCGGCGCAGCACCTCCCCGGTGCCGGCGGTGGCGACGATCTCGAAGCCGAGGTCGGCCAGGCGCTTCACCGGAAAGATCATGCCGCGCTTGTCCCGGTTCGCCACGGTCACCAGGACCTTGCCGGCCACCGGCAACGAGCCGTACGCCGCCGCCTGGGACTTCGCGAACGCGTGGCCGAAGGCGGTGTCGATGCCCATCACCTCGCCGGTGGACTTCATCTCCGGCCCCAGCAGCGAATCGACCCCCCGGCCGGCCCGGGTACGGAACCGCTTGAACGGGAGCACCGCCTCCTTCACCGCCACCGGACCGCCGACGGGTGCCACCCCACCGTCCCCCGTGGCCGGCAGCATCCCCTCGCCGCGCAGGTCGGCGATGGTGGCGCCGAGCATGATCCGGGCCGCGGCCTTGGCCAGCGGCACCCCGGTCGCCTTGGAGACGAACGGCACGGTCCGGGAGGCGCGCGGGTTGGCCTCCAGCACGTAGAGGGTGTCGTCCTTCAGCGCGTACTGGACGTTGAGCAGCCCGCGCACGCCCACGCCGCGGGCGATCACCTCGGTGTAGTGGCGTACCTGCGCCAGGTGGGGGGTGGCCAGGGTGATCGGGGGCAGCGCGCAGGCGGAGTCGCCGGAGTGGATGCCGGCCTCCTCGATATGCTCCATCACGCCGCCGATGTACACCTCGCCGCCGGCGTCGGCGAGCGCGTCCACATCGATCTCCACCGCGTCGTCGAGGAACCGGTCCACCAGCACCGGGTGCTCCGGCGAGATGTCGGTGGCGCGGCCGATGTAGTCGCGCAGGGTGGCGTCGTCGTAGACGATCTCCATGCCGCGCCCGCCGAGCACGTAGGACGGCCGCACCAGCACCGGGTAGCCGATCTCCTCGGCGATCTGCTTCGCCTCCTGGTAGGAGGTGGCGGTGCCGTGCGCCGGGGCGAGCAGCCCGGTGGCGGCGAGCAGCTTGCCGAACGCGCCCCGGTCCTCGGCCAGGTGGATCGACTCCGGCGGGGTACCGACGATCGGCACCCCGGCGTCCTTGAGCCGCTGTGCCAGCCCCAGCGGGGTCTGTCCCCCGAGCTGCACGATCACCCCGACCACGCCCGGGCCGCCCGCCACCAGCCCGGAGACGTGCTCGGCGTGCCATACCTCCAGCACGTCCTCGAACGTGAGCGGCTCGAAGTAGAGCCGGTCGGAGGTGTCATAGTCGGTGGAGACGGTCTCCGGGTTGCAGTTGACCATCACGGTCTCGTAGCCCGCCCCGGAGCCGGCCGGTTCCGCCGGGGTGCCGCCGCCCCCGAGCGCCTGGACGGCGTGCACGCAGGAGTAGTCGAACTCGATCCCCTGGCCGATCCGGTTCGGCCCGGAGCCCAGGATCAGCACCTTCGGCCGGTCCGACGGCGCCACCTCGGTCTCCTCGTCGTAGGAGGAGTAGTGGTAGGGCGTCTTCGCGGCGAACTCAGCGGCGCAGGTGTCCACCGTCTTGTAGACCGGGCGCAGCCCGAGCCGGTGCCGCAGCGTACGCACGCCGTCCTCCCCGGCCAGTTCCGGGCGCAGCGCGGCCACCTGCCGGTCCGACAGCCCGGCCCGCTTGGCCCGCCGCAGCAGCGGCTCGTCCAGCACCGGTGCCGCCACGATCTCCGCCCGCAGCTCCACCAGCCCGGCGATCTGGTCCACGAACCAGGCGTCGATGCCGCAGGCGTCACAGACCTGCTCGACGGTGGCGCCCAGCCGCAACGCCCGCTCCACCGTGTAGAGCCGGCCGTCGTGCGGGGTACGCAACGCCGCCAGCGTGGACTCCACGGTGGCGTCCGGCGGGTCCGGCCGGGTCCAGAACCCGGCCGCGGCCGTCTCCATCGAGCGCATGGCCTTGTTCAGGGCCTCGGTGAAGTTGCGGCCGAGCGACATCGCCTCCCCCACCGACTTCATGGTGGTGGTCAACTCCGGGTCGGCGCCGGGGAACTTCTCGAACGCGAACCGCGGGATCTTCACCACCACGTAGTCCAGCGCCGGCTCGAACGCGGCCGGGGTCTCGCCGGTGATGTCGTTGGGGATCTCGTCCAGGGTGTAGCCGATCGCCAGCTTCGCGGCGATCTTGGCGATCGGGAACCCGGTGGCCTTGGACGCCAGGGCCGAGGAGCGGGAGACCCGCGGGTTCATCTCGATCACCACCAGCCGGCCGGTCTCCGGGTGCACCGCGAACTGGATGTTGCAACCGCCGGTGTCCACCCCGACCTGGCGCAGCACCGCGATGCCCAGGCTGCGCATGGCCTGGTACTCCCGGTCGGTCAGGGTCATCGCCGGCGCGACCGTGACGCTGTCGCCGGTGTGCACGCCCATGGGGTCGACGTTCTCGATCGAGCAGACGACCACCACGTTGTCGTGCCGGTCGCGCATCAGCTCCAGCTCGTACTCCTTCCAGCCGAGCACGCTCTCCTCGATCAGCACCGAATGGACCGGGGAGGCGGCGAGCCCGGCGGTGGCGAGCCGCGCCAGATCCTCCTCGGTGTGCGCCATGCCAGAGCCGAGCCCGCCCATGGTGTACGAGGGGCGGATCACCACCGGCAGGCCCAGTTCGGCCACGGTCTGGCGTACCTCGGCCAGGGAATGGCACACCCGCGAGCGCGGCGTCTCTCCCCCGGCGGCGGACACCACCTCCTTGAACAGTTGCCGGTCCTCACCGTGACGGATGGCGTCGATGTTGGCGCCGATCAGCTCCACGCCGTACTTGTCCAGCACTCCGGCGTCGTAGAGGGCGACGGCGGTGTTCAGCGCGGTCTGGCCGCCCAGGGTGGGCAGGAGGCAGTCGATCGGCCGCCCGTTCCGGCTCTCCGACGCGATCACCTTCTCCACGAACTCCGGGGTGATCGGCTCCACATAGGTGGCGTCGGCGAACTCCGGGTCGGTCATGATGGTGGCCGGGTTGGAGTTGACCAGGCTCACCCGCAGCCCTTCGGCGCGCAGTACCCGGCACGCCTGGGTGCCGGAGTAGTCGAACTCGCACGCCTGGCCGATCACGATCGGCCCGGAACCGATCACCAGGACATGCTCCAGATCGGTACGCCTAGGCACCGGCCGGCACCCCCTCCACCAGCGCCACGCTGGGTCTCAACTTCGTTCCACCAGTTCCACACTGGGTCTCAACTTCGTTCCACCAGTTTCACGAAGCGGTCGAACAGGTGGTCCGCGTCGTGCGGCCCGGCCGCCGCCTCCGGGTGGTACTGCACCGTGAACGCGGGCACGTCCCGGCAGCGCAGCCCCTCCACCACCTGGTCGTTGAGGCAGACGTGGGAGACCTCCACCTCGCCGAAGTCGGTGCTCACCACCTGGTCCAGCGGCGCGTCCACGGCGAAGCCGTGGTTGTGGGCGGTCACCTCCACCCGGCCGGTGGCCCGGTCCAGCACCGGCTGGTTGATGCCGCGGTGGCCGTAACCCAACTTGTAGGTGCCGAAGCCGAGCGCCCGGCCCAGGATCTGGCTGCCGAAGCAGATGCCGAACAGCGGCATCCGCCGCCGCATCACCTGCCTGGCCAACTCGACCGCGTGATCGGCGGTGGCCGGGTCTCCGGGGCCGGGCGAGAAGAACACCGCGTCCGGCGAGACCGCGAGCAGGTCCTCCAGTGTGGAGGAAGCGGGCAGCACGTGGGTGGTCACGCCGCGGGCGGCCAGCCGCCGGGCCACGTTGCGCTTGATCCCGAGGTCCAGCGCGGCCACCGTGTACCGGTGCTCGCCCTCGGCGGCCACCGTGTACGGTCGCGCCGTGCTGACCTGGGCGGACAGGTCGGCGCCGAGCATCGGCGGGCTGGCCAGTACCCGCTGCCGCAACGCCTCCGGATCGGTCTCCACGCTGGAGATCCCGGCCCGCATGGCGCCCCGCTCCCGCAGGTGCCGGGTGAGCGCCCGGGTGTCCACCTCGGCGATGCCGACCACGCCCTCGGCGGCGAGCCGCTCGGCCAGTTCGCCGGAGGCGCGCCAGTTGGAGGCGGTCCGGGACGGGTCGCGGACCACGTAGCCGGCGACCTGGATCTTGCCGGACTCGTCGTCCTCGTGGTTGACACCGGTGTTACCGATGTGCGGCGCGGTCTGCACCACCACCTGCCGGTGGTACGACGGGTCGGTCAGGGTCTCCTGGTAGCCGGTCATGCCGGTGGCGAAGACCGCCTCGCCGAACGCCTCGCCCACCGCGCCGTACGCCCGGCCATGGAACACCCGCCCGTCTTCCAGCACCAGGACGGCCGGGGAGGAGGCCGCCCGGCGGACGGCGCCGGCCCACGATTCCTGGGGACCGCCGGTCCCGGTCACCGCTGGGCCTTCCCGTCCAGCACGGTCGGCTCACCCCGCAGGAAGGTGGCCACCACCCGCCCGGGCAGCGTCATCCCCGCGTACGGCGTGTTGCGGCTGAGGCTCGCCAACTCCCCCGGCGTCACCGTCCACCGGGCCGCCGGGTCCACCAGGGTGAGGTTCGCCGGCGCGCCGGGCGCCGGGTCGTGGCCGTGGTCGGCCAGGCCGGCCACCCGGGCCGGGACCCGGCTCATCCGCTCGGCCAGCAGGTCCCAGACCTTCGCCTGCTGCTGGTCCTCGCCGCCGAAGACCGCCAGCGCCACCGGCAGCGCGGTCTGCAGGCCGAGCATGCCCGGCCGCGCGTACGCCCATTCGCACTCCTTGTGCTCCACCGTGTGGGGGGCGTGGTCGGTGGCGATCGCGTCGATGGTGCCGTCCGCGACCGCGGCGCGCAGCGCCGCGGTGTCGGCGGCGGTACGCAGCGGCGGGTTCACCTTGAACACCGGGTCGTAGCCGACCGCCGATTCCTGCGTGAGCAGCAGGTGGTGCGGGGTGACCTCGGCGGTGACGCGTACCCCGCGGGCCTTCGCGGCGCGCACGATCTCCACGCTGCCGGCGGTGGAGAGGTGGCAGACGTGCAACCGGGAGCCGACGTGCTCGGTGAGCAGGACATCGCGGGCGACGATCGCCTCCTCGGCCACCGCCGGCCAGCCGGTGAGCCCCAGCCGGGTGGCGAGTTCGCCCTCGTGCATCTGGGCGCCCTCGGTCAGCCGCGGCTCCTCGGCGTGCTGGGCGATCACCCCGTCGAACGCCTTCACGTACTCCAGTGCCCGGCGCATCAGCCGGGGGTCGGCCACGCAGTGGCCGTCGTCGGAGAACATCCGCACCCGGGCCGCGGAGCCGGCCATCGCCGCCAGCTCCGCCAGCCGCTGCCCGGCCAGGCCCGCGGTGACCGCGCCGACCGGTTGCACGTCCACCAGCCCGGCCTGCCGGCCGAGCCGGAACACCTGCTCCACCACGCCGGCGGTGTCGGCCACCGGGTCGGTGTTCGCCATCGCGCAGACCGCGGTGTAGCCGCCCAGCGCCGCCGCCCGGGAGCCGGTCTCCACGGTCTCGGCGTCCTCCCGGCCGGGCTCGCGCAGGTGGGTGTGCAGGTCCACCAGCCCGGGCAGGGCGACCAGCCCGTCGGCGTCCACCACCTGGGCCCCGGCGGCCGTCAGGCCCCGCCCCACGTCGGCCACCACGCCGTCGCGTACCAGCAGGTCCACTGGCTCGCCGCCGACCAGGCGGGCACCCCGGATCAGGTACACCCCCGCGTTCACGCCACCCCCCGGCTCGCTCTCCGGCGTCACGCCCCGGCCGCTCACTGCTTGCCCCCGAGCAGCAGGTAGAGCACTGCCATGCGGACCGAGACCCCGTTCGCCACCTGCTCCACGATCGTAGACCGGGCCGCGTCGGCCACCTCCGGCGCGATCTCCATGCCCCGGATGATGGGACCGGGCGCCATCACGATCGCGTGCTCGGGCAGCTTCGCCGCCCGCTGGCAGTCCAGGCCGTAGCGGCGGGCGTACTCCCGCTCCGTGGGGAAGTACGAGTCGGCCATCCGTTCCCGCTGCACCCGCAGCATCATCACCACATCGGTGTCGCGGATCACCGCGTCCAGGTCGTAGGAGACCTCGGCCGGCCAGGTGCCGACCCCGACCGGCACCAGCGTGGGCGGCCCCACCAGGGTCACCCGGGCGCCGAGCGCGTGCAGGAGCACCGCGTTGGAGTGCGCCACCCGGCTGTGCAGGATGTCACCGACGATCGCCACCTTCAGCCCTTCCAGCTTGCCCAGCCGGGCCCGGATGGTGTACGCGTCCAGCAGCGCCTGGGTGGGGTGCTCGTTGGTGCCGTCGCCGGCGTTCACCACCGACCCCTCCAGCCAGCGGGCCAGCCGGTGCGGCGCGCCGGCCGCGGAGTGCCGCACCACCACCGCGTCGGCTCCCATCGCCTGCAGGGTGAGCGCGGTGTCCTTGAGGCTCTCCCCCTTGGCCACGCTGGAACCCCGGGCGGAGAAATTGATCACGTCGGCGGAGAGGCGCTTGGCCGCGACCTCGAACGAGATCCGGGTACGGGTGGAGTCCTCGTAGAACAGATTGACCACGGTCCGCCCGCGCAGGGTTGGCAGCTTCTTGACCTCGCGACCGGTGACGTTGGCGAGTTCGGCAGCGGTGTCCAGGATGGTGGTGGCGGTGACCGGGTCCAGGTCGGAGGCGGAGAGCAGATGCGTGATCATGCCTCCTCCGACCCGGAAGTGACGATCATCACGGCGTCGGTGCCGTCGGTCTCGGCGAGCAGCACCCGCACCTGTTCGGACAGGGCGGTCGGCAGGTTCTTGCCGACGTAGTCGGCCCGGACCGGCAACTCCCGGTGCCCCCGGTCCACCAGGACCGCGAGCTGGACCGCGGCCGGCCGGCCGAGGTCGCGCAGGGCGTCCAGGGCGGCCCGGACGGTCCGCCCGCGGAACAGCACGTCGTCCACCAGGATCACGCGGAGCCCGTCCACACCGCCCGGAGGCAGTTGGGTCGGCCCGAGCGGGCGCGGCGCCTGGGAGCGCAGGTCGTCCCGGTAGAGGGTGACGTCCAGGGTCCCGGTCGGGACCTCGACCCCCTCGAAGGCCCGGATCCGCTCGGCGATCCGGTGTGCCAGCGGGGCGCCGCGGGTGGGGATGCCCAACAGGACGGTCTCACCGGCCCCGTGGGTCTTCTCCAGGATCTGATGGGCGATCCGGTCGATCACCCGGTGCATCTCGGCGCCGGAGAGGATCGTCTTGCCGGTCGCCGTCCCGGCACGTGGGAGGCCGGCGGGTGAAGTCTCGCCCGGTGGGGTCTGGCTGGGTTGAGCGTTGCCGGGTGGAGCGTTGCTGGGTTTGGTGCTGCTGGGTTTGGTGCTGCTGGGTTTGGTGTTGCCAGGTGGGGTGTTGCCGGGTGGGCGCGCGGATGCGCCGGCACTGCCGTGGGCGGCCGGCACCGGCGGCGCCACCCCAGGCTGCCCTGGGTGGGCCACGGAGGACCTCCTTCCCCGCCTCGCCGGACGGGTCGTTAAAGGATGTCGAGCGGTTAGAGCGTACCAGCCGGAACCTGGTGGGCAACGGTTACTGAACGCACATGGTTGGCGTGTAAAGTCACACTTGACCGACGGTGCGGCTCCGGCGTAGCGTCACTCTGCGTAGCCAAAACCCGGGGCAATCCCCTCGGTCAGTCACTGGGAGTGTCGGCCATGCCTTCTGAGTTCGCCAAGCAGTTGGGCGCCCGCCTGCGCGCCATCCGTCAGCAGCAGGGGCTGTCCCTGCAAGGCGTGGAGGAGAAGTCCGACGGCCGCTGGAAGGCCGTGGTCGTGGGTTCGTACGAGCGGGGCGACCGCGCCGTGACCGTGAACCGGCTC
>Ga0079224_100012540_pt1 | contig 11745 bp, 10 predicted proteins | sample Stecom2015_FD_80414 | JGI IMG/M metagenome (GOLD analysis project Ga0079224, IMG submission 80414) | Agricultural soil microbial communities from Utah to study Nitrogen management - Steer compost 2015 | ecosystem: Environmental > Terrestrial > Soil > Agricultural land | place: USA: Utah...
CGCCGACGTCCTGCAGCGCCTGCTCGCGCCGCTGCGCCGTGACGATGACCTCCTCGATCTGAGCGGTTGCGGGAATCGACGCCAGGAGCGCGAGAGCCGCGACCCACGGCAGCGCGCCGGGCAACGAGGTACGAGTGGTATGCATCTGAAGTCCTCCGTCCGCGAGAACGACGATCCGGAGAGCGCTTCGAGAAGGATCGCGCGAGACGACACGCGTCACGCCGCGATTGCCGCATGACGGCATGCAGGATGCGTACCAGAGAAGGTCGTCCGAGACCGCGCGCGGTCTCGGATACGCTCATCGCGAGAGCGTCAATCCATCAGCGAGCTCGTCAAGGAGCGAAGCTCGGCCGCTTGCTCCTCGAGCACCTCTGACGGGTGCTTTTCCGCGGCCGCGGCGATTCTGTCGACGACCGGGCACATCACGTCGTCCTGAGCGTTCTCGTCCGTGAGAAACTTTGCGGCGATCAGGACATCCGTGACCGTGATCGTGCCGGCGTCGTAATCGAGATCGTCCTGGTGCTCGACCGCGTGCTGCAGCGTCTGCGGCAGGCCCCAGCTCGCGAGCAGCATCCGTGCGATCTCGCCCTGATAGGCGACGGCCGTTTTCGCGATCTCCGCGTCGGGCGCGCCGCCGATGCCTTCCGCGCGCATCACGATGTAGAGACGCCCCATCACGTGCAGCAGGCCCGCAAGCAGCGCCTGATCGGGATTGACGCTCGTGCAGTGCTTCGCGAGCACGTAGCATGCCGCCGCGACCTCGAGGCTCGTGCGCCAGATCACCTCGATCTGCGCCCGCGCCGAAGGGGAGTACGTCTCGCGGAGGCGAAGCTGATGGATCGCGTACGCGACCGCGATCGAGCGCACGAGATTGAAGCCGAGCCGACTCACCGCGGTGCGCAGATCCGTGACCTCGGGGCCGGCGCGGCGAAACTGCACGGAGTTCGCGATCTGCAGCGCGCGCGCCGCGAGGGCCGGCTCCGAGCTCAGCACCTTGACGACGTCCTCGGCGCCCGCGTCCGGCGACTGCATCGCGCGCTGCACGCGCAGGACGGCCTCCGGGAAGCCGGGCAGCTCCAAATGATCGTCGCGGATGTCCTCGGCGATCTTCGTCATCAAGGACTCGAGCGGCGATTCGATCGACTCCATGTCGACGGCGGCTTCAGGCGTCATGACTCCTTACCGTGCGGTCCATCACGCTTCCGCGTTATCGGCACGCGCCCGAAAAACTTGAGCCCGTCAGCAGGCCGCCGTCGCCTCGATCTCGACGAGAAGATCGGGATGCGCGAGGCGCACGACGCCGAGCAGAACGCCCGGCGGCTTCACGGGCAGCGGTCCGAGACGCGCGTCGATCACGTGTCTTGCCCCCTCGAAGGCCGCGAGATCCGTGACGTAGTAGCTCAGTCGGACGACGTTCGCGAGCGTGAGCCCGGCCTGCGACAACACCGTCTCGAGGTTGTCGAACGCCCGGCCGAGCTGCCCCGCCATGTCGCCCACGTGGAGCGGTCGGCCGTCGGGGTCGACGGACGTCTGTCCCGCGATGAGCACGATCCGCTCCGCGCCGCGGACGTCGACCGCTTGCGAGAAGTTGAGCCTGTCCTGCCAGGTCCATGGATTGATCGGAGTCATCTCCATCCCGCGATCCTCCCCCGATAGCCGCGACGGACAGGCCTACTATGCCCGTTCGGACGAGCCGATCCCAGAGCCCGCGCCGGGAATGCGCCGCACGGCGTGTCCGCCATCCGGGCTCGCGCGCCTAGCGTGACGCCGGTCGATCCCGCATGCTTTCGAGCGTCGACTCTCGCCCCGCGAACCGGGAGGCCGCGCGATGGCCCTCGTATTCCGCCAGCTCTTCGACGCGCGCTCGGCGACTTACACGTATCTGCTCGCGGACTCCGAGACGAGGGAAGCCGTTTTGATCGATCCGGTCTTCGAGCACGCTCGGCGAGACGCCGCGCTGCTTCGCGAGCTCGGGCTTCGGCTTCGTTATGCGCTCGACACGCACGTGCACGCCGACCACATTACCGGCGCGTCGCTGCTCCGAGCGTGGACCGGCAGCCGCATCGCGATATCGGCCGCGGCGGGCGCGTCGGGCATGGACATCGCGCTCGGCGACGGCGACCGCATCGGGTTCGGCGAGCATACGCTCGAAGCGCGCGCGACACCGGGCCACACGAACGGCTGCATGACCTTCGTGCTCGACGGCGGACGCGCCGCGTTCACCGGCGATGCGCTCATGATCCGCGGCGCCGGCCGAACGGATTTTCAGCAAGGCGACCCGCACAGGCTCTATCGCTCGATCGTCGACGTGATCTTCAAGCTGCCCGACGACTGCCTGATCTATCCCGCGCACGACTATCGCGGCTTGACCGCGAGCAGTGTCGGCGAGGAACGCCGCCACAATCCGCGTATCGGCGGCACGCGCGACGAGAACGATTTCGTCGGCTACATGCAGAACCTGCATCTGCCGCATCCGAAGCAGATGGATGCCGCGGTGCCCGCGAACTTGCGGTGCGGCGACATCGGCGCCTCGCCGCCGGTGCCGGAGCAAGCATGGGGACCGCTGCGCTACACGTACGCCGGCATCGACGAGATCGAGCCCGAATGGGTCGCCGAGCACGCCGACGCCTTGCAGATCGTCGACGTTCGCGAGCCGCACGAGTACAGCGGCGGGCTCGGCCACATTCCGAATGCCGTGCTGATCCCGCTTTCGGAGCTGCCGCGACGAGCCGCGGAGCTCGATCGAGATCGGCCGATCGTGACCGTCTGCCGGTCCGGCGGACGCTCGGCCCAGGGCGTCGTGCTGCTCGAGAAGGCAGGTTTCGACAAGGTCGCGAATCTCGCGGGCGGCATGCTCGCGTGGCGCGAGCGAGGACTGCCCACGGCCTAGCGAAAGAACCGATCACTCCCTTCCCGCACCCTTCTCCCGCGCCCGCGGCAGCCGGCCGTCGTATCATTCGGGCGCGGCTTGCCGAGGCGGCGAGCGTCGCGCCGTACTTGCTCGATTCGGGAAAAGGAGACGATGCCTCTCGAGATTCTCGCGGTCGGAGACCTGCACCTCGGACGGGTGCCGAGCCGCTTGCCCGCGGACCTTCGGGACGGAGCGCGCCGCTACGGTCCGTCGGAGGTCCTCGAAAGGATCGTGAAGCACGCGATCGAGTCTCGCATCGACGCGGTCGTCCTCGCCGGCGACGTCGTCGAGCACGATCACGACTTCTTCGAGGCGTATCGCGACCTGCGCGAGAAGGTCGGCAAGCTGCTCGCGGCGGACATCCGCGTGCTCGCCGTCGCCGGCAACCACGATACGGTGGTGCTGCCGCGGCTCGCCAAGCAGCTCGACGGGTTCGAGCTCGTCGGACAAGGCGGACGCTGGGAAAAGCACACGCTCGCCGCGGGCGCCGAGCGCGTCACGCTGCACGGCTGGTCGTTCCCGCAGCGCGTCGTCACCGCGAGCCCTCTCGAGGGCGCGCGCCTCGAGCGCGGCCCCGGGCCGAATCTCGGGCTGCTCCATTGCGATCTCGATCAGGCGGGAAGCCGCTACGCGCCGGTCGGCACGGCGGAGCTCGCGAACGCGGGTCTCGACGGCTGGCTGCTCGGTCACGTGCACAAGCCGAGCCAGCTCGCGGCTTCATTCCCGCTCGGCTATCTCGGCTCGGCGACGGGCCTTCACCCGAACGAGCACGGTCCTCGCGGACCGTGGCTGATCTCGATCGACGGCGGACGGATCGCGGCCGTCGAGCAGGTGCAGCTCGCGCCGCTGCATTGGGAGCACGTCGACGTCGACGTGACCGGTATCGCCGCGCCCGAGGACGCGCGCGACCTCCTGCTCGCGCGCGTTGCCGAGCTCGACAGGCGACTCGGCGCGCGCGCCGTTCCGCCGGACGCCGTCGGCCTCAGGGTCCGCTTCGTCGGCCGCTCGCGGTTCCGCGGCGAGATCGAGCGCATGCTCGACGAGGAGCGCCTCGACGACGTCGGCACCGGCACGAGCGGGCGGCGCTACTTCGTCGAGAGCGCGACCGTCGCAACCGTACCGGAGATCGACCTCGCGGCGCTCGCGCGGATGCCGAGCCCCGCGGGGCTTCTCGCGAAACGCTTGAGGCTGCTCGAGCGCGGACCCGACGACCCCGAGCGCGCCGAGCTGATCCGCAAAGCGCGCGCACGGCTCGACGCATGCCACGACAGACCATACTGGCAGGCGCTTGCGCTCGACGCGCCGACCGACGACGACGTGGCCGCGTGGCTGCGCGACGCGGCGCTTCGCGCGCTCGATGCGCTGCTCGCGCAGCAGCCGGAGGGCGCCGCGTGAAGCTCAAACGCCTCACGATCACGCATCTCCCCGGGATCCCCGGCGGGCTCACGCTCGGAGGCTTCGGCGACGAGCTCAACGTCGTGACCGGGCCGAACGCGTCCGGCAAGAGCAGCCTGATCCGCGCGCTCCGTCACCTGATCGACCCCGCTCCCGAGCCGGGCGGCGCCGTGACGCTCGAAGCCGAGCTCGTCTCCGGCGAGCAGTCGTGGACGGTCACGCGCTCGGGCAGCGAGATCGTCTGGCGGACGAACGGCCGGCACGTCGATCCTCCGCCTTTGCCGGTCGGCGACTTCCTTCAGTGCTACTGGCTCTCGATGGACGATCTCCTCGCCGAGAGCCCGGCCGACAAGGAGTTCGCTCGCCGGCTGAAGAAGCTTCTCGCCGGCGGTTTCGATCTCGACGCGGTACGCGCCGCGCCGCCGTTCGCGCTACGTCCGCGTCACGGACAGCCGCAGCAAAAGGAGCTGACACACGCGCAGCAGAGGCTCGGCGAGATCGGCCGGCAATACGAGCACCTCGACCGCGAGCGCGAGCGTGTGCCCGAGCTCGAGGAACGCATTCGAGCGGCCGAAGACGCGGCCGCACGGGCCGAGAAGACCAGGCGCGCGCTCGACTGGCTGTCGGCGCGGCGCACGCGAATCGAGATCGAGCGGCGGCTGGCGGAATTCCCGCCCGAGATGGATCGCTTGAAGGGGAACGAAAGCGAGCGCCTCGAGACTCTCGAGAAGAAGCGCCGCGACCTCGAAGCACGCCGCGAGGCGAAGGCCCGCGAGCTCGAAGCGTCACGCAGGAAGCTCGCGGAGACCCGGCTCGAAGCCGATCCGCCCGATCAGACCGAGCTCAAACGCTTACGCGGCGAGCTCGACGAGCTGCGCGACGCGCATACGCGCCTCGAGCAACTTCGGCGCGAGCTGATGGACGCGAAGGCCGCCGAAACGGCCGCCGCGCAGGCGCTCGCGCCCGCCGGCGCGCGCGATGCGCAGGACGCCGCCGCGCCTCGCCCGATCACCCCGGATGCCGTCGAGCGCGCGATCGAGCTCGCCGAGAAGCTTCGCGACGCGGAACGCAGGGTCCGCGAGCTCGAAGCGCTCGCCGAGATCGCTCCGCCGAGCGCGGACGTCATCGAGTCGCACGACACGTTCGCGCGCGAGCTTCGCCGCTGGCTGCGGCAACTCGAGCCGAAAGCCTTCAAGCGGCTCTTCGGCGCCGGCATCGCCGGGCTCGCGCTCGGGCTCGCCGCGTCGCTCGCGGCCTTGGGCCGCGGCGCGCTCGCCGCCGCGGTGCTCGCGGGCCTCGCCGCGCTCGCGGCGATCGCGATGCTCGCGCAGCTGATCGCGATGCGCGGCGAGCGCACGTCGGCCGAGCGCCGCGCGTCCGAGCTGCCACTCCCTCTCCCCGACGCGTGGACGCCGGAGGCCGTCTGGCGGCGCCTTCACGACGTCGAGAAGGCGCTCGCCGCGCTGCGCTTGCGGAACGAGCAGGCGAACGACGCGGCCGCGCGCGCGAGATCGCTCGATACCGTCCGCGCGGAGCGCGACGCGCTCGTCGAAGACAAAGAAGCGCTCGCGCGCGAGATCGGGTTCGATCCCGCAAAGACCGCGGAGGGCGTGCTCAGATTCGCGCAGCTCGCGCAGGCGTACGACGCGGCGCGGACGAAGCATCAGCAGCTCAAGCTCGCGCTCGCCGATCAGCTGCACCGCGCCGACGAACGCGCGAAGCGCATCGCGGAGCACCTCGCCCGCTACGAGGCGTCGGCAAGCTCGACCGCGCGCGATCCCGCCGAGCTCCGCGCACGGCTCGAAGCGCTCGAAGCTCGCGTGCAAGCCTTCGCCGACGCGAACGCGAGATCGACGACGCCGTGCGCGCGCTCGAGGACATCGATACCGAGCTCGGCACGAACGCGGCCGAGCTCGACCGGCTTTACGACGACGCAAGGCTCGCACGCGGCGACCGGGAAGGCTTGCTAGAGCGCTGCGCGCGTTTCGACGAGTACAGCTCGCTGCGCAAGGAGCTGCTTCGGGCGTCGACGCTCGAGCAGGAAAGACGCGGCAGCGTCGCGGGCCACGACGATCTCGCCGCGCTCGTCGAAGGCGACGACGAGGCGGGGCTCCAAAGGCTGCGCGGCGAGCTCGAGCTCGCGTCGAGCACGTTGGATGCGGATCGCCAAAGCCTCGCGAATTTGAAGGCGAGCCTGAAGCTCGCGGGCGGCGACCGCGCGCTCGAGCGCGCGCATCAGGCCGTCGACGCGGCGCGCGACGCGCTGCGCGAGGCCTATCACCAGGCGATGCTCGCGGAAGCCGGACGCTTCCTGATCGACGACGTCGCCGAGGAGCATCGCACCGAGCGCGAGCCCGAGGTCGTCGCCGCGGCGCGCGAGCGTTTCCGGCACTTCACGCATTCGCGTTATACGCTCTTCGTCGCCGACGACGGCTCGCTCAAGGCACGCGACCTTCGGCACGGAACCGATCACGACCTCGACACCCTGTCGACCGGCACGCGAATGCAGCTCCTGCTCGCCGTGCGGCTCGCGTGGACGTCGGTCGTCGAGAAGGGCCGCGAATCGCTGCCGATCATGCTCGACGAGGCGCTGACCACGTCGGATCCGGAACGCTTCGCGAGCATCGCCCGCAATCTGCACGAGACGGCCGTGCACGAGGGCCGGCAGATCTTCTATCTCTCGGCGGAGCCGACCGACCTGCTGCGCTTCGAGCGCGCGATCGGCAAGCGTCCGACACATATCGATCTCGGGGCGATCGCTCACGGCGAAGCCCGTTCGCCCGAGCAGTACGCGCTCGCCGAACGAGAGCCCGTTCCGATGCCGGACGGCCTGTCGCCCGAGGAGTACGCCGCGCGATTACGCGTTCCGCCGCTCGATCCGCGGCGCGGCGTCGGCGAGATCCACGTCTTCTATCTGCTTCGAGACGATCTCGATACGCTGTATCGACTGATCGCGGACTGGCACGTTTCGCACGTCGGCCCGCTCGAAGAGATGCTCAGAAGCCGAGACGCATCCCGCATCGTCCCCGACCCCTCCGCCCGCGAGCGTCTCGACGCGCGCTGCCGCATCGCGCGCGCGTGGGTCGACGCCTACATGAAGGGCCGCGGCAAGCCGGTCGACCGGCATGCGCTCGAAGCGTCGGGGGCCGTATCGAACCGGTTCATCGAGCCCGTCACCGAGCTCGCCGTGCGCTTCGGCGGCGACGCGAGGCGCCTCGTGGATGCGCTCGAGCGGCGCGAGGTCGCGGGCTTTCAACGCCAGAAGATCGAAGAGCTCCGTGAATGGCTCGAGGACCGGGGCTATCTCGACCCGGCCGAAGTGCTGAGCGCGGACGAGCGCGAGCGCACCACGCTGATTCGCGCCGCCGGCGTCGCTCCGCCCAGCGAGGTTCGCCTCGTGCTCGCTAGCCTCGAGGCGGGCGCGGGGAGCGTCGAGCGCTCGGCCCGTCCGGTGCCCGCCGAGGCGGAAGCGTAGTTGCCGCCCGGCTCCTGTCGATAAATTCGACACTTCCCCAATTTCTCGAGTCGTGAAGCAAGACTTGGGAAATCGCGTCTCCGCCGATCGCCCGGGGGGCGCCACCGCAAGCCGCCGTCCGCAGCGGAAATTTGCAGGCTCTACAAAGAGCAATGAACCGCATTGAACATAAGGCGCGAGGGCCGATGACGGATGGCACGTCGGTTGCACCCTTCCCGGATGACGGAACATCGGAGGACAAGAACGATGCAAATGCCTCGGCTGTTCATTGGCGGATACCGCGAGCTGAAGAGACCCGTGAACGTCGTCGACGAGTCGCTGATGGCCCGGATCGAGGAAGCACGGCGCCGTCTTCAGCTCGAGGGCAAGGAGATCAAGCCGGTCAGGACCGTGCGGCCGATCCAGCGGCCGCAGGCGGCGTCCGACCGCCGAGTCATCGCGTTGCGGACGAAGCTGACGGCGGTCGCCGATACCAGAACGGGAACCGGCTCCGTTTGAACGCCGGAATCGTTTACACGTCGCTGCGGCCGTTTCGCTTCCCAGCCGCGCGGCCGCGGCGTCTTCGTCCGCCTTCGTTTCGACGAGCTACGCGTAACCTCTCGGGCGCCACGCATCCATCATCTTGCGACGCGCGAACATATACCGTTCGGACATGAGCCCGGCGAACCGCTTGACCAGCTCGTAGCCGAACTTGGGCTCCGACTCGCATCGCGCGCGAATCGAAACGCCGTCGAACTCGAGCACCTCCGAATCCTCGTCGGCTCTCGCCTGGAAAGCCCACTTGTACGGCGGAATCAGCCACGACCACCCGAGCACGGCGCCGGCCTCGAAAACCTGAAGCTCGAGCGGCGGCCCTTCGATCGCCGCGACCTCCACCGAGACCTTGCCGCTGACGATCACGTAGAAACGGTCGGCGCGATCGCCGAAACGAAACAGGACGCTGTCGCGGGGCACCCGGCGGCGCTTCGCGCGCTCGGCGAGAAACTCGACGTGCTCGCGCGCGAGCCCGGCGAAAAACGGATTGCGGTCGATGATGTCGAATATCGCAAGATCGTACATGCTCGACGCCTCGGCTTGGATTCCACTATTACGCCGTAACGCGCCGAGCGCCCGCAATCGGAACTTTCCGAGCGTCGTCGTCGCGGCGGCGGCTACCCGCTCGGCGCCGCCGCGAGCAGTTTCTGCAACGCCTCTCGGCCGACGGGTTTGACCAGATAGCGATCGAAACCCGCCTCGGCCGCCCGCGCTTTGTCCTTCGCCTGCCCCCAGCCGGTCAGCGCGACGAGGAGCGGCTGCGTGCCGCTGCGGGCGCGAATGCGCCGCGCGACCTCGTAGCCGTTCATGCCGGGCATGCCGATATCGAGAAGGACGACGTCCGGAACGAAGCTCGACATCGACTCGAGGGCTTCGGCGCCGCTCGATACGACGCAGGCCTCGTGTCCGAGGAGAGTCACGAGCCGGCCGAGCACCGTTCCGGCGTCGACGTTGTCGTCGACGATCAGGACGCGGCTGCGAACGGCACCTTTCGGCATCGAACGCTCGTTCGTCTCGACGGGCCTGGCCGCTTCGCGTTTGCCGCCCGGCGCTTCGTTTTCGTCGCGTGCCACGGCGGGCACCTTTACCGTGAACGTGCTTCCCCTTCCGAGACCCTCGCTATGGGCCTCGACGCTGCCGCCGTGCATCTCGACGAGCGATTTCACGAGCGTGAGGCCGAGGCCGAGGCCGCTGCTGTTGCGCTCCAACGAACGGTCGACCTGCTCGAACATCTCGAAAACGCGCTCGAGCTTCTCGGGCGGAATGCCGACCCCGTCGTCGCTCACGGCGATCACGACGTGCCCTTCGCCGAGCTTCGCGCCGAGCCGCACGTGGCCGCCGGCGGGCGTGTACTTCGCGGCGTTGCTCAGCAAGTTCGCGAGCACCTGCGCGAGGCGGACCGGATCGGCATCGAGCTCGATGCTCTCCTTCGGCAGCTCGATCGCAAGCTCGTGCCCGGCCTCGTCGAAAAGCGCGCGCGTCTGCTCGAGCGCGCTCTCGACGATCGTGCCGAGCGCGATTCGGGTCTTGCGCAGCTCGAGCCGGCCCTGCGTGATGCGCGAGACCTCGAGCAGATCGTCGACGAGCCGCGTGAGCTGCCTGACCTGGCGCTCCATGATCTCGAGCGTGATCGAGATCGTCTCCGGATCGTGCGTCGACGCCTGCAGCAGATCGATACCGCCGCGCAGCGGCGCGAGCGGATTTCTGAGCTCGTGCGCGAGCGTCGCCAGAAACAGGTCCTTGCGGCGGTCCGCATCGCGCAGCGACTGTTCGGCGCGCTGTCGCGCGATCGCGAGCGCGACGAGATCGCTGACCGCGCGGAACAGACCGACCGACTCCTGCGTATGCTCCGTGACCGTCTGCGATCCGAACGCGAGCGTGCCGAAGAGCTCGCCGCCCGCGATCAACGGATGGCAAACATACGAGCGCAGACCGAGCGAGCGGATCGCAAGCGCGACCGGATCGTCGGCCTCGGTCGAATCCGAAAGAATGACTGCCCGGCGCGTCGCGGCGACCGCGCCGCAAGGCGGCTGGCCGAAAGCGATGCGCGCCATCGTCCGACGCTGCGCCTCCGAAAGGCCGCCGCTCGCCGCCAGCCTCAAGCAAGAGCCGTCGGCGGAGACGGCGTAGTGCGCATAGACGTCGAGGTCGAACAGCACGGCGAGCTTCGCGAAAAGCTGCTCGAGAAAGCGCATCGGATCGCCGGTCGCGAGCAGTCCCGCCGCGGCCTCGTAGAGCAACGCGAGACGCTGTGCACGCTGCCTGAGGACCTGTGCGGAGCGCTTCTGCTCCGTGATGTCGACGGCCGTGCACAGCACTCCGACGATGTTGCCGTCGGCGCTGCGTTCCGGATGCACGCCGACGTCGAACCATCGGCGCGAGCCGCGGAACGTCAGCATGAGCTCGCGCCTTTGCGGCCGGCCGGACTCGAGGACTTCCCTCTTGATCGCGACGAGGCGCGCGGCGTCTTCCGAGCCGAGCAGATCCTCGTCGGTCTTGCCGACGACGTCTTCCTCGCGAAGCGCGTTATTCGGATCTCGAATCCACGTGTAGCGGAGCTCGAGATCCTGCATCGATACGAACACCGACGAGACCGGCGGCGCACGCGCTGCGCTACGCTCGAGGAATCCGCCGTGCAGGTACTCCATTTGCCGCCGACCCGCCCCCGATGTCGGTGCTTGACGCTTCCGGCCCTCGTCGGCAGCAGCCTTGCCCCCATGAACGCGCGACCGGAACGGAACGGGATAACTCTGTTCCTTTTGTATCGGCGCGTCAATCTCGATCCCGGTAAGAACGGCGGCGAGCCGACGATCGTTATTTTCCCCATTCGCTTTCGAGCCCGAACCGATCCTGACGACGGCCGTAATCTGTAGTATGTTCACGCGTCGATATGGCCAGCAGCCGTTTCCGCATCCGCGTCAATGGGCGCGCGCATACCGTGCGCGCCGAGCCGGATACGCCTTTGCTTTACATTCTCACCAACGACCTCGAGCTCAAGGGCCCGCGCTTCGGCTGCGGGCTCGCTCAATGCGGCTCCTGCTCCGTGCTGATCGACGGGGTCGAGCGGCGATCTTGCGTGACGCCGGTCGCGACCATCGAGGGCGCCGAGATCACGACGCTCGAGGGTTTGACCCGATGGTTCGCGTCCAAACGAGGGCTTTCCGCCGTCCCGGATCTTCATCCCGTTCAGCAGGCGATGATCGACGAGCAGGCGCCGCAATGCGGCTATTGCTACAACGGGATGATCATCAAGGCGGCAGAGCTGCTCGAGGGGAACCCCGACCCGAGCGACGCCGAGATCCGCGCTGCGATGAACGGGCATCTCTGCCGCTGCGGCACGTATCCGCGCATCGTCAGCGCGATCAAGCGCGCGGCGCGGGCGATGGGCGCTGCCTCGGAGGATCGCGAATGAGCGCGGGCGGCGACGCGC
>Ga0079224_100012541_pt1 | contig 11745 bp, 8 predicted proteins | sample Stecom2015_FD_80414 | JGI IMG/M metagenome (GOLD analysis project Ga0079224, IMG submission 80414) | Agricultural soil microbial communities from Utah to study Nitrogen management - Steer compost 2015 | ecosystem: Environmental > Terrestrial > Soil > Agricultural land | place: USA: Utah...
AAGCCGAGCCGATGCCCTCACTGATTGACATCCTCTCGACCAGCATCAACATCATGCAGGTAAGAATTACGCGCAGCCGCATGGCGGGAGACCCCGCCGATGCGGTGATTGCTCCCCGGCTAGCCTCCTTGGGCCTGATGGACTTTCACCGGGCGGCGCACGCTATTGAGCAGGGAATCGCGGCAACGGAAGCCAGCCTGCCCAATTTGCGTGCGCTCGGGTTGGTTAATACACGCCGGTGAACTGCTTGAGAACGTCGGGGTTCTCGAGGGTGGAGGTGTCCTGATTGATTTCCTTACCTTCGGCCACCAGCCTCAAGAGACGTCGCATAATCTTGCCGGAACGCGTCTTGGGCAGGTTGTTTCCGAACCGGATTTCCTTGGGCTTGGCGATCGGCCCAACCTGGCTTGCCACCCAGTTGCGCAGCGTATCGGCAATCTTCTGTGCTTCGGCGTCGCCGGCCGCGGGGTGCTTGAGCATGATGAAGGCCACAATAGCCTCGCCTGTCGTAGCGTCCGGACGCCCCACGACGGCGGCTTCAGCCACCAATTCATGGGCAACAAGTGCGGATTCGATCTCAGTTCCACCCAAGCGGTGTCCCGATACACTCAATACATCATCGGTACGCCCCAGGATCCAGAAATAGCCGTCCTCATCGCGCTGGGCGTTGTCGCCCGCCATGTACATGCCGCCAAGCTCTTCCGGGTAATAACCGGTGCGGAAACGTTGTTCATCGCCCCACACGGCACGGATCATGGACGGCCACGGCCGCCTGATGACCAGCAAGCCGCCCGCACCAGGAGGCAGTTCGTTGCCGGCCTCGTCGACTACGGCAGCATCAATCCCGGGCAATGGCAGCGTGCACGAGCCCGGCTTCAGCGGTGTGGCACCCGGCAGCGGGGTAAGAATATGCGCGCCCGTTTCCGTCTGCCACCACGTATCTACAATGGGGCAGCGCGAACCACCCACATTTTCGTAGTACCACATCCAGGCTTCTGGGTTGATCGGTTCGCCAACTGAGCCCAGCAAACGTAAGCTCGACAGATCGTAGTTGCGCGGATGATGCTCGGGGTTCTGCTCCGATGCCTTGATAAGGGAACGAATCGCGGTGGGTGCGGTATAGAAGATGGTGACGCGATGGCGCTGAATCATCTCCCAGAACCTGCCGGCATTGGGATAGGTGGGCACCCCTTCGAAAACAATCTGCGTCAACCCGGCTGCCATGGCTCCGTAGGTAATGTACGAGTGCCCGGTCACCCAGCCGATGTCTGCCGTGCACCAGAAAACATCCTCTGGCTTGGCGTCGAACACCCACTGCGCCGTCGTTTTGGCCCACAGAAGGTAGCCGGCGGACGAATGCTGAACGCCTTTGGGCTTACCCGTAGACCCGGACGTGTACAACACAAACAATGGGTGTTCGGCTTCTACAGCCACGGGGTCGCATTCTTCCGGCTGGCCGGCCTCGACTTCGCTCAAGCGAATATCGCGCCCTTCCACCCACTGGATTTCTGCTCCAGTGCGTTCATATACGACCACCTTCTCGACTACGTCGGCGCCTTCATAGGAGAGGGCCTCATCCACCGCCGCCTTCAGAGGAATCTCGCGCCCGCCACGACGCTGGGCATCCGCCGTCAAGACCAGCTTGGCGCCTACGTCAACGATACGCTGATGCAGGCTGCGCGCCGAGAAGCCGCCGAACACCACGGAATGCGTGAGCCCGAGTCGTGCGCACGCCTGCATGATGGCAATGGCCTCAATCGACATGGGCATGTAGAGAATCGCGCGATCGCCCTTGCCGTAGCCTAGAGCCCGAATACCGTTCGCAATGCGGCAGACGCGAGCATGCAATTGGCGGTAGGTGACTTTCTCGACCGTGCCGTCATCCGCCTCGAAAATGATTGCGACTTTGTCGCCGTTACCATTGCGCAGATGCACATCGAGGCAGTTCTCGGATACGTTCAGCTCACCGTCTTCGAACCAGGTATAAAAGGGCGCGCGCGATTCATCCAGGACCTTCGTGAAAGGTTTACGCCACTCAATATTCGATTCCGCCAGACGGCGCCAGAACCCATCCGGATCCTTGTCCGCCTCTTCACACAACTGCCGATACTGGTCCATGCTGGATATTCGCGCATTCGCCGCGAACTCCGGTGCAGGGTGGATCACCCTTTTCTCGACCAGCATGGTGTTGATGGTAGACGACATGTAAAACTCCTCCAAAATACAAGCATTCCTACCGCCCTTGCGGCGATATTCTTATAAATCAGACTGCCGCCATAAAGGCGGCAGCTCGAAAGGAATGGTACTCGATTTGAAAGGAGATGGCGGGTAGATCGCCTAACCGAATCGACCGGTAATGTAGTCTTCCGTCTCTTTGCGCGTGGGCTTAACAAAGATCTGATCGGTCTCGCCGTACTCCATCAGCTCGCCCAGATACATGTAGGCGGTGTAGTCAGAGCAACGGGCGGCCTGCTGCATATTGTGGGTGACGATCACCACGGTGTACTCGGATTTCAGCTCGGCAATGAGCTCCTCGATTTTGGCCGTCGAGATGGGGTCCAACGCCGAGCACGGCTCATCGAGCAGCAAGACTTCGGGCTTGATCGCCACACCCCGGGCGATGCACAGGCGCTGTTGCTGGCCGCCCGAGAGTCCGTAACCGCTCTGACCCAGTTTGTCCTTCACTTCGTTCCAAAGTGCCGCCTTGCTCAGTGCCCACTCAACGCGTTCGTCCATTTCGGCTTTGCTGAGCTTCTCGAATAGGCGCACCCCAAAGGCGATGTTGTCGTAGATACTCATAGGAAACGGAGTGGGCTTCTGAAACACCATGCCCACCTTGGCCCGGATAAGCGAAATGTCGAGCTTGGATTGCAGCAGATTTTCACCGTCGAGAAGGATCTCACCTTCCGCCCGTTGGCCGGGATACAGTTCGAACATGCGATTAAAGGTACGCAGCAATGTGGACTTGCCACAGCCCGAAGGGCCGATGAACGCCGTCACCTTGTTCTCGTAGATCGACATGCTGACGTCTTTGATGGCGTGGAAGTCGCCGTAGTAGAAATTCAGATTCTTGACGTCGAGCTTGATGCGATCAGTAGCGGGAGTAGTCATTTGGAGGATCCCGGCGGCCATGCCGCCGTCAGCTTATTTGTTTCGGAAAAGGCTGCGCGCCAGAATGTTGATACCAAGCACCAGCAGCGTAATGAGTACGGCCCCGGCCCAGGCGAGCCGGTTCCAGTCCTCGAAGGGGCTGGCTGCGTACTGGAAGATCACCACAGGCAGGTTGGCGATCGGGGCGTTCATGTTGAAGGACATGAACTGGTTGTTTAGCGCAGTAAAGAGTAACGGTGCAGTCTCACCGGAAATGCGCGCGATGGCCAGCAGCACCCCGGTAATCATGCCGGAACGGGCGGCACGATAGCACACCATGGTGATGATGCGCCATTTTGGGCAGCCCAGGGCAGCCGCGGCCTCACGCAGGCTGTTCGGAACCAGTGTGAGCATGTTGTCAGTGGAACGCACCACCACCGGCACCACAATGATGGCCAGGGCCAGCGCACCGGCCCAGCCTGAATAATGCCCCACCTGTGCGACATAAACGGCATAGATGAACAGGCCGATCACGATCGACGGCGCCGACAGCAGCACATCGTTCAGAAACCGGGTGGCAGGAGCCAGCCAACCACGATTGCCGTATTCGGCCAGGTACGTTCCCGCCAGCACGCCGATGGGTGTGCCGACCAGTGTCGCCACGACGGCCATCAGCACACTGCCCACAATTGCATTGAGCAGACCGCCGTCGCCACCTGGAGGCGGGGTGGACTGCGTAAGCAGGCTGAACGACAGGGCCGAAGCTCCCTTGGTAAGCAGGGTGAGAATGATCCAGAACAACCAGAACAGGCCGAAGGCCACCGCCGCCCCCGAAAGGGTGAGCATGATGCGATTGACCAATTGCCTGCGACGGTAGACGCGATTGGAAAGACTGACGACGGAATCAGATTCGAACATGGTGGTTTCCCCGCTCATGTGCGGCTACCTTCAGACTTGGACAGACGCATCAGCAGTACCTTGGAGAAGGCCAGCACCACAGTCGTGATAAGGAACAGAATCAAGCCCAGCTCCAGCAGTGCCGCCTTTTGCATGCCCCCGGCCTCGTTGAACTCGTTGGCCAGCGCAGACGCAATAGAGTTGGACGGTGAAAATATGGAATCAGGCAAATTGAACGAGTTGCCGATCACAAAGGTGACGGCCATGGTTTCACCCAGCGCGCGCCCCAAGCCCAGCATGATGCCGCCGATCACGCCGCTCTTGGTATAAGGCAATACTACTTTCCAGACGACCTCCCAGGTCGTGCTGCCCAGACCATAAGCGGATTCTTTGAGCATGGGTGGTACCAGCTCGAACACGTCGCGCATCACCGCTGCAATGAAGGGGATGATCATGATGGAAAGAATCAACCCGGCGGTGAATACGCCTATGCCAAACGGCGGGCCGGCAAAGAATTCCCCCAGCACCGGCACACCTTCGAACAACGTAATGATATGGGGCTGCACGTATTGCTGGAAGATCGGCACGAAGACAAACAACCCCCACATGCCGTAAATAATGGACGGAATGGCCGCCAGCATCTCGATGGCGGTACCCAGGGGGCGTCGCAACCATACGGGAGACAGTTCCGTCAGGAACATGGCAATGCCGAAGGAGACGGGCACGGCAATAACAAGTGCAATGAACGAGGTGAGCAACGTACCAGTAATCGGCACCAGCGCCCCGTATACATTACGCACAGGATCCCACTCGTTGGTCCACAAAAAGGCCAGCCCATGCTGCGCAATCGATTCGCGGCTGCCGTAGATCAATGAGAGCATGATGCCGGCCAGTAGTATGAACACCAGGAAGGCAAAAGTGCGCGTGAGGTTCTTGAACAGCAGGTCCATCAGCGCGTTGGATTGACTCTTCATGATGGCAGCCTGGTGTTACACCGGATGAGATACAACATGGGGAAGCTTCCAGAAAACAAGGAAGACGGCGCCATCACATAGTACAGCGCCGTCATAAGATCGTTTATTGGATCAGTTGGGGGCCGATTTTACCCCTTACTGCCAGATCGGCGCACCGTCTTCGGTCTTGATCTCAGATTTCCACAGCTCAGCGATCTGCTCCGTCACACTGTCGGGCATAGGAACGTAGTCCAGTTCGCTAGCCATTTCCTTGCCGTTCTTGAATGCCCAGTCGAAGAATTCCAGCACGGCCTTACCGTTTTCGGGCTTGCTTTGGGTTTTGTGCATCAGGATGAAGCTGGCCGCCGTGATGGGCCAGGAGTCTGCACCGGGCTCGTCGGTCAGCACCACACCCATGCCGGGAGCGCTGCTCCAGTCAGCGTTGGCTGCTGCTGCTGCAAAGGTCTCTTCGGAAGGCTGAACAAAATTACCGTCCTTGTTCTGCAACTGTGTCCACGACAGATTATTCTGCTTGGCGTAAGCGTATTCGACGTAACCAATCGAATTCTTCAGCTGACGAACATAAGCGGCCACACCTTCGTTGCCCTTACCGCCCTGACCCACCGGCCATTTCACAGCCTTGCCCTCGCCGACGGTTTCCTTCCAGTCTGCGGATACCTTGGACAGGTAGTTCGTCCAGTTGAACGTCGTGCCGGAGCCATCGGAACGGTGCACCACAATAATGGATGCGCTGGGCAGCGTCAGGTCGGGGTTCAGCGCCTTGATGGCCTCGTCGTCCCACTTGGTGATCTTCTTCAGATAAATATCTGCCAGCACGCTGCCGGACAGCTTCAGCTCACCGGGTTTGATACCGTTGACGTTGATAACCGGCACCACGCCACCAATGATGGCGGGAAACTGCAGCAGATTGTTCTCTTCCAGATCCGGGCCCTTCATCGGGTCGTCGGATGCACCGAAATCAACCGTCTTGGCAATGATCTGTTGCTGACCGCCGCCGGAACCGATCGATTGGTAGTTGACGCGATGGCCGGTCTCTTCGTTGTACTTGGCCGCCCACTTGGCATAGGCGGGATACGGGAAGGAAGCACCCGCACCGGTGATATCAATGGCGTGGGCGGACAGCGCAGCTGCCGAGAGCGCCACACCAATGGAAAATTGCTTGAAAACGCGTGTGAACATGAATGGTGTCCTCTAAGACCAACCAGGTGAAAATCAACTCGAAGTCATTTGATAGACGCCATATTAGGCAATCAATATGACATGTTCATGACAACGGCGCAGCAATTTTGACACCCGGCGGCGGCACGCCGAACTGCCCACAAATCTCAGGCAGAGCCCAGTTCCTGCATCAGCGCTTCGTGAAGATTGACTGCCTTACCCCGCCCTCGGACGCGGACGTAAGAGCCATTAGGCAGCGCCTTCCAGGCAAGCTGATTGTCGCGCAAGGCCAGCGTGAACGATTCCCGAATCACGCGTCGCTTCAAGCGACGATCGGTAATGGGGAAAGCAACTTCCACCCGTCTGAAGAAGTTACGGTCCATCCAGTCAGCGGATGCCAGATAGACATGCTCTGCCCCGCCGCCATGGAAATAAAAGACACGTGCATGTTCCAGAAAGCGCCCAACGATGGAACGCACCCTGATATTTTCCGATAACCCCGGCACCCCAGCGCGAAGAGCGCAGGCTCCTCGCACGATTAGATCGATTTTGACACCCGCCTGACTGGCTTTGTAGAGGGCGGAGATGATGGTCGGCTCCAGCAAGGAATTCATTTTGGCCATGATGCGCGCCCGCTTACCTTCCTTGGCTGCCTGGGCTTCGGCACGGATCATCGCCAGCATAGTTTCGTGCAAGGTGAAGGGCGACTGCAGCAACAGCCTGAGCGGTCGCCGTGCGCCCAGCCCCGTCAACAGAGAGAACACCTTGTCCATGTCATCGCAGATACGCTGGTCTCCGGTCATCAGGGCGAAGTCCGTGTAGAGCTTGGCTGTACGAGGATGATAATTGCCGGTGCTCAGGTGTCCGTATCGCTTGATGCGTCCGCTTTCACGACGCAGCACCAGCAACATCTTGGCGTGAGTCTTATGACCCACGACGCCGTAGCTGACATGCGCCCCAACTTCCTCGAGCTTGGCAGCCCAGTTGATGTTGGTCTGCTCATCGAAGCGGGCCATGAGCTCCACCACCACCGTTACCTCCTTGCCGGCCTTAGCGGCCGCTACGAGCCGGCGCATCAGCTCGGAATCTTCGCCCGTGCGATAGATGGTCTGCTTGATGGCCACCACGTGTGGATCGACCGCAGCGGCGGCCAGGAAATCCAGCACCGGCTGAAAAGACTGATAGGGATGATGCAGCAATTGATCCTGACGAGCCAGCGCAGCAAACAGCTCGTCGGGCGCGCCACCAAGCTGATTGAACGGCGCGGGTACCGGGGCCCGGTATGGCGGAAACTGGAGGTCCGGACGGTCAACAGCGTTACATAGCTGCATTAAGCGGGCTAGATTCACAGGCCCACTGACGCGATAGGTATCCTGGGTGGTCAGGCCGAACTCGTTTTGCAGGAAGAGCTCCAGGTCTTCGGGCATGGAGTCATCGATCTCCAGGCGAACCGCCGCCCCAAAGTTGCGCTGTGACAATTCGCCCTGCAATGCATGGCGCAGATTGGTGATTTCTTCCTCATCTACGAACAGGTCGCTATTGCGCGTCACACGCCACTGATAACAACCTTTGACTTCCAGCCCAGGGAACAACTCGGCTACAAAACCACGTATCAACGCCGTCAAAAGCACGAAGCCATGCGGCAAACCGCAAACTTCTACGGGGATCTTGATAATGCGTGGCAATGCCCTGGGCGCCTGCATGATGGCAATAGTGGCATGACGACCGAAAGCATCTTGCCCGGACAGCGGCACAATGAAGTTAAGACTTTTGTTGTAGACACGCGGAAATGGGTGCGCAGGGTCCAGGCCAATGGGCGTCAATAGTGGCATGACGTCACGTACGAACACCTCGTGAGCCCACTGGCGGGTCGCCTCGTTCCAGTCACGGTTGTGTATCAGGCCGATTCCTTCCTCGAGCAGCGCGGGGAGAACGGAATCTGTCAGTAACGCATTCTGCCGGTCGACCAGTTCGTGCGTCGCTACATGAATACGCTCAAAGGCGGCGTCGGGCGTATAGCCGTCGGCGGCCACCAACCCGGGGTTCTGCCTTTGCTGCTCCTTCAGGCTGGCAATGCGAATCTCGAAGAACTCGTCAAGATTCGAGCCGACGATACACAGGTATCGCAGGCGTTCCAACAATGGGACCTCGGGTCGTTCCGCCATGGCGAGCACGCGCTCGTTGAACTTCAGAAGCGATAATTCGCGATTCAGTAAGGTAGGGTCCGACGAAGCAGGAAGCATGGAACGCCATCAAAAAGAAGAGCAAAGTTTTTCTTTTACTTCAGGAATCTTACCGTCATATGACAGCCGCCCCAAGCATGTCGGAAGGGTACACGCCGCTGAGAATCTATAATCGCCTAATCCTGTCGTAAAGAGTCTCGTCATGGACACCCTTCTTGCAGCCATCGACCTCGGGTCGAACAGCTTCCGTCTTTCTATCGGAAGAGTCGTCCAGCTTGACGGCGTTGCTCAGATCTACTCCATTGATCGCCTGAAAGAGCACGTAAGACTGGCAGCAGGCCTGGGTCCCGACAACGTGCTGGATGAAGAGGCTGTTCTGCGCGCAGAGGAATCCTTGCGACGCTTTGCCGAACGTATAGAGGGTTTTCATCCGAATCGCGTGCGAGCGGTGGCGACCAATACGCTGCGCATCGCCAAAAACGCCAAGGAACTGCTGCCACGCCTCGAGACAGCCCTTGGCTTTCCTATTGAAATCATTTCCGGCCAGGAAGAGGCCCGGCTGATTTTTACCGGTGTTTCGCATGAGCTGCCTCCATCTACTGACCGGCGCTTAATGATAGACATCGGCGGCGGCTCGACGGAAATAATCATCGGCCAAGAACTCCGTCCCCTGCATATGAGCTCGCTCTCCATGGGCTGTGTCAGCTACACGCGGCGTTTTTTCCCGGATGGGCGCATTACCGAGCAGCGCATGCGCAAAGCCGTCATGGCCGCCCGCCGGGAGGTCGAGACCATTGCCCGTCAATACAAGCGTACCGGCTGGGAAGAAGCATACGGCTCGTCGGGCACGGCCAAGGGCCTGATTGCCGTGTTGGCTGAAACCGGCATGTCACCCAAGGGCATTACGCGCGAAGGGCTGGAGAAGCTGAAGGCCAAGCTGATACACGACGGCAAGGTGGATATGGCGACGCTGCCGGGGCTTAAGCCTGATCGCGCCGTTGTGCTGGCCGGCGGCTTGGCCATCATGCTGGCAGCCTTTCTTGAGCTCAAGATTTCATTGATGCGCGCCGGTGACGGCGCCTTGCGGGTCGGTGTGCTCTACGATCTGCTAGGCCGCGATTCAAACCACGATAAGCGCGATGAAACGGTCAAGCAATTCATGCGTCGCTATCATATCGACGTCCATCAGGCCCAGCGCGTCGAACGCATCGCACTCGCTTTGTTTGATCAGCTGGGGCTGCCTGACAGCCAGGAAAAGGATGAACTTGCCCGCATCTTGCGCTGGGTGGCCAAGCTCCATGAAGTCGGCATAAGCATCTCGCACTCCAACTACGATAAGCACACGGCTTATGTGCTGGGCAATGCGGACATGCCGGGTTTTTCAACAGACGATCAAGCCTTGTTGTCAGCCTTCGCCCTAGGCCACCAGGGCAAACTGCCCAAGCACATGCCCGAAAATACGCGCGCTCATTGGCTCGCGTTGTTTTGTCTACGTTTGGCGGTGCTGCTGTGCCGCCGCCGCGAGAGTCTGCCGGAACTGCCGCTCAGCATTAATGTACGCAACAAACACATTGTGGTTCACGCTTCCAAAGCCTGGTTGCGCTCGCGCCCCTTGACAGCCTATTCCTTGGAAGGTGAGCGGACTGAGTGGAAGAAAGCCGGCTTTAACATTGCACTGGAAGAGCAATGAGCGTCACTTCATACCGAAGTGCCGCCGGTAGCGCGCGTCCATATCGTCGATATTCAGCAACACAGGAAAATCTGCAGTATTGAAATCAGGGTCCCATGCAGGTGCGCCGCAAATACGGGCCCCAACTTTCAGATAACCCTTAATGAGTGGTGGCATGCGGGCCGGCAGGCCGGCATCCAGCTCGAGTCGCCCTACCGGGTAGGGATAAAGAGGGTGCAATACGGGTAGGCCGCTCGGCTCCGCCAGGTTCTGCTTCGCCTGCTGCCATACATGTGCGGCCGTGACACCTCCGTCGCGCAAACTGACACTGGCACACCCAAGCACGTAACGCAGCTTCAAGTGCTTAACGATGCTGGCAATGCCCACCCATAACAACATAATGACTGCACCGTTACGATATTGCGGGTGGATGCACGAACGACCGAGTTCGATCACATGATGGCGCATGTGCTGCAGACCAGAAAGATCGAATTCAGACTCAGAGTAAAAACGCCCCAATCTTTGAGCATTCACGGGCGTCAGCAAGCGGTAGGTCCCCACCACCTTCTGTGTACCCTGCTCACGCACCAACAGGTGCTCACACCAGGGATCGAAATCATCGACATCGAGACCATTGGCGGAGCCCGGAAAAACCGCGCCCATCTCTTCAGTAAATACTGAAAAGCGCAAACGCTGAGAGGCTTTGATTTCTTCTGGTGTACGCGCTACCACAAGCTCCAGGTTGCCTGCCGCAATGGGTGGCAAAGTAATGGGGCGCGTAACGCCAAGAGGAGTGTCCAGTGTTTCTAACATCGCAATGCACCTGACCGACTGACAATGCCCGCTATTGTGCGCAAGCAATATGTCAATATATCGGCAGATACATTAACGGTTTGTTAAATCTACTGCAACCAAACGTTGCACGCCCGCCTCGGCCAATGCAGCCTCTTCCGCTTCCACCATCAGACGCAACTTGGGCTCTGTCCCGGATGCACGGATCAGCACCCTTCCTCGGCCCGCCAGCATTGCTTCCACTTCCTGCTTGGCGGCCTGCAAACCGGGATGATTCTGCCAATCGGTGCCCGGCTCCAACGGCACATTCACCATGTTCTGCGGATACATGCGCAAATCACCCACTAGCTCCGCCAAACTTTGTCCGCTACGAGCCATGGCCTGCAAAACCTGAAGGGCGGCAATAATGCCGTCGCCTGTGGTGTGCTGATCTAGGCAGAGCAAATGGCCGGAGCTTTCACCACCAAAAAGCCATCCTTTTTCCAGCAGCATTTCCAGAACATAGCGGTCACCCACCTTGGCGCGTTCGAACGGAATGTCGAGGTCCTGTAGGCGCTTCTCGAGCCCGAAGTTGGTCATCAGCGTGCCGACCACACCCTGCACCGGCTTGAGCTGCATGCGATCTCGAACGATTACATACAGTAATTCATCGCCGTTGTAGAGGCGCCCATCGGCGTCGACCATCTGCAAGCGGTCCGCATCGCCGTCCAGCGCAATACCCAGATCAGCGCCATGCGCACGCACTTCTTCTACGAGGTGCTCGGGGTACATCGCACCCACACCCTCGTTGATATTGAAGCCGTCGGGCTCGCAGCCCACCGCATGCACTTCGGCACCCAGCTCACGGAAAACGTGGGGCGCAATGTGGTAGGCAGCCCCATGAGCGGCGTCGACGACGATTGACAGGCCGCTAAGCGCGAGCTCATTGGGAAAACTGCTCTTGCAGAACTCGATGTATCGCCCCGCAGCGTCGTCAATACGG
>Ga0079224_100012542_pt1 | contig 11745 bp, 13 predicted proteins | sample Stecom2015_FD_80414 | JGI IMG/M metagenome (GOLD analysis project Ga0079224, IMG submission 80414) | Agricultural soil microbial communities from Utah to study Nitrogen management - Steer compost 2015 | ecosystem: Environmental > Terrestrial > Soil > Agricultural land | place: USA: Utah...
CCCCGCCGCACGACCCTGCACCTGAGGTGCCGCAGACCTGACGCGCCTGCGGTGCAGGTCCGCGGATCGGGCGTCCGCGGCTCTGGTGCCGGCGCGGCGGGCCGGGCGGCGAGGAGGTCAGGCCCGGGACGACAGCGACGTCACGCAGCGGGTGGCGCCGTCGACGCGGGTCTCGTCGGTGGCCGCGTCGGCCTGGCCGTAGAGGGCGCCGAGCATCCCCCGCACGAGGCCGCGATCGACCGCGCAGATCACCGGGTGCTCGATGGCGGCGCCGCCGAAGGGGCAGTGGTCCGACACGATGCGCAGCCCGTTGCCGTGCCGCTCGGCGTGGGCGGCGAACCCGTGGGCCGTGAGCGCGTCGGCGACGGTGTGCAGCGCGGCCCGCAGCGAGCGCTGGGCGGTGGCCCGGCCCTCGGCCTGCTCGGTGACGGGGGTGGTGCCCAGCGACGCGGCCAGGGCCTTGCCGTACTCGAGGCCCACCTCCTCAGCCATCGCCTCCGCCTGGTCGGCGGGGATCAGCGACAGGGCCTTGCCCAGCAGCGTGACGAGCAGGTCGTCGTGGCGCACCGGCAGCTCGAGGCTCATCTCCGGCTCGGTCACCCGGTACCGCTTGCTAGGCCGGCCGGCGCCGGTGCCGGTGCGGCCGGTGGCCACCTCGACGTACCCGCCGGCGGCCAGCTTGTCGAGGTGGTGGCGCGCCACGTTGGGGTGCAGCAGGAACTGCTCGGCCACCTCCGCGGCCGTCACCCCACGGCCCGGCTCGCCGTTGTCGCCGGGCTCGCTGGCCCGGTGGACGAACAGGTAGATCTCCCGCCGGGTCGGGTCCCCGAACGCCGACGTGATCGCCGTGACCGCCGAAGAGAACTCGGTCGGGGTGAGGGCCGGCTGGGACACGTCGGTATTCTACCTATCGCCGTAGTGGAAATCGGCCGAGGCCGGTCCGAGCGGGAGAGCCCCAACCCCATGTCCCTCACCGTCGACGCCGTCATCGACGCCCTCCGTCCCGTCGAGGACCCCGAGCTGCACCGCTCGATCGTGGACCTCGGCATGGTGCGCGACGTGCGCGTGGACGGCAACAGGGTGTCCCTGGAGGTCACGCTGACCGTGGCCGGCTGCCCGCTGCGCAACGAGATCCAGCAGCGGGTCACCGGCGCCCTCACCGCCGCCGGCGCCACCGACGTGGACCTGTCCTTCGGCGTGATGACCGACGAGCAGCGGGCCGCGCTGCGCCAGCAGCTGCACGGCGATCCGGCGTCCACGGCCGGTCACCAGCACGCCCACGGCCACGCCGAGGGGCGGGAGATCCCCTTCGCCGACCCGGAGAGCCCCACCCGGGTGCTGCTCATCGCCTCCGGCAAGGGCGGCGTCGGCAAGTCCTCGGTCACCACCAACCTCGCCGTGGCGCTGGCCCAGCGGGGCAAGAAGGTCGCCGTCGTCGACGCCGACGTGTGGGGCTTCTCGATCCCCCGCATGCTCGGCGTGGAGCACCCCCCGGCCGTCATCGACTCGATGCTCGTGCCGCCCACCGGCGCCGGCGGGGTCCGCTGCATCTCGATGGGGTTCTTCGCCAAGGAGGACCAGCCGGTCATCTGGCGGGGCCCGATGCTCCACAAGGCCCTCGAGCAGTTCCTCACCGACGTGTTCTGGGACGACCCGGACTTCCTGCTCATCGACCTGCCCCCGGGCACGGGCGACATCTCCCTGTCGCTCGCCCAGTTCCTGCCCCGGGCCGAGGTGTACGTGGTCACCACCCCGCAGCCCGCCGCCCAGCGGGTGGCGCAGCGGGCCGGGTTCATGGCCCAGAAGGTGCACCTCGAGGTGAAGGGCGTCATCGAGAACATGAGCTGGTTCACCGGTGACGACGGCACCCGCTACGAGCTCTTCGGGGCCGGCGGCGGCGCCGACCTCGCCCAGCGCCTGGACGTCCCGCTGCTCGGCCAGGTCCCGCTCGTGCCCGCCCTGCGCGAGGGCGGCGACACCGGGCGGCCGATCCTGCTGGTCGACCCCGAGGGGGAGGCGGCCGCCGCCTTCCGGCGGATCGCCGAGCGCATCGAGGTGGAGCTGGCCCCCACCCGCCGCTACCGCCGCGAGCTCAAGATCCTCTGACCGACCCCGCTCAGGCGTCGGCGCGGGCCTGCTCGGCCGCCTCGTGCAGCGCCCGCGCCAGCGGTCCGGAGTCGCCGCTCTTGAGCAGCAGCCGGATCCCGAGCCGGGCCATCTCCCGGCGCACGAAGTCCCCGGCCACCGCGGTGTAGGCCACGATGCCGACGTGGGGGTGGTCGCGCTGGAGGATCGGGATCACCTCGAAGCCGGTCATGCGGGGCATGAGCAGGTCGAGGACGACCGCGTCCGGTGGGTCCTGCGCGCAGAGGCGCACCACCTCCTCGCCGTCGGCCGCCTCCCCGACCACCTCGATGCGGTGGTGGCGGAGGCCCAGTCGCAGCAGCAGCCGGACGTCCGGCTCGTCGTCGGCGACCAGCACCCGGAGGTCGCGCTCGCCCGCTCGCGCTTCGCTCACGGCACGGGTAGTTCGACGTGGACCTGGAGTCCCCCGCCTGGCCGCGGCGCGATCGTGAGGTCTCCGCCGTCCTGGCGGGCCAGGGCCCGGGCCACCGGCAGCCCGATGCCGAACCCCGGCGCCGAGGTGACGGCGGCCTCGCCCCGGTAGAAGAGCTCGAACGCGAGGTCCACGTCGGCCGGCTCGAGCTCGGCCCCGCCGCTCGTCACGGTGAGGTGGACCCGGTCGCCGGCCCGCTCGACCTGCAGGGCGAACGGGGGAGCGCCGTAGCGGCGGGCGTTGTCGAGCACCCGCTCGAGGAGGGTGTCGACCGCGCCGGGGCGGGACGCCACCTCGGCGGACGGCTCGCCGGTCACGTCGAGCTCGGCGCCGGTCTCGAAGGCGTCCCAGATGGCGCAGGCCGTGGCCACCACCTCGACCGGTTCGGGGTCGCCGACCGGCAGCGCCGTGGTGATGTCGGTGGCCAGCAGCAGGTCGTCGAGGAGCGCCTCGGTGCGGCGGGCGTTGCGCAGCAGCGCACCGGCCAGCTCGCGCAGGAGCGCCGGATCCGGTGGGTCGACGGCCGCGGCCAGCTCCTCGGCCAGGCCGCGGCTCGTCGTCACCGGCGTGCGCAGCTCGTGGCCGGCCACGGCGATGAACCGGGCGCGGGCCGCGTCGAGCGACGCCGGCGCGCTCGCCGCCGCGCCCGTCGCCTCATCCCCCCGGGCTCGCCCATCGGCGGTCACTGTACCGGTGGGGCGGGAGCGGCACCCGAGGCTCCTAGGATGACCCCGCCGCGCTGTCACCAGAGGAGAACCCGTGGACCTTCGCATCGGCCTGACCCAGACCCCCAGGGAGCTCGAGGTCCAGCTGCCCGACGACGTGTCGCAGGACGCCATCCGCGCCCAGGTCGACGAGGCGCTGGCCAAGGGCGGCACGTTCTGGATCTCCGACAAGCGGGGCCGCCAGTACGCGGTCGACGTGGCCAAGGTCGCCTACGTCGAGATCGGCAGCCCGGAGGACGACCGCCGGATCGGCTTCGGCGGCTGATCGGCCGGGACGGGCGCTGGGGCCCATGACCGACCTCCTCGACCGCCGGCTCCTCTTCGTCACCGGGAAGGGGGGCGTCGGCAAGACCACGATCGCCGCGTCCCTGGCGCTGCTCGCCGCTCAGCAGGGCAAGCGCACCCTCGTGGGCGAGGTGGACGCCAAGGGGAACCTGGCCGACTTCTACGAGACCGGCCCCACCGAGTTCCGGGAGCGCCAGGTGTCGCCCAACCTCTGGGCGATGTCGATGGACACCGAGGAGTCGCTCAAGGAGTACCTGAGCCTCCAGCTGAAGGTGCCGCTCATCGCCCGGATCGGGCCGCTGGCCCGCACCTTCGACTTCGTGGCCAACGCCGCCCCCGGGGTGAAGGAGATCCTCACCGTCGGCAAGTTCCTGTGGGAGGTGAAGGAGCGCCACTACGACCTCGTCGTCGTGGACGCCGTCGCCACCGGCCACATCACCGGGCAGCTGGCCGCCCCCTCCGCCATCAAGGAGCTGGTCCACGTGGGGCTGGTCCGTGACCAGACCGACTGGATGCTGGAGATCCTCGGCGACCCGGACCAGACCGGCGTCGTGATCGTCGCCGCCCCCGAGGAGATGCCGGTCAATGAGACGCTCGAGCTCGTCGACCGCCTGGGCACCGAGACCAACGTCCACCTGGCCGCCGTGGTGGCCAACCGGGTGCTTCCCGAGCTGTTCGGGCGGGGTGAGGAGGAGGTGTTCGACCGCCTCGAGGCGCTGCCCGACGACGTCCTCGAGCAGGCGGTCGGCGGTCCGGTGCGCCCGATCGTGGACGGTGCCCGCATGGCGGTGAGCATGCGCCGCACCCGAGGCGTCCACCTCGCCCGCCTCCGCGACGAGCTTCCCGAGGGCACGCCCGTCCTCTACGTGCCGTACCTGTTCCAGCGCAGCCACGGGGCGCGCGCCACCGCGCAGGTCGCCGCCCACCTGGGCGAGGAGCTCGGGTTCTGATGGCCCGGTCCCGTCGCCGGTCGGCTCCGGCCCGGTCGCTCGAGCAGCTCCTGGCGGCCAAGGAGATCGTGATCCACTGCGGCTCGGGCGGGGTGGGCAAGACCACCACGGCCGCCGCCGCGGCAGCGATGGCCGCCGTGCACCTCGGCGGCAAGGTGCTCGTGCTCACCGTCGACCCGGCTCGGCGCCTGGCCAACGCGCTCGGGCTGCAGGAGTTCGGCAACGTCGAGACGCAGGTGCCGCCCGAGGCGTTCACCGCCGCCGGGGTGGAGCCTCGGGGCGAGCTGTGGGCGGCCATGCTCGACACCAAGCAGTCCTGGGACGACCTGGTGCGGGCCCACGCCCCCGACGAGGCCATCCGCGACGCGATCCTCGCCAACCCGCTCTACCAGAACATCACCGGGCGGTTCGTCCAGAGCCACGACTACATCGCCATGGAGCGGCTCTACGAGATCCACGCCTCGGGCCGCTACGACCTGATCGTCGTCGACACGCCGCCCACCCGCAACGCCATCGACTTCCTCGAGGCGCCCGAGCGGATGGCCGACTTCTTCTCCAGCCGGCTGCTGCGCTGGCTCACCGTCCCGGCCCGCAGCCGGGTGCTCACGATGGCGTCGAAGCCGTTCTACTCGGTGGCCGACCGGATCCTCGGCTCGAAGTTCCTCGAGGACATCGCCGAGTTCTTCCTGCTCTTCCAGACGATGTACGACGGCTTCGTCGAGCGGTCCAAGGCCGTCACCCGCACCCTGGTCGACACCCGGACCACCTTCGTCGTGGTGTCCACCCTCGAGTCGGCTCCGGTGGCCGAGGCCGAGTTCTTCGTCGAGGCGCTCGCCGAGCGGCGCATGCACCTCGGCGCGATCGTGCTCAACAAGGTGCTGCCCGACTGGTTCCTCGACGACGCCGCAGCGGCGTCGGCCCAGCGGCTCTGCGCGGCCCCCGACGAGGTGGCGGCCGCGCTGCCCGACGACCTCGGCGACCGGGCGCAGGTGGAGCGCGTCGTGAAGGAGGTCGGCGAGAGCTTCCTCAACTTCCAGGTGGTGGCCAAGCGCGAGGCGGCCACCCGGGCCGAGCTGTCCTCGGTCCCTGACGTCGTCGCCGCCGTGCCGTACTTCACCCACGACATCACCGACCTCGAGGGCCTCCTCGCGCTGGGGGAGCAGGTCTGGCGCTGAGCGCCGCCGGCGCACCGGTGGCGTGCCCCCACGCCCCACGCGACGGGCGTATGCTGAGGGCGCCGGCGGGGGGCGGCCTGCCGGGGAGACCCGTTGCATTCCTGGCGAGGAGGGGCCGTGGGCTGGTTGCGCAGGCGGAAGGCGCACACCGAGGAGGACCGCGTGGTCATCGATCTGCGGGACAAGCCCGTCGAGGTGGAGTGGGGATCGCCCCTGCCGTGCCCCGACTGCGGCGGACGGGGGTACCTCGACCACATCGACCCCTTCCGCGACGTGATGTACATGCACTGCACCGAGTGCCAGGTGCGCTACGCGGTGGCCAAGGCGGACATCGACGCCCTGTCCCGCTGATCGCGAACGGACCCTCGGGGTCCTAGCCTGAGCGGCCCATGGCTTCCCTGGCCGAGCTGGCCCGCACCCACACCGACCTCCGCCCCGACGCCATCAGCCACCTCCAGCGGCTGGTGGCCGGCTGGGGGCTGCTGTCCGACCTCTGCTTCGCCGACCTCCTCCTCTTCGTGCCCACCAGGGACGCCGAGGAGGGGGAGCGCTTCGTGGTGCTCGGCCAGGTGCGGCCGAGCACGTCCCAGACCGTGTACCGGGCCGACTGGATCGGCACCACCGTCACGGAGGAGGAGCGCCCGCTCGTCACCCGGGCGTTCCGGCTCGGCGAGATCATCGAGGGCGAGGTGGCGATCGCCGCGCTCAAGGAGCGGGTCCGGGTGCTGTGCATCCCGATCCGCTGCCAGGGCGAGGTGATCGGCGTCCTGACCCGCGAGTCCGCCCCGTCGATTGGGCGCCAGCCCGGCGAGCTGGAGCGGACCTACGTGGCCATCTTCAACCGGTTCGCCCGGATGATCGCGGCGGGGGACTACCCCTTCGACGCCCAGGACCTCGAGACCGAGGAGGCGCCCCGCGTCGGCGACGGCGTGATCCTCCTCGACGCCCACGGACGGGTGGAGTACACGTCGCCGAACGCGGTGTCGAACCTCCACCGCATCGGCGTGCACGCCAACACCGAGGGCCTGCGCTTCGACGAGGTGGGCCTCGACGACACCGCCGTCACCACCGCGTTCTCGATCGGCGCGCCGGTTACCGAGGAGGTGGAGGGCGGCATCGAGACGACCGTGCTCGTGCGCTGCATCCCGCTCATCGACCACGGCACGGTGTCCGGCGCGGTGGTGCTCACCCGCGACATCTCCGACCTGCGCCGCCGCGACCGCCTCCTGCTGTCGAAGGACGCCACGATCCGCGAGATCCACCACCGGGTGAAGAACAACCTGCAGACGATCTCGTCGCTGCTGCGCCTGCAGGCCCGGCGGATCCGGGCGCCCGAGGCTCGCACCGCCATCGAGGAGTCGGTGCGGCGCATCCGGTCGATCGCGCTCGTCCACGAGATCCTCTCCCGGGAGGCCGGCGACGACGTCGCGTTCGTCGACGTGGTCCGGCCCCTCGTGCGGATGGTGGAGGACGGCATGTCCTCCCCGGACCGCCAGATCCGCTTCAGCGTGCTGGGCGACGGGGGGATCCTCCCCGCCGAGGTGGCCACGCCGGCGTCCGTCGTGCTCAACGAGGTCCTGCAGAACGCCATCGACCACGCCTACCCGCCGGAGCGCATCGACCTGAGCACCGAGCCCGGCCAGATCGCGGTGGAGCTGCGCAACGACGGCCGCTTCCTCCACATCGTCGTGACCGACGACGGCGTGGGGGTGCCGGAGGGCTTCGACCTGGCGCAGGCGACCGGCCTCGGCCTGTCGATCGTCAAGACGCTGGTGGAGAGCGAGCTCGGCGGCTCCATCCGCATGGACCGCGGCGACGGCCCGCCGTCGAGGCCGGGCACGATCGTGTGCATCGAGCTGCCGGTCCCGATCGGCTGAGCGGCGGCCGCCGTCTCGTCAGGCGACCGGCCAGCGGCCAACCCGTCGCCGGGGACGGACGCCAGGCGCGCTTCGGCCCCTCCCGGGGGAGGGGCCGAAGGTCAGATCTCGTGGCGCCGCCGGGCGCTGGGGCTCAGGCGGTGCGGCGCTGGCGGGCGGCGTACTGCTTGCGCAGCTGCCGGCGCTCCTCCTCGGAGGTGCCGCCCCAGACCCCGGAGTCCTGGTTGGTGGCGAGGGCGTACTCCAGGCAGGGCACCTGCGCCTCGCACTCCCGGCAGACGGCCTTGGCGTTCTCGATCTGCTCGATCGCCGGGCCGGTCGTGCCGACCGGGAAGAAGAGGTCGGGGTCCGTGTCCCGACACGACGCCAGGTCGCGCCAGTCGTCACGCTCGATGGACAGGGACAGGGGGCGGCTTTGGGTGAGGGCCACGCTGGTTCCTCCGCGGCGAGGTTGGGGTCACGCCGAGTTACGTGACGAGTTTCACATGCCACCGCGCTCAGAACGTTGGGGGAGGGCGCGTGCGGCTGCGTTGGACAACCTACCGGCGGTGCGCTAACCCCTGCAAGCACTTTTTTGATGCATCGAAGGTGACGTTTGCCATGCTCGTGCTCGGACATCGCGGGGCTTCGGCCGTGGAACGGGAGAACTCGGTGGCGGCCTTCCGGCGCGCCGTCGAGCAGGGGGCCGACGGCGTCGAGCTCGACGTGCGCCGCACCGCCGACGGGACCCTCGCCGTCCACCACGACGAGCACCTCGCCGACGGGCGCCGGCTGCTGGAGCTGGGCCGAGGCGACCTGGCCGGGGTGGTGGACGAGCTGGCCGACGTCCTCGACGCCTGCCGCCCGCTGGGCCTCGTGAACATCGAGATCAAGAACTGGCCGGAGGACGGGGACTTCGACGCCGCGACCTCGCTCGTGGACGCGGTGGCCGACCTCCTCGAGGCCCGAGGGGAGCTCGACGAGCGCATCCTCGTGTCGGGGTTTCACCTCGGCACCGTCGACCGGATGCGCGAGCGCCTGCCCGAGGTGGCCACCGGCTGGCTGCTCGGGCTCTTCGAGGACCCGGCGCCGCTCATCGAGACGGCCGCCGAGCGGGGCCACGCCGCCGTCCACCCGCACCACCTGTTCGTGGACGAGCGCTTCGTCGCCCTCGCCCACGACGCCGGCCTCCAGGTCAACACGTGGACCTGCGACGACCCGGACCGCATCCGGGAGCTGGCCGCGCTGGGCGTCGACGCCGTCATCACCAACGTCCCCGACGTCGCCCTGGCCGCGCTCGGGCGCTGACCCGCGCCGTCCTCGCCGGCGCTCGCGGCGGCTCGCGCTCGGCCCTCGGCGCGACCCGCATCGCCGGGCCGGGGACCGGGGGGAGCCGCCCTGGCGCCTGGCTCAGGCGCTGGGGGCGGGCGGGGAGGCCGGGGTGGGCATCACGAGGCTCAGGACCTCCGGCTCGTGGCGGAGGTGGAGGCGCTCGGTGTCGCCGAGGTGGTCGCCGTCGACCTGGTACGGGAACGGGCCGTAGCCCTCGACGACGACCTCGGTGAGGTCGGTGCGGTGGTCGGCCCAGCGGGAGGTGCGCAGGTGGCGGCCCCCGCCGAGCGCCGAGGCGATCAGCCGCATCGTCCGCCCGAACGACAGCGTGCGCAGCGTGACGCAGGCCAGGCCCCGGTCGAGGGTGGCCTCCGGGGCGAGGTCGAGCGGACGGTTGCCGAGGTACGTGTAGGGGTTCGTGTTCAGGCAGATCGTGAGGTAGCCGTCGTCGACCACGTCGCCGTCGGGGACGCGCACGGAGAAGCGCGGGCGGCTGCGGTCGTAGTGGCGGACCCAGGTGGCGAAGCCGGCGTAGACGAACAGCGGGTGGCCGGCGTAGCGCTTGAGCCCGGCCCGGCGCTCCACCTGCGCGACGACGGCGGCGTCGAAGCCCATCCCCACGTGGAAGAGGAAGTAGCGGCCGTTCACCGAGCCGAGCCCGACGCGGCGGATACTCCCCTGGGCCAGCGCCTCCAGCAGGACGCCGGTGGCCTCGATCGGGTCGTTGGGGAGGCCGATCGTGCGGGCGAACACGTTCGTGGAGCCGCCCGGGAGCGGGGCGAGCGCGCAGCGGGTGCCGGCCAGGCCGTTGGCGGCCTCGTTGAGCGTGCCGTCGCCGCCGAGGACCACGACCACCTCGGTGCCGGTCTGCGCGGCGCCGAGGGCGAGGCGGGCTGCGTGGCCGCGCCGGCTCGTCTCGGCCACGGTGACCTCGTGGTCCGCGGACAGCGCCTTCTGGATGACGACCCGGCTGCGGGCCGTCACCGACGACGCCGACGAGTTCACGAGCAGCAGCACCTTCATGCGGGCCCGAACCTATCCGCGGGCCGTCCGGGCACCCCCGGCGAGCGGCGCGCGCCGGCGGTCAGTTGGAAGGAGCGCGGGTGAGCGTGGGAGCATGCCCGCCATGCATGTCGTCGTCTGTGTGAAGCAGATCCCCGATCCCGCCGAGCCGGGCAAGCTCGAGGCTGACAACACGCTGGATCGCTCCGGCAAGCTCATCCTCGACGAGTCCGACAGCTACGGCGTCGAGATGGCCCTCCAGCTGGTCGACAAGGCCGGCGGCGGGGAGGTCACGCTCGTGTCCATGGCCCCCAACGGCGAGACCTCGGGTCTGCGCACCGCGCTGGCCATGGGCGCCGCCAAGGCGATCCTGGTCTCCGACGACGCCCTCTCGGGTGCCGGTGCCCTCGACACCGCCAAGGTGCTGGCCGCCGCCATCAAGCGGGCCGAGCCGGATCTCGTGCTCGCCGCCACGGAGTCAAGCGACGGCTACACGGGCACCGTCCCGGAGCAGGTCGCGGCGGTCATGGGGCTGCCCTCGATCACCTTCGCCAAGGAGGTCGAGGTCGACGGCGACACCGTGAAGGTCCAGCGCCAGACCGAGCTGGGCTACGACGAGGTCACCACCTCGCTGCCGGCTGTCGTGTCGGTCACCGCGGGCGTGGTCGAGCCCCGCTACCCCTCCTTCAAGGGGATCATGGCCGCCAAGTCGAAGCCGGTGGAGGAGCTCACCCTCGCTGACCTCGGCATCGACGCCTCGCAGGTGGGTGCGGCCGGCGCCGGCCAGGAGATCGTGGCCGTCGAGGACGCCCCCGAGCGCGAGGCCGGCGAGGTCATCGAAGACGACGGCGAGGCCTTCCAGAAGATCGTCGAGTTCCTCGACGGCCTGAAGGTCATCTGAGCACCCGGACGAGGACAAGGAGAACGAACATGGCTCTGAACCGCATCTGGGTGTACGCCGAGGCCAACGAGGGCAAGGTCAGCCCCGTTACCCTCGAGCTGCTCGCCAAGGCCCGCGAGCTCGGCGGCACCGTCGAGGCCGTCTACGCCGGCGGCGACGCCGACGCGATCGCCGGCACCCTCGGCGCTCACGGCGCCACCAAGGTCCTGTCCACCGGTGACCTCGGCGGCTCGCTGCCGGGCGTGCCGGTCGCCTCGGCGATCGCCAAGGCGATCGAGGGCGGCAACGGCCCGGACCTCATCATGCTGGCCACCAGCTACGACGGCCGCGACGTGGCCGCCCGCCTGTCGGTGGCCATCGACAAGCCGGTCATCACCAACAACGTGGACATCGAGGTGTCCGGCGACGACGTCATCGTCACCGAGCCGATCTTCGGTGGCACGAAGCTGGTGAAGACGAAGTTCACCGCCGGCGCCCCCTACATCGCCCTCTTCCGCCCGAAGTCGTTCGTGGCCGAGGAGACCGGCGGTGGCGCCGCCGCCGTCGAGACCCTCGAGGTCACCGACGCCGGTGCCGCGAAGGTCGTCAACCGCCACGTCGAGGAGGCCACCGGCCCGAAGCTCGACGAGGCGGCGGTGGTCGTGGCCGGCGGCCGGGGCCTCGGCGAGGCCGAGAAGTACGAGATGATCGAGACCCTGGCCAAGCTCCTCAAGGGCGCGCCGGGTGCCTCTCGGGCCATCGTCGACGCCGGCTGGGTGCCGTACAGCTACCAGATCGGCCAGACCGGCAAGGTCGTGAAGCCCACCGTCTACATCGCCGCGGGCGTCTCCGGCGCCACGCAGCACCTGGTGGGCATGAAGGGCTCCAAGAACATCATCGCCATCAACAAGGACCCCGAGGCCCCGATCTTCTCGGTCGCCGACCTCGGCATCGTGGGCGACGTCCACAAGGTCCTGCCCAAG
>Ga0079224_100012543_pt1 | contig 11744 bp, 8 predicted proteins | sample Stecom2015_FD_80414 | JGI IMG/M metagenome (GOLD analysis project Ga0079224, IMG submission 80414) | Agricultural soil microbial communities from Utah to study Nitrogen management - Steer compost 2015 | ecosystem: Environmental > Terrestrial > Soil > Agricultural land | place: USA: Utah...
CTTCGCTATTGCGGGGGTTGTTTTCTCCAGGATTCAACTGGAGTGAAGTAAGGGGGGCCGGAGCCTGGGCATTCATGACTGTGGTGGACAGGCCAATCAGGCATATGCTACACCATATGGCTTTTAGGAGGCAAAAGGGATAGTTTATCGTTCTCATATCGAATCAGCTTAATTTTATACGATACCAGGAAGGGCCAGGTGCCCATTTGCCCATTTCCCGCCTCGCCAATGCAATTACGATTTCATCCTTTTCTGCATGTTCCATGATTTTATAATTGGAGAGTTCGACGTTTTCCGTTTCAGCCCCTTCATGACGGTGATCGATGATCACTACAGAGTCCTTGATTAACCCAAAATTTTGTTCATCCACCCGGCCGATCACCAGGGGGTTGCGTGGATTGTTTCCATTCGAATTTTCTTTGACTATATTACCTATCCAATACAAATGACTGGTTTTCCCGGATCGAAACAAGGTGGAGCATGCTGCAGGGGTATAAAAATTTTCTCCGGTAGTGTATGCGAAGGGCACTGGTTGGGACCAGGATCGGCATTGGTCATTCGAGAACGACAACCAGGTATAGCCCGGCAAATGGGGCTGTCTGAGATTGGATCCGCGCAGTACCATGGCAAATCTTCCATCCGGCAGTTCAGCCACCGAAGGTTCGAACAATCCCCGGGTGGATAGTCGATGATCTATTCTCAGCCAATCACCAAAATCCCATTCGACATCCCGATAATCAGGCGTCCATTTGCCAATCAAAACTCCCGAGTCTCCAAATAAATAGGCATCGGCTGGATTGTAAATTTCCTTCTTTTGTTCATCCCAGGGATGAAGATGAATGGGCACCATGATTTCACCTTTGCGGCTTTTAAAGATCACAGAAGTCATGGGAGTCGTATATCCATTTCGACCAATTTCCACTCCTTTGATCGGTGCGTTCGTTGGATTTCCCCGCGTAACGATCATACGAAAATCGGAAAAGGTGCGACCGTGATCATTGGAGATTCGATACCAGTTTTTGTAGAGCGGAGAACCGCTTTGAGTGTCTGGCTTTCCGGGAGTTGCAGGAATAATTTGTAATATATTTTTCCCTTCCGCATAGATCCCCTCATTCAGTGCTCCCAATCCATGGAGTGAACGTTCAGGAAACCGGGCGGTGGTTTCCACTTCCCACGGGAATTCCACGGAAATGGTTTCAGGCACCTCCGGAATCGTTGGGAAACTACTAAAAACAAAGTCTGATGGGACTGGTCTGGTCACCTGGTTCTCCGGCGTTTTGACGAATACAATTTCCCGGTCAACGATCCTGATTCTGGCTTGCGGTGTTCCCAAACCACGGGGCAAGTTCACAGCACTGCCACCCCAAGCCAGGGCAGCAAGGGCAGGCATTTGTTTCAGAAAGTATCGTCGGTTTTGCATGTCAATATATTAAAAAATATTACTCCGATGGACAAGGATTTGCACCTCGCGCTATCTGATCATTTTTCGTTTTTAAATTGTTTTAAAATTTCAATAGTCAGATGCTCCGCTATCAATTGGTGTCCCACATCATTGGGATGACATCCATCCAGCATCAGATCTTCATACGAGATTTGCTTTGCTTTGGCATATTTTTGAAATAGTTTATAGTTGTCCACAAGTCCGGTACGGTGTTTCCGGGATAATTTCCGAACGACCTTCACGTATTTCAGGAGTCGTTTATTTTGAAAATCGCCATACCTCGCTCCCAGGATATTGGGGGCAATAAGGATAATTTCGGAACCTTGTGCCTGAAGATTTGTGATAAAATATTCCAAATTGGCCTGGTACGCATCCAGAGGAATTCTGGAAGTTCCATTGGGCGTTTTGCTATCAATATAAGAATCGTTGGTCCCAAATCCGATGATAACCAGGTCGGGTCGATGGTCCATGACGTCATTCTGGAAACGGTCCATTCCATGTTTGATTTCAAACAAATCATGGTCGATTTGTCGACCAGTATGACTTCCGCCTACCCCGGAATTGATCACTTTCACATTTACCTCTTCCTGAGCGAGCAAATGTGGCAGCCGTTGGGCAAACACCTGATCAACCGTCTTCCGTTCTGCGGTGATGGAATTGCCAAAAGCGACGATAAGGAGGGTATCATCAGCGACCTTATTGATGGTACCGTGATCCAGGTTAAAGTGGTGGGATACGAAGATATCGGCACCCCAAGCCTGGGATGCGCATACCTGAGCAAACAGGATTACGAGCAAGGAACAGCAGTCGCGATATTTCAACCTCATCTCCTATTTTTATTTATCTATAAAATCTTGCTCAGCCAACCGAATACGGAGTCCTCCCTGCATGGTGGTGATCCAAAGCTCGCCGGGGTTATATTCCATGCAGTACGGGTAGGACAGCCATGTTTTTCCACTATCCTCATTTTGGACGTTATAAGATTTTGCGATGACCCTTGGTTTGGACCATGAAACACCTTCATCTTCCGAAAATGCTATGGAAAGTTCTTCCCGAAAATTGCTGCTTCGCACCTCCGACCATTGGCGGTCCCCACCTCGCAAGGGAAAATAATTGCATACAATCATACATCAATAATTCTATTCTCTATCATTATACAATGGCTTCCATAATCATCTATGGCTTCCTTTCCAAAAGACCTATTGTAAACCATTCTACTCAATTAAGTCCATGGCCCACACATCATTGGCCACACCACCATCATTACGTGATATTAATCCCCCTATCAACCATAATTTATTCTTATATTCTATTACAGGAGTAGCGTGTCGCGGTTCCCAAAAAACCCCTTTTTGTTCAGTCCAAAATTCTCCATCGGGACTATACCACACGTCATTTAACATAGTATCATTCCTAACATCGTAGTCACCTGCCATAACCCATAGGTTATCTTTAGAGTTTGCGATCGAGTTCCATTGGCGTGGAGACCAAGGTGCATGTGAAATAACCTTTGTCCAATCTATACCATTATCCGTTTTCCAAACATCATTGAAAGCGTAGCTATAAAGAACACTTCCACCATAAATATAAAGTTCGTCATTCAAAATAGCGGATCCACTTATCAATCCTCTTGGTACCCATGGAACAAATTCAACCTCCCGAACCCAATTTACTCCATCCACTGTAGACCATACATCATTATACTTTTCTCGGATCTCATTCCCTGCAGAAAAATCAATATGTATTCCACCCATAACCCAAATCTTATCTTGAAAACTGACTATATATGGAAAATACCTTTCACCCCACGGGACTTTATCTAAGACCTTATTCCATTGGACCCCATCCTTAGAATTCCACACATCAGTATGTTGGTCTCCCCCTATCACCCATATTTTATCATCATGTACGACACAGCCAAAACCATGTCTTCCTGCCCAGGGAGCATCTCCTTTGGATTCCCAATTTTCACCATCCGAAGTAGACCAAACCTGAGATGTCCAATAACTATTGCCCTGGATAAAAGATGCTTTATCGTGATCATACTTTCCCAACCAACCTCCCAACAGCCACAATTTGTCTTTAAAGACAATTAATTGATGGCCGTCCACTCTTAAAAATGGTGCTTCTCCGTTTTTAATAATTTGTTTCCATGGGCTTCTTTTTACTACCACATGAATTTCTTTTCTCTCTTGATTGGTGCCCTCCAAAATAAATGTTTGGGGAACTGAAAAATCTAGAAAACTACCACTTTTGGGATAAACAGTCAAATCTTTATTGTTTAAAAACAGTTCTGCTTTTAAATTAGTGACATCTGTTTCGTGGGGAACATATAGAAAAATACTATCTCCTATACGTTCATATTTATGATCAACGCCGACCAGTTTTAAGGTTTCAATCTCAAAGTTTAGGTCTTCTGAATTCTTACAATTAAATAAACTCATCAAAACCATTATTAACATAAATTCAAATTTCAATCTATACATATCATAGCATTAGACATTCTTACGCGCGTAATCTCAATATAGTTTCGTCAAATATTATTCGCAGTATCATTCAAATCTTTCAATGCTCACAATCTTTAAAATCTTCCATACTGCTTAATCGATTCGAAATTTGGTGATCCTAATAAACTTAATTTTTGTGTATTAAAGGTACAACCCCTGGTATCATAATATCATATATAATTCTAGTATATGATTGCTATTCTCCGTTCAGGAGAATATTGGATAACCAGGGAACTGCAATATTGGCTTTAAAGTAGTGATTTGGAGCATCCACATTCGCGTATTCAAAAAATTCATCCATATCCAACCCCTCTGGAAAATTTGTGTAGTTTTTCCGATCAATTGGGTCGCTGTATTTTTCATAATATCGAAAATCAAAATTCTTTTCAGCCTGCATAATTGTGTATCCTTTGTGAACAGTATTGAGATCAAGGGTAACTCCTCCTTCTGTAATTAATAAGGGGGTCGGGGCTAAACTAGCAAGTAAATCTGCATAGTCAAACCAAGCCCACATACCGGGCACACTATGACCTAACCAATTCGCGATTGGTCTTAATCCTCTCTCATTAGGTTTGGTTTGTGAAGTGGCTCTTCTTACTGTATTTGTCAAAAAATCATTAAATACTACGGCTTTGATATCTGGATTTAGAACCGCCAGGACCATTATTGCTTCAGTTCCGAGGGAGTGTCCACTTAAAGCAATTCGTTCCGGGTCAATAAAATCCAGAGTTTTTAACCAATCAAAAATCTTTTGTCCATTGAAGGCTGACAGACCCAGGTAATGCCACCCCATGTCAATCAAATACCTGGAAAGCGTATTTCTATCATAATTCGGACCTAATCCAAAAGCCTCAAGATCGGAGACTTCTCCAATACCAGGATTATCCAAAGCAATTGAAACTATACCTTGTTCTGCATAATATTTAGCCATCATATTATTTTCACTATGTCTTTCCACAGCATAATGAGGATTCAACTCAGGTTGACCTGCTAAATTTTCCTTCGTCCTATTCGATCCAGGATAACATATTACAGCAGAACCTCGATTTGTCGGTGATATTTCATGAGGAACTAACATTAGGAAGGGCACAACACTCCCGGTTTCAGGATAGATTTCCCATTTTTGAACGGTGTATTTTTCTCTTTTTATTTGACTTATTAATTTGGGAGAGGGCTGCGATACACTTAATGGAAAATTCATTAATTGACTCAGTTTAACTCTAACTGCAGTTTGCCATGCCATATATTCTGTCTGACTGAAATGCTCATTAAAGGTTAACTCCGGCTTTAAATTCTTCATTTTGTAATGGACCAATCCTCGGGTACTCAAATACCTTCCGTCACTCCGGTCGGTAGTAATAACTTTATGATCATCGGGGTTAATAAATTCCGACGCGTTTTGCCCATGAATTGTTAGACCACTAAAAAAAGCCAACATCAACCCAACAAATCCTAATTTGATATTCATTTCATTTTATTTAATTGGCAGAGAAATACATTACTCGATTAAATATGATCACTCACTACGTAACCCTACCATCCTGGGTTTTGACCTAAGGCAGGATTTTCAGAACGTGCGCTTACGGGAATAGGCCATAAGTAGTGTTTTTCTTCAAATACGGGATTGCTTAAATCATTTTCCTTATTAGGAGAAATATATAAGTTTCCAGTTTCTGCGTCAAGTTCAAAGCTAACGTTAAGTTGCCCCTCGGGGTCAATGTTCTCTCGCATATCCTGGTCCCATCGAATTCCCAAATCCGGGGAATTTAGTTTGTGACCTTGTTTCCATCGTCTTAAATCATCATACCTAAATCCTTCGGAATACAATTCAACCCTTCGTTCTCGTCGGATTTCTGCGATCAATGGAGAAACTCCGTCATTCACATACCGTGGATCTACAGGAATACTTGTAATATCCATATGCGGCATATCCACCCTATCTCTTAGTAGGTTGATACTCATATCCAAATCTGCTTGAGTAATTAGACCAAGTTCAGCCTGGGCCTCGGCAAAATTTAATAATGCTTCAGCATACCTCAATACTATTGCCGGATAGTATCCCTGATGCAGTAATACCATCTGGCTGACATTAACAAATTTAATGGGATGATACCCTGTTAAACTAGCCCATTCATTGTTACTCTCCAATGTTGGGACTTTTGAAATATTACCATTGGAATAATCATAATATCCCAGATCATCGGGATGTAATACGGTCTGCCTTAGACGAGGATCCCGGTTTTCAAAAATATTTCGATATGTCGCGTCACCTTTGTACATTGGAGAAAGGGTTATTGGTAATCCATCTTTACACAAGTAATCTTCCACTATACTTTTGGTGGGATGTATTAAACGTAGATACCACTGCCAGCTATTCACGACCACTCCTGGTTCATACCTTCTCCACCATAGGACCTCTTTCACACCTGAAAGATCAGTCATTTGAAAGATTGCATTATAGTCATGATCAGGATTCCCTGTAGAATATAATTCATAAGGACCATTTTCTATTAACTCCCTTGACGCTTTAGCTGCTTCCTGTAGCCATACTTCAGAATCAGTTCCACCATGATACTTTCTCCATGTTCCTTCAAACAAACAAATACGAGATTTAATCAATAATGCAGCCCAACGATTCAATCTGCCAGGAGCATTTCCATCTCCCCAGTCATCAGGGAGATGTTCACAAGCAAAGTTCAAATCCTCAAGAACCTTACTCATGACCGTTTCACGCGGGGTCCTTTCTGCATACAATTCTGGGGAATCTATATTAAGTTCCTTTTCGACCCAAGGAAAATCACCATAGAGTGACACTTTATCTGCCACGGCCCATGCCCTGAATAACCGAGCTTCGGCTTTATATTTATCAATTGCAGACTGGACAAGATCTGCCCTGTCATAATTGTCAAGTCCTATATTTATAGCACGGATAAAAGCAAAAGTATTATTGTTCCAACCAAAAGGACCAGGATTATCATCAGGAGTAATTTGTCCTGCCCTTGTTTTCGCAAGATATTGTGCATATGATAAATCTCTTAATACATTATCGGTCATACCGTCTAGCCCATATTGACCTTCAATCCCTCCACCTCCCAGATTCCCTTGCAAAAGCCGCATGGTAGAATTATTCGCATAATCATAATAGGTATTATTATAAATCATTAAATCATTTTCGGAATTCCAAAATGTTTCATTTGAAATTTGATGCAAAGGGAACCTATCCAAACCATTTTGGCTACAACCACAAATAAATGTTCCCCAGACTATTATATATAATATATTTTTCATAATTCTTATTAATTTGTATTTATGCGATGATTAGAACGAAGCGTTTAGCCCAACTGTAAAAGACCTGTGGAAAAAGTACCTGGGCGTCAAATCAGCCGTATATACAGGATTCACTGTCTTATACATACTGTGAAACTCAAACAAATTCTCACCATTGATGTAAACCTGTAAATTCTCGAAGTGTCTAAAGGGTACATTATAGCTTAATGTAACACTTTTAACTCTTAAATAAGCAGCGTTTTGCAGCCAACGAGTCTGTGGAACTACATTTTTCCCATCGGAATAAGCAAATTGGATTCCAGGGAAATATGCGTCAGGATTTTCAGGACTCCATGAATCGTCAATCCACCACTCTTCCATAGCCACATATTTAAAAGGAAAAAACCTGCGACTATTTGAATTACTGGGCATCCAATCTTTCTTAAGGACACCTTGCAAAAATATGTCAAGTGTAAAATTTTTATTTTTAACTTGAGGTTTAATCCCAAAAGAATATCTTGGTGTTGTATTGCCTATGCGAATTCTATCCCCAGTGTTATCCAGAGTATTATTCCCCGGTGTAATTATACCATCACCATCAAGATCCGCGTAGTGTACATCTCCAAGTCTCCAGTTACTTCCAATCCGAGACTGATCTGCCGCATTCTCTAGTTCCTCTTTTGTTTGAAACAATCCGACAGTTTGATATCCCCAGATCTCTCCAATTTTCTTCCCAACATAGTAATCATTAATAGCACCTGTTGGGTTATCATACTTGGTAATTGTGGTTTCATAATCCGATAATGAAACATTTAGACGATACGACCAATCATTATCCGTGTAATGGATCCAACCAGCACTAAGCTCCCAACCTACATTTCTAAGATCGGCTGCGTTTTCTTTGGGTGCACTCGTACCAAGAATTCCTGGGTAAGATTTATTCATAAGCATATCTTTTGTATCCCTAATAAAATAGTCAAACGATAAATTGAGTCTGCTAGCAAACACACTGAGATCGATACCTAAATTTTTGTTTGTAACTGTTTCCCATGTCAAGTTTCTACTCACTAAATTACCAGGTGAAATCGTCTGAATAAAGTCACCATTATTATACAGGAGTAGGTTTGAAGTACCTGCCCCCATAACTGATATGTATGGATAAAAAGATCCAACATTTTGATTGCCAAGGATTCCATAAGATCCCCTCAGTTTTAACCCATCTAACCAGTTATTGGTAATATCCATAAAGGACTCTTCAGAAATCCTCCACGCAGCTGCAAATGAGGGAAAGAAGCCAAATCTTCTGTCTTTAGGAAACTTCGATGTACCATCATATCTACCATTCGCTTCGAAAAGGTATTTATCTTTATATGAATAGTTTAATCTGTAAAATAACCCTCGTAGCATAAATTCGCCCCCACCTTCAGAATTCGTTGTAATACCGGTGGTTGCCGACAATGATGGTATAGATGGGGTAATTAGCTCAGTTGACCTGGTATTAACATCCTCATATTTTTCGTACTCTTGATTAACTCCGACTAATCCTTTAAGTTGATGATATCCCAAATTTTGGACCGTGTATTCAGCATATATATTCGTAACTATATACGAGTTTAGTCTGGAGGTAAAATCAATCCAATCGCTTCCGGTTATATCATTCGTGACCAGGGGTCCAGTTAAACTATAACCTCTTTCATTGGTATTTGACATATCAATTTTCGAATGTACTCGTTTTAGATTGGACCAATAATTTCTGTATGAGAAATCACCATTAATCATTAAACCATCAAAAGGAGAAATTCTAACCGCCTGAGAGAACAATATTTCATTTTCTCTATTTAGATCCCGTCCACCGGCCTGTAGATAAGCGGCAGGATTATTTCGGGAAAGCATGCCAATATAGGGCTCAAATTCAGATCTGTCCCCTGGGACCAAATAATATTCCAGATCTGGAAACTCCGAAGCTATGGAAAACCACTGTGTTCCAATGGAATTGTAGTGAGTGTTTGCGTTATATTCATGAGGATTATCATTCTTAATAGCAGTGAACATCAATTTACCTTCCAGGGTAAGCCAGTCGGTTACATCGAAATCCAATTTGAACAATGCATTATATCTATTATATTCCTCGCTATTGTATTTAAAAAAACCTTTTTTGTCAGTTGCACCCAAGGAAACGTAATAAGCAGTTCGCTCCCCTGCACCACTTATACTAAAATTGTAATTTTGTTGTGGTGAATAATCACGTATGGCCAAATTCTTTGGCAAATTTGTCCCCAAAAAGTAAATTAAATCATCTGCTCTGTACCATGCATCTTCTACCGTTGGGTTACTCATTTCCTGATATCGTTTGGCTGCTTCAACCACATAATCAGGGTACAATGTTCTTCCAAAAGTTACCTGACGGGCCTGATTCATGACTTCTCGGGCAGTACCACCTTGCGTGACGGGCTCGTAACCAGGAAAAATTATTTTTTGCATAGTCGTTTGCGAGGAAAAGTTAATGTTTAGTTTGCCTTGCTGCCCCTTTTTAGTAGTCACTAAAATCACTCCAAACGCAGCTCTCGCACCGTAAATAGCAGCCGAAGAGGCATCTTTTAACACTGATACAGACTCAATATCATTTGGATTGATCCTTTCTACATTCATGGGAATCCCGTCAACTAAAATCAAAGGTTCTCCTCCACTAATCGATTCAAAGCCCCTAATGTTAAAGTCAGCACCTTCATTTGGATTTCCAGAGTTATAGTCGATGTTTAATCCTGGCACAACCCCAAGCAAGCCTTGACCAAGTGATGTAATAGCCCTGTTTTCAAAAACTTCAGATCCTGCTGTACCAACAGCTCCTGTTAAATTCACCTTTTTCTGAGTTCCATATCCTACTACTACCACCTCGTCAAGTAATTGAGAGTCTCCTTCCAATACAATCGAAATATCAGTTTGTCCGTCAACAGCGAATGATTGTGTCTGATAACCTATATACGAGAATACTAAAATCGCATCGGTGGAAACATTATATAGCGTAAATCGTCCTTCATAATCCGTCGATGTTCCAATATCTGTTCCTTCGATTAACACATTTACACCGATCAATGGTTCTCCTTCAGTATCTGTGACTATACCTGTAACATCAATCGGAATCTTTAACTCCAATATACTGGCAGCACCATTTACCGCCCAGGAAGTTTGAATTAATAGCAGGCAGAATAAACATACGAGATACCGCATGCGCTTGCAAAGAAATCTGTAATCAATGTTCTTCATATTTGTCGGTTTAATATTTTGAAATACGCTGTTTTTATTTGTTGGGCAAATTAACATTATTAATTGTTCTTTCAAACAATTTCTGAAATTTTTTATTTCGTATCTTTGTGAACCAGGTAGATCTTTGGAAGCGAACAACATGGCATCCGTTCGAATTTCAAACCCAAAACATTGATTACGAATGATCTGCAGGAGACTTACTAAAATAATATCATGGCAAAAAAAACACCACTACAACCCCTCGACAGCATTTCCATGACCGATCGGGTGGAAAATATTTTGAGAAAATATTTTGAAGATAATGCCTTTCAGCCCGGAGATGCGCTCCCCGGAGAGGTGGAAATTGCAGAAAAACTGGAGGTCAGCCGCAACGTGGTTCGAGAAGCCCTTAGCAGATTGCGGATGCTGGGTATTGTGGAATCGAAAACCCGACGAGGCATGATCATGGCCCGCCCTGACATCCTCGGTGGATTTGAACGTGTACTCAATCCCTACATCCTTGGGGATAAAACGCTGAAAGAGATATTCGAAATGCGACTCATTCTCGAAATGGGCATGGCGGAATTTCTGATGACCCGCAAAACAGAAAAGAGTATTCAGGAACTGGAGAAAATTGTATCCGAACAGAAAAGCAAGACAGCGCCTACCAAGGAAGAGGAAATCAGGTTCCATACCAAGTTATACGAAATGACTGGGAACGACACCTTCAGGCGGTTCCAGAAAATGCTCTTTCCTATTTTTGACTACGTTTTTACAGAATACGGGAATGGGAATGCTATTCCCAAACCTCCTGACCACATCCATCACGATGGTTTACTCAAGGTGATCAAGGAAGGAAATGCTGAAGATTTTCGTCAGGCGATGAGCATTCACCTGGGTCCGTACTTTAAAATGATTGATGTATAATGGGCATTGGAGGCTTAAGGAGCCGTAATATTCGATTTTCATAGTACTTGATCAATGGCTGAATCTTTTTGGCCGTTTCCAGGGAGAAAAGATTATGGATTTTAAGTACCTGGGAATACTTTACCAATAGAGGCCTGCGAGAACCTACTGAACAAATTTATGGGACCGAAGTGGTTTTTGAAGACCTGTATGGGAACCGGATTGACTTGATTCAGTTAGCCGAAAATCCTCCCTCTGCAAAAGTCCGGTATACAGCTGGTTTTGCTAAAAAAATGATCACTCCTACCGTCATCATATTGGATAAATCAAACTATTTGGGCGATGTCAATACCGGGGTAACAGCTCGAAACATTTCAATC
>Ga0079224_100012544_pt1 | contig 11744 bp, 11 predicted proteins | sample Stecom2015_FD_80414 | JGI IMG/M metagenome (GOLD analysis project Ga0079224, IMG submission 80414) | Agricultural soil microbial communities from Utah to study Nitrogen management - Steer compost 2015 | ecosystem: Environmental > Terrestrial > Soil > Agricultural land | place: USA: Utah...
GCTCGACGGCGGCGAGGTGCTGCCGGGCTTCAGCGTGGCGGTCGCGGAGCTCTTCGCGGTCGCCGATTCGAATGACGACTAGCGAGGATAGCTATCGTGCCGACTCTACCGTACCGCGAGGAATCCGACGCCGACGAGCGGGTGAAGGCGCTCTACGAGGACATCAAGGCCGGTTTCGGCGCCGGGCAGGTGCCGAACATCTACAAGGTGCTGGGCAACAACCCGACGATCCTCGAGGCGGCCGTCGAGCACCGCCACAAGGTCATGGACGAGGGCGAGCTGGACCCGAACCTCAAGGAGTTCCTGGCCTGGGCGACGGTCACGCTGCTCAACAACCAGTTCGGTATCCAGATCCACACGGCGCGCCTCAAGCGGCTCGGCTACACCGACGCGCAGATCATCGAGGCGCTGGGCGTGCTCCAGTACTTCGCCGGCATCTCGGTCGTCATCAACGGCCTCAATATGGGCGACGACGTCAACGAGAGCGTCAAGGCGTTCCTGCGTGGCGACGCCGGGGGCGATGGCTAGCATCCCGCCCCCGCCCGTCCAGCCCCTGCGGGCTCGCGGCGGCCGGGTCGAGATCATCGACCAGACGCTGTTGCCCGCCGAGGAGCGCTGGATTCATCTCGCGACCATCGAGGACGTCTGGGAGGCGATCCGCGCGTTGCGGATTCGGGGCGCGCCAGCGATCGGCATCGCGGCCGGCTACGGCATGGCGATCGCAGCCGAAGCGTCGACGGCGGCGGACCGGGATGCCTTCCTGGCGGACATGGCCACCGCGCGCGACTACCTGAAGACCTCGCGGCCCACGGGAGTCAACCTCGCCTGGGCCGCCGAGCGCGTCTATCGTGTGCTGGCCGGGAGCGGGCTGGAGCGCGTCGAGGAGCTGCGCCGGCTGGCCTGGGACGAGGCGCGGCGCATCTTCGATGAGGACATCGACACCTGCCGGCGGATCGGACTGGCCGGGGCCGAGCTGCTGCACGGCAACGTACTGACCCACTGCAACACCGGCGGGCTGGCGACCGGCGGCTACGGCACGGCGCTGGCGGCGATCTACATGGCCCACGCGCTGGGCAGCCCGATCCACGTGTACGTCGATGAAACCCGGCCGCTGCTCCAGGGCGCCCGGCTGACGACCTGGGAGCTGGCCAAGGCCGGGATCGAGGCCACGTTGATCGCCGACGGGGCGGCCGCGACGGTCCTGAGCCGGGGCGACGTCGGCGCGGTGATCGTCGGGGCGGACCGCGTGGCGGCCAACGGCGACGTGGCCAACAAGATCGGGACGCTGGGGGTCGCAATCCTGGCCAGGTACTTCGGCGTCCCATTTTATGTCGCCATGCCCGTCTCGACGATCGACTTCGAGACGCCGGACGGCGCGAGCATCCCGATCGAGGAGCGTGACCCGGCCGAGGTCACCACTTTCAACGGCGTGCCCGCCAGCCCGCCCGGCACGCGCGCCTACAACCCCGCATTCGACGTCACCCCCGCCGAGCTGGTCACTGCCTTCATCACCGAGCACGGCGTCATCCGCCCGCCCTACACCGAGAACCTGGCGCGGCTGCGCAACCGGTAGCAGTGGACCCAATTGCATTGAGTTGGTCCGCTCGTTCCCCGACCCCTGCGGTGATTGATTGGCACGGTTCCAGCGGGCGGTCAGGTGATTCACGATGCGGAGTAATGCAGGCAAAGGGTCCGTTCCAGCCCGCTCTTCGACCATCGCAGTGGGGCTGGCAAGACCTGCGGGGCGATGAGGTGCGTCAGGTCTCGTCGGGCTGGAGCAGCGGCATAACGGTGGCGAGGATGCGGGCGATGTAGCGCTCGTCGTCGTCCGGTGGGGCGGGCTGGTCGTCGCTGACGAGTTCCCAGAGGACGTGGAGCAGGCAGGCGCCCAGGAGGAGGTCGACGATGGCGTCGACGTCGGCATCGGGGCGCACCCGGCCCAGCTCCTGCTCGGCGCGCAGGTAGCGGGCGAGCATCTCGTTGCCGCGCCGCGGGCCGCCGCCGCGCTCGCGCAGGAAGACGCGGTGCCGGGCGAGCAGCTCGGGGTCATAGAGGTAGGACGCGCTCATCGGGATTGTGGTGCGATAGAAGGGCAGCGCGGCGCGCAATACGCCGGTCAGCTTCTCCTCGACCGTGCCGCTTCCGGCCTCGTCCTTCAGCGTTGCGACGGTCTGGATGAACCCCGGCGAGCGCTCGTGGAGGACGGCCATGAAGAGCTCGCTCTTGTCCTTGAAATGGATATAGAGCGTGCCCTCGGCGACCCCCGCGGCGCGGGCGATCTGCTTGGTCGTTGCGCCGACCACGCCCTGCTCGCGCATCACGCGAGCGGCCGCGTCGAGGATTCGATCTCGGGTCGATGCCGACTGCACGATGCACCCCCACCTCTTGACACGGGTCCGATCAGCCGATAGTATCCCAAATTGTACCTGAGTGAGCACTCACTCAGGAAATCGATTGAGGATCCGGAGCGTCAACCGCCCTCCCGCCCCTGGCCTGGCTACCCGGGACGGTCACATCACGCCGGCGCGATCCGTCACTCCTGTAGGCGTGTCGCAGCGCTCGGGGCAGAGCGCGGGTGGCCGCTCACCAAACACGCAGCGCGCCGGGAGCGCGCCAACCGCCGTCAACGCCGACGGCAACGGAAAGGACCGCTGTCATGGCCTCGATCCACGACTCCATGGGAGTCGCCGCTGCTCAACGCGAGCGCGACGCCCGCGCTGGCGGGCCAGAGGCAGGCGACGGCCTGTCCAAGGCGGGGCTCGCCTTCGTCATCCTCGCCGGGCTGCTCGTCGCCGCAGTCGTCATCCAGATCTTCATCGCCGGGGTGGCCGTCTTCGCCGATGGCACGCGCTGGGAGACGCACCGCTCGTTCGTGCATACCTTCGAATTCCTGCCGCTGGTGATGCTGGTGCTGGCGCTGGCCGCGCGGCTCGGGCGCCGGCTGGCGATCCTCAGCGGCGTGCTGCTCGTGCTGATCATGGCGCAGTACGCGCTGGTCGAGCTCCGCACGACGGACGTCGCTGAGCTGGCCGCGCTGCACGTCGTCAACGCCGTGGCGATTTACTACGCCTCGGTGCAGGCACTGCGCGGGGGCATGAAGGCGCTACGGCGACGGGCGGCGAGCTAGGCGCCGCCGGCGGCGGTGGGGGCGTCGTCAAGGATCTCCTCGTCGAGCTCGTCGATGAAGCCGGAGACGCCGATCATCAGTGACTGCTCGACGATGTCGCGGCGCACCAGGTTCTCGGCCTCCTGGAGCGTCTCGCGCAGCGGGTGGTCGGGGCGGGCGTTGGCGAGCATCTCGCGGACCTGGCGCATCAGGTCGAGCGTCTTGTTGAAGGTCATCACGAGGTCGCCCTCGCTGAGGTCGATCTTCTCGATGATCGTCGACATATTGGCGCCACCGCACCAGGCGCGCACCCCACCGTAGAAGCTGGGATGGTGGCCGCTGGAGATGAACAGCCCGTTGCTGCGCTCGGCGCCGACGACCTGCGTCTCCCGGTCCCCCAGCCGGCGGCGCAGCAGCACCAGATGCTTCGGCAGCGAGTAGTTGTTGCGCAGCCGGCTGTCGCGGTCGTAGGCGTACCAGGAGAAAACCTCGGCGACGTCGTGCGGGCTGAGCTTGTCGATCATCCCGCGGTCGATCATTTCGCAGATGATCAGGCCGTTGTTGTCGAAGACGTCGGCCAGCAGGTCGGTCTTGCTGGTCGGGTAGCCGCGGTGCAGGTAGCCGAAGCGGTGGAGCACGTTGCGAATGCCCTGGATCAGTTTGCGGATGCGCTCCGACTCGCTGTTCAGCTCGTCCTGCAGCGCCTGCTGGGCGCGGTCGCGCTCCTTTTCCAGCGCGATCGCGTAGCGGATGTTGTTCTGGTGCTCCTTGCGGCGCGGGCAGGTGTGGCAGGGGTGTGACTCGCGCGCCGCGCGCACTTCGGCGAGCTGGCGGCGGGCCTCGCGCAGATCGCGCGCCAGCTTCTCGCGCGCCTCCTGCAGCCGGCGCTGGACCTTCTCGCGGTGCTCGGCGACCATCTTCTCCAGGTCCGGCAACGGCAGGGCGTCCACTTGATCGTGAACGGCGGCGACGACGTCGAGCGGCACGATCTTGGTGACGTCGCGCACCGGCTCATCGAGCATCGTCAGCTCTTCGGGCACGTCGACCACGAAGTCAGACGGCGGCAGGTAATCGATATCGCGGTACTGCTCCAGCTGCACGACCGAGGTGCCGAACAGGAACAGGCCGATGCCGCCCATGCCCTCGTTGCGGCCCAGGAAGACGCCCCAGCCGCCGCGCCGCGAGTGGACGACCAGGCCGGGACCGGCCGTGCGGAAGAGGCGACGCAGCGCCTGGCGGCCCGGCTCCGGCCAGGGCCGCTCGTCGATGCGCTGCTCGAGGCTGGCCTGGTCCTTGGCGATGGTGCGCACCAGGTTGTTGAGCGCGTTGATCGAGCGGTTGAAGCCGCGGTATTCCTCGAGCAATTCGTCGCCGGCCGGGTAGCCGATCAGGCAGCCACGCGGGATCTCGTTCAGGCGCTCGCCCAGGGCGACGATGTCCTCCTCCAGGTCGCGCGCCCGGCGGGCGGACTGGTACTGGGCCAGCGATTGCTGGAGCAGGAGGCGCACCCGCGAGCCGTGCGGCGGGTCCCAGAGATTGAGGACGGTGTTGTAGCGGATGGTGAAAGAGCTCATCACCGGCTCCAGCTCGCCGGTGGCGATCTCGAGCATGGTCGAGAAGCGCACCCAGGGCGAGTAGGGCACGACGATGTGGCCGGCCTCGTCCATGCCGCGCCGCCCGGCGCGCCCGGCCATCTGCTGGAACTCGTTGGGCGTCAGCAGGCGGCGCTGGCGGCCGTCCCACTTGTTGAGCCGTCCGATGACGACCGAGCGGGCCGGCATGTTGACGCCCAGCGCTAGCGTGTCGGTCGCGAAGACGACCTTCATCAAGCCCTTGCTGAAGAGCACCTCGACGAGCTGCTTGAGGATCGGCAACAGGCCGGCGTGGTGGAAGCCGATGCCGCGCAGCGCCAGGCTCGTGATCGTCGAGACCTGCTCCAGCTCGCGGTCCTCGGGCCGCAAGCCGCGCAGCTGCGACTCGATGACCTGCTCGATCTGCTCGGCGGCGCGCTCGTCCTTGACGAAGCTGGTGCGCATCATCGCGCCGCGCTGCGCGTACTCCTCACAGTCGCGCCGCGAGAACAGGAAATAGATCGCCGGGAGCATGTCGCGCTGCTCCATGGCGCGCAAGATCTCCCAGGGCTGCGGCTCCTCCAGCTCGGCCTGGCGTCGCATCTCCGGGGTGATCGAGCCGCGGCGCATCTGCCGGCGGATCTCGCCGCCGTACTTCGAGAAATCCCCGACGATCTCGCCACGGTGATTGATGACCGGGCGCAGCTTCTTGTCCAGATAGTAAAAGAGCGCCAGCGGGATGGCGCGCTCTTCGTGGACGATCAGATGGATGGGGCGGTGGGTCCTGCTGATCCAGCCAGCGATCTCGTCGGCGTTGGAGACGGTCGCCGAGAGTCAGATGAGCTGGATGTGCTCCGGGCAGAGGATGATCGCCTCTTCCCAGGTCGTGCCGCGCTCCGGGTCGGCGATGTAGTGGACCTCGTCGAAGATGACGCAGTCGACCGATTCGACCTCCCAGGGCGTCTGCAAGAGCATGTTGCGCAGCACCTCGGTGGTCATCACCAGGATGGGCGCGCCGGGGTTCTCGGTCACGTCGCCGGTCAGCAGGCCGACCTGGTCGTAGTAAATCTCGCGCAGGTCGCGAAACTTCTGGTTGGAGAGCGCCTTGATCGGCGTGGTGTAGATGACACGGCCCTGGCGACGAAAAGCCTCGTAGACGCCAAATTCGGCCACCAGCGTCTTGCCGGTGCCGGTCGGCGCGGCGACCATGACCGAATCACCGCCTAAGAACCGCTCCAGGGCTTCGATCTGGAACGGGTCCAGTTCAAACGGGTAGAGGGCGGCGAATTGATCGATGATCTCGGCAGTCGTAGGTTGATCGCTCGTCGAAGTCATGCGAGATTCAAATCGGGCATAGTAGACAACCGGTAATTCGTCGTCGTGGCGTCGGACTGTGTCCCGCCGGGCACGGGATATCCACGCGAGTATACCAACGAGCCGCTCCGAACTCGGTAACGCCGCGTCATCGGGGCGGCGCAGGGCAGGGAACAACAGCGATGCGTGTCGGGATCAATGCCCACAAGCTCTCGTTCGAGCCGGGCTTCCGCCAGGCCGGCACCAGCCGCTACATCGAGGCGCTGCTCCAACGGCTGCCCCGGCTGGCGCCCGGCGATGAGTTCATCGCCTTCACCGGCGCGGTCCCGGGCGAGTGGCTTGAACGTTTCCCGCCGCAGCTGGCCTGGAAGCGGGCGCGCTTCCGCACGGCCTGGCCGCCGGCGCGGATTCTCTGGGAGCAGACCGCCGGGCAGGGCATCGGCCGCCGGGAGCGGCTAGACCTGTTCCACGGCCCGCTCAACGTGGCCCCGCTCGCGCCGGGCGCGCCAACGGTGCTGACCGTCCACGACATCGCCTTCGAACGCTTCCCGCACCACTACCCGGGCGGCCAGACGCGCTATCTCTCGACATTGACGCGCATCTCGGCCCGGCGGGCGACACGGGTCATCGCCGTCTCGGCGGCCACCAGGCGTGACCTGATCGAGCTCTACGGCGTCCCGGAGGAGCGCATCGATGTGGTCGACAACGGCGTGGACGAGTACTTCCGCCCGCTGGCGCCCGAGGCCCGGGCGGAGTTCAAGCGGCGCCACGGCCTGCCGGACGATTTCCTGCTGTTCGTCGGCACGCTCCAGCCCCGCAAGAACCTTGACGGCCTGCTGCGCGCCTACGCCCTGATCGCCGAGCGGCTGGATTGGCCACTGGTGGTCATCGGCGGCACGGGCTGGCTCTACAGCCCGATCTACCGCCTGGTGCGGCAATTGGGCCTGAGCGAGCGGGTGCGCTTCCAGGGTTATGTCGACTCTTGCGAGCTGCCCGGCTGGTACGCGGCGGCCAGCATCTTCATCCTGCCCTCCCACTACGAGGGCTTCGGGCTGCCGGTGGCCGAGGCGATGGCCTGCGGCACGCCGGTCATCACCTCAACGACCTCGTCGCTGCCGGAGGTGGCGGGCGACGCGGCCGTGCTGGCCGACCCGGCTTCCCCGCGCGAGATCGCCCGGGCTATTCTAGAAGTGGCCGAGAGCGAGAGCCGTAGACGAGAATTGGCGGCGCGCGGTCTGGAGCGAGCGCAGCGCTACTCCTGGGAGCGCACCGCGCGGGAGACGTTGGACGTGTACCGGCGCGCCGCCAGGGCGCGAGGCAAGGAGCAAGGCCAGCCGTGATCGCGATTGGTGGGCAGCGCAAGTCAATCGACGAGGTCGGGGAGTTCGGGCTGATCCGCGGCATCTCCAACCTGGTCAAAGCGGCCAAGAACCAGCCCGCCGGGATCATCCTGGGCATCGGCGACGACGCGGCGCTGTTCACGCCGCGGCCGGGCCACACCGCGGTGATCGCCAAGGACATCCTGGTCGAGGGCGTCCATTTCCGCCATGCCTGGAGCAACTCGGAGTCAATCGGGATCAAGGCGATGGCCGTCAATGTCAGCGACATCGCGGCGATGGGCGCGCGGCCGCGCATCGCGGTCATCGCGCTCGGACTGAAGGGCAGCGAGAGCGACCGCTGGGTCTTCGAGCTCTACCGCGGGGCGCTGAAGGTGGCCGAGAAGTATCACTGCGCGATCGTCGGCGGCGACATCGTTTCCTCGCCGAAGGCGACGACCATCTCGGTCACGATCTACGGCGAGCTGTCGCCGCGCCGCCCGCCGCTGCGCCGCGACGCCGCCAAGCCGGGCGACGTGATCGGCGTCACCGGGCCGCTGGGCCTGGCTGCCGCCGGGGTGCGCCTGCTGGCCGACGACACGCTGAAGCTGGAGGGCGCGCCGCGCATGCTCGACGCCCACCGCCGCCCGGAGCCGAAGGTGCTCCAGGGCCTGCTGCTGCGCTGGGCCGGGGTGCGCTGCGCGATGGACCTGTCCGACGGGCTGCTGGGCGACCTGCCGAAGATCTGCGAGGCCAGCGAGGTCTACGCCGAGCTGATCGAGGAGCGCCTGCCGATCCCCCACGCCGTGCGCTGGGGCTTCAAGGACTGGTTCGACCTGGCTTTGCGCGGCGGCGAGGACTTCGAGCTGCTCTTCACCTGCCCGCCGGAGAATTTCGCGCTGGTCGAGATCCTCTTCCGCCGCTACGGCTGCCCGCCGCCGATCGAGATCGGCAGGATTGTCGAGGTCAACGAGAAGCGCGCCCAGATCCGCATGCTCAAGGTCGACCGCCGCTGGACCGACCTCGAACCCGGCGCCTACGACCACTTCGCGAGCCAGACGACGTAGAGACTTCGGGCGCAAATTCATCTGGCGGCGGGCGCAGAGGGTACCCCTTCGCGCCCGCCGCCAGATGAATCATTTGTGGACCATGGTCTCAAACACCCGATCAACGGGGCAGTCACGCGCCTCATGCATCACGTTCGGGCGTTAGCGGTTTCATGGAGAACCGCATCGCCCCCGTAGGGACGGCACCCAGAGGGTACCCGGCTTCGGGGGATGGGGATGAGGGGAGGTTCCACGTATTGGGTTGCACGGTCGGGGACGGTGGATGAAGAATCTGCTGACTCCTTGACACCACCAGGGGATGGCATGTCTAATTCCGACCCGAGAACTCAGGATTGCAGGGTGCGGGGCGCCGCGCCCCGCCGCGGGGAGGAATGACGATGGCATTGAATGACCGGAATCTGACGCGCCGGAGCTTGCTGCGCTACTCGGTGGCCGGCATGTCGGCCGCCGCACTGCCCTGGCTGCTGGCAGCCTGCGGCGGTGACGACGATGATGACGACGAGCCGACCGCCACGCAAGCGGCCGGCGACGACCCGACGCCCACCGAAGATAGCGCCGCGGACGACGAGACGCCGACCGAGGCGGAGGAGGACGACGCCACCCCGACGGAAGCTGGCGAGGCCACGGCGACTGAGGAGGAGGACGAAGAGACTCCGACCGAAGAAGAGGAGCCGACCGCGACCGAAGATGAGGCGGACGAGACGCCGACCGAGAGCGGCGCGAGCATCGGCGGCAGCCTGGTGGTCTACTCCGGCCGCTCCGAGGAGCTGGTGCGCCCGATCATCGAGCGCTTCGCCGAGGAGACCGGCGTCGACGTGCGCGTGCAGTACGCCGGGACCGCCGAGTTGGCCGCGACGCTGCTCGAAGAGGGCAGCAACACACCGGCCGACGTCTTCTTCGCGCAGGATGCCGGCGCGCTTGGCGCGGTCGCCCGCGAAGGCATGTTCGCAACCCTGCCGGACGACATCCTGGAGCTGGTCGAGCCGCGCTTCCGCTCACCGGACGGGCTCTGGATCGGCATCAGCGGCCGGGCGCGCGTGGTCGTCTACAACCGCGAGACGGTCAGCGAAGAGGACATCCCCGAATCGATCCTGGACTTCACCGATCCCCAGTGGGAGGGCCGCCTCGGCTGGGCGCCGACGAACGCCTCGTTCCAGTCCTTCGTGACCGCCCTGCGGGTGCTGGAAGGCGACGACGTCGCGCGCGAGTGGCTGGAGGGCATCCGCGACAACGGGGTGACCGAGTACTCCGGCAACTCGCAGATCGTCCAGGCGGTGATCGACGGCGAGATCGACGCCGGCTTCGTGAATCAGTACTACCTCTACCGCTTTGAGGAAGAGGCCGGCGGCGAGACGGTCGCGGCCAACCACTGGTACACCAACGGTGACCCGGGCGCGCTGGTCAACGTGGCCGGAGCGGGTATCATCGATGGCGCTGAGAACCAGGAAGCGGCCGAAGCGTTCCTGCGCTTCCTGCTCAGCGAGGAGGGCCAGACCTACTTCGCGGAAGAGACGTACGAATACCCGCTCGTCATGGGCATCGAGGCCGACCCGCGGCTGGTGCCGTTGAGCGAGATCGACACGCCGGATATCGACCTGTCCGACCTCGACGACCTGGAAGGCACGCTCCAGCTGCTGACCGAGGTCGGCCTGCTCTAGCACGGGTCACCGGCGCCGGCGAGCGGGCCGCGCCCCGTGCGGGCTAGATCGACCTGCGAAAGAGCATGCAAGCAGCGCGGCGCCGGGAGCGATGGAAGGGCAGCGAGTGGTTCGCCATCAATGGCGCGCCGCCGCTGCTCTGGCTCCCGGCGCTGCTCGTCTCGCTGGCCGTCACCCTACCGATCGCCTACCTCTTCATCCGCGCCTACGAAGGCGGCGATGACGTCCTGCGCCTGATCTGGCGCGCCCGCACTCTTGACCTGCTACGCAACACCGTCGTGCTGGCGCTGATCGTGACGGCCGCGTCGGTGGCCATCGCGCTGCCCTACGCCTGGCTGGTGCAGCGCACCGACCTGCCCTGGCGGCGCTTCTGGGGCATCACCGGGATGCTGCCGCTGGCGATCCCCAGCTACGTGGGCGGCTACGCGGTCATCGCCGCGCTGGGGCCGCGCGGCATGCTCCAGGGCTGGCTGGAGCCGCTGGGCGTCGAGCGCCTGCCGGAGATCTATGGCCTGACCGGGGCGTCGCTGACGCTGACGGCGCTGATCTTTCCCTACGTGCTGATCACGCTCAACGCCGCGCTGGCGGGGCTGGACCCAGCCTACGAGGAGGCGGCGCGCTCGCTGGGCTACGGTCCCTGGCGCACCTTCCTGTTCGTCGATGTGCCGCTGCTGCGCCCGGCGATCGCGGCCGGCGGCCTGCTGGTCGCGCTCTACACGATCAGCGAGTTCGGGGCCGTCTCGCTGCTGCGCTACGACACCTTCACCCGGGCGATCTACATCCAGTACACCAACGCCTTTGACCGCAGCCTGGCGGCCGGGCTGGCGCTGCTGTTGATCGGCCTGACGGTGATCGTGCTGATCATCGAAGCGATCAGCCGCGGACGGGCGCGCTACTACCGCGTCTCGGCCGGCGGCGGGCGGCCCCCGCAGCGCCTGCGGCTGGGCGGCTGGAAGCTACCAGCGGTGCTCTTCTGCGCGACGGTGACGCTGGCCTCGCTGGTGGTTCCGGTCGGCGTGGTGACGTACTGGCTGGTGCGCGGCCTGCGGGCCGGCGAGCCGCTGCGCCTGATCTGGGACGCCGGCTGGCACTCGTTCTACGTCTCGGGCCTGGCGGCGATCGCGGCGATCATCGCGGCTCTGCCGATCGCGCTGCTTGGCGTGCGCTTTCCGGGCCGCTTCAGCCAGGCGCTGGAGCGGCTGAGCTACTCCGGCTACGCCTTGCCGGGCATCGTCGTGGCGCTCTCGCTGGTCTTCTTCGGCGCCAACTACGCGCCCTGGATCTACCGCACCATCGGGATGCTGGTGCTCGCCTACACGGTGCGCTTCCTGCCCCAGGCGGTCGGCACGCTGCGGGCGGCGCTGCTGCAGGTCAGCCCCAGGGTCGAGGAGGCGGCACGCAGCCTGGGGCTCTCCGGGCCGCGCGCCTGGGCGACCGTGACGATCCCGCTGGCCTGGCGGGGCGTCCTGAGCGGGGCGGCGCTGGTGTTCCTGACGGTCATCAAGGAACTGCCGGCCACGCTGCTGCTGCGGCCGATCGGCTTCGACACGCTGGCCACGCGCATCTGGGGCGCGTCGGTGGAGGGCTTCTTCGCCCGCGCCGCCGCCCCGGCGCTGATCCTGATCGCGATCTCCGCGGCGGCGATGCTCCTGATCGAGGGAGTCGGCCAACGCCGTGACACCTGACCGGGTTTGACCAGGCCCGGTAACCGA
>Ga0079224_100012545_pt1 | contig 11743 bp, 8 predicted proteins | sample Stecom2015_FD_80414 | JGI IMG/M metagenome (GOLD analysis project Ga0079224, IMG submission 80414) | Agricultural soil microbial communities from Utah to study Nitrogen management - Steer compost 2015 | ecosystem: Environmental > Terrestrial > Soil > Agricultural land | place: USA: Utah...
CTTGCCGTCGATGACCCGGCCGTCAAACACGATCCGCCCCTTGGTCGGCCCATACAATCCCAGAATGGTGCGGGCCAGCGTCGACTTCCCGCAGCCGCTTTCGCCGACCACCGTCACGGCTTCTCCGCGGGCCAGCTGGAAATCGACGCCGTCCACCGCCCGCACCTGGCCCACGGGGAAGAGGCCGAACCGCCTGATGTCAAACCACTTGTACAACCCCTCGACCGACAGCAAGATGTCTTCCGGCTTGGTGCCTTCGGGAAGGGTCTTGTCCGTCACTTGCACCGTCGTCTGGTTGTTCATCGCTTATCTCGCACCCCACTACGCGTACAGCCAGCACTTGACCCGGCAGCCGTCTACTACGGTCATCGGCGGCTCCTGCGAGCACTTTTCGAACCGCGCCGGACAGCGCTCCGCAAAGCGGCAGCCGGTGGGCGGATTGATCAAGCTCGGCGGCGAGCCGGGAATGTGCTGCAGCTCTTTGTCTTGTTTCAGCGACGGGACGCTGGCCATCAGCATCTTCGAGTACGGATGCAGCGGCGCCGTGTAGAACCGCCGGGCCGGCGACTGTTCGACAATCTGCCCGGCGTACATCACCGCCACGTCGTCGGCCAAGTCGCTGGCCGTCGCGATGTCGTGGGTGATGAGGATAAACGTCATGTCCGTCGCCTTCTTCAGCCGCTTGAGGACGTTCATCAAGTTGGCCTGCGTCAGCACGTCCAGCGCAGACGTAGGCTCGTCCATGACAATCAGGTCCGGGTTGGTCACGAGCGCCATAGCGATGGCCGCCCGCTGGCGCATGCCGCCGCTCAGCTCGAACGGATAGCGCGTCATGAAGTCCGTGGGCAGGCCGACCAGCGAGAACACTTCGGCGACGCGCTCGTAAGCCTTCTCCTTGCTGTCCACCTTGCCGTGGGTCAGCAGCGGCTCGGCGACCTGATCTTGCACGCGCATGACCGGATTCAGCGAGTTCTGCGCGGCCTGCGGCACCAGCGCGGCTCGCACCCACCGCACTTGGCGGCGGAACTTCTCGTCGCTGAGCTTCATGATGTCGACGTCGCCCAAATAAATGCTGCCTTCATACCGCAGCACGTTGCGAGGCAAGAGCCGCAGGATCGCTTTCGCCAAAGAGCTCTTCCCCGAGCCGGACTCTCCCACGACCACCAAGGTGCGCCCGCGGGCTTGGGAGAACGTCACGCCGTCGACGGCTTGCACCGTACCAATCCGCGTTTTGAAGTACAGCTTCAGGTTCTCGACGCGTAGAAAACCGTTGGCCATCCCGTTCTGCATCGTTTCACAAGCTCCTCAGCCTCGGGTTGAAGACGCGGTCCAGCGCGAAGCCCAGCAGAGCAAAGCCCATGCCGGCGAAGACAAGCAGCAGCGAAGGCGCCAGGACCCAGTAATAGTAGCCGTTGTGCAACGCACCTTGCGCCTCGGCCTCGGACAGCACCTTGCCCCAGGTCGGCAGCAGCGGGTCGCCAAGTCCGAGGACCGAGATCGTAGCCTCGAAGAACACAAAGGAAGGCACGAGGTTGACAAACGTGGGCACCAACACCGGCAAAATGCGCGGCATCATGTATTGCAAGATGATGCGCATATTGCTGGCGCCGTACGCTTTCGCCGCCTCGATGTACGGCGACTCCTTCACTTGCAGGAACATCGCCCGGTACGACTTGATGCTGCCGCTGAATATGCCGAGCGCCACCCAGATAGCCGTCAGGAGCAGCAGGCTCCGGTCCACGAGCGTGCCCACCATAATAAGTAGCGGAAACGCGGGCAGCATCATGTTTATCTCGGTGATGCGCTGAATGAGGTTGTCCACCCAGCCGCCGAACCAGGTGCCGATGGCGGCGATGGCCATGGTCGTCACGGTCGCGCCGATCGCGCCCATCAAGCCCATGGCCAGCGCGATGGGCGTACCCCACAGCAGCGCTATCGTCAAGTCGCGCCGCCGGTGGTCCGTGCCCGCGAGGCCGTGCAGCTGCCCGTAAACGACCAGGCGCACGTCCAGCTCGGCGTCGGCATCGAAAAGAACGGCCTCCGCGACCAGTTCGTACCGCCCCTTGAGCGGCACCAGCTTGTCGGAGTTCGGATCCGCGAACAACCCGATGCGCGCCGGCTGTCCGCCCAAACGCCGGGTCAGCCGGGAATCCTGGTCAAGCCGGAACGACTCCGAAGAGCGGAGGTTGGCGTCGACCAACGGGATCTCGCGGCCGTCGGGCGTAATCCACTTCATGGACAAGAACGGCCGCGCCGTGGTGTTGGATACCGTCGTAAACACGTTGACTTCCGTCGGGAAGTCGTCGTACGTGAAATCGAACGGGAACGACACGCGGACTTCCCACATGCCCGGCGCCACTTCTTCCACCGTGCGGCTTTCGGGCAGCTTGCGGGTATCGAAATCCATGGTGACCGGCTTGTTGATGCCGGGGAAGAGATTCAGCCACGCCGGGGCTGCATTGCGCGGCGTATACTGCCACGTGTCGCCGGTCCCGCGCCACAGGTCGATGGCCTGGCTCAAGGGCATCGTGGCCATGGCGTAAATCGCCAGGCCGACAAGCATGAGAATGAAGAACATCCCCAGCACAGCCGAAGGATACTGGCTCAACTGTTTTATCGTCGCCGCGAAGCGGCTCATTGACCCTGACCCTCCGTTCCGCCAACCTTGACGCGCGGGTCCACGATGGCGTAGACGATGTCAAGAATTAGGACGGTGATGGCCAGCAAATACGCATAAATGATGGTGTTGGCCACGATGACGGGCGTATCCGGCAGCCGCGACGCGGTCCAGAACAGCTGCCCGAGGCCGGGCCAGTTGAACACCGTCTCCAGCGTGACGCTGCCCGTCCAGAGAGTGATCAGGGTCAGCGCCAGGTTGGTCACGATCGGCGGAAGCGTCGGCCGCAAGATATAGCGCCGCTCGATGGCCCGATCCGGTAACCCTTTGGCCTTGGCCATCTCCACGTAGTCTTCGCTCGAATAGATCAAGAAGAAAGTCCGCTGAGCGAACGTCGCGGCAAAAATGTTACTGATGAACACCGCGCTGACGGGCAAGATCAGATGTTCAAGCACGCTCAGGAAGTACTCCCACTTGTTCGCCGGCGGCGGCGTCTTGACCATGCCCCCGAAAGGCAGCCAGCCGAGCACAGCGGCAAAGATAAGAATGAGAAAAATGCCGTAGAACCATGCGGGTGCCGACGACGACGGCGCCAGCGCCACGACGATGCGGTCAAGCAGGCTTCCGTAGCCGCGCGACAGCGCCAAGCCCACGAACAGCGCCGCGAAGAACGTCAGCAAAGAACCGGAGGCTTGCAAGAGCAACGTGGGTCCAAGGCGGTCCAACAAAATATGCTGCACTTGCCGCGAACCGCGGTCGCTGGTCAGCTGCTCCGCATAGCCCAAGTTCAGCGTCAGGCCGTTCCACAAGTAGCGGAAGCTGCGGATAAAAAACGGCTGATCCAGCTTCAAAGCCTGAATCTGGACTTGAACCATTTCCTCGATGAGTTGGCGCTTTTGCTCGCCGCTCAGATTGCGGTACTGCTCGGCCTGGTAGACGAACATGCTGACGCCCTCGCGAATCGCGGCGATGCGCATCTGGTCCACGTAGCCGCCCATGTTCGCGATAAGAATGGTCAAGTAGACGGCGATAACGACGGCGACCCCGATCGCCACGATTCGCGTGCCCGTGTACTGCAACACGCGCACGAGGGCGGAAGTTTTCGCGCGCCTGCGCGCAACCGCCGGAGCTCCGAGGCTAGGCGCCGGAACGTTGGTGACCGCCATAGCCATCCTCCTTCAAACAACAAGTCGCAAATAAGAAAAAGGGGACGACAGGGACGCGCGGCCGACGCGCGCCCCTGTCATCCTCATATGCCCACGCCCGCTACGGAGTAACGATGAAGCTCACCGTCTCCATCGTGGGCTTGGCCACCGGAATCGGCACCACGACGCCCGCCAGCTGGGTAGCGCCCACGGGCAGCCGGGCCGTCTGCTCCGGCGTCAACACGACCTCGTACAGGCCGTCAGCCACTAGCTGGGCCTTGCCGGACAGCGCCACTTCGCCGGCCGAGCTGATCAGGACGAACGAAACATCCGAGATCAAGTCAGCCGGGTACGGTTCGCCGTCGAAGGTGACCCAGAGGTCAAACCGGGCCGTCTGGCCGCGAGTCACGCGAGCCGGACCTTCGACCGACAGTTCGGCGTACATCGGATCGGCGAAGATGCTCCACCGATCCGCCGGGTCCGGATAGTTCTCGTACCGCCGCAACACCAAGCTGCCCTCGACCGGGTGCACGGAGGCCAGGTAGAAAGCGCCCGTGCCGATCCAGAAGTGGCCGTACTGCTCGTACCAGCGGGTCAGGTTCGCGTAGCGCTGGGCGGCCTCTTCAGGCGAAATGAACTGGCTCAGCGTCGGCGCGAACGGGATGTAGTTCGTCGCCCGCGCGTTGTCCAGGTGCCGCTTGAGGATGTCCAGCGACGGACCCGAGATCATGCTCAGCCACTCGACGTCCAGCAACGACGCCTTGGCGGCCGACATGGCCCCCTCGCGGTTGGCCTCGGCGAGGAACAGCAGGGTCACCGTGTGCCACGGCGTCGGGCCATACGTGTACTGCGGCCACCACGTGCTGATGCTCCACTCAGCGTCCAGATAGTAGGAATCGGAGTACGTCTCAATGACCAGCGGGTTCGTCGAGACGATGCGCACGCCCTTGTGCACGCTCATCGACGAGTTGTACTCCGGGACGTACGACTGGTCGTAGAGCGGGCTTTCGGGCTTTGCGCGGTCATGCCACCAAATCATACCGAACACGAAGTCGCCCAACGAAATCGGGCTGCCGTCGTGCCACTTGATCTTCTCGAACAGATCCGCCGGGTAGTAAACGACGCTCTTGGCCAGCGCCGTCAAGCCCTCGGGATACTTCTCGCCGACGGTGATGAAGCGCTGCTCGACGGGATCCCAGTCGATCCAGGCGTCCTCCGGCACGACGATCTCGTCGACGAAGTACAGGTCAACCCAATCCAGCGTCTTGCCGACCGGCAATCCCTTCTTCACGAACAGCTCAGCCCGCTCGACCCGGCGCGGATAATACAGGCCCGTGTACGGGTCGGGCAGGATGCCGGACTCGGCCGTGCCGCGCTGCGGCATGGAGTCGAACACCCAGTTGGAGCCGGCGATCGGGTTCCAAGGCTCGACAAGGAGATTCGGCATACCAATGGTCATGGAACCGCCGACCCGGTTCTCCCAGCGCAGCGTCAGCGGCCACAGCCACGAGCCCTGCACGGAAGCGGCCATGTCAGCGGCCACCTGAACGCCGATGCGCCGCGGCGTGAAGGACAACCGGTCGACGATCCAAATCCGGTTGGAGTCTTCCAGCGCCAGCTCCCAAGCCCGGGTGAACAGCTGCTCGCGTTCCTCCAGCGAAGTGAACACGTTGTTCTCCAGCCGGCGCGCGATCTCCCGGAACTCCTCCGGCGGGTTCAAAGCTTCCCACAGCGGCGACGCCTGGCCCTGCGGCATGTAGAATTGTGTAAAGTTGTAGCTCGTGTCACGCAGGATGGCCGTGGAGATCCAGCCGCCTGTGTAAATGTGCATCAGATCCAGGGACGGATCGGCCTGGATCCAAAGCGGCGACGCCTCGGCGGCCGTCCGGTACAGACGCTGCGTCACGAAGCCGATGCCCTCGAGCAGGTCGGCGACATAGTCGCCCAAAGCGCGGCGCTCGTCCTCGACGCGGATTAGGACGATGATCTCCACCGGCTGGCCCTTGTAGTGCCAGATGCCGTTAACCTTCGTCGCGCCGAGCTTCTCCATCTCTTCCGTGATGATCTGCTCGGCCAGCTGCGGGTTGTGCGCGTACTTGAGCTCCAGCTCTATTGCCTTCGCGGCGTACCGCGCATAGTCCGGGAACGCGGAGTTGGTGGCGAACAGCTTCGGCACCGCCATGCCGCCGTAGATCTCGTTGGCGACATACTCGCGGTCGACCAGCATGTTCATCGCTTCACGGATGCGCGGAACCGAGAACGGGTTCAGGCGGCCGTCCTGGAACTCCGGCCCGTATGGGTTGAACGTAAGCTCGGTGAACGAGCCAAACGACTCGTTGTAGGTGAGAAAAGGAGACGCCTGCACCCGCTGGAACAGGGCAGTGTTGCTGATCGTGTCGGCATAGAGGTGAATGTCGCCGACCTCGAGCCGCGTAATGGCCTGGGATTGGTTCGGTTCGCGAACGAAGATGACTTCGTCCAGCCAGGCGCCCGTACGCGTCTGCGCGCCCGCCATGGCGGACACCGCCAGGACCAGCATGAGCGCAAGCACTGGCGACCATCGCCACAGATTACGCAAGAACAACACCTCCAGTGAAAGGAATAATTGGTGTAATTCCCATTCCCGACGACAAACCGACAACATTGGCAACGTTTTGCGTCCACCAAACCTTGAAGCTTGCTTCACTCCCACCCCCATTCCGAAATCGTTGGTGTGTGCAGACAGGACGAAACTTAAACCGTTTATTCTGCGAACTGGCAGGAATTCCTGCTGTTGGTGGTAGAAAGTATCGACGCAAAAGAAATGCTCACATCAATTGGCAGGAAATGCACACAGGGGACAAAAGATGATAGCTTTCGGAGATAAGGAGTCTTCAAAAAAGGCTCTTGATGGGGAAGGAAGCAAGAAGGAACGGGTGGTGCGGCTGGCGCAGGCGGACCCGTTCCTCAGCGTGGAGGAGATCGCCCGCCTGGTCGGCACGACGTCGCGCTACGTGCGCACGACGCTGTCGGAAGCCGGCATCACCCTCACGGACCTGCGCCGCCGGTTCGCCGACGACATGCGCCGGCGCCTCGCGGCAGCCAAGCCCCGGGACGAGTACTTCCCGGCGTCCACCAACGCCGCGGCCCAACCCGAACACGGCCGGTCCCGCGAAGAAACCGGCTACATTCGTGTTGCTCAACTCGTGGACGCGGAAACGGCCGCTCTGCTGGGGCAGCAGCCTGACGCGCCGCTGCTGGAAGTTTGCCGCGTTCGGTTCGTCAACGGGCAGCCGCTGTACGTCAACCAGCTGGTGACGACGGAGCGGCTGGCGGTCAGCGAGAAGCTGCTGCTGGAGGAAGGGCCCCTGCATGCGCTGCTCGAGCGGGTCAGCTCGGGCGCGGTTCAGCCGGTGACGGAACGGCGCATGGTCGACATCGTCCCCGCCGGGCCGTTTTTCGCCGAATTACTCCGTGTCCAGCCCGGGCACCCGCTGCTGCGTTCCGGCACCGTCGTCGCCGTGGCCCCGGGCAGCGCGCCTCTCGCCGTGGAATTCAACTACTTCGACGCCATGCGCGTGCGGCTTGAGCTGGAGAGCGCGCCGCGTCGCGCCCTGCGCGTCGTCGAGCGCGACGGCGGCGTACAACCCGTCGTCCCCTAAACTGCCTGCGACAACGCTCTATGAGACGAGTCGGGTGATTAACGAAGAGCGGTCCGCCGCGCCTTGGCGCGATGGACCGCTGTTCTGGCAGGGGAGACAGGACTCGAACCTGCAACCCCCGGTTTTGGAGACCGGTGCTCTGCCGATTGAGCTACTCCCCTAAGCAAATGCTACTATACCACGCCGGCCGTCGTCCGTCAAGCGGCCGGAATCCCCGCAGCCTTCGTCTCGTTTGAAATGTCGCAACGCCGCGCCCCGCCCGGGCAGTATCCCGCGAGCGAAGTGGCTTTTGTCCTCAAGGAAGTCGTCGCCGGCCTTCCGAAATATTTGCCTTAGGGTGGGGCATGCTCCCACCTGGGAAGGAGTTGTGCTCCGATGGCAGCGTACGAAGTGCTAGGAAAAGTCCCGGTGGGCGTCTCCAATCGCCACGTGCATCTTTCGCAAGAAGCGCTGGAGCGCCTGTTCGGGCCTGGATACCAGCTGACGAAAATGAAGGATTTGTCGCAGCCGGGCCAGTTTGCCGCGGTGGAAACGGTGACGCTGGTGGGGCCCAAGCGGACGATGGAAGGTGTGCGCATCCTGGGCCCGGCCCGGTCGCTGACGCAAGTGGAGATTTCCCGAACCGACGGCTTTTTCCTCGGCGTGCACCCGCCGGTGCGGCTGTCAGGCGACATCAAAGGCACGCCGGGGATTACCATCGTCGGCCCGAAAGGGCAAATCACGATTGAAGAAGGCGTCATCGTCGCTGCCCGGCACATCCACATGACGCCGGCCGACGCGGCGCGGTTCGGCGTTAAGGACGGAGAACTGGTGTCCGTCATCGCCGACACGGGCCGTCCTGTCATTTTCCGCGACGTCGTGATCCGCGTCCGCGATGACTTTGCGCTGGATTTCCACATTGACATCGACGAGGCGAACGCGGCCTTCCTCAACACGGGCGACGTGGCGACGGTGGTGCGGCAAAAGCCGCTGATGTAAGGGATGGCACTGCGCATACCCCGGCACGTGTTGTCGATCTGCGCGACGTTGCGCGGCGCAGGCTACGAGGCGTACGTGGTGGGCGGGGGCGTGCGGGACGCGTTGCTGGGCCGGGATCCGCAAGACTGGGACGTGGCCACCAACGCGCCGCCTTGGCGCGTGCAAGAGCTGTTTCCGCAGACGGCGCCGACGGGCCTGCGGTTCGGCACCGTTACGGTTCTCCCGGAAGAGGGCCGGGCCGTGGAGGTGACGACGTTCCGCGGCGAAAGCGGCTACGTCGACGGCCGGCGGCCGACAGCCGTACAGTTCGTCGGGAGCATTGAGGAAGATTTAATCCGCCGGGACTTCACCATCAACGCCATCGCGTACGACCCGCTGCGCGACGCGATCGTGGATCCCCACGACGGCCAAGCGGACCTCGCCGCGCGGCGAATCCGTGCGGTGGGCAATCCCGACGAGCGTTTCCGGGAAGACGGTTTGCGGCTGCTGCGGGCGGTGCGCCTGGCGGTGGAACTCGGTTTCGACCTCGAGCCTGAGACCGCCGCCGCGGTTCGGCGGCACGGCGCCATGCTGGAGAAAGTCAGCCGCGAGCGCATCGGTCAGGAGTGGCGCCGCATCTTGCTGGCCCCGCAGGCGGGACGGGGACTGGCGCTCCTGTACGAACTGGAGCTGCTTTCCTTCGTGCTGCCCGGCGCGCCGGCAGGAGGGGGCGCCAAGGCGCTCGTCGCCCGCACGGCCAAGGCCCTCAATCTGGCTCCGGAGTGCGGTTTCGCCGCCAAGACGGCCATCGTGCTCTCCGGGCTGGCCAGCTCCGACCTCGACGAGCGCTGGCTCGCGGCCCTCGTCTATTCGAAAGTCGAAGCCCGAGCCGCGCAGCATTTGGCCGACTGCCTGCGGGCGTTCAACCCCGCAGCCCTGAGAGACGACGCCTCCCTGCGGCGCTTCCTGCACCGCCTGGGCCGGCCGAGCATTGAGCCGTTCTTTTGCGCCGCCTGCGCGCTGCAGCCCACGGAGGACATCCGGCAAATCAGCCGGCGAGCGCTCGAGATCGCAGCGCGCGGCGACGCCTTGGCCATCCATGAGCTAGCCGTCGACGGCCACGACGTCCGGCGGGCTCTGCCGGGCGCGCCCGGCCCTGCGATCGGGCAAGCGCTGCAACGCCTCCTCGAGCACGTGTTGCAATATCCCGAAGACAACAGCCGGGAGCGCCTGCTGGCGCTGCTGACCGCATGGCGCGAACAGGTGCGTTAGGCTGGGCAAGGCCTCTAGGCCCCCACGCCCGGCGTTGCGCTTCAGGACACGCCCCTCGGGTTCTGCACCACGCGTCGGCCGGCCCGGCTCAGTACTCGAGCTTTTCGATTTGCGCCTTCAGCCGCTTGTTGACGACGTGGGTGTAGCGCTGGGTCGTGGCGATGGATTCGTGGCCCAGCAGTTCCTGGATGGAGCGCAAGTCCGCGTCGTGCTCCAGCAGCTGCGTCGCGACGGTGTGGCGCAGCTTGTGCGCGCTGACGGCGTCCCGCTGCAGTCCGGCCGCCTGCACGACCCGCTTCACCAGGTAATGCACGCCGTTGCGCGTGATGGCGTATCCCCACTGGTTGCGGAAGAAGCGGCGGGGCAGGGGGCACTTGGGGTTCACTTTTCGTTCGGGGAGGTAGCGCTGGAGCGCTTCCGCGAGCTCTGCCCGCATGGGCACGACGCGCTCTTTGGCGCCTTTGCCGTACAAGACGATAGATCCCGTCTCGAAGTCCACGTTCTGCACGTTGAGTTCCACGAGTTCGCTCAAGCGGCAGCCGGTGTAGAGAAACATGGAGAAAATGGCCACATCCCGCACAGGTTCGGGGCCGTACTGGGCGGCCGCGTCCAAAAGTCGCCTCGCTTCAGCGGCGGACAAGAACAAAGGCTGCTTTTTCGGCACCCGCGGCGGGCGCAGTTTCACGGTCGGATCATCGTCGATGAGGCCGTTGTCCACCAAGTAGCGGTAGAAGCCGCGCAATGCGCTGATTTTCCGGGCCCGGGTGACGTGGGCGTTGTCCCGGTCTTCCTGCAGGTAGCGGTTGAACTCCCGCAGGAAATAAATGTCCACCGACTCGGGCTCCACGCCGCGCTCGGCGCAGAAGCGGAAAAACACCCGCAAATCATGCAAGTACGCCTCGGCGGTGCGGACGGAAAAGCCCTTTTCGGTGATGAGGAAGTTGTAGTAATCTTGCACCCACGGATGGGGAAACCGGCCTCCGGTCACACCGACACCCCTTTAGGAACCCGCTTGAGCCCCGGGAGAACGCTATCCTGCTCGTGCGACCTTGCCCATGGACCTTGCGCGCCGGGCGCCGCGGCTGCCCGAGCCGCCACCGGTCAACGCTGCAGGGCAGAGGAGCGGGCGAGAACGAGCACGCTCCACAGCAGGCACACGGCGCCGACACCCAAGAAGCTGGCGCCGAAGCCCAGCGACTGCGTCGTCAAGCCTAGGACGAACGAGCCGATGCCCATGCCGACGTCCACGGCACTCTCCTGCAGGTGGAAGACGATGCCCGTGCGACCGGCGGAGACGTTGTCGGCCATAAACGTACCCAGGATGACGAGGTTTCCGGTAAAGCCGAAGCCGGCCAGCACGGCGCTGGCAAAGGCCGCCCACGGGGAACCGAACCAGGCCAGCGCCACCACACCCGCGCCGAAAAGGAAAAGCGTGGGCACCAGCACGCGCACGCGTCCGAATCGATCCGACAGCCCGCCAGCCACCAGTCCGCCCAGCATGCCGAAGGAAGACAGGGCGAAGAAATACAAAGAATGGTACGCGACGCCCAGCGCTTCGCTGTACAGCGGCACGAAGGTGACGATGGCGCCTTGCGACAGCGCCACGATGATGACCGTCAGCGCAGCAAACCGCGCCGGCGCCGGAACCAGTACTTCCCGCCAAGGCCGCAGCCAGCCGGCGCCGTTGGCTTCGGCCGCCGGGGATTTCGCCGCATCCGCCGCGTCCCTCGCCGCGTCCCCGGCTGCGTGGCCCCTCGCCGGGGCAGAGCGCCGCGGGTCATCGTTGGCCAGCAACCAACTGCAGACTATACCAACCAAACCCACGGCCGTGGACACGGCGAAGACGGCAGGGAAACCGTACGCATTGGCCAGCCAAATAGCTACAGGCGGCCCGGCGGCCGCGCCCAGCGACTTGAACACGCCGCTGAGGCCCAAGCCGGTGGCGCGTTGGGACGGTGGACTTAGGTCGACGGCCAGGGCGCTCAGCGCGCCCAGCAGCGCTGCGGGACCCACCGCCTGGAGTAACCGCATGAACACAACGGCCTCCAGGGACGGAGCCAGCCAGAAGCCCAAGGGAGCCAAAGCGAATGCGACGGTGCCGATTAGGAGCA
>Ga0079224_100012547_pt1 | contig 11743 bp, 10 predicted proteins | sample Stecom2015_FD_80414 | JGI IMG/M metagenome (GOLD analysis project Ga0079224, IMG submission 80414) | Agricultural soil microbial communities from Utah to study Nitrogen management - Steer compost 2015 | ecosystem: Environmental > Terrestrial > Soil > Agricultural land | place: USA: Utah...
ATGATATTCGTCATTTCTATACAAATGACACACGCTTCTTATCACAATTCCACCAGGCAGAAGTGTAAGAAGGAGGACAATATAAATGTTAGTTTCATTAAAATGGTTAAGTCAATATGTAGATATTTCTTCTTTAGAAGCAAATGAATTGGCAGAAAAAATTACGCGTGCGGGGATTGAAGTTGATGCAGTAATTGACCGTTCACAAGGCATGTCAAATGTAGTTGTTGGTCATGTAGTATCAAAAGAAAAACATCCTGAAGCAGATAAATTAAATGTGTGCCAAGTGGATGTTGGGGAAGAAGAGCTTCAACAAATCGTATGTGGTGCGCCAAACGTTGATGCTGGTCAAAAAGTCATCGTAGCGCGTCCAGGAGCAAAATTGCCAGGCGGCATTAAAATTAAAAAAGCGAAGTTACGCGGACAAGCATCTAACGGAATGATTTGTTCACTTCAAGAGTTGGGCATTGAAGGCCGTCTTGTGCCAAAAGCTTATGCGGATGGAATTTATGTATTACCTGCCGATTCAACTCCAGGTGCAGATGCGCTGGAAGTGTTAGGCTTGCGTGATACAGTACTTGAGCTTGGTTTAACACCGAACCGTTCTGATGCAATGAGTATGCTTGGTGTTGCCTATGAAGTAGCTGCGATTTTATCCCAAGATGTAAAATTACCGGAAATCGATTATACAGCTTCTGCTGAAAAAGCGGAAGACGTTTTAAAATTAACGGTAGAAGATAAAGAAGCAAACCCGATGTACGCAGCAAAAGTTGTAAAAAACATCGAAGTAAAAGAATCTCCATTATGGCTGCAGCATGCGCTTATGTCTGCAGGCGTACGACCACATAATAACGTAGTTGATATTACAAACTATGTATTAATGGAATACGGTCAACCATTGCATGCATTTGACTACGATAAATTGGCAACTGGTGAAATCGTGACACGTATGGCACGTGATGGCGAAGTAATGACAACACTTGATGATCAGGAGCGTAAATTGGCTGGCCACAATCTTGTCATTACTAATGGTCAGGAAGCTGAAGCGGTTGCAGGTGTAATGGGCGGTGCTAAATCAGAAGTATCAAATACTACAACGACTGTAGTAATCGAATCTGCATACTTCAATCCGGCTTCAGTGCGCCGTACTTCAAAAGAAATCGGCTTACGTTCGGATTCTTCAGCGCGTTTTGAAAAAGGCGTTGATCCTAACCGTGTCCTTCCTGCGGCAGAGCGTGCAGCACAATTACTGGCTGAATTGGCAGGCGGGGAAGTACTGGAAGGTACAGTGCTAGTTGATGAACTTGATAAATCACCTGCTCGTGTTGTCGTATCACCTGACTTTATTAACGGCCGTTTAGGCATGAAGATTTCTTTAGAAGATATGCTGTCTATTTTAGAGCGTTTAAAATTTGATGTGGAAGCAGCAAATGGACTATTGATCATTGATGCTCCAACGCGACGTCAGGATATTAAAATTCCGGAAGATATCGTTGAGGAAATTGCACGTATGTATGGCTACGATGAGATTCCTGTAAGCTTACCGGCGAGTGAGCAAGTCGGCCGTTTAACACCATATCAAGCAGGACGTCGTATTGTACGTAATGTTATGGAAGGTGCCGGTCTTTATCAAGCGGTAACTTACTCATTAACTTCAGCAGCGCAGGCTCAAAAGTTTGCATTAAAAGCTGAAGAGACGACTAAGTTATTAATGCCTATGTCTGAAGAACGCACTACTCTACGCCAAAGTCTAATTCCTCACTTAGTAGAGGCGGCAAGCTATAACACGGCCCGTCAAGCGGAAACAGTGGCATTATATGAAATCGGTTCAGTATTCCTTGGACAGACTGCTGAAGAGCTTCCATATGAAGAAGAGCACTTAGCACTTGTGCTAACAGGTAAATGGATTGATAATACATGGCAGGGCGAAAAGAAACATGTTGATTTCTTCGTCGCAAAAGGAATTGTTGAAGCAGTATTTGCCAAATTAGGCTTAACAGCTCGTATAAGCTATGTAAAAGCGCAAGTAGACGGTTTACATCCTGGTCGTACAGCTGAAATTTTATTAGATGACAAAAAAGTGGGTGTCATTGCCCAGCTTCATCCGCAAGAACAAAAAGCATTCGATGTGAAAGAAACTTATGTGGCGGAACTGAACTTGAATGCCATTTTAAGTGCAACACAAGAAGAGCTTGTTTATTCTATGATTCCGCGCTTCCCGGCAATGAGTCGTGATATCGCATTAGAATTGGATGTAGCAACTCCAGCAGGTGAAATTGTAAGCATTATTAAAGGTGCAGGAACTTCTTTATTAAAAGAAGTAAAAGTATTTGATGTTTATGCAGGGGAGAAAATGACGGCTGGTAAAAAATCAGTAGCCTTCTCATTAACATACTTCGATCCAGAGCGAACATTAACAGACGAAGAAGTAGTCGCAGCGCACAATAAAGTACTGAAAGCATTAGCAGCAGCAGGTGCAGAAGTACGCTAATTCACAATAACAAAACCCGAATGGTTCAATGACCATTCGGGTTTTGTATTATTGCGGGGATTCCTGTGCAGGCTTGACCATTCCTGTAACAGCGCCAACTAAAGCGCTAAATGTATGGATAATTCCGAACGTATAAAAGTTAAGAAAAACGTGATTCGTATACTCGTTTAATAGGGGGAAACGATAGATTGTGGAACCGGGAGTCTTCGTATCTCCACCAAGGGATGCAAAAACATTATTTGAAAAATCAATGGCATAATAGATGAAGACTACTAACAGGGCAACTCCAAATACTAAATAAATCATCCGCATTAGATGATCTTTTGCGTTTCTGGCACTTTCAGTAAAGAAGCGAAATGTAATAAATAAGCTAAGTATAATGAATGGTGCAACCAGTGCTAAACCTAGTGCGCCAAGATTTCCTCCATTTGCAACATCGTCCGGTTTTACCGTAAAGAAGTGCTGAATGATTAATACTCCAAATAAACTAATGCCCATACTTATGAGCCAACTAAGACGTAACATGTAAATCCTCCATTTCTCTTTTCACTATACAGTGTCATGCATTTCGTTTCAATGGAGGATCTACTATTCATTTAGTGGGAAAGTTCAGTATAATAGAGAAGAATGCAACTTAGGGGAGGTATAATCATGTTAAAAAAAGAAGAAGCAGTATTAGTACTGATTGATATTCAGGGGAAATTGGCGCAAGTTGTTGAGGAAAGCGCACTTGTTGTAGGTAATATCGCAACAATGGTACAAGGGGCAAAATTATTGGATTTACCTATTTTATGGCTTGAACAATATCCAAAAGGCCTTGGACCGACAGATGAGCGAGTTGCCGAGCATTTAACAGATGAAAAACCGATTGAAAAAATTACATTCAGTGCTTACGATACTGAAGAATTTGTAGAGGCATTACAGCAAACAGGACGCAAGAAGGTTTTATTGGCCGGTATTGAGGCGCATATTTGTGTATATCAAACAGCAGCTCAATTACTGGAAAACGGTTATGAAGTCGAAGTGCTGGCGGACTGTGTGTCTTCAAGAACAGCAAGTAACCGAGAAGTAGGCATCCAGAAAATGGTGCAGCTTGGTGCTCATGTAACAAGTGTGGAAATGGCATTATTCGAAATGCAGCAAGTAGCAAAAGGCGATACATTCAAAGCAATCAGCAAGCTAGTAAAATAAAATAGATTGGTTAGCGACAATTGAGCGCTAACCAATTTTTTTATTTGAAAAGAGGCAGTTTTTTCAAAGCGATACATACAGGGAGTGCAATGAGAAGACCTACTGCATTTTGAACGAGATTTCCTGGAATCGATGCAAGCGGAATGACCCAGTTTCCATAGAGAACACGTTCACAAATATAATAACCGCCAAGCATAAATGGAATCGAGATAATGATAGCTCCAAAGTTATAAAAAATATTACCACCATTTTTTCCGTTCATTGTGGCAATTTTACCTACTATATACCCCTGCAGACCACGTGTAATGAATGTAAATGGTGCCCACAATGTCCAGCCGGATAAAATATCAAACAGTGCCATACCGAATGCTCCGGCCATTGCGCCTTTCTTTGGCCCAAATAAAATTGAGATAATAAAAAGCATGGCTGAACCTAAATGAACAAGCCCCCCATTTGCAGCAATCGGCAAACGGATATTGATGAAAAATGTGGCTACGAATACGAGTGAAATAAGTAGGCTTGTAATAATTAAGTCTTTTGTTTTTTCTGATGAAGAAGTGATTGATCTTGATGATTCCATAATAATAGACGCTCCCTTGCTTGAAATTAACTCTCATATTAGCAACTAGTTGGCATCTGTAAAAGGTTCAAAAACAAACAATTTAATAAGGTCAGAAAATTTAAACAAAGCGTTTCACATATTCGGAGGAGGATTACGGTAAAAAGTATAAGCACAGCAAATTAGTTTCTGTAATTTGCTGTGCTTTTTTTAAATTGATCTGCTGTTTTATTCAGTTTTAGAATTTAGCGTAGAATGTTTTTTTCCATATGTGAAATAAACGATTATCCCGATAATAAACCAAATACCGCATGCAATCCATGTGTTTAAGGAAAGTTGTGTGATGAGAAAAATACATAAAATAAATGATAAGATTGGTAAAATAGGATAAAAAGGTACTTTAAATCGATCTTGCGGCAAGTCTTTATTTTTCCGCAAATATAAAATGCCGGCAGAAACAAAAATAAATGCAACCAATGTACCCATATTTACAAGTTCAGCCAATAAATCCAATGGAATAAAACCTGCAAAAAATGAAATTATCACGGTAAACAGCCATGTGTTTTTAACAGGCATTTTACGTTTTTCACTTAATTGAGCCAGCATTTTTGGCATTAAGCCATCACGGGCAAACGCCATCAGTAAACGTGTCCCTCCGTACATCATGACTAATATAACGGTCATCATGCCAATGACAGCACCGAGCGATATGATTCCCGCTGCCCATTCCTGATCGATCACTTGCATTGCGTAAGATACCGGGTCGGTTACATTCAAGTCTGTATATGGTACAATCCCTGTCAGTATAAGTGAAACGACAACATACAATAAGGTACAGACGAGCAGGGAACCAATAATCCCGATTGGCATATTCCGCTGGGGATTTTTTACTTCCGCGGCAGCAGAAGATACGGCATCAAATCCTAAGTAGGCAAAAAATACGAGCGCGGCACCAGTAAATACACCACTCATTCCAAATGGCAGGAAAGGTGTCCAGTTTTCAGGTTTCACGTAAAATATACCAACTGCAATAAATAATAAAATAACACCAAGTTTAATCGCGACCAATAACGCATTAAAACGTGTAGATTCTTTCATTCCTAATGACAGTAAAGCACCTATAGCGAATATAATACAGATTGCGGGCAAGTTAATATAAGTACCGTTTTCAGGACTGAATGCCCCTGTCAATGCGACCGGTAGATGGATACTCAAACCATCCAGAAGCGAAACGAAATACCCGGACCAGCCTGTTGCAACGGCAGCAGTTGCGAGTCCGTATTCCAATAATAATGCCCATCCGACAAGCCATGCAATGATTTCACCAAAAACAATATAGCTATATGAATAGGCACTACCTGCAACGGGTACAGTAGAAGAAAATTCAGAGTAACATAGTGCGGCTAATGCACAGACGACTGCAGCAATCGTAAAGGAAAAGATAATCCCCGGTCCTGCATGGAGAGCGGAAACTGTCCCAGGTAAAATAAAAATGCCTGTACCGACAATGGCACCTACACCTAACATAATCAAATCAAAAGGACCAATTGTTTTCGGCAGCTGCATGTTACCGCTTTTAAGTAAAAGGTCACTGATTGTTTTTTTTCTAAATATTTTTTTCATTGATACACCTTTTTCTAATTTACAATAATCAAAATTTTATCATTATTTTTCAGAATAATAAACAAGTTTATTGAGTTGAAGTGCTGAAGTGTTAACTTTGTCGAAAAATGAAGAAATAAATCGAATAAAATAGTTAACAATGTTATTGTTAGTATTTAACAGAAAATTTACCTGTATTTATTCCAATTTATTTAAAGATATATTATGAAAAATATATTCAAAATCGGCGAACTATTTGTTGTTTTTATAAAAAGGTATATAATGCGATATAGTATAAATATAGGAATTTTGCTTATGCATAATGAACACAGCACAAAGGAGTGCAAATAATGGAGAAGAAAATCCAAATTAAGCAGCCTAAATATCAAGTAATAGCAGAAGATATTGCCGCTAAAATTGTCGAAAAAAAATATGTGGTCGGTGAAAAGATTTACGCCCGTTCATCGCTGGCATCTCAATACAGTGTTTCATCGGAAACCGCGAGAAGAGCGATTGCCGTTCTGCAGGATTTAAATATTGTAGAAGCAACAAAGGGAAGCGGTGTTGTCATCGTTTCCTATGAAAATGCGGCTAAATACATTCAGCGGTTAACAGGCGTTAAGTCTATAAGAGATTTACAAAAACAGTTAACCGACAGTATTGAACGCCAAATTGATGAGTTGCATCATTTCCAGGATACATTAGTAGAAATGGTCAACAGGACTAGCCGCTATCAATCGATAAATCCGTTTGTACCTTTTCAAATCGATATTACTGAAAATTGTCCATTCCTATCGAAAAATGTAGGCGAAATTAATTTCTGGCAGGAAACGGGTGCCACAATAATTGGAATAAAAAAAGATCATGAACTGATTGTTTCCCCTGGTCCATACGCAACACTATCTGCCGGGGATACATTATTTTTCATCGGAAAAGAAGAGTGCTATTCCAATGTTAAACACTTTTTACAGCTGGAAAGTAACAACTTTCAATCAGAATAGATAAAGGTCATCAAATTTATAACAAAAACAAACTACTCCAACATTGTATTTCGGGAGTAGTTTTTTCTGTTTAAGGGACTTTATTTCTAGATGCAGGTGCAAAAAAAGCGATTCTCATTTGACAATAGTAACAACGTCTATTAATATAAAAGTTGTTGCTTTTAACAACCCGAGATAAATATAAAGTTGTTACTAGCGTGAAATCAATTATATTAGGAAGTGGATTATGGGGAAAATTAAAATAGACCGAGTCACTAAAGTATTTGGAAAAAATACATCACAGGCATTAAAGCTCGTGAAGCAAGAGAAATCCAAAGAACAGATTTTAAAAGAAACAAATGCTACTGTAGGTGTATATGAAGCTAGTTTGACAATTGAAGAAGGTGAGATTTTCGTAATTATGGGGCTTTCAGGAAGTGGGAAGTCGACATTAATTCGTTTACTCAATCGTCTCATTCAACCAACGAGTGGTGATATTTATATAGATGACCAAAATATTACAAAGCTCAATAAAAAGAGCCTGCAGCTAGTTCGCAGGGAAAAAATGAGCATGGTGTTTCAAAACTTCGCATTATTCCCGCAACGTACCATTTTACAAAATGCAGAGTATGGCCTGGAAGTCAGAGGCGTTCCGAAAGAGGAAAGACGATTAAAAGCAGAAAAGGCTTTACAGAATGCAGGGTTGCTCTCCTATAAAGACCAGTATCCAGATCAATTATCAGGTGGTATGCAGCAGCGTGTAGGACTTGCACGAGCGTTGGCAAATGATACAGAAATCATATTAATGGATGAAGCTTTTTCTGCTCTTGATCCGCTCATTCGTAAAGAGATGCAAGATGAGCTATTGGAGTTACAAGCTAATTTACAAAAAACAATTGTCTTTATTACACATGATTTAAATGAAGCACTTCGTATTGGTGACCGTATTGCCATTATGAAAGATGGAAAGATCATGCAAGTAGGAACAGGGGAAGAAATATTGACTAACCCTGCAAATGAGTATGTCCGTTCATTCCTGGAAGATGTAGATCGTTCGAAAGTATTGACTGCGGAAAATGCGATGATTCGTCCAATGACAATTCAAATTGATCATGAGGGACCGAAAGTTGCGCTGCAGCGTATGAGAGAAGATAAAGTAAGTGTTCTGCTCGCAGTGGATAAAGCCCGCAAATATTTAGGCTATATTACTGCAAATGATGCACTGGAGCTTGCGCAATCCGGCGAAAAGTCACTGCAGACAATCTTACGCAATGATATGCCGATTGTTGAACCATCAACAGTGATCCAGGACATTTTATCGGTTATTTCCGATTCTCCAACACCAGTTGCTGTTGTCGAAGAAGGGAAACTGCGCGGAGTACTAATCCGTGGAGTTGTTTTAGAGTCGTTAGCCTCTGAAAAAAACGGAGGTGTAGACAATGAGTAAAATTTTAAATCTGGCAACGCCATTACCAGTCGCAGAAAAAGTAGAAGATTTAATGGATATTGTAACAGATACTTTTTCAGCCCAATTCCGTTTCATTCAAAGCAACGGTGAAGATTTGATGGACCTTGTTACATCCGGATTAACAGCTATTCCGCCGTATGTATTTATTTTAATCATTGCCGTGTTGGCATTTTTCGCTACAGGCAAAAAATTCGGCTTAGCCATCTTTTCTATCATTGGTTTACTGTTCATATTAAACCAGGGCTTATGGAATCAGCTTATGAATACATTTACACTCGTGCTGTTTTCTAGTTTAATCGCGATTGTAATCGGTATACCACTTGGCATTCTGATGTCGAAATCAAAAGTAGTAGAAGAAATTTTAAAACCAATTTTAGACTTTATGCAAACAATGCCTGGATTCGTTTATTTAATTCCGGCTGTTGCGTTTTTCGGAATTGGTGTCGTACCAGGTGTATTTGCCTCAGTAATCTTCGCATTACCACCAACTGTACGTTTTACAAATCTAGGTATCCGTCAAGTTCCGACGCATTTAATCGAAGCAGCGGATTCTTATGGTAGTACATTCACTCAAAAATTAGTGAAAGTAGAACTGCCACTTTCAAGATCTACAATTATGGCCGGTATTAACCAAACTGTACTATTATCACTATCGATGGTTGTTATTGCATCGATGATTGGTGCGCCAGGTTTAGGTCGTGAAGTATTATCGGCTCTACAACGAGCGCAAATCGGTAATGGTTTTGTTGCTGGGATCAGTCTAGTAATCTTCGCGATTATTGTAGACCGCCTAACACAAAGTTTAAATAAGCAAAAATCAAATGGGGGAAAGTAAAATGAAAAAAATGAAATGGATGCCTGCAGCTACAGCAATGAGTGCAGCGCTATTATTAGCAGCGTGTGGAGATGACACAACAGAGAAAAAAGAAACGTCATCATCAGAAGATTTAGGTTCAATTGAATTAGCCTATGTAGAATGGGATTCAGAGGTTGCTTCTACGTATGTAGTGGCAGAAGTACTGGAAAGTGTCGGCTATAAAGTTGACATTACACCATTGGACAATGCCATCATGTGGGAAGCAGTTTCTAAAGGTGAAGCGGATGCGATGGTATCTGGCTGGTTACCTGCTACACATGCGTCACAATATGAAAAATACGGTTCAGATCTAGAAGATTTGGGACCAAACCTAAAAGGTGCGAAAATCGGATTAGTTGTACCAAGTTATATGGAAGCAACATCAATCGCTGATTTATCTACAGAGGCAGCATCGACAATTACAGGTATTGAAGCAGGTGCAGGTGTTGTTGCGGCTGCTGAAAGAGCACTTGAAACATATCCGAATCTGGAATCTTGGTCGTTACAACCATCTTCATCAGGTGCGATGACTGTAGCTTTAGAACAGGCAATTAAAAATGAAGAAGATATCGTTGTGACAGGCTGGAGCCCACACTGGAAATTTGCCAACTATGATTTGAAGTATTTAGAAGATCCTGAAGGAGTATTTGGCGGAGAAGAAAGTATTCACACATTTGTACGTCAAGACTTAGAACAGGAGTCACCTGATGCATTCAAGATTTTAGATGCCTTTGAATGGACAACTGAAGATATCGAAGAAGTGATGCTGAACATCTACTCAGGAACAAAACCTGAAGAAGCAGCAAAACAATGGGTTGAAGAAAACCAAGACGTAGTGAACAAATGGACAGAAGGTATTGAGAAGTAAATCAGTACAGTCTATAACGTAAATTAAGTAACGGTGCAAATTTAAAATTTGCACCGTTTTATTTTTTCATCTAAATCAAAAAACAGACTCAACTCCCGTTAAGGGGAATTGAGTCTGTTTTTTATTTTGTATAGTTATCGAAATAGCCTTGGATGTAGATCATTGGTGTTCCTTTATCGCCTGAACCGGAAGTTAAGTCAGATAATGAACCGATTAAATCTGTCAGCTTACGAGGCGTTGTACCTTGCGCAGCCATATTACCAGTTAAATCTTCTTCTTTGTTATTGATATATTCTTTGATTGCTTCTTTCAGTTCTTCACCATGCAGGTTAGAGAAATCATTATCCGCTAAGTACTTCAACTTAATTTCGTTTGGAGTACCATCAAGACCTGGTGTATAGGCAGGTGATACAACAGGGTCAGCTAGCTCCCAAATTTGGCCTACTGGATCTTTAAATGCCCCGTCACCGTAAATCATAACTTCTACAAGTTTCCCTGTAGCTGCTAAAATTTTAGCCTGGATGTCATCTACGATTGGTTGACAGTTGTCAGGGAATAATTTCACTCCATCTTCTGTCGATTTATTTGATCCAAGTAATCCGTATTTAGAGTTAAAGCCAGATCCGTTTACAGATTCAGCTAAAATATTGTCAAGACCATAAATTTTTTCAGCGCCCGCAGCTTTTAAAATCCGTTTTGTACGGAAGCGAGAGTGAATATCACAAGTTAAAATGCTTTTCGTATAATCTAAAATCGTTTTTGCATTGTTCGAGAAGATGACTTCAACTTCCGCACCTTGTTCAACGATTAATTCTTTATAATATTCGATGTAGTCCACACCTGTAAATGTATGTTTGTTAAAACCGAAATGACCACGGAATTCAGCCTCTGTCAATACATCAGTCCATGGGTTGATACCTTTTTCATCAAGTTCATCCAATGATACTAAATGGTTGCCCACTTCATCAGATGGATAGCTTAGCATAAGGACAATTTTCTTTGTACCTGCTGCAATTCCTTTTAAAATATTCGAGAAGCGGTTACGCGAAAGAATCGGGAAAATCACACCTACAGTGTCATCACCGAATTTTGCTTTTACATCAGATGCGATATCTGTAATTTTGGCGTAATTACCTTGTGCACGTGCAACAACAGATTCTGTCACTGTCACTATATCTCGATCTTCAATTGCAAAGCCCTCTGTCTTTGCAGCATTTAACGCTGTATCCACAACGATTTGAACAATATCGTCCCCTTCATTAATAATCGGGCCACGAAGACCTCGTACAACTGTTCCTACTACACGTTCCAAAATAATCTCTCCTTCAAAGCTCTAAGTTATATTTTAATTGCTTTTGCTTACTTTTAAGCAAAACATAAGTAATCTCACAATGTTTACTATAACCTGTTCATGTGATATAAGTAAAATTAATAATTCTAATATCAGATATAAGTGGGGATTATATGATAATAAAGTTGGAAGTTTATCGCATTTTCAATGAAGTAAGTCGAAGCAAAAGTTTTTCGAAGGCAGCAGCTTCTTTATATATGACGCAGCCGGCTGTTAGCCAGTCCATTTCAAAACTTGAGAAAGAACTTGATACCGTTTTATTTAACAGAACACCAAAAGGGGTAACCTTAACAGAAGAAGGTAAATTGTTACACGAATATGTCAACTCCGCTCTTGGTATTCTGGACGCGGGTGAAGAAAAAATCGCCGAATTTAAA
>Ga0079224_100012548_pt1 | contig 11742 bp, 10 predicted proteins | sample Stecom2015_FD_80414 | JGI IMG/M metagenome (GOLD analysis project Ga0079224, IMG submission 80414) | Agricultural soil microbial communities from Utah to study Nitrogen management - Steer compost 2015 | ecosystem: Environmental > Terrestrial > Soil > Agricultural land | place: USA: Utah...
ATATAAAGGTAAGTATGCTGCATTTCGCAGAGCCCAGACAAGTGGTGATATGAGAAGCAACATCAGCGCGGGAGGAAAGATTTTCCCTGTGAAAGTAAATGATGAAATGCTGGAGCTTGCTGAGATAGTCAGGCCTAAGCTCATAGAAGATGGAATGTTCCTTGTGGGACTCGATATAGTAGGTGATATGCTTATGGAAGTGAATGTCTTTAGCCCGGGAGGACTTGGCAGCGCTCAAAAACTGGAAGGGGTGAATTTTTCGCACGCAGTCATACAGGCATTAGAAGATAAAGTCAGATTAATGAGGCATTATGATCATCAGCTGGGAAATCTGGAATTAGCGACATTGTAATTAATGTAATTTAACCGGTTATATGAATGTAGGAATTTTAACAAGCGGCGGTGATTGTCCCGGCTTAAACGCTGTCATCCGCGCCGCTGTCAGAAAGGCTCTGAGGATTGACTTTAAAGCTTATGGCATTTATGGAGGCTTTAAAGGTATCATAGATGGAAAATATAAGGAGCTTACATTAAACGATGTAAGCGGCATTATCAACCGCGGAGGAACGATAATAGGGTCTTCACGCTACAGTCCATTTGAAGAAGAAGGCGGCAAAGAATTGCTTATAAAGAAAATGGAGGAATCACCACTCGATGCAATAATTTGTGTTGGTGGGGAAGGTTCAATGCACGTAGCTCAGTTCGCGCACGAGGCAGGAATAAAGATCGTCGGAGTTCCCAAAACGATCGATAATGACATTTACGGGACAGATTATTCATTTGGATTTGATACTGCTGTAAATATAGCCACTGAAGCTGTTGACCGGCTTCACACTACCGCCGAATCTCATCACCGCATTATGGTGCTCGAAGTGATGGGAAGGCATGCGGGCTGGATCGCTCTCTATTCCGGAATTGCCGGTGGCGCTGATGCCATAGTCATCCCGGAAAAGAAAATAACAATTGACAGCATAGTAAACGTCATTAAAAGCAGGGCTGATAGAGGAAAGCTCTTTTCTATCATTGTAATTGCAGAGGGAGCTGAATTTATTATGGACGAGCTCAAGGATCAGTATGATACACACGATAAATTTGATGACTTCGGACGTAAAAGGCTTGGAGGTGTCGGGAATTATCTTGCTGAGGAACTGGAAAAAAGATGCGGTTTTGAGACACGCGCTACCATACTGGGGTATGTGCAGCGGGGCGGTATGCCCACAGCATTTGACCGAATGCTGGGTACAAGGTTTGGCGTTTACGCTATGAGAATGGTGCAGGAGGAAAAATTCGGGCATATGGCGGCACTTAAAGGAAGCGTGATCGATGACATCCCGATTAAAGAAGCTATCAGTCAGCTGAAAACAGTTGTCCTTAATATCTATAAAACAGCTGAGGTTTTCTTTAAGTAATCTTTTACTCTCATGGCAAAAGCAATTCTGGAGGAAGAGATACATTCGAGCGGTCTGATGAGGAAGCTTGGATTGTACACTGCGTTCCTTGTTGTAATGAGTTCGATGATAGGTTCGGGTATCTTTAAAAAGACAGCTCCCATGGCTGTCGAACTGGATTCAGCGGGGATACTTCTTATATGCTGGCTTGTTGCGGGTTTTATTACCTTAATGGGTGCTGCCACAAATGCAGAGGTTGCAGGCCTGATTGCAGAACCGGGTGGTCAGTATGTTTATTTTAAGGAAATGTACGGCAGACCGTTTGCTTTCCTGTACGGCTGGTCCTGCTTCTCAGTGATCCAATCGGCTTCAATTGCTTCCATCGGTTATGTATTCGCGGAGTCAGTGAATGCCATCATAATGCTACCCACGCTCAATGAAAGTTTATCCAGCTTCTCCATTCTGGGAATATTCTATCCTCTGGATAATTTCGGAGTAAAAGCTCTTACCATACTAACCATAATCTTTTTAACCACGGCTAATTATCTCGGAGTTGTTTTCGGGGGGTACATTAATAACACATTTACCATTCTGAAGGTAACGGGGATTCTTTTAATTATTGTATTAGGCTTGACAATTAGCGGCGGCAGTACTGAAAATATCACTCCATTAATGGAAAATCCCAATGCAGAATATGGGACATCTTTGGGACTATTCGGGGCATTTTTTGCCGCAATGTTAGGTGCATTTTGGGCTTATGACGGGTGGAATAATATAGGCTACCTCGGTGGTGAAGTAAAAAACGCCAAGAAAAACATACCCATTGCCCTGTTTGGTGGTGTGAGCGTTGTGATTATTATCTATATGCTTACAAACTTTGTTTTCCTCTATGTAATGCCTGTAAATGAGATAATTAGCATCGCAAACATTCAGAATAGTATTATTGGTGTAGAGGTAATGAGGAAATTTTTAGGTGATGGCGGAGCCTTTTTTATATCTGTTTTGATAATGGTTTCCACATTTGGAACAACTAACGGTACGATACTTGCATCATCCAGAATATACTTTGCAATGGCGCGTGACAGGTTATTCTTTAAATCTGCTGCTGATTGTCACCCGAAATTTAAGACTCCTTACAGGTCATTGCTTATTCAGGGAGCCTGGGCGTGTTTGTTGGTTCTATCCGGTAGTTTTGATCAATTGACAGACATGCTTATTTTTGCTTCATTTATTTTTTATGGAGCAGGAGCTTTTGGGGTGTTTGTGTTGAGGAAGAAGATGAAGGACGATCACAGACCTTACAAAGTGTGGGGATACCCTTATATTCCGGCTATTTTTGTGTTATTCTGTATTACGCTTGTAGTTGTTACAATTATTCAAAATCCGCGTGACGCAGGAATAGGACTATTGCTTGTATTAATAGGGATCCCATTTTACATATTCTGGAATAAGTCCGGCAAGAAGCTATAATACTATATGAGATTTGACATATACAAACTTCAGAGATTCAATTTTGTTCTTGATACTGTAAGTGAAGGCTGGTGGGATAATAATTTCGAAACTCAGCAGGTTTACTGGAGCGAGAATTTATTTAAAATGCTGGGGTATGACCGTAAGGAAGATTTTATTACAATGGAGATCTTTCTTACCTATGTTCATCCTGATGATTCAGAATCACTTGCCGTTGAGTTTGAAAGATGTGTAAAAGAAGATATTCCATTTGAGTATGAGCTTAGACTAAGACATGCAAATGGGAAATACATTACCTGCATCACAAGAGCTAAAGGATATTATGACGATAATGGCAAGGTCATTGGTTATGCAGGCCTGGTAACCGACCTGACTGAAAGGGTCAGGCAGGAAACGCTGTTAAGAGAAAGCAATCTACGGCTCGAATATTTAAATAAATTTGGCAAAGCATTATCAAGCCAGCATAAAGTTGAAGAGATAGTTAATGAAGTTACTGATGTAGCCACAAAAGCTTCAGGCGCAGAGTTTGGAGCATTTTTTTATAATATGGTCGATGAGAAAGGCGAATCATATACATTGTATAAGGTGTCCGGAGTCCCGGTTGAAAAGTTTTCTCATTTTCCAATGCCTAGAAATACCGAAGTATTTGCTCCTACCTTTACCGGTGAAGGTACAGTGATATCAGATGACATTACAAAAGATCCCAGATATGGAAAAAGTGAACCTTACCACGGTATGCCTCCCGGGCATTTGCCCGTGAAAAGCTATCTTGCCGTACCCGTTATACTGTCTGACGGGGAGGTTTTAGGTGGATTATTTTTTGGGCATTCCGAAGAGGGAGTTTTCAATGATGAAACAGCAGTATTGATAGAAGGTATTGCCTCGCAGGCATCGATCGCCATTGAGAATGCCCGGTTATTTACGGGATTAGAGCTTAGTGAAGCAAATTTCAGGATGCTGGCGGATTCAATACCAGAAATAGTCGCGATTTTAAATAAAGATGCTAACATAGAATATGTGAATAAAAGATGGTATGAATATACCGGATTGACAACGGAGGATCTAAAAGCTAATAAAGGAAGAGAGCGAATCCATCCCGAGGATAAAGATAGATTTTTGAAGAATTATCTAAATTCCTTTAAGCAAGGCAAAGGGCTCGAAATGGAATTTAGATTTAAAAGGCACGATGGAATTTACAGGTGGCATTTGATAAGAACTGTACCTGTTAAAGATAAGGAAGGAAATATTGTAAAATGGGTCTCCGCATCCACTGACATAGACGAAAGGAAAAGAGCTGAAAACCGAAAAGATGAGTTCCTGGGGATTGCCAGCCACGAGCTGAAAACTCCGCTCACCAGCGTCAAAGCGTATATGCAGCTTATCCAGAAAGAAATAGAGAAGAAAAACGATGATAAGCTGGCTCAATATGTAGAGAAGGCAACTAACAACATAGATAAGCTCTCTCAGATAATATCTGATCTGCTCGATGTGAGCAGGATACAGTCAGGAATGTTAAAGCTTTCGGTCAGCAGGTTTAATTTTGATGAGCTGCTGGATGAAGTCACCGAAGGAATGCAATACACATCATATAATCACGAGATTTATCTTAAACAGAAGTCTGGAGCATATGTGGTAGCAGACAGAACCAGACTGGAACAGGTTATGATAAATTTCTTATCGAATGCAATCAAATATTCACCCAAAGGCGGTGAAATCATAGTAAGAGCGGATGTGTCGGAAGGAAAGCTGCATTTTTCGGTGCAGGATTTTGGTATTGGCATTTCCGATGAGAATAAGAAATATGTATTTGATAAGTATTTCAGAGTTCAGGCTCCCGTGGAGGAGTTTTCAGGTGTTGGCATTGGTTTATTTATCTCAAGCGAGATAATAAAACGTCACAATGGTGAAGTATGGGTGGAAAGTCAGGAGGGAGAAGGGTCTACTTTTCATTTTAAAATACCATTAATAAGCGATTATGGGTAAGAAAATACTGATTTGCGATGATGACAGGGATATTGTAGAGGTTACCTCCCTTATCCTGAGAGACGATGGATATGAGGTAAAAGCTGTTTACACTAGCGATAATATACTTGAGGAAGTGAAGGAATATACTCCTGATCTTGTTCTAATGGATCTACGTGTTCCCAGAAAAGGGGGCGAGGAGGCTACCAAAGAGATAAAACAGGACAAAAAAACCCGGGAAATACCCATTCTGGTATTTTCGGCAAATCACGAGGCTGTTAAAATCTCAAAAGAGATAGGAGCGGATGGATTTGTCAGCAAGCCTTATGATATCGACATATTTTTGGAGATTATCAAGCATAGCATAAAATGATTTAAGGCTTGTAAATCTTATGAGATTTACATCTGAGATTATTCTTAAAATTCAATTCATAATTTTCCTGCCTTTCTAAAAAACATTAGTTTAGGTATTTTACCTCTGTAGCAAAAACAAATCAATATTATCATGAAAATTTTCATAGACTCTGCAAATCTTGACGAAATCAGGGAAGCTGCCGATATGGGTGTACTTGACGGTGTGACAACGAATCCTTCACTTGTTTCAAAAGAAGGGCATAAGGATTTTCGCACGATGCTTGAAAAGATATGTGAGATAGTGGACGGTGATATCAGCGCAGAAGTTATTTCTACCAATGCTGATGAGATTGTAAAAGAAGGACAGGAGCTTGCAAAGATTCACGATAATATAGTGGTCAAAGTCCCACTAATAACCGAAGGTTTGAAAGCAGTCAGAAGATTAGCGGACGAAGGTATCAGAACCAATGTTACATTATGCTTTTCTCCATCACAGGCATTGCTTGCCGCTAAAGCCGGCGCGTATATTATAAGTCCTTTTGTAGGCAGGCTCGATGACATCTCCCAGGACGGTATGACATTGATTTCACAGATAATTACGATCTATGATAATTATGGGTATGATACACAGGTACTGGTAGCATCCATCAGGCATCCCATCCATTTTGTTGAGTCGGCTATGCTCGGAGCGGATATATCCACGCTTCCATTTAAAGTAATAAAGCAGCTAGCAAAGCACCCGCTTACTGACTCGGGACTTGAGAGCTTCTTAAGTGACTGGAAAAAACTCGAAGAAAAATGAAAAATTTAAATTACAGAACTTTATTCAGAAAAGAACCTGAGGGAGGCTATACTGTTATAGTGCCATCATTACCTGGATGTGTAACTTATGGGGACACAATAGAAGATTCAATGGAAAAAGTTAAAGAAGCAATTGAATTATATATTGTAGCAGCTCAGGAGTTAGGTGAAGATATTCCTACGGAGGAAAACGTATTAGAATATAATGTTTCAATCGTTACTCCATAAGCATGTCTAATATTCCTTCGTTTACACCAAAAGAGCTTATAAAAATTATTGAAAAATTAGGTTTTAAGCTTTTAAGACAAAAAGGAAGTCATCAAATATTTTATAACGAAGTTTCAAAAAGAAAAGTAGTTATCCCGATGCATAATAAAGATATTCCAAAAGGGACATTCAATGAAATTCTTAAGCAAGCAGGAATTGAAAAAAAAGATTTAATATAGAATGGCAAAACGCACTGCACTATATGACATACATAAATCATCCGGCGGGAAGCTGGTGGATTTCGCGGGCTTTGAGATGCCTATCCAATATGAAGGAATCTTAAAGGAGCATATGGCTGTGCGTGAATCAGTTGGTATGTTTGATGTTTCTCATATGGGGGAAGTTGAAGTTCGCGGCGCTGATGCTTTTGAATTTGTTCAGAACCTTACTACAAATGATGTTTCCAAACTTGGAGAGGGGAAAGTTCAGTACTCTGCAATGTGTCTCGATGATGGGGGAATTGTAGATGATCTGCTTGTTTATGACTTTGGTGACCACTTTATGCTTGTAATTAATGCATCAAACATAGAAAAGGATTTCAAGTGGATGCAGGAAAATGTTAAAGGTGATGTTCAATTGATAAATAAGTCCGACGATTATTCGCTTTTGGCAGTTCAGGGACCTAATGCTGAAAAGACATTACAGAAACTGACAGACGTGGATCTTTCGTCAATTCCATATTATAATTTCAAAGTCGGTATGATAGCAGGACAGGAAGCTATTATATCTCATACAGGATATACCGGCGAAAAAGTTTGTTTTGAGATTTATTCATCATCCGATAAGGAAAAGTCCGAATCTCTCTGGAACGCAATAATGGAAGCAGGAGCAGAATTTGACATAAAGCCCTGCGGATTGGGAGCCAGAGACACGTTGAGGCTCGAATATGCATTCCGTTTATATGGAAATGATATGGATGAGACAACTAATCCCATTGAGGCGGGATTAGGGTGGATAACAAAACTGGACGTGGATAACTTTAACGGAAAAGATGCTATAGCGCGGAGTAAAAGTGAAGGTTTAAAGCGCAGGTTAATGGGATTTGAAGTTGACGGGAAAGTAATTGCGCGGCATGGTGCGGAAGTTTTTGCGGATGGTTATAAGATAGGACAAGTTACGAGCGGTGGTCCATCCCCGATACTTGAAAAAAATATAGGTTTAGCTTATATAGATAAAGGATATGACCAGCCGGGTCAGTCTATTGAAATAGACGTGCGTGGGAAACGCATTCCGGCTGCAATTGTGAAAACTCCTTTTATTCAGGGTTAATTTTTTTTCAAAGGGTAAAAAATAATGAGCTGAGAATTTATGGGGCAACGTAAATTTTTCAGCTAAATTAAATATTATATGCAGATACATTTACTATTATCAAATCAACAGATAGCCGACGAGCTTTATTTAAAGGATAAGAACGTAGTTATCATAGATGTTTTACGTGCCACTACCTCGATGACTGTAGCGCTTGCGAATGGAGCTAAGGAGATCATTCCTACTGATACAGCCTCCACAGCAGCGCGGGTTGCTAAGGGACGTGGAAATTCATTGCTTTGTGGTGAAAGAGAAGGAAAAATCGTAGAAGGCTTTAATCTCGGAAATTCTCCATTCGAATTCATAAATGACGATATAAAGGATAAGATCCTTGTCTGGAGTACTACCAATGGTACAGTTTCAATCGTGCGGGCAAAGCACGCGAAACTATGCATCCTGGCGAGCTTTTTGAACATTACTGCTGTTGTCGATTATCTCTCCCAAATCGAGGGTGAAGATCTTTACATTATATGTTCGGGTAAGCATGGAAATATTTGCATCGAGGATGCCGTATGCGGAGGGCTTCTTCTATCCAAGCTGATGAAATCCATTGGTAAAGACGTAGAAGGAATAAACGATCCGGAAATGATAGCTCTTGACCTTTACAGGTACTATCTGCAGGGAGCAGGTAAAATATCCAATAAGGCGATTCACGATATGATGATAAATACCGAGCATGGAAAATACCTGATATCTCTGGATTTTGGGCGGGATCTGGAAGTTTGTTCCAAGCTCGATTCGATTCCTTTTGTCCCTATCTTTCGTAATGGTGTAATAAAGTTGAAGGAAGTGATAGAATCAGAAGATAATGCCAAGACCAAGCTCAAAAAGGTGAACCTGGTAAAAAGTGAAAAAGATAGTGTAAATAAGGCATAGATATTGTATTTTTAAGCAGTGGGAAATTTGACATATGGCAAAAAGCAGTAACAGCAGGGGCGCAGGCAGGTCCTACGGTTCAAGCAAGAAAAGCGTTCCGACAGAAGATTTCAGCATTTCCGAAGATGCAAAGAAGCAGATATTCGGATTCCTCTTAGCCCTCGCAGGGGTATTGATATTCCTTTCCGTACTTTCATACTCAATCAAGGATCAGGCAGCATTAGAGCGTTTCAGTTTTTTGGAAATGTTCAGGACGGAAACCTATTCCATAGAAATATTCAACTGGCTAGGAGCTGCCGGCGCTATTGTGTCCGATCTTCTTGTCAGCAAGCTATTCGGGTATTTCGCAGGAGCCATACCAATCCTTCTTACTTTGTACGGTTCCTTATTACTTCTCAAAAAGAAATTCCCACGCCTCATACAATTTTCACTATATTTTCTACTCCTGATGGTCGTCACATCGACAGGGGCGGGACTAACCAAGATATTCTGGGATGTGCCCTCGAGATATAGCGGCGCAACCGGAGATTACATTGCAACTATATTACACCAGACTCTGGGTAGTGTCGGAGCATCAGTGCTTGTCTTAATAGCGTTTGCATTAAGCGTAATGCTGGTAATAGACGGAAACCTGCCGAAGAGCTTTGACAGACTAAGCAGGATGTTTAGCTGGACGATTGAAAAGCTGAAAGGCCTCCGAAAGCCTAAAGATGAAACGGGGATTGACATCGAGGAGGACATTCAACTACAAGAAGCCGCTCCTCTCACTCCGATAGAACAGGAGCGTGAAAAGATATTAAAGAAAAAGCAGAAAACTGCCGATAAAGAAGAGGAAGAAATTGAGCCGATAAAAGATACATTGATAAACCGTCCAAAGGAAGAAATATTCAAAGGTGATTTTCCGGTCTCAGATGAAGAAAGCAACGGTCTGGGCGCAGGACTTCCAGCGAATTTAAAATCCAAGAAGGAATTATCGGAAACCGAGATAAACCCGGAAAACTATAACGAAGCTGAAGGCTCCGGAAGCGATGAAGATGATTATGAGGAAGAAACCCTGGATAATTATCAATCGCCACCGCTATCTCTACTGGATGAATCTGTACAAAGTGATGACGTAATAACAGATGAAGAGCTGAACAATAATGGCAAACTTTTGCAGGAAAAGCTATTAAAATTCGGTATAGAGATCGAGAAGGTTTTTGCAACTCCGGGACCTGTTGTGACTTTGTACGAATTGGTGCCTGCTCCTCACATCAAGCTATCTAAAATAGAGTCATTACAAGATGATATCGCGCTGGCTATGAAAGCCCGCGGCATCAGGATGATAATCCCAATTCCGGGAAAAGGCACGGTAGGTGTGGAAATTCCAAACAGCGTTGCCCAGATGGTGAGTATCAGGGACGTTCTTGCTTCAAAAAAATACAGGGAAACAGATAAGCTTCTGCCCATTGCATTTGGAAAAACGATCGAGGGGGAAATCTACGTAGGCGACCTGGCAAAAATGCCTCACGTCCTTGTTGCCGGAGCAACCGGGTCAGGTAAGAGCGTAGGAATCAACACTATGCTTACAAGCCTACTTTACAAAAAGCATCCATCAGATCTTAAATTCGTACTAGTTGATCCGAAAAAAATTGAACTCAGCCTTTACACAAAGCTTAAAAAACACTTCCTCGCGACGTCATCGGATATAAATGAAAGTATTGTGACCAGTCCATCAAATGCCGTTTCCATTCTCAAAAGCGTGGAGATGGAGATGGAACAAAGATACGATAAGCTGGCAAACGCAGGTGTAAGAAATATAGAAGCGTACAATAAAAAACACGAGAATGGCGAACTCAGGAGCAATGATGTTTTACGTCACAGAAAAATGCCGTACATAGTCGTGGTAATAGACGAGCTTGCCGATCTGATGATTACAGCAAAGAGAGACATTGAGGAGCCTATCGCTCGTATTGCCCAGATGGCAAGAGCAGTTGGTATTCACCTGGTAGTCGCGACACAGAGACCGTCAGTGGATGTCATTACCGGTGTCATTAAGGCTAATTTCCCCGTTAGAATCGCTTACCAGGTAGCCTCTAAGATAGATTCACGGACCATTATCGATATGGGAGGCGCGGACAAGTTATTGAGAAATGGTGATATGTTATTCCTATCATCCAATTCACCTAAACCCATCCGAATCCAGAATGCATACATTTCTACGGAAGAGTGCGAAAAAGTCGTGGAATTCATCGGGGAACAGCAGGGATTCTCCCGTTCATATCTACTTCCATCGATAATAGAGCGAAGGACATTGGGTGGAGGCGGACTTGACGAAAGGGACGAGATGTTCGAGGATGCTGCCAGACTGGTTCTCAAGCTCCAGGTGTGCTCCACATCGACACTTCAGAGGAGATTAAAGCTGGGGTACGCGCGTGCAGCCCGTATAGTAGATCAAATGGAAGATGCCGGAATTGTAGGACCTAACCAGGGCGCAAAAGGAAGAGAAATACTAATAGGTGAAGAAGACCTCGAGGGAATACTTCTCAGCTAATATCCTGCAATAATCAAAGGAGTAAGTCATTTTATTTCGGATAAAATGGACTAAACTTTAACTAAAAAAACCCCTATCTTTGTTAAATTCATAGACTAATTAAGCCTAAATGCATGTCAAGTAAGAAAAAGCAAAATGCTAATGTAAAGCGCTATCCCGTAGAACAATTTTTTTCAATCAGATCCATAACCGGTTTTTCACTTTCCCCTGACAATAAGAACATTTATTACATAACAAATACAACCGGATTACCTCAGATCTGGAGAATTCCATTTGGAGGAGGCTGGGCAGACCAGATTTCCCTATGGAATGACACGATAAAAGGGATTTCACATTATCCAAAAGCTGACCGGCTTATTTTCATTAGTGATGAGAATGGGAATGAGCAGACCCAGATATACAGTATGCCTTCTGACGGAGGAGAAGTAGTTTATGAATCCAAAGGTTTTGAAGACTCACAGACATCAATTGTGACCTTTAACAAGAAAGGTGATAGATATCTTTTTTGCTCTAACAAAAAAGTACCACATAATTTCGAGACTTACATAAAAGATACAAAAACAGGTGAAAATAAACTTGTTTATTCATTCGAAGACCAATATCCGACGGTTGCGGAAGCCTGGAGCGGCAATGAAAAATATGTAGCATTTGCAAGATTTTATGGAAACATTAACCAGGACATTATTCTTTATGACACTGAGAAGAAAGAGTTAAAGTATGCTACTCAGCACGACCCCGAGATTACGATATTTAATTCGAACATTGAGTTTGATAAAAACTCCA
>Ga0079224_100012549_pt1 | contig 11741 bp, 10 predicted proteins | sample Stecom2015_FD_80414 | JGI IMG/M metagenome (GOLD analysis project Ga0079224, IMG submission 80414) | Agricultural soil microbial communities from Utah to study Nitrogen management - Steer compost 2015 | ecosystem: Environmental > Terrestrial > Soil > Agricultural land | place: USA: Utah...
CCGGAACCGGGGATTTTTCATATGTTTCCCAATGTCCTACTTTCGTATTTGGTGCAGCGATAAGTGCCAAACGCAGGCCTTCTTCATCTTCAAAAAGGAGGGCGGGGCGACCGGCAAATATTGTAATGCCTTCATGTTGAACGCCAAATTCATCCAGTCGTTTCATCCAATACTGCAGGCTATCGACGCTTGGTACGATCAAACCGATTTTTGTAATGGCATTTGTGCCTCGGTGAGTGCGTCCGACTAACGGAATCTCGAAAAATGAAAGCTCTGTACCAGGACTGCCTGTTTTATCACCATAAAAGAGATGGTACATGGAAGTGTCATCCTGATTGACCGTCACTTTAACGCGGCGTAATCCTAAAATATCGCGGTAAAATCTGTTGTTTTGCTGTGCATTTTTTGTAATCATCGAAATATGATGATGTCCTGGAATTGTATACATGTTCATTCCTCCAATAATTATTTCGTGTGCTGTACGATTAATAAATAGTTTGTTTAAAAAAGACTAACGGATCAAGAAATTACTTAAATATTACTTTACTACTCAACTGTTACGACGACAAGAATAATATCTCGAATTCAAAGTAAATAATTACTGTAACTATTTTCCTTTTTATACGTCTATAGATAAAGAAAGAAATTGAATTACTGCTTAAAATAAAATTTCAGCTAGTGAAAAGGGGGATAAAATGATCAGACTGCTCGCATTTGGATTACTGTTTCTAATGGCTGGATGTCAGGATAACGAACAAGCAAAGACAAATGAACTGCAGGAAAACGAACCTGTCAGTACCGATCGTGTGATTGATCGTAATGGCGAAGTCGAAAATTTGGAGTTACTGCATCAGTTTTTAAAAGATACAGTCGAAAATAAACAAACGTCATTGGAATTGACGCGCTATACGATAGAGGGAGCACCAATCTACTGGAAAGTTGAATATCAGGAAGGGGAATATAGCATCGAAGTTGATAACCGTGAAGATAATTGGGGAAGCAAAAACATTGAAAATTATCAGTGTCATGAATTAAGTGAAGATGTAACGGGTTCTTTGACTGATTATAATTTTAAATCATGTGAAGATGGCTATGAAATCAATTTATTATCGGTAACAAATGAATAAGTACGTAACAAAAGGCCGACAAAATCCTTCTCAAGGGATTTTGCGGGCCTTTAAATTATTTTATATTACTGGCGATTTCCAATGCCTGTGTAAAGTCTTCAATCAGATCATCTTCATTTTCCAAACCGACTGAAAAGCGCAGCAAGCCATCAGTAATTCCGCGTTTTACCCGTTCTTCAGGTTCCATCGCCGCATGACTCATTTTGGCAGGGTATGATAGGATCGATTCAACACCGCCAAGACTAACCGCAAATACCGGGATTTTCATCGCTTCGACAAAAGCTTTTGCAATGTCATAATTCGGTAAACTGAACGATAATACTGCACCAGCAGAAGTTGCCTGTGCAGCATGAACTTCAAACCCCGGATGAGTAGGGAGTCCTGGATAGTAGACTTTTTCCACTAACGGATGTGCATGTAAAAATTGTGCGATGCGCATGGCAACACGTGATTCCTCGTTAAAGCGTACAGCCGTTGTTTTCATATTTTGAATCAGCGTGTAGCAATCCTGTACACCGAGTACAGAACCGAATGAATTTTGAACGAAATAAATTTCATTGCCGAGTGCTTCATCTTTAGTTACAACAAGGCCTGCTACTATATCCGAATGCCCTGACAAAAACTTTGTAGCGGAATGTATAACAACATCGACACCTAATTCAAGCGGTTTTTGATGCAGCGGTGTCATGAACGTATTATCTAAAAACGTAAGTGCACCGTGTTGCTTAGCAATTTCAACTACACCGCGAATATCTGTGATGCCTAAGGTTGGATTCGAAGGTGTTTCCATATAAATCAACTTCGTTTCCGGACGTACAGCTGCTTTTACTGCTTCAGTATCGGTAAAGTCGACAAATGTATGGGTAATCCCGTAGCGCGGCAATACTTTTGTAACGAAACGGTATGTACCACCGTAAACATCTTCGGTAATTACGACATGGTCGCCTGCAGATAAAATCATAAAGCATGCTGATACAGCAGCCATACCTGTAGCGAATGCAAACCCTCGATTACCGCCTTCAAGTTCAGCAATCGCTTTTTCCAATGCGGCACGTGTCGGGTTACCGGAACGCGCATAATCATATTCACCAAATTCATCGATCGATTCCTGATGGAAAGTCGATGATAAATACATCGGTACGTTTACAGCACCTTTTTTATCGGCATAGCCCTCACGGATCGCTCCATGAACTAATGCTGTTTCAATGCGGTTTGTCATGCGAATTCACCTCGTAACGAATCGAAAACTTGTTTTAAGTCTGCGATTAAATCTTCTGCTTCTTCAATACCTACAGAAAAACGCAGCAACCGGTCACAAACACCTCGTGCAACACGTTCCTCATATGGCATATCGGCATGGGTCTGTGTAGCAGGGTAGGTAATAAAACTCTCAACACCGCCAAGACTTTCTGCGAATGTAATCAGTTGGATTCCTTTTAAAAACGGGTTGACCATTGACGGATCTTTGACACGGAAAGACAGCATGCCACCCTTGCCTGTATACAGTACATCTGTCACAAGAGGTTCATCAGCCAAGTATTCGGCCACTTTTTTTGCATTGGCATCATGCTGCTTTAAACGTAAATGCAATGTTTTCAAACCGCGAATCAGCAGCCATGAGTCCATCGGTGAAAGCACCATTCCAATACCGTTATGATAGAATGCTAATTTCTCGCATAATTCAGAACCTTTTGCAACGACTAATCCCGCCAGAACATCATTATGTCCGCCAATATATTTTGTTGCACTATGTAAAACAATGTGTGCACCCAGTTCAAGTGGTCGCTGGAAATAAGGAGTGTAGAATGTATTGTCCACTATTAGCAATAAGTTGTGTTTTTTAGCCAGTGCCGCATAGGCCACCAGATCGATTTCCTGCATCAACGGATTTGTCGGAGTCTCGATAAACAATGCTTTCGTATTTTCATTAATTAAGCTTTCTACTTCTTCCACATCAGTAAACGGATTATAAACCGGTTTAATATTATAGTTTTCCGCAAATGTTTTAAATAGACGATAGGTTCCGCCATATAAATCTTCCGGAACGATTAATTCATCATTCGGTTTAAATAATGACATGACAAGTTGTACTGCCGCCATTCCAGAACTGCAGGCAAACCCAGCATCGCCGTTTTCCAGCTCCGCGATTCCTTGTTCGAGTATTGTACGAGTGGGATTTTTAGTACGTGTATAATCATAGCCTGTCGATTCTCCAATACCAGTATGCTGATAAGCTGTCGACATATAAATCGGCGGATTGATCGCTCCTGTTTTGGCATCACTTAAATTTCCGAGCTGTACTAATTTTGTTTCAATTGATCGTTGTGACATGAATACACTTCCTTACATGAATTTGCTAAACATTTCGAATGAATCGAGTATTACATCAATTTATCATGAACAGATAAAAGGGACAATAGGAGAAACGAGGATTAAGTAGAATAGGAGGATTATTGAATTAAAAAATAAAAAAATCCTAGAATACGTTTAGTTTGTATACTAGGATTAGTCATTTTTTATTTAGTCTGCTCTTTTTGCAATAAATCACGGATTTCTTTAAGCAGTTCTTCTTTAGCATCCAGTTCCGGTGTTGGGTCTTCCGCAACTTGTGCTTCTTTTTTGCGGTTTAGTTTCGTCAGTACTCGTAAAGCCATAAAAATAGCAAATGCGATAATAATGAAATCAATAATCGATTGAACGAATACACCCAGTGCAATCTGCGCTTCTCCAGACCCGAATCTCCATTCGTTTGTCAGATCAATTCCGCCAGTAAGCATTCCGACAAGCGGCATAATAATATTTTCAACTAATGAAGTAACAATTTTACCGAATGCTGCACCAATAACAACTGCAACCGCTAAATCGATAACATTGCCTTTCATCGCAAATTCTTTAAAGTCTTTCCACATAATATAGCAACTCCTTTTGTCTTTATTAAATAAAGTATAATTTTATACATTGATATACAAATTTTCAACAGTGCAAATTACCTGCTTTTTTAGTAGAATGAAAGTTAACAACATTATTTCGTCTTAAAGATTGGTGGCTTATATGGCAAAAAGCAAAAAAAAGAACTCTTTACTTTCCCCGAAAACTAAAATATTATTGATTATTTTGCTTATCCCCATCACTTTAACGGTTTATATTGTCGCTTATTTCAGCTGGCAGCAATTTAGTGGTTGGCCGTTTACAGATAAAACAGTGTATCAGCAAATTCAGGAAAATTTCGATTTGGAAATTCCAATCGAATATATCCCTGTTTACGTCGCAGCCGAACAGAAATACGGTGTTCCGTGGACACTTTTGGCAGCACACCACCGGGTCGAAACCCGTTTTTCCACAATGAAAACACTTATTTCACCGGTTGGCGCTGAAGGGCATCTGCAGTTTATGCCCTGTACTTTTGTAGGATGGCAACACCCTTCATGCAAAGATTTAGGGCAGGGAGCCATCCCGGATCATGATAAAACGAATCCGGCGATCATAAAAAAATATGGCGGGTATGGGGTAGATGCAAATGGTGACGGTATAGCTGATCCGTTTGATATTGAAGATGCCGTATTCAGTGCAGCCAAATTTTTATCCATTGCCGGTGTAAATGACGGGCAACTGAAAAAAGCAATTTTCCAGTATAATCACAGTGATAAATACGTTGAAGATATATTATACTACTATAAGATGTATCGGGATTACGGCAAGCAGCTGAAACAGATTGCACTTGATGAGGACAAATAAAAAAAGTGTGACATTGCGTCACACTTTTTGCTCGTTATTCTAGATGATTTACAATTAAGTTGCTTTACGCATTGAGCGCATGATGAAACTTACGATAAAGATTAAAATAATGGCACCGATCAATGCAGGGAATACGTAGAAGTCTGAAACTTTCCAGCCCCAGTTTCCTAATACCATGCTGCCGATCCATGAACCGACAATACCTGCGATAATGTTACCGATAATACCACCAGGTACATCCTTACCTAAAATCACACCCGCTAACCAACCTAAAATACCTCCGATAATTAAAAACCAAATGAAACTCATCATACTGTCCAACTCCTTTGTTTAAGATTATTCAATAATAATTGCATCTAGTTATTTATTTCCTATATGGCAATTCCTTAAACATTTTTTTAGCTGGAAGTTTTAAGCATTTGCGGGAATTATTTTAGTGAAATTACTTTAGCATTAATAATTATTTGGCGAATTTTTTATTTTAAATAATGGATGCACCTAAACATGTTTTAAAATGGCCAAGTGCCCATTCATGTCCGATTTCATTAAAGCTTGCAACGCCGTGTTCAGGTACTGTGATTTTATAGCCTAAATTGTAGCTGTCCACTGCGGTATGCAAAATGCAAATATCTGTGCATACTCCGACAAGGACAACTTCTTCAACGGCACGCTCCCGCAGTAAAATATCCAAATTTGTTCCTGCAAAAGCACTGTAACGGGTTTTATCAAATGAAATTACGCGGTCTTTATACGTTTCATAAAGCTCTTTCACAGACCCATAAAGCTCACGTCCTTTTGTTCCTACAATATTATGGGGAGGAAATAATTTAGATTCAGGATGATACGGATCGTTTTCGAAGTGTAAATCATTGGCGAATACGACAACATCATTATGTTCAATAAACTGTTCTATTAATGTACTAATATTTTTTTCGATTGCCTGTCCCGGCTTGCCGCAAGTCAATTTTCCGTTGTCTGCTACAAAATCATACGTATAATCAATTACGATCAATGCTTTTTTCATCTGTAATCCACTCCTTATTCTTTGTAACGTTATTATGCCATGGTTAATCAAAAAATGTGGGCTAATCCAATGATTAAATATTCTAAATATTTTGATTTTTAATGTCTGATGTTGTATAGTTAGGATATCAAATAAATGGGGTGATTAATATGGATATGGCAATAACAAAGAAGCTGGACCGTCAAGGATTGATTTTTGCAGGAATCCACAGTTTAATCATTTTGAACTTTGCTATTGAATTATTATTACTCTAATAGATAAAGTAAGTTAATAGAATCTAGCCTGAAACGTCGCTAGGTTCTTTTTTATGGAGAAAAACCTACCGGGTCATAAATATGTACAAAAAATTTTAAAAATTCAATTTATGTAAAATCTGTGACGAAAGAGTAAAAAGGCAACATCAATAAGGATGAAAGCGATTGCAATAATTTCATACTTTCTGAATTGTATAAAAAATTCAAAAAATACTGTTGACGTTCTAGTTCATTTCGTACTATGATAACAACAATTTAGTACACCACATCACTCAAGCGACATTCTGATGTGAGCTAACATGGTGTAAAAGATTCGAGACTTTCTAATTATAAAATTTCGAAAATTCGAACTTTATATGAAAAATCGAACATATATAAACAACTAGAATAAATGCATTACGTTGAGGGGCGTTTAAAATGAGAAGTGATATGATCAAACTGGGAGTTGACCGAGCTCCGCACCGTAGTCTTTTATACGCTACAGGTAAAGTGAAGGCAAGAGATTTAGAAAAGCCATTTATCGGTGTATGTAATTCTTATATTGATATTATTCCTGGCCATGTCCATTTGCGAGAATTCGCGGATGTAGTAAAAGAGGCCATTATTGAAGCAGGCGGAATTCCATTCGAATTCAATACAATTGGAGTGGATGACGGAATTGCAATGGGACATATCGGGATGCGCTATTCATTGCCATCACGTGAAATTATCGCCGATTCGGCTGAAACGGTTATTAATGCACACTGGTTTGACGGAGTGTTCTACATACCAAACTGTGACAAAATTACACCAGGTATGTTGATGGCGGCTGTTCGTACAAATGTTCCTTCCGTATTCGTATCAGGAGGTCCAATGGAAGCAGGTACTTCTTCTTCAGGTAAAACATTATCATTAACGAGTGTTTTTGAAGGGGTCGGTGCACATAAAGCAGGTACGATGACTGCTGAAGAGCTGCTTGATATCGAGAACAATGCATGTCCAACATGCGGATCTTGTTCAGGAATGTTCACAGCCAACTCAATGAACTGCTTAATGGAAATGCTGGGCTTGGCATTACCGGGGAACGGTACAATCGTTGCAACAAGCGAAAAACGTAAAGAATTAATTTACGAAGCAGCAAAACATTTAGTACGCATGATCAAAGAAGATGTAAAACCACGCGACATTGTTACAAAAGAAGCGATTGATGATGCTTTTGCTCTTGATATGGCAATGGGCGGATCTACAAATACAGTGCTTCATACACTGGCAATTGCCAATGAAGCAGAAATTGACTACAACATTGAAGATATTAATAAAGTGGCAGAGCGTGTTCCATACATTGCAAAAATTATGCCGGCATCGGACATTTCGATGGATGACATTGCAAAAGCTGGCGGTGTTCAGGCAATTATTAATGAATTAACAAAAATTCCAGGGGCAATTCACCCCGACAGACCGACAATCGCAGGTGTTTCAATGCGAGAGCTTGTAAAAGACTATGAAATTTCAAATGATCGTGTCATTCGCACAAAGGATAATCCATATAGTGCTGTAGGCGGACTTTCCGTATTGTTCGGAAATATTGCCCCTGAAGGCTCGGTTATTAAAGTAGGAGCGGTTGATCCTTCGATTAAAACGTTCACAGGCGAAGCGATTGTATTTGATTCACAGGAAGAAGCACAGCAGGCAATTGATGACGGCCGAGTACGCGAAGGACATGTAGTTGTCATTCGTTATGAAGGTCCGAAAGGCGGTCCGGGTATGCCGGAAATGCTGGCACCAACTTCTGCGATTCAAGGACGCGGGCTAGGAACGAAAGTTGCACTCATTACAGATGGCCGTTTCTCAGGTGCATCACGCGGTATTTCAATCGGACATATTTCTCCGGAAGCGGCGGAAGGCGGTCCTATCGCATTAGTCGAAAACGGCGATACAATTATTATTGATTTGCCAAGCAGAACAATCAATTTACAAGTTTCCGACGAACTTCTTGCAGAGCGTCGTCAAAACTTGAAACCATTTGAACCAAAAATCAAGCGCGGCTGGCTGGCACGTTACTCTGCATTAGTAACAAATGCTTCCCAGGGCGGCGTAATGAAAATATAATCTTAATACTTTAAAACGTTGATGAGGTTAAAGGATATAGAGTCTTGTATTTACCAGAGAGCCGGTATTGGTGGAAGCCGGCGATACAACTATATCCGACATCCCCTCGGAGTGAGCTGTTAAACGCATTCGCCATTAGACAGCTCCGGGCATATTCGAATTGCTCGTTATTAATGAACCGTTCTCTTTGTTTAGTTGCACAAATTTCTTCAGGAAATTTTGAAACAAAGAGGCTCAGGCGGTTCGCGAGGTAACTAGGTGGATACTGTTTCTTTTCGGAGAACAAGTTCACCGATGTTATAAATGAGGGTGGTACCATGAAAAGTCTTTTTCATCCCTACGTAAGAGGTTTTCTTTTGCGTGCGGATAAAAAGGCTTTTTCTTTTTATCAATTTTAACAAAATGACTTCACATATAAAGTTTTGAAAAAGGAAGGAGAAATTACGATGAGTGCAAACGTTTCAGTAAATCAAGAAATCGAAAAGCCCACAGAACAACAAGTAACAAAACCGAGAGACGGTGCGGATATTTTAGTGCAGGCACTGCATGAGCAGGATGTTGATATTATTTTCGGTTACCCGGGTGGGGCAGTTCTACAAATCTATGATGCTCTTTACCGCAATCCGATCCGTCATATCCTGACACGCCATGAACAGGGCGCAATCCATGCAGCAGAAGGTTATGCTCGAGTGATGAATAAACCGGGTGTAGTAATTGCGACATCTGGTCCAGGTGCAACTAACCTCGTAACAGGTATTGCCGATGCGATGATCGACTCGATTCCGTTAGTTATTTTTACAGGGCAGGTTGCGACATCCGTAATTGGTACAGATGCATTCCAGGAAGCGGACATTATGGGGATTACAACACCAATTACAAAACATAACTACCAGGTGCAGGACGTAGCGGATATCCCCCGCATTGTAAAAGAAGCATTCCATATTGCCAATACAGGACGTAAGGGACCGGTTGTCATTGACTTCCCGAAAAATATCTCGCAAACCGTATTCCTGGATGAAATTAAAGCTCCGGAAGACATTTATCTACCGGGTTATCAGCCGACAACGAAACCGAATTATCTACAAATTCAAAAGGCGATCCAAGCATTAAGTTTAGCTAAAAAACCTTTAGTGCTGGCAGGTGCCGGCGTATTATTCGCAGATGCACGCGAACAATTGACAGAATTTATTGAAAAATACAATTTGCCGGTTGTTAACACATTACTTGGTTTAGGCAGCATTCACGGACAGCACAAACAATTCTACGGAATGGCCGGGATGCACGGTTATGCAACGGCAAATGACGCGATTACAAAATGCGACTTATTAATTAATATCGGTGCACGATTCGATGACCGATTAACAGGAAATTTAGCAACATTTGCACCGAATGCCACGATCATTCATATCGATATCGATCCGGCAGAAATCGGAAAAAATGTACCGACTGATATTCCGATCGTTGCAGATGCAAAAGAAGCATTATACGCACTGTTGAAAAAGGATTTTGAAGGACCGGATACAACGGAATGGATTCATTACTTAAACGATAGCCGTGATAAATTCCCGCTTTGGTATGAAGAAGAAGGTGAAGAAGTTTTACCGCAGCAAGCAATTGAGATCCTTCATAAATTGACGGACGGTGAAGCGATTGTCACAACGGATGTTGGACAGCATCAAATGTGGGCAGCCCAATACTATCATTTAAATAATCCGCATAACTGGGTAACATCAGGCGGTTTAGGAACGATGGGCTTCGGTTTCCCGGCAGCGATCGGTGCACAGTTTGCGAAACCTGAGAAGAAAGTTATCTCAATTGTAGGAGATGCCGGTTTCCAAATGACAAACCAGGAGCTTGCATTACTAAAAGAATTCAACTTACCGGTAAAAGTCGTTATCCTTAACAACAGCTGTTTAGGAATGGTACGTCAGTGGCAGGAAACATTCTATGAGGAACGTTATTCACAAAGCTTGATGCCAATCCAGCCGGACTTCGTGAAACTTGCTGATGCATATGGCATTAAAGGCTACCGCATCGACAATATTTCAGAAGCGGAAGCAATCTTTGACGAAGCGATCAATTCCGATGAACCGGTTGTTATTGACTGCCGAGTGAAGCAGCTTGTGAGCGTATTCCCGATGGTTGCGCCTGGTAAAGGATTACATGAAATGATTGGAGTGAAAAAGCCATGAAGCGAGTGCTGACAGTAACAGTAATCAACCAAAGCGGCGTATTGAACCGAGTGACTGGCTTATTAATGAAACGTCAATTCAATATCGAATCGATTACAGTAGGTCATACGGAGCAGCCGAATTTTTCGAAAATGACATTCATCGTCCATGTTGAAGATGAAAATAAAATCGAACAATTAATCAAACAGCTTTCGAAGCAAATTGATGTATTAAAAGTGAACGATATTACTGAAAAAGCAATCGTTCTTCGTGAGCTGGCGCTAATTAAAGTAGTATCACCGCCAAACTTGCGACTGGAAATGAATGCAATTGTTGAGCCATTCCGTCCGCAGGTTGTCGATACATCAAAAAATGTCGTGACATATGAAGTAGTCGGGCACCCGGAAAAAATCGACGCGTTTATCGAGTTGCTCCGTCCATACGGTATTAAAGAGCTAACACGTACAGGTGCAACAGCAGCCATCCGTGAAGCACAAAAAATTGAAAGCCCGCAATTATCGATTTTAAAATAATCACTAAAGGTATCACCGAAAAGCTATATAACATTGGTTTTAAACAGGGTGGAGGATGTCATCTGAAGCCCGAATTACAAATAAAAAAACATTCACTTAATTGGAGGAAATGAAAATGTCAAAAATGTATTATGAAAACGAAATTAACGAGCAAGTATTACAAGGTAAAAAAATCGCGATCATCGGTTATGGTTCACAAGGCCATGCTCATGCGCTTAACTTAAAAGAATCAGGTTTTGATGTAGTAGTTGGTATCCGTCCAGGTAAATCATATGATGCAGCAAAAGAAGATGGCGTAGAAGTTAAATCAGTAGCAGAAGCTGCTGCAGAAGCGGATGTAATCCAAATCCTACTTCCGGATGAGCGTCAAAAAGCAGTATACGAAGCTGAAATCGCACCACATTTAACACCAGGTAAAGCGTTAATGTTCGCACACGGTTTCAACGTACACTTCGGTCAAATTCAACCACCAGCAGATGTAGACGTATTCCTAGTAGCTCCAAAAGGCCCAGGTCACTTAGTACGTCGTCAATTCACTGAAGGCGCTGGCGTACCAGGATTATTCGCAATCCACCAAGATGCGACAGGTCAAGCTCGTGAATTAGCTCTTGCATACGGTAAAGGAATCGGTTCAGCACGTGGCGGATTACTTGAAACAACATTTGCTGAAGAAACAGTTACTGACTTATTCGGTGAGCAAGCAGTACTTTGCGGTGGTACAACTGAACTTGTTAAAGCAGGTTTCGAAACATTAGTTGAAGCAGGTTACCAACCAGAATTAGCTTACTTTGAAACATTACACGAACTTA
>Ga0079224_100012550_pt1 | contig 11739 bp, 9 predicted proteins | sample Stecom2015_FD_80414 | JGI IMG/M metagenome (GOLD analysis project Ga0079224, IMG submission 80414) | Agricultural soil microbial communities from Utah to study Nitrogen management - Steer compost 2015 | ecosystem: Environmental > Terrestrial > Soil > Agricultural land | place: USA: Utah...
CGAGTGGATGGAGGGCCAGGCGCTGCCGGTCGACGACGCCGACGCCGAGGCCCGGGGCTTCGAGGCCGTCCTCACCGAGTGGGACAGCGAGGTGCTCGGCGTCGACGTCCACGTCCGCACGATCACCCGCGACGGCTGGGTGTGCACCACCTACGGCCCGGGCACCGTCCACGACGGCACCGAGGGCGAGCTCTACGACCTGGCCGACGACCCGCTCCAGCAGGTCAACCGCTGGGACGACCCCGCCTGCGCGGCGATCCGCGACGACCTCGTGGCCGACCTCCGGGCCCGCCAGCGCTCGCCCCGCACCCCCCGCCTCCCCCTCGACGCGCCCGTGTGACGAGATCTGTGCGCGTTTGCGTGCGCATACCGCAGCCGAACGCGCACAGATCTTGTGTCAGGGGGCGGTGCGGTAGTCGCCGAAGGGCTCGTCGCGCTCGCTGAGGGCCTTGGTGAGGCCCTCGGTGCGCATCTTCTCGATGAAGGCGTGGAACGACGGCTGGTGGGTGCCGAGCGCGCAGAGCTCGGTGCCGGCCCGGATCGACTGGCGGAGCCCCATGTGCTCCATCGCCCGGTGCACCGTGCGCTTGTTGAGGGCCACGATGTCCGGCGGCAGCTTGGCGATCCGCTCGGCCACCGCGAGCACCTCCTCCTCGAGCCGCTCGGCCGGGAAGGCCCGGTTGGCCCAGCCGAGGCGCGCCGCCTCCACCCCGGAGATCGAGTCGCCGGTGACCATCATCTCCATCGCCGCCCGCATCCCGAGCAGCCAGGCGTGGAACTGCATGTCGGGCACCCCGAAGCGCACCGCCGGGTAGCCCATCTGCGCGTCCTCGGCCACGTAGACGAGGTCGCACCCGGTGGCCAGCTCGCTCCCGCCGGCCAGGCAGTACCCGTGCACCTGGGCGATCACCGGCTTCGACAGGTCCCAGATGCCCATCCAGGTCTCGGTGACGTGGCGGGGCCACTGCCCGTCGCCCGGCGCGGCGAAGCTCGGGTAGTCGTGGCCCTCGTTGCCGCCGCCCAGGTCGTAGCCGGCCGAGAAGCACGGGCCGGCGCCCCGCACGATCATCACCCGCACCTCGGGGTCGAGGTCGCCCGCCTGGAGCGCGGCGACCAGCTGGCCCCGCAGCGGGTGGTTGAGCGCGTTGCGCTTCTCGGGCCGGTTGAGGGTGATGCGCCGCACGTGGGGCGCGGGGTCGTCGACGAGGACGAGGTCCCCGCCGCCGGGGCCGTCCGCCGTGCGGGTGTCGCCGCTGCCGTAGTCGCTCAACTGCCGTCCTTCGCTCGTGGTGCCAGGGGTCTCGGTGCGGGTGGCCGGGTCAGCGCAGCGCCTTCGGGTCCATGTCGGAGGACAGCCGGGCGAGCTCCTTCTCGGGCACCTCGTCGATCGGGGTGGCCACCTCGCCGACGGTGGGGCCGATGCGGTCGGCCAGCGGCCGCAGGGCGTCGAGGTCGAAGTCGTAGAGGGCGGCGGCGTTCTCCGACAGCAGCTTGCGCACCTCGGCCGGGTCGATGCTGCTGAACCGGGCCCGGAGGTGCTCGCGGGTGTAGGGGTGGGTGCCCTCGTCGTGGGGGTAGTCGCTGCCCCACATGAAGCGATCGATCCCGATCTCGTGGCGGACGGCCACGTCGGCGTCGCTCGGCATGCTCACCCCCATCCACACGTTCTGGTGGAAGTACTCCACCGCCCGCCGCTTCAGCACCTGGTCGTCGGTGTAGCGGATCTCGCCGGTGGCGCCCTGGGTGCGGATCATGTCGAGGATCCGGTCGAGCCCCTCGAGCAGCGGCGGCACCCACGAGCAGCCGGCCTCGGTGAGCACCAGCTTGAGCCGAGGGTGGCGCTCGAGCACGCCGGCCAGCATGAGCTGCACGAACGGGCGCTGCGAGTAGAAGACCACCTCGTTGATGTAGAGCAGCATCGAGGTGGGGTAGGGGCCGTAGTCGGGGTTGCCGGTGCCGCTGTGCACGTTGACCGGGATCTCGAGGTCCTCGCACAGCGACCACAGCGGCTCGTAGACCGGGTCGTAGAGCGGCTTCACCCACTTCACGTCGGGTGGGATGTTCGGGAGCAGGATCCCGCCCCGCAGCCCGTGCTCCTTGATCCAGCGGACGTCGTCGATCGCGTCGTCGACGTCGTTGAGGAAGATCTGCCCCACGCCGGCGCGTCGCTCCGGGGCCTCGGCGCAGAAGTCGACCAGCCACCGGTTGTGGGCGTGGACCCCGGCCCGGCGGTGCCGGTACTCCTCGGGGGTGGGCGGCTTGGCGAAGAGGACGAAGCTCGGGAAGAAGGGCGGCACGGTGTTCGGGAAGAGCACCTCGCCGACCACGCCGTCAGCCTCTTGCTGGCGGTTGCGCATCTCGGTGTCCCAGTTGCGCAGCCGGCGGTCGTCGCCGAGGTCTCGGTACGGGTTCTTGTACCGGCCCCGCCAGGCGTCGAAGTCGTCGCGCAGGTCGGGGTCGAGGTAGTCGCGGTAGGCGGCGTGGCTGCCGCCGGCGTGGCAGTCCGCCGAGATGACGATGTAGCGCTCGTCGGCGTCGGCCAGGCCCCCGGCTGCGGCCGCGTCGTCGGTGACGGTCATGCGATCCCCCCCTCGTCGTCTCCCCGGAACCCTAGGACTAGAACAGGTTCTAGTGCGAGCGGTGTCCACCACGCGGCGTTGCTCCCCGTTCGGTACGCTCCCTCGGCCGCTTCGCGGGGGAGCGGCCTCGCGGACGACAAGGACAGAGCGATGACCCGACGTGTCCTCATGGCGACCCTCTCAGCCAGCGCGCTCCTGAGCGCGCTGCTGGTCGCCACCACCACCACCGGCGGCGCCCTGGAGGCCGGCGACACGATCGTCGTCGACACCACCGACGACGGCGACGACGCGGACCTCGGCGACGACGAGTGCGCCACCGCCTCGGGGGCGTGCACGCTGCGCGCCGCCCTCTACACGGCTCAGGCGATCCACGAGGACGGCGTCACCACCGTCATCGAGGTGCCCGCCGGTGAGTACGTGCTCGACGAAGACCTGTACCTCGACAACGCCAACGTGGTGGTCCGCGGGGCTGGCGCCGGCCAGACGATCGTGCGGGCCACGGACTCGCGGCACCTCACCCTCAACCGGGACGGCGAGCTGATCGTCACCCTCGAGGACATGACCTTCACCGGCGGCGTCGCCAACGACCAAGACCCCCTCGGCGGTTCGATCTACAGCAACGCCGGCACCGTCACCGTGCGCCGGATGCACTTCGAGGACAACTCGGCGGGCTGGAGCGGCGGGGCGATCGCGTCCCTCGGCGATCTCTTCCCCAACACGCTCGTGGTGGAGGACTCCACCTTCGTGGCCAACACCGCCGCGCTGAACGGCGGCGCGATCATGGCCAGCCGCGGCGAGAACGTGACGATCCGCAACAGCACGTTCACCGGCAACGCCGCTGCCTTCGGGGGTGCCGTGTCGGCCGGCGACCCGGAGTCTCCCGGTGGCGCGAACGTCACGATCCTCCACGCCACCTTCGCCGGCAACACGGCGAGCGGCTTCCAGGGCGGCGACGCCGCGGGCGGCGCCCTGTTCGCGGAGCCCGACGGCTCCATCACCCTGACCAGCTCGATCGTCGAGGACAGCACCGAGGGCCCGGTGATGCTGGTGCCGGTGGCGATCGGCGACCCGGTGCCGAACTGCGGCACGGCCGACGGGGGCACGATCACCTCCGGCGGCGGCAACGTGGTGGACGACGCGTCCTGCTCGACCGATCAGCCCACCGACCAGCCGGACACGGCGGCCAACGTCGGGGAGCTGGCCGACAACGGCGGGCCCACCTTCACGATGGCGCTCACCGCGGACAGCCCGGCCGTGGACGCCGCGGGCGCGACGTGCTCGCTGGCCACCGACCAGCGGGGCGAGGCCCGACCGCAGGACGGCGACGGCGACGGCACGACCGGCTGCGACAGCGGCGCCTTCGAGCTGGCCGGCGCGGCGGAGGAGCCGACCACCACGACCACGACGACCCCGCCCGAGCCGACCAGCCCGCCGGCCGCCCAGCCGGTGCGGCAGACGCCGAGCTACACGGGCTGACCGGGCCCGAGCGCGAACCGGCGGCCGGTCGATCCTCCTCGGATCGCCGGCCGCCGGCGGCGCGCCAGGCCTCGCCCGCCCCCGAGCGGTGCCGGCGCGACCGGGGGAGCGCGCTAGTCGAGGTCCTCGAGGCCCAGCTCGGCGGTGGAGAACGCGCCGAGCAGGTCGCGGGCGGACACCACCCCCACGAGGCGACCGTCCTCCTCCACGAGGACGTGGCGCACGTAGTGGACGAGCATCTCGTTGGCCACCTCGGCCACCGGCGCGGAGGCCTCGGCCCACACGAGCTCGGTGGAGGCCACCTCGGCTGCGGTGACCTCGTCCATCGGCTCCCGGCGGGCGAGCGCTCCGACGAGGTCGCGCTCGGACACGACGCCGACCACCTTCCCCTCGTCGCGGACCACCGCGGCGCCCACCTCGCCGGCGGCGAGCGCGTCGGCCACCTCGAGCAGCGTGGCGGACGGGGGGATCTCGGTCACGACGTCGGCGGTGAACGTCGACACCGGCAGGTCGGCCACGGCGGCTCGCTCGGACATCGGGTGCTCCTTCCCTCTCGGTGCCCCCAATCTCGCAGGACCGGTCCGAACCGGGCAGGGGCGAAGGTCCCGATGCACCGGCCGGTCGTCCCGGGCGGCGGGGCGCCCGCCGGCCGGCCGGGCCCCCTCGCTCGGCTCGGTACCCTTGGCCGGTGGCCCGACCAGTGACCGCTCTCCCTCCCCCCGCACCGTGAAGATCGAGCAGCAGCTGCTGGCGGGCTCGCTGCTCGTCCTGCTCGGGGTCTTCTCGTCCCGCCTGGCCAGCCGGCTCGGCGTGCCGGCCCTGCTGCTCTTCCTCGGCCTCGGCATGGCCGCCGGCTCCGACGGGATCGGCGGCATCGACTTCACCGACGCCGACCTGGCCCAGGCCATCGGCGTGACCGCCCTGGCCCTGATCCTCTTCGACGGCGGCCTGTCGACGGCGTGGGACGACGTCCGGCCGATCGCGGCGCGCGGCGCCGTGCTGGCCACGGTCGGGGTGGTGCTCACCGCCATCGTGGTCGGGGTGGCGGCCGCCGCCATCTTGGACCTCCCCCTCGCGGAGGGGCTCCTGCTCGGCTCGATCATCTCGTCGACCGACGCGGCCGCCGTGTTCGCCATCCTCCGAGCCCGGCAGGCCGGCCTGAAGGGCGGCATCCAGCCCACGCTCGAGCTCGAGTCCGGGGCCAACGACCCGATGGCCGCCCTCCTCACGGTCACGATGATCGAGGTCGTCCAGGGCGACGGGGGCGGCGTGCTCGCCGTGGGGGCCGCCGCCGTGCTGCAGCTCGGTCTCGGCTGCCTGCTCGGCGTGGTGTCGGGCTGGCTGGCCTGCCGGATCATCAACTGGCTGACCGTCGGCACCGAGGGTCTCTACCCGGTCCTCACGCTGGCCGCCGCCCTCGGCACCTACGCGGCCACCACGCTCGTGGGCGGCAGCGGCTTCATCGCCGCCTACGTGTGCGGGCTCTACCTCGGCAACCACGAGGTGATCCACCGCAAGAGCATCATCCGGTTCCACGACGCGGTGGCCTGGCTGGCCCAGATCACGATGTTCCTCGTCCTCGGCCTGCTGGTCTTCCCGTCCCGCCTGCCCGGGGTGGCCGGCTCGGCGCTCCTCGTCGCCGCCGTGCTGGCCTTCGCGGCCCGGCCGATCAGCGTGGTGCTCTGCCTCATCCCCTTCCGGGTGCCGTGGCGCCAGCAGGCGGTGATCTCGTGGGTGGGCCTGCGGGGGGCGGCGCCGATCATCCTGGCCGCGTGCCCCCTCGTCGAGGACATCCCCGAGGCCCAGCTCATCTTCGACGTCGTCTTCTTCGTCGTGCTGACGTCGGTGCTCCTGCAGGGCACGACGCTCGAGCCGGTGGCCCGCTTCTTCGGCGTGACCGAGCCCTACGTGGGCCGCCCGCCGGCACCGCTGGAGGCCGGCGCCCCGCTGCCGGACGGGACCGCGCTGCGCCAGGTGGTCATCCCGTCCGGGGCCTTCGGGGACGGCCGTCCCCTCGTCGGCGCCGGTCTGCCGCCGCGTGCGCTGATCGTCCTGGTGGAGCGGGGCGGCTCCTACATCGTCCCCACCGGCGCCACGAAGCTCGAGGCCGGCGACCGGGTCCTCGTGCTGGCCGACGACGAGGCCTTCGCCGCCACCCACGCGCTCCTGACCGCCCCGGTGGACGCCGAGACGGCCTGAGCCCGCCCGACGGGCCCGCGCCCGTCGCGGGACCGGATCGTCGGGGCGCCGGGGCTCAGATCAGGCCGAGGGCGAGCATGGCCCGGCTCACCCGCAGGAACCCGGCGATGTTCGCGCCCACGACGTAGTTGCCCGGGGCGGCGAACTCCTCGGCCGTCTCGAAGCACGAGTCGTGGATGCCCCGCATGATCTCCCGCAGCCGCTCCTCGGTGTGCTCGAAGCTCCAGGAGTCGCGGGAGGCGTTCTGCTGCATCTCGAGCGCCGAGGTGGCGACGCCGCCGGCGTTGGCCGCCTTGCCCGGCCCGAAGGCCACGCCGGCGTCGTGGAAGTGGCGGATCGCCACGGGGGTGCAGGGCATGTTCGCCCCCTCCGCCACGACCGTGCAGCCGTTGCGGATGAGCGCCAGCGCGTCCTGGCCCGACAGCTCGTTCTGGGTGGCGCAGGGCAGGGCCACGTCGCAGGGGACGCTCCACACCGCGGTGTGGTCGGCGACGGTGGCGTCGCGGCGCTCCTCGGCGTACTCCCGGATCCGACCCCGGCGCTCCAGCTTGATCTGCTTCACGAGGTCGAGGTCGAGGCCCTTCTGGTCGATGACGACGCTGTCGGAGTCCGAGCAGGCCACCACCTTGCCGCCCAGCTCGTGGACCTTCTCGATGGCGTAGATGGCGACGTTGCCGCTGCCGGAGACGACGACGGTCTTGCCGTCGAGGGACTCGCCCCGGGCCCGGAGCATCTCCTCGGCGAAGAACACCGTGCCGTAGCCGGTGGCCTCGGTGCGCACGAGCGCCCCGCCCCAGTCCGTGCCCTTGCCGGTGAGCACGCCCGACTCGTAGCGGTTGGTGATCCGCTTGTACTGGCCGAACAGGTAGCCGATCTCCCGGCTGCCCACGCCGATGTCGCCGGCGGGGACGTCGGTGTACTCGCCGATGTGGCGGTACAGCTCGGTCATGAAGCTCTGGCAGAACCGCATGATCTCGGCGTCGCTGCGGCCCTTCGGGTCGAAGTCGGAGCCGCCCTTGCCGCCGCCGATCGGCATGCCGGTGAGCGCGTTCTTGAACGTCTGCTCGAACCCGAGGAACTTGATGATCCCGAGGTACACGGAGGGGTGGAAGCGCAGGCCGCCCTTGTAGGGGCCGAGGGCGCTGTTGAACTCCACCCGGAACGCCCGGTTGATGTGGATCTCGCCCTTGTCGTCGCTCCAGGGCACCCGGAAGATGATCTGCCGCTCCGGCTCGCAGATCCGCTCGATGATCTTCTGCTCGGCGAGCTCGGGCTGCTTGGCCAGGACGGGACCGATCGACTCCAGGACCTCGCGGGCGGCCTGGTGGAACTCGTCCTCGCCGGGGTTGCGGCGGATCACGTCCGCCAGCACGCCCTCCAGCTTCTCGTCGATCACCACGTCCTCCACACACCTGAACGGATCCTGAAGGGCCCAAGGCTAGGGAGGTCCCGCCGCCCCCTCCGAATCGGCCGGCCCGGTCGTGGGTCACTCACCTCCCCTCGGACGCGACGCAGCCACCCCGAAGGGTGGCTGCGCCGTTCCCGACCGGCCGGAGCACGCCGGCCGGAAGAACCGGGAGATCAGGCCTCCTGGCGCTCCAGCTTGCGCATGTGGCGGAACCCGAGGACCGTGAGGACGGCCATCGCAGCGGCGGCGACGAAGGCGCCGATGGCGGCGTAGAAGGCGATCCGGCCGACGGTCGACCAGGCGTAGGCGCTGAGCAGCAGGCCCCGCAGCGTCTCGCCCTTGAACAGCGTGTCCCGCTGCCCGTTCAGCTGGGCGACCTTGGCCTCGAGCTCGGCGATCTCGGCCTCGGAGGCGCCGGACTCCTGGGCGGCGGCCAGCTCGGCCTTGGCGGCGTTGACCGTGTCGCCCATCTCGGCGTAGGTCTGGCCGCCACCGATGTTGGCCAGGTGGCCGTCGATGAAGCTGGCGTAGGCCTCGGCCTCACGGCCGGTGTCGACGAAGGCGCCGGCGAACTTCACGAGGTCGTGTCGACCCTCCTCCTCGAGGGCCTCGGCCGACGGGAAGTAGATCTTCTGCGAGCCGAGCTCGTCCTTGACGTAGCCGTCCGAGAAGTTGGCGCCCCACATGAGGAGGGAGCCGGCCACCACGAGGGCGATCGTGAGCACGAGGCCGGTGAGGCTGAGCACCCGGTCGATCGTCTTGCGGGTGATCTTGATCGGCTTGTCGGCCACGGCCGCTCGGGGGACCGCATCGCTGCTGGCGTAGGTGCTCATGGCTGCTCCTGTTCGCTCCTGCCTCGATCGCTCTGATCGATGGTCCAGACGCTACGGGCGGCGCGGCGCGAGGGGGAGGGGCGAAGGTCCCAGGCCGCCCGGGACCTCGGATCGGACCGCGGCGGGTCGAACGCCGCCGGGCGCGTCGGGGCCCCGGCCGCTGGCGCGGACCGGGGCCCCGGTGCGAGCGCAGGAGCGGGCCTACGCGGCCAGCGCGCTCTTCTCCAGGATGTGCACGCCGCAGGCCGAGCCCAGGCCGATCACGTGGGCCAGGCCCACCTTGGCGCCCTCGATCTGGCGGTCGCCGGCCTCGCCGCGGAGGTGGTGGCAGATCTCCCAGATGTTGGCGATGCCGGTGGCGGCGATCGGGTGGCCCTTCGACTGCAGGCCGCCGGACACGTTCACCGGGGTCTTGCCGTCCCGCCAGGTGGCGCCGCTCAGGAAGAAGTCGGCGGCCCCGCCCGGCTCGCACAGCTCGAGGTTGTCGTAGTGGACGAGCTCGGCGGTGGCGAAGCAGTCGTGGAGCTCCACGAGGTCGAGGTCCTCGGGCCCCACGCCGGCCTGCTCGTAGGCCTGGCGGGCGGCGAGCCGGGTGAGCGTGTTCACGTCGGGCAGGACCTGGCACGCCTCCTGCCACGGGTCGCTCGTGAGGACCGACGCCGAGATCTTCACGGCCCGGCGCTGCTGCTCGAGCGACAGGGTCTTCAGCTTCTCGCCCGACACGACCACGGCGGCGGCGGCGCCGTCGCAGTTGGCCGAGCACATCGGCCGCGTGTTCGGGTAGGCGATCATGACGTCGTTCTTGATCTCGTCGAGCGTCATGCGCTTCGTGTAGGCGGCCAGCGGGTTCAGCGTGGAGTGGGCGTGGTTCTTCTCGCTGATCCGGGCGAACAGGTCGAACGGCTCGCCCTCGTAGGGGTGCTGGTGCAGGTACTGCATGCCGACCTGCGCGAACACGCCGGGCATCGTGTTGGTGCCGATGCGCCCGTCGGTGGAGGTGACGGCCCCGAAGCGGCCGCGGGGTTCGAACACCTTCTTGTCCGACTTGGGCGCGCCGCCCCCGCCGAGGAGCCCGGCGCCGGCCAGCTTCTCCACGCCGACGGCGAGGCCCATGTCGCACTCGCCGGCCTTCACCGCCATGATCGCCGTGCGCAGCGCGGTGGCGCCGGTGGCGCACGCGTTGGCCACGTTGTAGACGGGGATGCCGGTCTGGCCGATCTGCTTCTGCAGCTGCTGGCCGATCCCGGCCGCCGCCTCCATCAGGTTGCCGGCGGCCAGCACCCCGATGTCGCGCATCGTGACGCCGGCGTCGGCGAGGGCGCCGAGCGCGGCCTCCGAGGCCAGGTCGACGGCGTCCTTGTCCGGGTGCTTCCCGAACTTGGTCATGGTGATCCCGAGGATCCAGATGTCGTCAGCCACGGTTGCTCCTCAGCGCTCGATGGGCTCGAACCCGAAGCCGATGGCCTCGGTGCCCTCGTCGTCGGTCCCGACCACGTAGGTCGCCAGCTTCACCTTCATCCCGAGCTTCACGTGCTCGGGGTCCGGCTCGACGTTGATCACGTTGCCCCGCACGCTCGTGCCGTCGCAGTCCACGACGCCGGCCACGAACGGGACCGGCACGCCGGGCGCGGCGAAGGCGACGATCGTGTAGGCGGTGAGCTCGCCCTCGGTGGCCACGCGGGCGTCGCGGAACTCGGTGCCCGAGCACGACGCGCACGCGTTGCGGCGGTCGAAGAACCGAGCCCCGCAGCTCGTGCACTCCTTGGCCACCAGGTGCGGGTCGTCGCCCAGCACGAGGTAGTCGACGATCGGGACGGCAGCGGCCATGGGCCCCCCTTGCGGTTCGGGTCGTGTCGGCCCCATCGCTACCACTTCGCACGCGGCGTGAAGAAATCTCCGCCGCGGCGGGTCACTCGTCCGCGTACGTCCAGTCCGGCTGCTTCAGCCGCTGGCGCAGGTCGTAGGTGGCGACCCCGTCCGCCACCTCCACGAGCTTCGGGACGTCGATGCGTCGCTCCGGGACCGAGCACCGGCCGGCCAGGTGGAGGGCGAACTCCTCCGGGAACTCGCGCAGCACGCTCGAGACCATCACCTGCTCCTCGGCGGCGAGGTAGCAGCGGGTCTGGTCGGTGACGGTGAGGAGCCGGGCGTGGATGACCTCGACGTCGGTCTCGGTGGCCGTGCCCTCCATGAGCCGGTCGAGGCGGCGGGTGATCTCGCCGGTGCCGTACTTGCAGCTGCGGCACTGGCCGCAGGACTCGACGTAGAGGAAGCGCGACAGCGTGCGGGCCACCTCCACGATGCAGGCCGAGTCGTCGTAGACGATGAACCCGGCCGAGCCCAGCCCGGCGCCGGCCGCCTCCATGCCCTCGTAGGACACGGGGGCGTCGAACCGGCTGGCCGGCAGCACGGCGTTGGCCACCCCGGAGAAGGCGGCCACGAGCGTGCGCCCCGGGTGGGGCCCGCCGGCGCGGTCGATGAGCGCCTGGAACGGCGTGCCGAGCTCGACCTCGGCGACGAAGGGCCGCTGCACGTCGCCCACCACGGTGGCGATCGTCGTCCCGGGCGACTCCGGCGTGCCGTGCTGGCGGAACCAGTCCGCCCCGTTGAGGACGATGCCCGGCACGTGGGCGAGGGTCTCGGCGTTGTTGACGAGCGTGGGGTTGGGCTGGCCCCGGCGGCCGGGCTGACCGACGTCGCCCGGTGCGTCGACGGCCTGCCAGCCGGTCTGGACGTCGGTGGCGAACAGCCCGTGCTCGTAGGGCGGCAGCAGGCGGGGGAGCGGGTCGTTGCCCTCGATGACCTCGAGCAGCGCCTTCTCCTCCCCGAAGAGGTACTCGTCGGGGCCGAGCACGAGCAAGATGCGCAGATCGGCGAAGAACCCGGCGGCCATCGTCTCCTCGATGGCCCGGGCCAGCAGCTCGGCCTCCTGCGTGTAGCTGGCCTTGGTGGCGATGTACGCGGCCTGGGCGCCGACGGCGTAGCCGCTGATGGCCAGGCCCTCCAGCACCCGGTACGGGTCGTGGCGGATGAGGGCCCGGTCCTTGAACGTGCCCGGCTCGCCCTCCGCCGCGTTGCACACCGCGTAGCGGGTGCCGGGGCCAGCGGCCCGGATGCCGGCCCACTTGCGGCCGGTGGGGAACCCGGCGCCCCCGCGGCCCCGCAGGCCGCTGTCGGTGATGAGCGACACGACCGCCTCCGGCTCGACGGCCACCGCGGCCTCGAACGCCCGCCCGCCCCCGCG
>Ga0079224_100012551_pt1 | contig 11739 bp, 9 predicted proteins | sample Stecom2015_FD_80414 | JGI IMG/M metagenome (GOLD analysis project Ga0079224, IMG submission 80414) | Agricultural soil microbial communities from Utah to study Nitrogen management - Steer compost 2015 | ecosystem: Environmental > Terrestrial > Soil > Agricultural land | place: USA: Utah...
CCGGAGGAAATCTGGGATGTTCACGGGGTGGAGTCGGCGGCCTACAAGCCGGCCCTGCGGCTGCCCATGGAGCCCCACTTTGCCCTCAAGGACTTCACCGGCCTGCGGGAGGGCATTGTCGGTGGCATCGACGCCGAGTACTACGAACCCCTGCACCTGGGGGATCGCCTCACCATTACCGCGGGGATCAGGGATATCGGCGAGCTGCGCACCAACAAGCTGGGCACCGGCCGCAACTGGGTGGCCGAGGTGCACTACCGCAACCAGCGCGGCGAGCTGGTGAGCATCGAGCGCTACAAATTCTTCTGCTACAACCGGGAGGCCTGAGATGGGCACATACTCAGCATTGACCGCCGATCGGGTAAAGGCCGGCGACCGCCTGCCGGAACTGCGGGTTCCGGTCACCGCCACCACCGTGGTCCAGGGGGCCGCCGCCTCCCGGGACTGGCAGCCCCAGCACCACGATGCCGGCTGGGCCCGGCGGGTGGGCACCAGGGATATCTTCCTCAACACCCCCACCCAGGGGGGCTGGATCAGCCGCTTCATCACCGACTGGACCGGCCCCACCGGGCGCATTGCCCGCATTGCCTACAGGATGCGGGTGTCCATCTACCCGGGCAGCCTGATGGCCATCGGCGGGGTGGTGAGCGCCCTGCACAGGGACCGCAGCGGCTGCTGCTGGGTGGAGGTGGCGGTGGAAGTAAAGGCCGACGATGCCCTGTGCACCCTGGTCAATGTCACCGTCGCCCTGCCGGCAAGCGCCGGGGCCGAGAGCCCCTGGCAGCGCCGGGCGGAGCGCTGGCTGGTGGCCGAGCTGCCGCCCTTCCCGGCCGCCGGGGGAGCAGCGCCATGACCATCAAGGACAGGGCCGCCATCGTCGGTATCGGCCAGACCCCCTTTGCCAAACGTCTCGAACCCTCCGAGACCGAACTGGCCTGCATGGCCATCCGCGATGCCCTTGAGGATGCCGGCATCAGCCCCGCCGAGGTGGATGCCCTGTCGTCCTTCACCTGGGAGAGCAGCGAGGAAAACGAGGTCGCCAGCAACCTGGGGTTCGGCGACATCCGCTTTTTTTCCCGCATCGGCTACGGCGGCGGCGCCGGCTGCGCCACCGTGCTGCACATGGCGATGGCCATCGCCACCGGCCAGGCCAGCGTCGGCGTGGTGTGGCGCTCCCGCAAGCGCGGCTCCGGTGCCCGGGTGTGGGCCCTGGCCCAGGAGCGCATGGCCGACGTGTTCAAGAGCAGCCGGCCCTACGGCCTGGTGCGCCCGGCCGATGAAGTGGCGGTGCTCACCCGGCGCTACATGCACGAGTACGGCATGACCCGCGACCACCTGGCCAACGTCGCCCTGGCCTGCCGCAAACACGCCAACAACAACCCGGCGGCGCAGATGTACGGCAAACCCCTGACCCGGGACCAGTACCTGAGTGCGCGCTGGATCGCCGAGCCGCTGTGCCTGTTCGACAACTGTCTGGAGACCGACGGCGCCCTGGCCTGTGTGCTGGTCTCGGCGGAGCGCGCCCGCGACTGCAAGCACAGGCCCGTCTATGTCCACGCCGGGTCCCAGGGCATGACCGCCCCCCACCCGACGATGATGAACCACTTCTGCGACGAGCCCCTGGACGGCCCCTCCTGGGCGACGGCGAGGGGCCTGTGGCGCCACAGCGACATTCAACCGGCGGATATCAAGGTGGCGCAGATCTACGACGCCTTCACCACCCTGGTGCCCCTGTCCCTGGAGGGCTACGGCTTCTGCAAGCGCGGCGAGGGTGCGGCCTTCACCGAGGGCGGCGCCCTGGAGCTCGGCGGCCGGCTGCCCATCAACACCGCCGGTGGTGGCCTGTCGGAAGCCTATGTGCACGGCTTCAACCACATCAACGAGGGGGTGCGCCAGATGCGGGGCACCTCCGTGAACCAGGTGCCGGGCGCCGACGCCTGCCTGGTGACCAGCGGCGAAGCCGTGCCCACCAGCGCCATCGTGCTGCGCAACTAGAGGACTGATCCATGGCGGGGGATGAGAAAATGATCGATGGCTGGCCGCTGCCGGTGACCGACGATCCCCTGGACCGCGAATTTTACCGCGCCGCCCGCCGCGGCGAGCTGGTCATCCAGGCCTGTGGGGACTGCGGCAAACTGCGCTTTCCGCCGCGCCCCATGTGCCCGGCCTGCCAGTCCCTGGCGCAGCGCTGGCAGGTGCTGGCCGGCCGCGGCCGGGTGTGGTCCTACACCGTGCCCCATCCCCCCCTGCTGCCCGTGTTCAACGCCCAGGCACCCTACAACGTGGTGGTGGTGGAACTCGACGACGCCCCCGGTATCCGCCTGGTGGGCAACCTGGTGGCCGGCACCGAGGCCCCCCTCAACTCGGTGGACCCGGCAACCATCCGCATCGGCGAGCCGGTGGAGGCGGTGTTCGTGGCCATGGCCGAGGACGTCACCCTGATCCGCTGGCGGCGCCCGCTGTCCTGAGGCCCATATCGGCCGGAGACATTACCTTGAGACGTTAGCTGGAGATGACCATGGACTTTGCCCAGTACGAAACCATCAGGTTCGAGCGCCGCGGGCGCATCCTGTATGCCATTCTCAATCAGCCGGACAAGCTCAATGCCATCGCCGGGCGCGCCCACCTGGAACTATCGAGCCTGTTTAACGATATCGCCGACGATCCGGACTGCGATGTGGCGGTGCTTACCGGCGCCGGCCGCGCCTTCAGTGCCGGCGGCGACCTGGCGGCCATGGAGCACTCCCGGGAAAACCCGGCGGATTTCTTCAAAATCATCCGTGAGGCCAAGCGCGTGGTGTACAGCATCCTCGACTGCGAGAAGCCCCTGGTGTGCAAGGTCAACGGTGACGCTATCGGCCTCGGCGCCACCCTGGCCCTGTTCTGCGATGTGGCCATTGCCGCCGAGCACGCCCGCTTCGGCGACCTGCACAACAATGTGGCCATGGTCGCCGGTGACGGCGGCCAGGTGATCTGGCCGCAACTGATCGGCTACGGCCGCGCCCGCCACTATCTGCTCACCGGCGAGCGCATCACCGGCCGGGAGGCGGCGGAGATCGGCCTGATCTACCGGGCGGTGCCCGCCGCGCAGCTCGACGCCGAGGTCGACGCCTACGCCGACCGCCTGGCGGCGCTGCCCGCCCAGTCCCTGCGCTGGACCAAGGCCGGCTACAGCCAGCCCCTGCGCCAGCTCGCCCACGGCATGATGGACGCCGGTATGAGCTACGAGGCCCTGGCGTCGATGACCACCGCCGACAGCATCGAAGCCATCCAGGCGATCCGGGAAAAGCGCAAGCCCCAGTTTCGCGGCTGTTAGGTAACGGGACATTTCCAAAAAGGCGGTAGGTTGGGCTGAGGAACGAAGCCCAACAGCGATGGCGCACAGCGTCACCCAAAAAATACACGAGGATAGCAATCCGAGCCCCAGGCTGGCTGCGATCTTCCCGGCGTCAGACGTCAGACGTCAGACCACTCTCTTCCACATCAACCACAGGATTCTGACCATGGCTTACGGAATACTTGCTTACGGCGCCTACCTGCCGCGCCGCCGTATCCAGCGCCGCACCATCGTCGAGGCGGTGGCCTGGTTTGACGCCACCCTGCGCGGTTTCGCCAAGGGCGAGCGCACCATGACCGGCTGGGACGAGGACCCCATCACCCTGGCGGTGGACGCCGCCCGGGATGCCCTCACCGGCATCGACCGGGGGAGTATCGAGGCGCTGCTCTTCGCCTCCACCACCTTTCCCTTCCTCGACCGCCTCAACGCCGGGGTGGTGGCCGGTGCCCTGGAGCTGCCGGAGCACCTGGCCGCGGCGGATATCGGCGGCAGCCAGCGCGCCGCCACCTCGGCCCTGGCCCAGGCCTTTGCCGGGGACCGCTGCCGCACCCTGGTGGTGGCCGCCGAGCAGCGCCGCACCAGGGCCGCCAGCCCCCTGGAGCTGACCAGCGGCGACGGTGCCGCCGCCATCCTGGTGGGGGAGGGCAGGCCCATCGCCACCCTGCTCGGCAAGGCCTCGGCCACCCAGGATTTCGTCGACCACTTCCGCACCCAGGACTCCGAGTACGACTACCGCTGGGAGGAGCGCTGGGTGCGGGAGGAGGGCTTCCTCACCCTGGTGGCCCCGGTGGTGGCCCGCTGCCTGGAACGTGCGGGCCTCAGCGGCGCGGACGTGAGCCACTTCTGCCTGCCCACCACCCTGGCCAAGGGTGCCGAGGCCGTGGCCAAAAGAGTTGGCATCGCCCCGGCAGCGGTGCGGGACAACCTGCACCTGGTGTGCGGCGACACCGGGACGGCCCACCCCCTGGTGCTGCTGGCCGACGCCCTGGCCGCCGCCAAACCCGGTGAGCGCATCCTGGTGGCGGCCTTTGGCCAGGGTGCCGATGCCCTGCTCTTCGAGGTCACCGATGCGCTCGCCGACCTGCCCCCCCGCAACGGTGTGGGCGGCAGCCTGGCGCGGCGGGTGGAGGAGCACAACTATTTGAAGTTCCTCGCCTTCCGCGATGGCATCGACCTGGAGCGGGGTATCCGCGCCGAGGTGGACAAGCAGACGCCCCTGGCCCTGATGTGGCGCAACCGGGCCGCCATCACCGCCTTTGTCGGCGGCAGGTGCCGCCACTGCGGCACCCCCCAGTACCCGGCGAGTCGCATTTGCGTCAATCCCGAGTGCACCGCGGTGGACAGCCAGGATCCCCACAGCTTTGCCGACAGCATCGGCCGCATCAATTCCTACACCGCCGATCTGCTGGCCTATTCACCGGAGCCCCCCTCCTGCTACGGCATGGTGGAGTTCACCGGGGGCGGGCGCTGGATGATGGACATCATCGACGTGGCCGCCGCCGATATCACCGTGGGCATGGCGGTGCGGATGGTGTTCCGCATCCGCGATTTTGACACTCAACGGGGCTTCCGCCGCTACCACTGGAAGGCGACACCGGTCGCCGCCACCACAGAGGGCAACTGACATGGCCACAGGAATCAAAGACAAGGTCGCCATCCTCGGCATGGGCTGCACCCGCTTCGGCGAGCGCTTCGAGGCGGACGCCCAGGAACTGATGGTGGAGGCCTACCTGGAGGCCATGGCTGACGCCGGCATCGAACCCCGCCAGCTGGACGCCGCCTGGCTCGCCACCGGCACCCCCGAGTGCCACCTGGGCAACTCCGCCCTGGCCCTCACCAGCACCCTGCGCCTGCCCTATATTCCCACCACCCGGGTGGAGAACTTCTGCGCCAGCGGCACCGAGGCCTTCCGGGCCGCAGTGTACGCGGTGGCTGCCGGCGCCGCCGATATCGCCATCGCCCTGGGGGTGGAAAAGTGCAAGGACGCCGGCTTCGGCGGCCTGCCCCCCCTGGGCCGCCCCCTCAGCGCCCGCTTCCTGTGGCCCGGGGTGACGGCGCCGGGCAGCTTCGCCCAGCTCGCCAGCGCCTACTGCGGCAAGTTCGGCACCGACCCCGCCGACCTCAAGCGCGCCATGGCCCACATTTCGGTGAAGAGCCACGCCAACGGCGCCCGCAACCCCAAGGCCCACCTGCGCAACCGGCTGACCATCGAGGCGGTGCTCAACGCGCCGATGATCGCCGCCCCCCTCGGCCTGTACGACTGCTGCGGGGTCAGCGACGGCGCCGCCTGCGCCATCGTCACCACCCCGGAGATCGCCCGCGGTCTCGGCAAGGCCGAGCTGGTCAGCGTCAAGGCCCTGCAGGTGGCCGGCACCAGCGGTGTCGAGGCCCAGCACAACGGCTGGGACGGCAGCTATTTCGCCACCACCCGCCACGCCGCCGTGCGCGCCTACGCCGAGGCGGGCATCACCGACCCGCGCCGGGAGCTGGACCTGATGGAGGTTCACGACTGCTTCTCCATCACCGAGCTGGTGACCATGGAGGATCTCTTCATCTCCCCGGAGGGGGGCGCGGTGACCGATATCCTCGACGGCTTCTACGATGCCGACGGCACCCTGCCGTGCCAGCTCGACGGCGGCCTCAAGTGCTTCGGCCACCCGGTGGGCGCCTCCGGCCTGCGGATGATCTACGAGAACTACCTGCAACTGCTCGGCCGCGCCGGCGAGCGCCAGCGCCAGGGCGACCTGCGCCTGGCCCTGGGCCACAACGTGGGCGGCTACCCCCACCAGGGGGTGGCCGCCATCTCCATCGTCGGCCGCTGGGGCGATTGAGGCGGCGGGAAGCTCAGGGAGGGATCACACCACCGCTTGTGGGGCTCGGCCGCCGCCCTCAGGGAACGGCAAGGCCTGGGCTGGCGGTGGCCAGGGTGGCGGGGCGATGGAGACGAAACAGGGGGGCGTAGAGCACAGGCACCACCAGGGCCGCCGCCAGCAGCAGGAACATGGCCCGGTAGCCGCCGGTGAGGTCGTAGAGCCAGCCGGACAGCAGCGGGGTGGCGGCGGCGAAGGAGAGGATGAAAAAGTTCATCAGGCCGACGACGCGGGCGTAGATATGGAGATCGAAGAGCTTGGCCAGCATGGACCCCCAAAGGGGTGAGAAGCCGCCCCCACTGACCCCCACCACCAGGGCGCCGACAATCATCAGGGGGAACTCCCTGGCGGCGGCGAAGATCAGCATGGCCAGGATATTGGTGAGCAGGATGCCGGCGAAGACCAGGCGAATATCGATTAGATCGCAAAGTTTGCCCACCAGGGGGCTGCACACCATGCCGGTGAGGGCGTAGAGGGAAATCAACAGTGCCGCCCGCTCCCGGGGAATGCCGATATCGGTGGCGAACAGGGCCATGTTGGACAACAGCATCATGGTCATGCCCATGATCAGGGCAAAGCCGGTGGCCGCCATCCAGAACTCCCGGCTGGCAAAGGCGTCCCGCACCATGGCAACGCTGTCCCTGGGCTGGGGTGGCAGATCATCTGTCGCTGCCGCCACCACCCCGTCGCCGTCCGCCAGCAGGCCGCGGTCGGCGGGTTTCTCGACGATAAAGCGCCAGGCCAGGATCGGCACCATCAACACCAGCACCCCCATCACCAGGGCCCCCAGGCGCCAGTCGTGGTTCTCGAACAGATAGGCCACCAGGGGTGGCACCAGGAAGCCACCCAGCTGGGTGCCCAGGCACGCGGTGCCAATGGCGGTGCCCCGCAGGCGGGAAAACCAGCGGGACAGCAGGATGGGCGGCAACAGCACCATCATGCAGGTGGAGCCCGCGGGAATCAGCAGGGTATAGACCCCGATGTAGCCCCAGATGCCGCTGCTCGCCGCCAGAATCAGGAACCCGATCCCGGACAGCGCGGAGCTGATGATCACCACCTTGCGCACCGAAATTCTTTCCATCCAGCCCGCCAGATAGGGGGCGAGGATGCCGGTCATCAGACTGTGGCCGGAAATGCCCAGCATGATCAGGGGGCGACTGGCCGCGAAGGCCTCGTCCATGGCCCCGGCCACCAGACTCAGGCTGTAGGTGATGACCCCGGCGGCGATGGCGCCAATCACCAGACACACCAGCACCAGCCACCAGCCGTAAAACATCTTGGTCACTTTCATCGACGACTTCTCAGAGATTATGGTTATGGTGCGAAAGCATACCAGAGGCCGCCCCGGGCTCACCCGTCGGCAACGAATATTTACAAGTTTTGACACGGAGGCGTCGAGATTGGCGGGTGACAGTGGGCGCGGCGCTATCGCCCCGGGGACTGTGGTGGGGGCGGTAGCCCATGGGCCGCCCTGCCCACCCAGGGCGGGAACAGTCCCCGCCGGCCTGTCGCCAGAGAGGCGCCCGGAGGGCAGCCCCTTCCGGCCGGCTACAAACCCCGGGGGCCCCCCCGGGGAGGGGTCGCAATCAGCGCTGGTAGGTGCCCAGCAGCCGGTTCATGCCAAGCACATGGGGCTCGATTCTGGCCAGCAGCTGCCACATGTCGAGACCGGGCTCCAGGTCGAGATTCTCCCCCAGGGCCAGAACCATGAAGAAATAGTGGTGTTTGCCGTGGCCGGGTGGGGGCATGGGGCCGCCGTAGCCGGGCTCGCCAAAGTCGTTGACGCCGACGGTGCCCGCGGTTTCTCCTTCCGCCAGGGAGGTGGTGGTGGCGGGCAGGTTGTACAGCACCCAGTGCACGAAGCCGTATTTGCCGGGGCTGATCAGGGGGGCGTCCGGGTCGTGGCAGATGATGGCGAAGGACTTGGTGCCCTCGGGGGCGTCCTGCCAGGTCAACTGAGGGGAGACATTGTCACCCTCCATGGTGCAGCGCTTGGGGATGTCCCCGCCGGCGGTGAAGGTGGTGGAGGTGAGTTGCATTGGTGACAGCGCAAAGCCCATGGTTGATCTCCTGGTTGGTGAATGTCGCGGCCAGTGGCCGGGGCTTTCGATTGTCGCATCCTGTCTCGAAAAGGCAACTGTCCTGGAGCGCGGGCTAGGAGACCGGGGCCGTCAGGGCAAAGAGACCGGCGAGATCCCGCTCCTGCTCAAAATTCTGGATGCGGGCCAGCAGCGCCTGGGCTGCGGTGTCCCCGGCAACCCCGGTGGCCAGGGGCAGAAATTTGGCCGCCAGCCTGGCGCCCTGGGCGCCCAGGGACTTTTCGGGGGTCGCCGCCGGGCAGGTTGCCACCAGTCGTCGGCCATCCCCCAGCTGCAATTCCACCCGGGCGTCAATGCCGGCGAGGGTCGGGTCCAGCACCACCCGGGTTTTGTCCCGCAGCGCCACCAGGGCTGGATCGGCGGCGGTGCTGGCGCTAAAAATCGCCGGATCCGCGGTGTTCCAGCCAGCGAGCGCCAGGGCCCCCATCATGCGCAGGCTGAACTTTATCTGCAGTCCCGTCTCCGGTGCCTGAATATTGCACACCTTGTCCATATGGGGGCCGATGGCCAGGGTCATGGCGGTGACATCCCCCGCCGCGACGGTGTGCTCCGCCAGCAGGCGGCGCAGGCCCTCGATGGCGGCGTGGGTGCCGGCGCAGGAGGCGTGGAATTTGAAGGTGTTGTCGGCGAGGAAAAAGCCGCCCCCGGGGGTTGCCGTGGCCGCCTCAGCGTTGAAGTTTACGCTGTGGGGGGCGGCAAACCCCTGGGGGTGCTCCAGTACCGAGGTGTTGCCGGTATAGCCGAGGGCGGCGAGGCGGGCGGCGAGCAGGCCATTGGCCGCGGCGCGGCCCACGTGGAGGGGCTTGCACATGGTGCCGAAGCTGGCCACCAGGCCGGCGGCCTGGGTGGCGGCGATGCCGATGGCGTTGCCGGTGGCCAGGTCGTCGAGGCCGAGCAGGGCGGCGCGGCCGCGGGCTGCCCCCAGGGTGCCCAGGGTGGCGGTGGGGTGAAAGCCGCGGGCGTAGTGGCCGGGCCGCACCAGGTAGCCGACGCGGGCGGCGAACTCGTAGCCGGCGATAAAGGCGCTGATGATCCCCCGGCCATCGGCGCCGGTGTGCTGGGCCAGGGTCAGCACCGCCGCCGCCACAGGGGCGGAGAGGTGGCCGCCCGCCGGATTGCCGTCGTCGTAGTCCAGGGCGTGGGCGGCGGTGCCATTGGCCAGGGCGGCATCCACCGGGTTCAGGGTTTCATCGCGGCCGGCCACCCGGCAATTCCCCGCCGCCCCCCGGTCCCTGGCCTCGGCGATGAGGATATCCACCATCCCGTCCCGCGCCCCCAGGGTGGCGACGCCGAACCAGTCCAGCAGACACTGCTTGGCGAGGGTGGCGATACCCTCCGGCAGGTCGGCATAGCACGGGGCTGCGCTGAGCTGGAGCAGCACAGCTGTGATGCCGCTGGCAACGGGCGCAGGGGGGGCACTGGAGTTCATAGGTTTTTCAGCCTGTCTGGGTCCGAACTGCGGGCGGTTTCCGGGGTGGCGACTGTCCGTCTGGATCGACGCCCACCAAGGCCATCGTAAGCAAGTCACAGGTTCGCCGCCATCCCCGAAAATTAATCAACAGGACGACTGGCGGCGCCCCGAGTCGGTGTCCTTGCGCTGGCGGTGGTTGCGGGGGGAGGCTGGGCGCCCTCAGTTCCTCGTTCGCGGCAGCCCCAGCGCCTCCTCGGCGATCAGGCTGCGCTGAATCTCGCTGGCGCCGCCCCACACGGTGGACGGGATCCCCCGGCGGTTTTCCAGCTCGATCCGCGCCAGGGCCTCGTCGCCGCCGGTGAGGGCGGCGGGGGCGGCCAGCTCCATCACCTCGGCGGTGCAGGCAAGCCAGGCTTCGGAGGCGAACAGCTTGGCCATGGGGCCGAAGAACTTGCGCCCGCAGCCGTTGGCCGCCGCCCAGATGGAGCGGTGGGTGAGGGCCTCGGCAACCTGCACCTGGGCGGCGACGGCGGCGAGCCGGGTGCGCACCCCGGGGTCGGCGGCCGGCACCCGGCCGCCCGGCCCGGGACTGCGCGCCCAGGTCAGGGCATGGCGCAGCACCTGGCGCAGGCTGTTGGCGAAATAGCCATTGCCGCCCTGTTCCATGGCCAGGGCCGCGGCCATGATCTTGACGCCGCCGTCGATGGCGCCGAGCCGGTAGCGGTCGGGCACCCGGATACGGTCGTAATAGGTGATATTGGTGCGCTCGGCGGACAGGGTTTTCACCTCCTGTACCGTGTAGCCGGGCTGGCGGGTGGGCACCAGGAACAGGGTCAGCCCGGCGTGCTTGGCGGCATCCGGATTGGTGCGCGCCAGCAGCAGCACGAAGTCGGCCACATGGCCCTGGCTGGTGAACATCTTCTGGCCGTCGATCAGCCAGTCGGCGCCGTCCCGCAGGGCCCGGGTGCGCGCCGAAAACACATCGGAGCCACAGGACGGTTCGCTGTAGCCGAGGGCGCAGAACAGCTCGCCGCGGGCGATGCCGGGCAGCACCTCGGCCTTGACCTCGGCGCTGCCAAAGGCCATCACCACCTTGGCCACCATGTCGGCGACCTGGATCAGGGCTGGCGCCCAGTCGAATTCTGCCAGCACCTGGTGGATGGCCTGGGTCTCCCAGGGGTCGCGGCCGCCCCCCAGCTCCGGGGGCCAGTCGGGGTACAACAAACCGGCGGCGGCAAGTTTGCGGATAAAGGCCGGGTGATGGCCGTCGTCTGTGTTGAGGGCGAAGGCGCGCAGCTCGGGGTCGAGGTTGGCTTCCATAAAAGCCCTGGCCTCGGCGGCGGCGTTCTCGGCCGCCGGGCCGTAGGCGAAGTCGATGCCGATATCGCCAGCCTGGGGCAGGGCGGGGGGTGGCGCGGTGGCGAACAGGGCGGCGCCGGCCCTGGCCAACTCCCGGGCGGGGTCCCCCGCCACCAGGGCCAGGGCGCGGCTGCGACGGAAGTAGATCTGGGCGTCGTACTCCAGGGTCATGCCGTAGCCGCCGAAGGTGCGCATGGCGCGCACCGTGGCCCGGGGCGCGGCGCGGGCCAGCCACCAGCAGGCCAGGGGCACCTGGGTGGCGGCCTCCGGCAGGCCTCGGGCCAGGGCGTCGACCGCCTGCCACAGGGCGAGCCAGCCGCCGTCGATGTCGGTGACCGCATCCGCCAGGGGGTGGGCCAGGCCCTGGAAGCTGCCGATGGGTCGGGCGAAGGCCTGGCGCTCGCAGGCGTAGGCGGCGGCCTGTTCCAGGGCCGTCCGGGCCGCACCGGCCTGCACCGCGGCGGTCAGCAGGCGCCACTCGACAACGGCGGCCTGGTGGGCGGCGACCAGGGCCTGGCCGCTGCCGAGGACAGTCCTGGCACCGCCGCCGCACCATTCCGCCAGGGGCAGGTCGTGGCCGTGTACTGGCCGCAGCTGATTGTCGGTTTCCACCAGGCACAGGTGGTCGCCCTCCAGGCAGAGCAGGGCGTCGGCCACGGCGCC
>Ga0079224_100012552_pt1 | contig 11739 bp, 1 predicted proteins | sample Stecom2015_FD_80414 | JGI IMG/M metagenome (GOLD analysis project Ga0079224, IMG submission 80414) | Agricultural soil microbial communities from Utah to study Nitrogen management - Steer compost 2015 | ecosystem: Environmental > Terrestrial > Soil > Agricultural land | place: USA: Utah...
CGCCCGGACGCCTTTCCCCCCCCGCCCATCGCGCCCCCACGATCCGCTCCGCGTGCTCGCCCGGAGTGGGGGATGGCTGGTAGGATGAGCCCTCCCCGCCTCCGGCCGAGAGGCTCGTGGTCTCCTCTCCGGCCGGCGCGCGGATAGACATGCCGGACGCTCGGCCTTGTTCCCCGAACAGCACCTCAACTCGGCTTTCGGGGTTCGGCGCTCTCGTGTTCGATTCGAGGAGCGCCCGGACCCGCGTGTTGGCTTGATCGCGCCAAGTTGGCTGCACACGCGTGCCGCGACCGCCAAGCGCGTTTGGTGGATCGCGACGATCGCGACGTTGGTCGCGGGCGTGGGATTGCCTCGTCACGTCGAAGCGCAAGGCGTCTTCCTTCGCGGCGACTGCGACGGCTCCGGTTCGCTCGACATCACCGACCCGATCCGCGGGCTCGGCTTCCTCTTCCTCGGGACCGGCGAGCCGCCCTGTCTCGACGCATGCGACGCGAACGACGATGAGGCGGTCAACATCACGGACATGATCCGCTTGTTGACCTATCTCTTCGTCGGAGGGTCCGAGCCCGCGCCGCCTTTCCCCTTCGACGGCGTCGATCCTCACGGCGACCTCGTCGGCTGCGCGAACGGCCGCCTGCCGCTCGCGGAGCTCACGGTCGTCCCATCGATTCTCGTGTTTCATCGCGTGGGGGATGTCTCGCGCGCCTCGCTTCGCGCGGTGCTCGTCGACGGCACGGACTCGATCGTCGGCCCGAACGAACGCGTGCTTTGGGAGACGGACGATCCGGCGATCGCGACCGTCGACGCGAAGGGCGACGTCACCGCGCACGCGGTCGGGGCGACACTCCTTCGCGGCGCGTACCTCGGGGTCGATGCGGAAGCCGAGATCGTCGTTCGCGAAGGAGCGGATGGCGGCCCGCGCGTCATCGTCATCTCGCCTCGCAGCGGAGCGGTCATCGCCGGAAGCGCGACTCGCATCGAAGGCCGCGTGCTCGAGGACGGCGTGGCAGTCGAGGCGGAGAGGATCGCGGCGCCAGGCGGCGGAGCTGGCGTCGCGCTCACCGTCAAGCGTTCGGGCGCAAACGGCCGCATCTTCACGATCGACGCGCCGCTCGATCCAGGCAGGAACCGCTTCCGCATCCGCGCGAGCCGCGATGATCGCACCACGACCGTCGAGCTCGACGTGCGCGCGATCGAGCCAGGAAGCGACGCCCCCGGCCCCGATGGCCTTCCCTTCCCGCGCGTTCCGGATGTCGTGAGCGATCCGCCCGACCGCACGGCGCCGACGATCGCAATCACATCCCCGCGACCGGGCGAGAGCCTCCTATCGAGCGTCGTCTCCGTGCATGGCACCGTCGACGATCCGCTCGCGAGCGTCACCGTGAACGGCATTCCCGCGATCGTCGATGGCGCGACCTTCTCGATCGCCGGCGTGCCGCTTGCGGTGGGCGACGCGACGATCGAGGCGCGAGCGCGCGATCCGCTGGGGAACGAGTCGACGGCCTCGGTGGGCGTCCGTGTCGAGGATGCCGCGCCGACGCTTCGACTCGACGATCCGCGCGATCTCATCGTCGCATCCGTCGCGCCGTTCGTCCTGAGGGGCACCGTCGAGCCCGCGGGGACGCCCGTCACCGTGAACGGCGAGCCGGCGCAGGTCACGGGCACTTCGTTCACGAAGACCCTCTCGGCGCTCTCCGAAGGTTTTCACGACCTGGTGATCGAGGCGCGCGATCGGGATCGCCCCTTCGCTCGCGCATCGCTCGTCCGCGCGATCCACGTCTCGTTCTCGGGGCCGAGGATCGAGATCCTCCACCCCGCGCCCGAGCTCCTCGAAAGCGAGGGCGGTTTCGTCGTTACGGGCTCGACGCTCGATCTCGTTGGACGCGTGAGCGACCCCGGCCAGCCGCTCGACGGCGCGTCGCCGATCGAGGTCGCGGCGAAGGGCACCGAGACGATGGCCGACGCGACCGGCATCTTCCGCTTGAGCGTGCCGGTCGCGTTGGGCGAGCGATCCATCGAGCTCAGCGCGCGATCCCCGCGCGGGAGCGAGTCGCGCCTGACGATCCCGCTCGAGCGCATCACCGCGACGCCGAGGATCGAGGCTCTCTCGGGCGATCGCTCTCGAGCGACCGCGGGCGCGGCCCACGCGTTCCCGCTTCGCGTTCGTCTCCTCGACGAGGAGAGCCGTACGATCCCAAGCGCGCCCATCCTTCTTCGGATCGCCGCCGGCGCGGCCGTCTTCGAGCCGTCCGGAAAGCGATCGCTCTCGCTCGAGACCGACAGCGCGGGAGTCGCTCAAGTCTTCGTGCGCGCGGGCGACGATGCCGCGATGGCGGCGGATGTCATCGTCGCAACGAGTCCGCGCGCGCCGCGCACGTCGGTCGCGTTCGTCCTTTCGGCCGATCCCGACAACGTGCGCGCCCTCGTCCATCGTCGCGACGCCGAGGTGATCGAGATCGCCGGTGAGCCGTCGCGCCGCCCGCTCGAAGCTCGCCTCCTCGACGGACGCGGAAACCCCATCGCGCAAGCGAACGTGAGGTTCCGATTCGTCTCGGGTCCGGGCGAGCTCGCGGGTGGGGGACGCCAACTCGACGTGACGACGGATGCCTTCGGAATCGCCCGCGCGTCCTTCCTCCTCCCCGCCGACCTCGACTCGAGCGCGACCATCGAGGCGACGTCGAACGGCGCGAGCGCGATCCGCTTCTCGCTTCGCGGGCTCGTTCCCGGCGCGGCCGCCGACACGTTGCTCGCCGGCAGGGTCACGGACGATCTCCACCGTCCCATCGTCGGAGCCGAGGTGAGGATCGTGGGAGCCTCGGGCCTCGAGACGACGACCGATGCGAACGGCGCGTTCCTCATTCGGCCCGCGCCTTTCGGAGACGTGCTCGTCGAGATCGATGCATCGCCCGACCACGCGCCGGCTCGCGTCCGCGCGCGCACGATTCGCGGCCGGCGAACCGAGCTTTCGCGCGCGATCGCTCTCTCGCGTCGGCTCGACCTCGCATCGACGCGCAGCGCTTTCTTGAGCGAATCGAAAGGCGCGATCCTCACCCTCGTCGGGCTTCCCGGGCTTCGGCTCGAGCTTCCGCCGGCGGGCGTCAGGTTCGAGAACGGCGGCGCCACGGGAACGGTGCGCATCGCGGCTCCGAACGCTCGCGGCGCGATCGATTCGCTACCGGATGGCATCGCGGGCGAGGGGCTCATGACGATCGAGCCTCGCGGCGCGCGCATCCTTCCGAGCGCCCGCGCTCTCCTGGCGGTCGCTGGCGCACGTCCGGGCGCGGCCGTGCACATCTTCCATCGCGTTCCCGGCGCCGGCGGTTGGCTCGCGGTCGAGCGGACGCAGGTCGATGGCGATGGCATCGCGGCTCGCGCGCACGAGCTTGGCGGCGGCGCATGGATCGCTTCGCGACTTGGGCCGACGAGCGGGCGAACGGGTACGATCGAAGGGCGCGTCCTCCTTCCGATTCCGGGCGTGACCGAAGTGCCGCAGCGCGCCGAGAGCGCCGTCGTCGGCCATCAAGTCTACGCGCACTCGGGCGAGCTCTTCGTCGACGAGACCGACCTCGTGATCCGCGGCCGCGGCATCGACTATCGCTTTCGCCGCCGCTACGAGAGCCGTCACTCGTTCCAAGGATCGCTCGGTTTCGGCTGGGAGCACGAGCACGCCGATCGTCGCCTGCTTCCGCTCCCCGGGTCGAGCAACATCGTCCGCGCCGACGGCGCCGGCGGCTTCGCCGAGTATCTCCACGATGCGCAGACGGGCGGATTCATCGCGCCGATCGGCGAATTTGCGCGTCTCTTCATCGATCACGACGGAGCGTTCGTCGAGCGCGAGCCCGACGGCACGCGCTATCGATATCAGCCGCTCGACGGATCGCCGATCTCGGGGCGGCTTCTCTCGATCTCCGACCGCAGCGGAAACACGCTTCGCATGGTTCACGATGAGGCCGGCCGGCTCGAGCGCGTGATCGACACGCTCGGGCGCGCGGTGACGTATGCGTATGACGCGAACGATCGCATCTTGCGCGTCACGGACTTCGCCGGTCGCGTTCTTCGTTTCGAGCGCGACGCGCGCGGCGACCTCGTCGCGGTGACGAGCCCGGCGGTGACCGGCACCGTCACCGGGAACGACTTCCCGTCCGGAAAACGCACCGAGTATCGCTATCTCTCGGACGCGACTGATGCGCGGCTCGAGCACAACCTCGTCGAGATCATCGATCCGCGCGAGGTCGCGGCGGGCACTCGACGTCCGCGGCTGCGCGTCCACTATGACGACGACGTCGAGTCCCCGAGCTTCGACCGCGTCATCGCGCAGGACTTGGGCGGCACGAACGCGACGGGTGTTTCCGCGGGTGGACGGATCGAGATCCGCTACGTCGACCATCCACGGCCGCGCAATGACGGCTCGGTCGAGGCGCTCCGTACTCTGCTTCTCGCCGAGGCGGTGCTCACCGAGTGGAGCGATGCCGAGGGCGCTCTCCACGAGGTGCGATCGAGCGGCGCCGGCCTTCCGATCGCGCGCCGCACGTATTCGCGCGAGGGCGACGGGCCGCGCGCGCTCGACACCCTTCGGCCTCCCCCGGAAACGCAACCGCCCTTCTGGGAGGACCGCTTCTCGTGGTCGGTCGACGGGCTCCTTCTCTCGCATCGACGAAGCGATGGCACGACGGCGATCTACGAGCGCGATCTCGATGCGCCGCTTCGCGAGATGCGCGCGCGATGTCTGCGAGAGATCGAAGTGCCTGCTCCGAGCGCCGGAGGCGATCCCGCCGCGACGATCGTCGTCGAGCGCCGGTTCGACCCCATCTTCGGCCGCGAGATCGAGCGGCGCGGCCGGGCGTTCTCGAACGAGGGGATCGAGGTGTCGTGGCGCGCGACGCTCGACTATCAGGAAGGCTCGAGCATCGGCGCGCTCGCGGATGAGCTTGGCACCGTCGAGAACGAGATCGTCGCCGCGCTCGCGCACGCGGGAATCGAGATCGGGCTCGGGGACTTGAACGGCGACGGGAGCACGAGCGGCGCGCGCGGAGACATCGTCGAGGAGATTCTTCCTCCAGTCGCGGGTCAGGAAGGCGAGGCGCGTCGCGTTCTCAGGCACGACCCGTTCGGCCAGCCGATCGACCTTCGCGATGCGACGGGAAGCGTGACGCGATACGAGTACCACCCTGAGCGCGATCCAGACGGCGATGGCACCGCGACGGTGTCCATCGATCCGCTCGACGCGACGACCGGCGGCTTCCTCAGGAGAGTCATCGTCGACTCGGAAGGTGCCGCGGGCGCCGAGCCTCTCGCGCTCTCGCACGCGCTTCGCTATGACGCGCTCGGCCGTCCGGTCGAGATCACCGATCCGGATGGCTACACGACGCGCCTCACGTTCAACGCGCTCGACCAGATCGTCGAGATCCGTGCGCCCGAGCCGCTCGGCTACCGCCGTTTTCTCCTGTGGGACGCCGACGATCGGCTGCGCGAGATCAGGATCGAGAACCTGCGCGCGGCGGAGAACGGCCTGCCGATTCCGGTGCCGTCGAACCCCGCGTTCGAGCACACGTTCGAGCGCGACCTGCTCGGCGATCCCGTGCGCATCGTGCGAGAGGTCTCGGGCGGTGACGCGGGTCCGGTGCGCCGGCTCGTCGAGACGATCGAGCGCGACCGCCGAGGAGACATCGCGCGCCGAACGCTCGCCTACGAGGGAGGAGCGCCCGATCTCGTCGAGGAGTGGACGCGCGACGCGCGAGGGCTCGTGATCTCCCACACGACGGGCACGGACTCGGGAGAGGGCGCGACGCGCGCGTTCGCCTACGATCCAGGTGGAAGAGTCGTCCTCGAGATCGCGCCGGCCGACATCGACGGTGATGGCGCGCGCGAGCGATGGGAAGAGCGCTACGACGGTTTCGGTCGCCTCGTCGCGCGGATCGATCCGCTCGGCGGCACGCGCATCTTCGAACGCGACGCGGCCGGCCGCATCGTGAGCGATGCGTTCGTCGCTCCCGCCGGCGGATCGGGCCTTGCTCTCCTCGAGCGCACGCTCCTCGAGCATGACGCGCGCGGTCGGCTCGCCCGGCGCTCGCGTCTCCTCTTCGGCAACGGCGACATCGCTCGCGAGGTCGTCGAGACGTTCGCGTACGATCCGGAAGGTCGCCTCGTGAAGGAGACGGGACCGGGCGGTCGCACGCGAGAGCTCCTTCGAGATGGCGCCGGCCGCGTCGTCGAGGAGCGATTCGACTCGGGCCTTCGCATCGCGCGCGAGCTCGATGGGAGAGGAAACGTCATCGTCGAGCGCAGGCTCGATCTCGTGGCGTCGATCGTCGATCCGTCCCGCGCCGGAGCGGAGGGATTCGACTCCGAAGGCCGGCTCGTTCGCGAGGAGGTGCGCGCGTACGTCTATGATGCCCTTGGGCGGCTGTCGGTCGCGATCGACCCTCGCGGCGGAACGCGGCGCGTGCGCTGGGACTCGCGCGGGCATCCGATCCTCCTCACGGACGAGACGGGGACGACGGTCGGCGCCGCCGCGGATCCCGAGCTCGCTTCCGTGCGCGCGCATCTGAGCCCTGCGCAGGCGGCTGCCGTCAACACGCACGGGAACCGCGTCCATTACCGTTTCGATGGCCTCGGGCGCATCGTCGCCGTCGACCACGAGCTTAGGCGCGGAGGCGATGGCGGCGGCGTCATCGACCTCACCCATCCCTTCGTTCCCGATGGCGTCATCGATCTCGACATCGAGCGCGACGCCGCCGGACGCATCACCGCCTGGGTCGACGACGCCGGCAGGCGCACCGAGATCTCCTACGACGCGCGCGGCCACGTGCGCGAGAAGCGCTGGCCGGGCGGATCGCTCGAGACGCGCGAGCTCGATGCGGCCGGCCATCTGCGAACGCTCATCGACCGCAACGGCTCGCGAATCGAGGAGAAGCGCGACGCGCTAGGTCGCATCGTCGAGCGGCGGATCGAGCGCGCGCCGGGGATCGAAGGGACGACGCTCCAGATCTTCGCCTGGGATGCGCTCTCCCGTCCTGTGCTCCTCTTCGACGACAACGCCCCCGGCGATCTCGATGACGACGCGTGGATCACGCGGGAGCACGATTCGCTCGGCCGATGGATCGCCGAGACGCAGACGGGTTTCCGCATGGAGATGGGATATGACGCGCGCGGAGGTCGAGCGAGCGTCCTCCGTCCCGATGGCCGGCGCGTCAGCACCCCGCGCGATGCGAGCGGCCGCGTCGTCGAGCTCGCGGACGAGGGGCTCATCCACGGCGTGTACGCGCGCTCGTCGGCCGGGCTCCTCGTCTCCGCGCAAGCGGGGAACGGGCTGTCGCTTTCGTTCATGCGGAGCGCGGCGAGCGGAGCGCCGACGCTCGGGGCGTATGACGCGCTCGGCCGTGCGCTCGAAGCTCGCATCACGCGTGCGGGCGAGACGGTTCTCGGCTACGAGTATGGTCGCAACGCGAGCGGGGCTCCCCTCTTCGAGCGTCGCCTCCACGAGCGAAACGCGCCGGGCGACGTCTGGCGCTATGACTCGATCTATCGCGTCGTCCGCTATCTTCCGGACGTCGTCGATCCGCGCGTGCCGCCGATCGATCCGGTGCGAAAGATCGACTTCACGCTCGACGCGAGCCACAACTGGCGGGTGCTCGAGATCGACCAAGGCGTGCGGTCGGTCTCGGTCGATGCGCTCGGCCGCATCACGTCGATCGCGGGCGATCCGGTCGCCTGGGACGATGCCGGAAACCTCGTCTCGTACGGCGCTCGCAGGGTCTACCACGACGCGCTCGGGCGGCCCGTGCGCATCGTCGACGGCGGCGAGGACGTCGCGCGCTTCACGTGGGACGCCGACGGAGCGATCGACATCGACGGCGCGCGCCGCGGTCGACGCGTGACACGGACGCCCCTTCGATCGTCGCCCGGCGAGCCGGCGGGCACGCGCCGCGCGATTTGGGATGGGCTCGCGATGATCGAGGAGCGCGACGGCGACGGCCGGCTCCTTCGCGAGTGGCTCTATCCGGAGGAAGGCGATCCGCCGGCCGTTCTCGTTCGTCACGATGCGATGGGGAGCGCGCTCGTCTACCTCGTGAGCGACGCGCGCGGCAACGTCACGGGAGCGTTCGCCCCGGATGCCTCCCTCCTCGAGGAGGTGCGCTACGGCCCCTTCGGGAAACCCATCGTCCTCAACTCGTTCGGAAATCCGGTGTCGGTTCCGGTCTCGGGGAACACGCTCCTCTTCGGCTCGAGCCCATTCGACTTCACCACGGGACTCATCTCGAACGGCGATCGGCTCTTCGTTCCCGATCTCGGCCGCCACGCGAGCGAGCGCTCGCCCTTCGTCATCGCCGATCCTCTGGAGAGAAACGGCTGGCTCTCTCCTGGGCTTTCGGGGATGCCGGGGCGTTTTCCGGGGCAGGGTCTTCCCGATGAACGCGATCCCATTGTCGATCGCGTGCTCGAGAGCTTGAAGGGCCTCGGCGAGACGAGCGCCGAGCCCGCGCTTCCCAGCACGTTCCAAACGTCCCCCGCGCGAGAGCTTCTTCCTCGAGCGATGCTTTCCCTCCTCGAGCTCCGAATCGACGCGCGAATGCTCGACGATGCTCCAACGTCCACGACGGGAGGGCGGCCATGAGGACGTGCCATCTCGGGAGGCGAGCCTCCGACGCGATCCGCGCGCTGCGCGCGTCGATCATCGTCGCCGTCATCTCCTTCACGCCGGCCGCGTCGGCGCGCGACCTCGATCCCTTCGAGGCGCTCTCGAGCGGGCGAGCCTCGAGCGTCGCGCCACCCGTCGCTCGCGCGAGCTCCGCGCCCCGTCTTCGGGTGGGCGTCCCCGGCGGCGCGTGCGCGCCGGTCGAGGAGGATGGCACGTACGTCCTCACCGGCGTCTCCGCGGAACGCACGCACCGCGTGGAGCTCGACCTCGAAGCGCGTCCGTCCGTCGAGCCTTCAGGGAGCGCTGGCGCTCGCGCGACGGAAGGTCATGTCGTCCTTTCGGAGCCCGTGCGCGTGACGGCCGGTGGCCGCGCGAGCGCATCGTTCTCGACGTCGTCGCTTCCGTCGCTCGTCGAGATCCTCCTCGTTGGCCCCGACGGGAGATCGGCCGTCATCGTCCCCGGCTCTGAGTTCGCGGTGCCGATCGAAGCGCGCGCACGGACGAGCGCGAATGGCGAGGTTCAGGGGCGCATCGCCGAGCTCGCGTCGCACGGCGTCGATCTCGTCGCTCGAGGCGACCTGAATCTCGATGCGCAAGGCCGCGTCTCGGGAAGCGTGGACGGCCTCGCGTGGGTCGAAGCGGCGGCCGACGGCGCCTTTGCGCGGCTTCTCGTCTCCATCGATTCGACACACGACGGCGATGGCGACGGCCTCCCTGATGCGTGGGAGCGCATGCACGGGCTCGATCCGACGCGAGACGACGCGATGGAGGATCCCGACGCGGATGGTCTGACGAACGCCGAGGAGCTCGCTCGGGGCCTCCTACCTCGCGATGCCGACACGGATCGCGACGGCCTTCGCGACGGCGACGAGGTCGTCCTTCACGGCACCGATCCTCTCAATCCTGACAGCGACGGCGACCTCTCCCCCGACGAGATCGAGGTCATCGAGGGAAGCGATCCGCTCGATCCGAACGAGAGGCCGCGCTCGACGTTCACGCCGTCCGTTCGACTCACGCGCGCCGTCTCGGACACGAAGCGGGTCGCGGTGACGGAGAGCCATCGTCTCGTCTTCCTGCGCACCGATGGCATGCTCGAGGTGCAATCGCTCGATCGTACGGCGCCGCTCGTCTCGATCGTCGGAATCGTGGACGTCGGCGTCGAAGCGCGGTCGCTCGCGACGAGCTTCGTCCTCGGTCGAGATCACGTGCTCGTGGCGGCTGGCCTCTCGGGCGTTCGCCGCGCGACGGTCAACGAATTCCGCGTCGATCTCGCCACCGGGCTCGGCGGCCTCGGCGTCGTCGAGGACGTGGCGATCGATGGCGAACTCGCCTACGTCGCATCGAGCACCGGTCTTTTCGTTCTGCGCATCGGAGAGAACCTGACGCGGATAGGGTCGCTCTCCATCGGCTCTTCGCAAGCTATCGCGGTGACGGGCTCGTTCGTCGTCGTCGGCCAGCGAAGCTCACGGATGCTCAAGCTCATCGACGTCTCCGTCCCGGAGAGCCCCCGTGAGGTGCGATCGATCATCCTCCCGACGAGCATCGCTCCGATCGGCGCGATCCAGGCGACTCACGGACTCGCCTTCGTCGCTCACGGGCCCGCGGGAGTCGTCAGCGTCTCGCTCCGTTCGTCCGCGCTCGAGATCGTCGAGACGACCGCGGCGATCGCGCCCGGCGCGGACATCCGTCGTATCGCCCTCCTCGGCGATCGACTCGTCGCGCAAGGGCATCCGCAGGTGGCGCGCGTCTACGACTTCGAGTTGAAGGGCGATGGGCGGCTTGCACGCCGGGCGGATCTTCCTACGGGCGTCGGGCGACCTGCGGATCTCGCGCTCGGCCAGAACGTCCTCCTCGCCGTGGCGGGAGCCGGTTACTCGGTCACGGATGTCCTGCGCGAGCCAGACGTGGGCGCTCGCGCTCCCACCGGCCGAATCCACCACGAGAGTTTCGCCGACACGGTCGCGGCCGGAGCGCCCTTCATCGTGCGAGCGATCGCGCGCGACGACGTTTTCACGGAGCGCGTCGAGCTTGAGCTCTTCGGCGGCGTTCGGCTCGTCGATCACGCGCCGCCGTATGCTTTCGAGCTCGTCCTCCCCGTCGAAGATCCGCTTCCGCGCACCGTTCTTCTTCGCGCGAGCGCGGTCGACCTTCGCGGGAACCGCGGCGACCTTGGGGCGCTGTCGCTCGTTCTCGATCGCGATCTCGACGGTGACGGCATCCCGGACTCGCGGGACTCGGACCGCGACGGCGACGGTTTGCTCGACGTCGAGGAGCTCTTCGGCGGCGCCGACGGTCTCGTCTCCGATCCCACGCTCGTCGACACCGACGGCGACGGGATCGCCGATGGAGAGGAGGCTCTTCCTGGCGACGACGGATTCATCACCGATCCTTCGCTTCCGGACAGCGATGGCGACGGGCTCGACGATCCGTACGAGATCGCGCGTGGCACCGATCCGACCGTCGCTGATAGCGATGGCGACGGCATCGTCGACGGCGACGAGGACGACGACGGCGATGGGCTTCTCGCGCGAGACGAGGCGGCGTCGGGCACCAATCCGAACGACCCCGACACGGACGGCGACGGCCTCATCGATGGGCTCGAGCGCGAGCTCGGTCTCGATCCGCTTCTCGCCGACACGGATGGCGACGGCACCGGCGACCTCGATGAGGACTCCGACGGCGACGGTTTGACGAATCGAGCCGAGATCGCCGCAGGAACGCATCCAGCGCGCGCCGATTCCGACGGCGATGGGCTCGACGATGCGACCGAGATCGCCATCGGCACCGATCCGACGGCGCCGAGCGATTTCCGCTCTCTCGATCTCGTTCTCGACGGACGCACGACACTTCTTGGCGGCCCGCTTCGCGTGCGCTCGCTCGTCCTTCACGGGAGCACGGTGCGCGTCGCCGCAAGCGTCGGCGACGAGCCCGCTCCGCTCGTGATCGAAGCGACGGAGAGCATCGTGATCGACGCGACGAGCCGGATCGATGCGGCGGGGCTCGGCGACGCGGGCGGCAGTCGCTCGGACTGGAGCGCTGTTCCTCAACGTTGGCGCGCCCGGGCTCCGGTGGGCGAGTTCGGCGTCGATAGATTGGAAGGA
>Ga0079224_100012553_pt1 | contig 11738 bp, 12 predicted proteins | sample Stecom2015_FD_80414 | JGI IMG/M metagenome (GOLD analysis project Ga0079224, IMG submission 80414) | Agricultural soil microbial communities from Utah to study Nitrogen management - Steer compost 2015 | ecosystem: Environmental > Terrestrial > Soil > Agricultural land | place: USA: Utah...
GCTCTTGAATACCCGGTTGAAATTAGTGATGCTGTTGAACCCGCAATTGTATGCAACGGTAGCGATGCTATCGTATTCGCCTGATGTTAGTCTTTTGCAGGCCTGGTTGATACGCATCTCATTGAGGAATGTTACAAAAGTAACACCCGTGTGTTTTTTGAAATACCTGCAGAAAGCCTGCGGCGTGAGGTGGGCTTCGGCGGCGACCTCCTCCAAGGTTAGCGCATTTTGATAACGTTGCAGGACGTAATTATAGATATTACCCATGCGCATCCCTTCCCCGTCAGTAATCGGCTCCCGGTTGAATGTCGACAGGTGCCTGGGTTTGGGGCTCATGCGGCAAAAAGAACGTAGCAGATGCAGGAAATGTAGCATTTGATCCATGTCGTTCGACTCCCTCAGCTTGAGGATGTGCTTGGATACCGACTGGAAATGGGTTTCGGGGAGTCTGAACCCGCCTTTGTATTCTTTGAGGAATATATTCAATTGGCTCAATTCGGGCAATTGGAGGAAATTAGCGAGATGGCCATTGGGATCGTAAAAAACAGATATGGTATGGATGCCCTCTTCGGCAGACTGGCGGCTGCTTTTGAACACGTGCGACTGGTTCGGGGCAATCATGAAGATATCATTCGGCCGGAAGGAATGCATGGTGTTGTCTGCAATCAACGTGCCCTCTCCTTTAATAATCCAAATCAATTGTGCCTCCTTATGCCGATGCAAATACGGATAGAAATGCGGGAGCCTGTCTTCCTGTACGGTGACAGTTTTGTCGGGCGTAACGGGTACAGTAAATTGAAGTGTCCTCATAACAGTATATAATTGAAACCAATTATAAATGTACGGATATTAACCTAATATTTCCAAATATTTAAATAAAGTTGCTAAAATACGGTTACTGGCGGATAATAATTGGATACTTTTTATTTTTTTTAACCGAAACCCGTTGGAAGTGTTACCTTTGTTTTCAAATTAACTAATTGTTTCGGCCAACCAGTACATCATTTTGATTTGATAAGACATCTACCCGGTTTCGCGTTGTCTTTGTAATCGGCCAATATGACGCTAGTGGTCAGCCTTATTTCCTGCTTATGGATTTGGTTACGGTCATTATACCCGTTTTCAATTATGGCTTTTGCTTGCCTGAGACCCTTGGTTCATTGCAAGCGCAAACACATACCCGTTGGGAGGCGCTCGTTATAGACGACGGCTCCACCGATGATACACAAACTATTGTTAAACAGCTTGCCCGATGCGATAGTCGGATAACCTATCACTATCAGTGTCGGCGTGGCGTGTCTGCTGCCAGAAACCTGGGTATAGAACGTGCTGCTGGCGATTATTTGCTGTTTCTGGATGGTGATGATCTGATTACACCTAATAAGTTGGCCGAACACGTATCATTATTGAAGCGTTGTGAGCATGTGGACATGTGTTATTCGGATGTGTATTACTTTCGTAATGGGGATACCACTAAATTGTTTTTCGGCAGGCTGGGCAACCGGAAATGGACAATGAAGTTAAATGGTCGGGGATTTGAAATCATACGCCAGTTTGTATCCAAAAATCGATTCACAACACATTGTCCAATAATCCGAACACAATTTCTAAAAGAAAATAAACTTCGGTTTGACGAGTCGCTATGCTATAAAGAAGACTGGGACTTTTGGCTTAGGTGTATGCTTAATGGTGCAGATATCCATTATTTAGCCAATCCTGCTGTTTACTCACTGGTTCGCGTGCATGCAGGAAGCGTAAGCCAGAAGTCTATAAAAATGGACATCGCAACCATACGGATACGTGAGTCTATCGAACAGTACATTCACTCAAATATGCAATTAACACCCGACCAAAAGGCGTGTCTGTTAAAGATTAACCATACAAAAAAGCGGGCCCCACTAAAGAAAAGGATCTATTATAACTTGCATTCTTTTGGCAATCTACGCGAAATCTACCGCTCGGAGCTACCGACCGAGTTTTTTATTTGTTTCGTAAAAGCATTGAATGAGAAAAGAAAAGATTTTTTTTAACGCTTAACAAAGTTGTATCCGTATCCACCCAAAGTGGGCAATCTGTCATCATCTCCCTTTCGATAGACGTTTTCTTTTAGCGTCGGAGTAGCGTAAACGTCAAAATTCTCGTTACGGTTTGGAAAGCTGGCAAGTTAATTGAAGTAAATTAGTTGTCCAAGCGCACTACTTATTGATATAATTACGAGGTACATGACGGTATATAATGGGAAGAGAATTATTTTAGGAGCTCCAACCGCTTATGGTTTTTCTGAAATTATTGAGCAGGAGTTGAGGTATCAGGGTTTCGAAGTGTTTAATATATCAGTATCAGGCGGTCATTTCAAATATAGAAGTATATTCGAACGATTAAATGCTTATCTGCATAAAAACTTTCTAGGCCAGCCAGACTATAAAACTTATCTGAAATTCAAGCGTGTGGAGGGTGAGGTGCTGGACCGTTTGGCCGAAATACCCCGTGTGGATTATGCGTTGCTAATCCGCCCCGATCAATATTCAGAAGACATCATCAATATGGTTGGTCTCAAGGCAGATAAAACCGTAGGTTACCAATGGGATGGTTTGAGTCGGTTTCCTGCGGTATACAATCGGATTGACCTTTTTGACCGGTTTTTTGTCTTTGATCCGAAAGATGCGATTCACACTTCTGCCCAACCGATTACAAACTTTTACACTAATTCGTTTCATGTCGGTTACAGCAAGAAGCATGCATCTGATGTGTATTACGTAGGTACTTACATGAAACGGCGTGCTCCACAGTTAGAGGAAATCATTACAACGTTGCAGGCGTGTGGTCTTTCGGTTAAGTATCATATTTGCAAATCCAGGAAACGGAAGCCATGTTTTAAATTTTTAGATACCACCCCCAATGATTTAACCTATCATGAAAATCTTCGGTACGCGTTCAACAGTAAGATTTTGCTTGATGTTCCTACCGTGCAGCACAACGGATTGTCTTTCCGGGTGTTTGAAGCCATCGGTTTTAATAAAAAGCTGATCACTACCAACCAGGAAGTTAAGCAATACGATTTTTATCACCCCGATAATATGTTGGTTTGGGATGGGCGAGCACCTGAACAGCTCCAGGCTTTTTTAAATGCGCCCTATGTTAAACTAAATTCATATATCAAAGAGAAGTACAGCTTTAATCACTGGATAAACAGCTTACTTCGGGAAGAGCAGGTACAACCGGTGGCATTCCCAAGTATGGATTTGGAACCTGTTTTAGCGTATTGAGTGGTTTCGATGAGTAGTCTTGTGACTAGACTACAAGAAATTGTTTCGCCGGTTGATTTTGAGATGTTTTGTACGCTTAATTGGGGGAATTGAATGAATCATTTTGAAGGACGAAAGATCATCTTAGGTGCTCCTACGGATTATAACTTTTCGGACATGATTGAAAGGGAGTTAAGGCATCAGGGATTCGAGGTGGTTAATATTTCCTATTTACGACAGGGCAAATTTAAATACAAGAATATTTTTGAGCGATTGAAGAGCTTCTTCCATAAAAATTTTTTAGGACAAAAATACTATAAAGACTATTTGAAGTTCAAGCGGGCGGAAGCATGGATGAAAGGTGAATTAGCGCAGATAGTCCATGCTGATTTTGCATTTCTTATCCGTCCCGATCAATATAGCGAGGAAATAATTAAGTTCATCAAGCGAAAGTCATCAAATATGGTGGCTTATCAATGGGATGGGCTGGATCGGTTTCCAGCTGTCAGATCGCTCGTGAAGTATTTTGATCGTTTTTTTGTATTTGATCCTCATGATTTAGGTGGACAAAATCTACTTCCCATTACGAACTTTTACACCAGTTCACCTGTTGTATTGCATACCGACTCGGCGTTGGCCTCGGATGCCTGTTTTATTGGCACCTATATGAGTGATAGGTCCCTGCAGGTAGAGCAATTAATTACCGGACTCAGTAGTGCAGGACTAAACGTACGTTATCATATCTGCCACGGCAAGAAAGCCAAGCCGGACTTTAAAACATTAACAACAACAACCGAGAAACTGTCCTATCTAGAAAACCTCCAGATTAGCTATAATACCAATATCCTTATTGATATTAGTAATCAAGTGCACAATGGATTGTCTTTCCGTGTTTTCGAAGCCATAGGATTTCAGAAGAAAATGATTACAACCTCACAAGAAGTCAAAAAGTATGACTTCTATCATCCCAATAATTTTTTTGTTTGGGGGAGTCATAGTAAGGAGATGTTAGATGAGTTTTTAGCTGCGCCATTTGTTCCATTACCAACCGACATTAAAAAAAAATATAGCTTTGATAATTGGGTTCGGTATTTATTGGATGAGGGGGAGTATATGCAGATAGACCTTCCAAAAACTGATTAGGAAAACTAAATGTAACATAAATTTACAGTGCCTTTAATATCCATCGTCGTTCCATGCTACAATTATGCGCATCACTTGGCTGCGACACTGGAAAGTGTGAGAAGACAGGTCCTGGAGGATTGGGAGTGCATTATTATCGATGACGGTTCTACAGATAGAACACCTCAGGTAGCGGAAACGTACGTAAATGCAGACCGCAGGTTTCTTTATCACCGCCAAGAAAATATGGGGCTTTCTGCGGCTCGGAACGTAGGAATAGCAAAGGTCAAAGGCAGCTTTATTCAGTTTTTGGATGCTGATGATTTAATTTCTCCAAAGAAGTTATCCGAGCAATCGGAATTTATGATACAGCGTCCGGAAGTCCAAGTGTCCTATACCGATGCCTACTATTTTCTATCCGACGAACCCACGAAGTTGTATCGTTCTTTTTATTTTGACGAAAACGGTGAGCCACAAGTTAATATGAACCGCTGGATTCCTCGAATTGACGGTCGGGGAGCGGAGTTGCTGAACTATTTGGTCAGAGCCAATATAGCTCCTGTGCATTGCATGCTCACGCGAAAAGGCCTAATAGACAAAGTCGGTGGGTTTGACGAGTCCCTTAAATATTTGGAAGATTGGGATTTTTGGCTTCGGTGCGCATTTGAGGGTGCAGTGTTTTCCTATTTCAAGGAAAAAGATGCTTTGGCATTTGTAAGAATACATCCAAACAGTATGAGCAATAGTGCTTTCAAAATGTTATTGCAGCATTTCCGCATGCTAAAACGCGCTGACTATGAAATTAGCATTCGTGGAATTTCGGATGTCAACGTTAATAGTCCGGAGTATACATTGGCCTATCGCGATAATATAAGAAAGCTTTTTCGAATGAGTGGGTTCTTAGACAGCCGTAAGTTAAAGCAAGTAGTCCAGGTCTTCGGATGGACGGAGTTTTTAAGACACTATTTCTCGCAATTGAATCGATCCCGGAAGGGGAAATTGTAAGCAGATCATGTGCGAGTGTTTGGTTTTATATTCATGACTAATATCTCTACGCCACCTGCCGTTTCCGTCCTTATGACGGCTTACAACGCTGGCTTATATATTCGCGAAGCCATTCAAAGCGTGTTGGATCAAACTTTCCGCGACTTTGAACTAATTGTGTATGACGACGGATCCACAGATGATACATCGGCTATCGTTAATGAGTTTGTGGACCCTCGTATTCGGTTGATATCGGGTGAAAAGAATAAAGGGATTACGCATGCCCGACAAGTAGCGTTGAGAACAGCCAAAGGAAAGTATATCGCAATTTTAGATAGCGACGATATTGCTTTTCCCGCACGCCTTGAAAAACAGTATAAGTTTTTGGAAGCGCGTCCGGATGTAGTATTATGCGGAGGAAATGCTGTAGTAATTGACGAAAACGGAAATACGACTATCGAAGTGTTGATTCCTCCTTACAGGCCTGAAGAGTTAAAGATCAAGCTCTTCTTTACTAATATTTTCGTCAATTCTTGTACTATGTTTCGCAAGGAAGAGGCTTTGCTATTGGGCGGATACCGAGATGCGGGGCTGGCGGAAGACTATGATCTCTTTGTCCGTTTGGCTGAGCATTATCAAATTCATGTTTTCACGGAAGAAACGATGGTCTTTTACCGTTTACACAGTAGTAACGTCTCTCGTGTAAAACACAATGAAGTTGTGGGCAGGGTGCGTGAAATCAAACGAGAACAGTTAGGTCTAATAGGCATAACGGATCCCGAAGTTTACCTTCCTGCTTTTGATGCGTTAATGTTGGGCCGCTTTAAAGATCGGTCTATCGATGATTTCTACAAGCTATTGGTCGCACTCAAAACCGCGAACTCAAAATCTGGAAAGTTGCCACAAACAATATTTGAAAAAGAACTGTTTGATCGATGGTATTTGATTGTTACATCTACCATGCCCAAAGATAGAGCGGCGTATTATCTCCTCAGGAAGGAACTTTTTAAGGTTTCCTTAACCTCATTCAAACAGAAACGCCGTATCTTCAAATTTTGGTTGAGATCACTATTTTAGTTAGTTATGGGATTCAGACGAATCTGGGGAAAAAAAGCAAAGGGAAAATCCAGGAATTTACCTAAACACTTCATCTCACAATACGAAAGCTTAGCGGCGCAGGAGGAGTCGACGTATGTGCGTTTTCGGCTATCCCAGGATCTGTTTTATCCGTGTTTGCATGACGCTACCAGCGAAACCGGTTTCGACAGGCATTATGTCTATCATCCCGCTTGGGCGATGCGTATTATTAAATCCATTAATCCCGACCGTCATATCGATATTTCTTCCACATTGCATTTTTGCAGCATGTTATCTGCTATTGTGCCAACCGACTTTTATGATTATCGTCCTGCAGATTTGGCATTAGATAACCTAACTTCGACATTTGCCGACCTGACCAACCTGCCTTTTGCTGATAATAGCGTGCCTTCTTTGTCTTGCATGCATACTGTAGAGCATATAGGATTGGGACGTTACGGAGATAGCCTCGATTACGACGGTGATTTAAAAGCTATTGCCGAACTTAGACGCGTTGTTTCGCCGGGTGGCTCACTGTTGTTCGTTGTACCCTTGGGACGCGAAAGCCTGATCTGCTTTAATGCCCATCGGATCTATGATAAGCAGCAGGTGCTAACGCTCTTCACTGACATGGAATTGGTCGATTTCACGTTGATCCCTGAAGATGGTAAAGACGGCGGATTAGTGTCTGATCCTTCGGATGAATTATTAGCCAAGCAGTTTTATGGCTGTGGTTGTTTTTGGTTTAAAAAAGGATTGCACAATGAAGGTCGTTAAATTTCTCGGTGGTCTGGGCAATCAGCTCTTCCAGTATGCCTTTTTCCGCGCGTTACAGCAGACATTTCCAAAGGTGAAAGCAGACCTATCCGGTTATGATTCTTACGGGTTGCATAACGGGTTTGAACTTGAGCGGATTTTTGCTATTCAACTGCCGCAGCTCACACCTTTTGAGCACCGGCTTTTCAACTGGCAGGATCGTAGGTGGATACAGCGTAAGCTCCGCCGGATATATGGCACAAAAAGGGCATATTGTGAAGAAAGTAAGTTGTTTGGATATGATGAAACGGTCTTCGGCAAGCGAGGGCATCGTTACTATTGGGGATACTGGCAGCACATTGGTTATATTGAACCAGTTGCGGATCAGCTACGTATGGACTTCCGTTTTCCAATATTTACTGATCAGAAAAATATCGAGCTTGCTGAGGCGCTTGCCCACGGCAATACGGTTAGTGTGCATGTCCGTCGAGGAGATTATATAAACGACTCTTTGCTGGGTGGGATTTGCGATGTTGGTTATTACCAACGAGCCTTAGCCCATATTGGCGCGCACGTTGAACACCCCCGTTTTATCTTTTTCTCCGACGATATTCCATGGTGCAGAGCAAACTTTCCGCTTGCAAATTCCACTTTTGTGGACTGGAATACGGGGTTGGATAGCTTTCGGGACATGCAATTGATGACTTTATGCAAACACCATATCATTGCCAACAGCAGTTTCAGCTGGTGGGGAGCTTGGTTGAATACCCAGCATGATAAAATTGTCGTTTCGCCAAGTCGGTGGGTTACTACAGACGGATTGGACCTTTCCGGAATTATTCTGCCTGAATTCCATAATTGCTGAGAAGGTTCTTCTTCCTTTTTTGCTAAGACATTTCTTTAACTGTAGCATTCTTCGTGCTTCGCCCGTCTTACCTACAAGACTAACCATAATCCAAAAATGAACAGATATGCATTATTGGCTTTGGTGCTACTGGTGGCAGTGATGGCTTCTTGTAAAAAAAGTGAACTGGATGGGGAATACACGCATTGTGAACGATGTACCTATACCTTTACCGATGCCGGCCCGTTAATTTTCGAGTATAAACACTATTTTTTTGAAGGGCCTATTAGTAACCCTGCAACCCCCTATCGGGGGATATCGGTTGAAGTCCCTGCCGGAGTGGATGTCTTCAGTTATGGCGACAAGGAAATTGTGAGCGATAAAGTAAACTCTTTCGTGATGTGTGTGAATTGTATGGCGGTTGCTTTCGAACCGTTAGGTGGAACGATTAAGGGCATGAAGATAAACGATCGCAATTGGCTGCTTGATGCTAAGGTGTATTTGGGGTCGCAAACGGATGTTAGGGATACGCTTGTATTCAAACAGTTTTTTACAAAATAAGTAGCGACAAAACCGACAAATCCGTCAAAACCGACAATTCCGACAGCACTGTTCGGAAAGTTTTGCAACTTTGTAATAGTAAGAGAATATATACAACGTAGCAAGGAATGCACTTGTTTAACGATACAGCGCAACATATTATGATAATTGGAAATACTATTTTGGAAATCGGCGAATTAACTTTAACGAAAGTATAACAAAAGCGACGTTAGGTTCGTTTGGTTCATTAACCGCTCCCGATATGTTGGGGGCGGTTTTTTTGTTTAAAACGGGTAAAAATGACGCTTGGTCACTTCGAAAACCGACTTCGGAGGGTTTTTGAAGTGACCGTGGTCGTTTAAAAATTCGCTTCGTAGACTTTGAAAAGTGACTTCGGAGAGTTTTTAGCAGACTTTTAGTGAACTTTATATTATCCTAAAGAGAAATTTTATTTCAAAAAATTATCTTCTTCATTATCTAGAGAGGTATTCTTCTTTTGTTAGCTTAGGCATTTCATTATTTCAAATTGTGTCGATTCATTTTCGAAGAAGCCACTTGGTCCGGATTCGACTTGGCATCTCCAACCGAGGTACTCTCGTCAAGTTATCATTATGGACAAATTGTGCCCTATTTGTTTGGTGGAAAAAATAATACGACTTCTTTTTTGAATCATCCAGTTACTCATTTTAGCGGACTAAGTATTTATTTGCCAGATCCGGGGGATTCGAACCACTCATATTATAATATGCTTGAATGGTATGACGGTGGTGGGATGTCTGCCCTATTTGATCCCTGATTTGCTGGCTCTTTGCTAAACGTTGTTTTTCTATTCTGATTTTAAGAAGAATTAACAAATTGCCTTTTTGTATAGGTTGAAAATCGGCGTATATTTACCCTGTTTCAGGCAACGTATGGGCAGTAATATAAAAAAAGACATCATAAAAAAAGACATCGTACGCTTCTTCAACGCATACGGGTTGAAAGAATACTATATGGTGCTGAAGCACTATTCGCTCTCCGCTAAAGGGGTGGGAAAGCCAATGCTGATGGCCGTGGTGGATAACCGGCGGAAGACAAAAGGGCTTACCGACCGGTTTAAAGGGATTGTAAGTGTGTATGCGCTTGCTAAGGCGAACGGTGTGCCGTTCAGGTGTATTTTTAACCACCCCATGGAACTGACCGACTTCCTTATTCCCAACACTTATGATTGGATGCCAAAGCTAAGCGAGCTGAGCGAATCGGTCTGGGATGTTCGGTTCCGGATTATGAGCAAACAACCACCCCTGCGGCGGCTGACGAACCTATTTCCGTTGAAAAAGCAGGTGCTCGTATATGCGAAAGTTGATTACTTAGATAAAATAAACAAGAAGTACAATCAGCAATACCAATGGGGCCGGCTTTTCAATGAGCTTTTCAAGCCGACAAAAATATTGGAAGACCAGCTGCATCTGCATCGTAGTCGCATGGGAGGCGATGCATATATCGCCTGCGTTTTCCGTTTCCAAAACCTGCTCGGGGACTTTAAAGAGTACCATTTCAAACCGTTGCAACCAACCGACCAGCGAGCGTTGTTAACCAGGAACGTAAATGCATTGAGGAGTATTTCCGAGCAAAGCGACGTGCCCGTGTTAGTGACGTCAGACAGTGCCACATTCATTAGCGCCGTAAAAGACCTGAAAAACATATACACCATCCCCGGTAAAGTGGTCCATATCGATAATGTATCGGACGCGGAAAGCAACGTGTACCTGAAATCGTTTGTCGACTTCTTTATGCTGTCAAGGGCGCAGAAGATATACAGTCTGGGTACGGATATCATGTACAAGACCGATTTCCCGAAATATGCGGCGAAAGTTCATGACATTCCGTTTGAGCGGATTTTGGTCCGATAATTTTTCGTACATTTCCGCTATAAATTTTGAATGAGATTTTTATCCGCTTATGTGTAATTAGAATATTTAATGTAAATTTGAGTATCAAATGACATTGTTATGCAAACTATATATCGCTTAAAGGCCAAAGAAATCAGTATGACTTTTCTAAAGTCTTTAAAGACTTTGTTTGAAGGACACGAGGTAGAAATCATTGTTAAGACCGTAGGGAGAGAAGAAGTGTTGCCTAAGAAAGAAAATGGAGGGATGTTGCAAATGATTCAAGACAGTCGACAAAATGCACCGGTAATTTCCAAAGACGAGGATATTCGTGGTTTAATTGACGACGCACACAACCCTGAAAGTATCTAATATGAATTATATTGACACTGATGTGTTGGTCCATTCGCTGGTTAATCAAAATCTGGACTTGCACTTGAGTGTAAATGATCTGTTTGAAGAGATGATTGTTAAAGACACCTTTGTCATCTCATGGCTAAATATACAGGAAGTTGGCTTTGTCTTAGCTAAGCTGGGACAACCTGTTACCTTTGTGTCAGACAGATTATCGGCACTGATGTCTGTCTCGCCGGTTGGCTATGGCTCGGCGGAGTTTACGCGTGCGTTGGAATTGGCAAAGCACATAGGTTTTAAAGATTTTAATGATTGTATCCATGCAGCAATTGCTGAACAATACTGCTCAGATTTATATACCTGCAATTATAAAGATTTCGAACGTATTAAGCCCCATACCTCATTAAATATCCATTTTTTGTGATCAGTTTGACGCCGCACGTTTTGATCAATTGACGGTATGAATTTCAGAGCCCTTTACGGTAAACCGTTACGACAAGAAATTTTATGACCCTCCAAAGTTTTTATGTATTGTTTCTGTCGTGGCTTTATCGTCTACCCGGAGCGGTCCGTTATATTCAACGCATTTTATTGCATGTAAAGGCAAATTTATCTATGTTTCCGTTTTCTGTCGAGTCAGGAGATTTGGTAAAAGACAGCTGCCGCCATTTTTAAAATGAGGCCGGACTAACTCCGTGTTCGCGCGTAATCTCCTGAACACTTTTACCCGCCTCGAATTCCTTAAGAATCTTACTGATCTGCTCTGGTCTGAATCGTTTACCTTTCATAATACACTGTTAAAGTTATCAATCATTTTTCTATTCTCTAACAGTCTTTTTTTTAGGGAAGCTTACAACCCCCTTACTCCCTATTTGCCTCATTTATGATGTTTAGTAGATGGTTTTTTTGTACTTTTGGCTAAAATGTCGTGACATGAAAACAGCA
>Ga0079224_100012554_pt1 | contig 11738 bp, 7 predicted proteins | sample Stecom2015_FD_80414 | JGI IMG/M metagenome (GOLD analysis project Ga0079224, IMG submission 80414) | Agricultural soil microbial communities from Utah to study Nitrogen management - Steer compost 2015 | ecosystem: Environmental > Terrestrial > Soil > Agricultural land | place: USA: Utah...
CGCGATCGCTTGGCCCTCGGCTTTGTCGTTCAAATGCGTGCCCGTGCCGTGGGCGTTGACGTGATCGACGTCTTCGGGACGAACGCCGGCCTGCTCGAGCGCCCGCTCCATCGCGAGGCGCGCCCCGAGCCCCTCGGGGTGCGGCGCGCTGATGTGGTACGCGTCGGAGCTCTCGCCCACGGCTTCGAGCAACGCGAGCCCGTCGCCGGAGCGCTCGAGGAGCACGAACGCGCCCCCCTCACCGATGTTGATGCCCTTGCGCTCGGCGCTGAACGGGCGACAGATGCCCGGCGACAGCGCGCCGAGGGCACGGAAGCCGTGCAACGTCATCGCACACAGCGTGTCGACGCCGCCGACCAGCACGGCGTCGAGCATGCCGGACCGAATCATGCGGAGCGCCGAACCGAACGGTTTGGCGCTCGAGGTGCACGTCGTCGAGACCACCCACGCCGGCCCGCGAAGGCCCGCCAGTTTCCCCACGACGTCGGCGAGCGCCCCGAACGTGTGCTGTTTGCGGAAATCGTAGCCCTCGGGGAGGTCGCCGTGCTGCGAGAAGTAGGTGAACGCGCGCTCGGTCGCGTCCGCCCCCGAGGTGCTCGTGCCGAGCACGAGGCCGATCCGCTCGGGGTTCCAACGCGCGCGTGCGCGGCGAAGTGCCGGCTCGAGATCGATGAGCAAACGATGCGCGATGCGAGTGGGTCGATTCGACCACGCGGCGAACTCGCTCGGCAGCTCCGGGAGCTCGAACGCCATCGCACCGACCATCGTTTCGAACGGGAGCGGGAACGGCACGGGGCCGAGCCCCGTGCGCGATGCGAGGAGCGCCGACGAGACCGCTTCCCGGTCCGGTCCGAGCGCATTGCACACGCTGTATCCGCTGATCGGAACGGGCGCTGCCACGGTCATGGATCGCGTCAATGTAGTCCTCGGCCTCCGCCCTCGTCCAGCGCCGTGGTGCGTCGACGACCTTCCACGAGCAGGCGGGCGAACGGGTTGTCGGAGCGCCACACGTCGCCGGCGAGCACACTCACGATCTGCGCCGTGACCTCGCCACCGCCCTGGGGCCCGAAGATGAAATGTTCGATGAATCGCGTGTTGTAGAAGCGATCGATCATGCCGGCGAAGACGGCGATCCCGGCGCTCATGTGTTCGTAGTGGCTCTTGAGGAGGTCCTCACGGGCTTCGTCGCCCTCGCGCAGGGCCGCGTCGAGCCGCTCCGCGATCCGCTCGGCGCCCGCGAGCGCGAGTGAGACCCCGGAGGAGAACACCGGATCGAGGAAACACGCCGCATCGCCGACACAGGCGAATCGCTCGCCACCGGGTCGTAGATTGCGGTAGCTGAAGTTTCGCTCGAGCCGCATCTCGCTCATCGCCGCCCCTTCGGTGAGCCGCTGGATGAGCGCGGAGTTGGCGATGTACCCCCCACAACGACGACTCGCGGGTTCGCCCGCGCGACAGACGAGCCCGACGCTCAAGGCTCGACCCGGCAACGGGATCACCCATCCCCACCCTTCGGGCACGACCATGATGCGGATCTCGTGGCCGGGTCCGATCGTCTCCATCGCGGCGTCGCCCAGGCCCGCGAAGTGCACGAACGCCGCCGTTTCGCCGAACGTGCGGATCGGCTGGGCGGTGTCGAACTTGCGCGCGAGCAGGCGGTTCTGCCCGCTCGCGTCGACGAGGAAGCGTGCCCGGAGCTCACCGTCCCGGGTGTGGACCGTCACGCCGTCGCCTTCGAGCTCGACTCGGAGCACTCGCGCGTCGCGAACCGTCGCCCCGAGGGCGATGGCGCGGTCGCGCAAGCGCGTGTCGAACCCCGCGCGCACGACCTGCCAGGCGTGGCGCGGGGGCCCCGGCAACGCTTCGGCGAAGTCGAACATCCGCTGGTCGCCGGTCGTCTCGCGCACGAACTCGGCCCCTTGTTTGTAGAGGAAGTTGTCGTCGGCGCCGACGCCCAACCGATCCAAGACGGGCAAGCTGAGCGGCAGCAGCGATTCGCCGATGTGGAAGCGCGGGAACGCCTCGCGTTCGAGCACGAGGACCCCGTGCCCGGCTCCTGCGAGGAGCCCGGCCGTGGCGGACCCGGCTGGGCCCGCACCGACGACGATGACGTCCCACGTCGTGTCGTTCATTGGAACCCTCCATCGACGGCGATGACTTGTCCGGTGATGTAGCTCGCCGCCGGGCTCGCCAGGAACCCGACGAGCGCGGCGACCTCGTCGGGCTTCCCGTAGCGCTGCATCGGAATGCGCTCGCGCACGAACTCCGGGACGTCGGCCACCATCTCGGTTTCGATGAGGCCCGGCGCCACGGCGTTCACGGTGATCTTGCGCTTGGCGAGCTCGATCGCGAGCGACTTGGTCGCGCCGAGGATGCCGGCCTTGGCCGCGGCGTAGTTCACCTGCCCCTTGTTGCCCCGCAACGCGCTGATCGACGACAAGCTGATGATCCGCCCGAACTTGCGCCGCACCATCGGCATCACGAGCGGCCAGGTCACGTTGTAGAACCCGTCGAGCGTGGTTCGCGTGACGCTCTCCCACTGATCCGGTGTCATCGCGGGAAACGCTGCGTCGCGGACGATGCCGGCATTGTTCACGAGCACGGCGATCGGCCGCGGGTCGCTCGCGAGCAGGTGCTCGATCGCGGCCGAGGAGGCCTCGCGATCGCCGACATCGAAGCCACAGACGCTCGCTTCTCCGCCGGCGGCTTCGATCTCTTGCTTGACCTGCTCCGCCGCCTCGGCGCGCTGAACGTAGTTGATGACGACGGCGTAGCCATCGCGCGCGAGTTGGCGGGCGATCGCCGCTCCGATGCCACGACTGGCACCCGTGACGAGCGCTCGCGACTCAGGCATGGAAGGCGACCTCGGGAGAGGAACGGCGTGTAGTCACCGGGCCGTCATACCTCATCGAATGGCCAGGCGGCCACCGACGACCCCCGGTGGGCCGCAGCCACGACCCTGCGGCAAAGCCTTGCGCACACACGGGCGCAAAAAACGCGCTCCGCTGCACGAGGTGGTGAAACGCAGCACCCCGCTTAGAGCGGCCCTCGCCGCCACGGACCCGTGATCGCGAACGTCACTCCGGGCGTTTGCACGTTCGCGAACAGCCACGGCCCGTGGAACGTCGCGCCCGCCCATTCGACGTCGGTGTAGACATCGACGGGATCGCCCCAGAAGTGCGCCGCGGTGCCGGGAAACACGGCGTCGATGCGTTCGAGATCCCCCGGCGCCAGGTCGATGAGGTTCTGCGCGAAGTCGAAGATCTCCCCCGTCGGGCCGAGTCCGACGAGGCGCTTGGGATCGGAGCGGCCGTCTTCACACATCACGATCCCGCCGCGCGGGCTCACGCACAGATTGTCCGGACCGTCGACGAGATCGGCCGAGGTCGATTCGAACAGCAACCGCAGGAGCTCCTGCTCGGGGTCGTACACCCAGATCTGCCCGAGCCGCGCCGCGCCGCCGCTGGTCGAGACGAAGTAGACGAGCCCCGAGTCGTACCAACAACCCTCGCCGCGCGCGAACACGGCGGCCTCCGGCGCCGAGTCGAACGGGCGCCCCGCCCTGCCCTCGGGATCGGCGACCTCCTGCCACGTCACGCGGAAGGTGGTGCCGATCTCGAAGCCTCCGGTGAGGTCCATGCGCGGCGTCCCCTCGACGACGAGCGCCTCCAGACGCCCGCCGTCGACGAGCCCGCGCGCGTTGTTCCGCGTGGGCGGAATGTAGCGATAGAAGGCACTCTGCCCCTCGTCCTCGGTCTGATAGACGATGCAGGTCGCCGGATCCACGGCGACGGCCTCGTGCGTGAAACGCCCCGCCGCGCGTACGGGTCGACCGCGGCTGGTGCCGAACCCCGGCACGTCGAAGATGTAGCCGTGGTCGAACCCGTCGGAGCGGCTCCCCCACGCGTGGAACGTCTCCTCGCACGAGAGCCAGCCCCCCCACGGCGTGGGGCCACCGGCGCAGTTGCGGATCGTGCCGCCGAGGCTCGTCCACGAGCGCACGAACCGGCGCTGCACGAGGTCGAACACGAGGTTCGTCGTGCCGCCGTACTCGTCGGGGTTGTACATGCCCCCGTCGACGAGGCACTGGTTCCCGGTGCCCCTGCCGAGCTCATGGTTGCGCACGAGCGCGATATGGCGTCCGCGCCGAGCGACCACGGCCATGCCGTCGTGATCGGTGGGCGTCGGGCGACCATCGTCCATGATCTGCCCGGTCCACCCGAACGACATGTATTCGAAGCCCTCCGGGAGCGCGAGCAGGTAAAGTCCAGTGGATCGGTCCGGCTTGGGGCTCAGCGGGCCGTAGCCACCGCAGCGCCAGTCCCTCGGCGATCCGGCGAGCGCCGAGCGAGCGGCGAGTGCTTGGAAAGCGATGCTCGCGGCGCCCACGGTGCCGCCTTGCACGAACCGTCGACGACCGACGGTGGGAATGATTTCGAACTTCGACATCGGTTCTCCTCGCCGGCGCGGCCCGTTGCAGACCCGTCGCGGCAGAGGGAACGTCGTCGATGCACGTCACGCGCCCGCGTACGCTCCGCAAGGCGCTCGCAAAATTTGGGTCACGAGCAAGCGCCGTCGGTTCGTCGGGACCGTGTCGCGCCGACATCGTCGTCAATTGACGGTGCAGGAGTGCGCTGGTAGCGTCGCACGGGAAAGCCGCACGAGGACCCGAACCCGATGCGAAAGGTACAGTTCCGCCTTTTCCTGGCCGCTGCGGCCCTCCTCGCGGCACCGGGCCAGGCCGCGGCCTCCGAGGTGACGCGCGTGGCGACGGCGTTCGAAGACGGCAACCGCTTCGACATCCACTTCGGTGTCGCCTACGACTACAACTTCCGGCGCGCGGCGATCCTCCGCGAGTGGTCGCGCACCGATGGGAGCGAGTCGAGCCTCGTCAAGGACCTCGTCTATCGCCAGCATCGCCACACGCTCACGCCGCAGCTCGAGATCGGGCTGTGGAACGACCTCGCGCTCTACGCCGCGCTCCCGATCGTCGTGTCGGACAACCGCAGCTACGGCTTCGACCAGGGCGCGGACGATTGCGTCTACGGGGACGGCGTGCCGCCGGCGTTGGCCGCGAGCTGCGTCAACAAGGCCAACAGCACGACGATCCGCGACGAGATCATCCCGCGCGACGGCATCGATGCGCGCGGCAACGATCCGTTCGCCACCTTCACGGGGCCGGGCACCGAACAGATCTTCGCCGGCCCCACCCGGCGCGGCCTCGATCAGCTCCACCTCGGCCTCAAGTACGGCATCCTCAACCAGAACAAGCGCGCCCACTTCCCGACGTGGCTCATCGCCTTCGAAGGGCGATTCGCCGTGGGTCGCCCGATGACGTTCAGCCGCAACCTGCTGCGCGACCACCCCGACGGCAACCACCGGGTCGGGCGCGGCATCCATGAAATCGGCGTCTGGACGGCGCTCAGTCGGCGGCACCAGTTCCTCGATCCGTTCTTCCGCGCCTACTGGCGGCAGGCCCTGCGCGCCGCGGGAAGCATGTTCGAAGACTTCTCCGGCGACGGCGCGCAAGACCGCGTGCGGCCGCAGTCCTCGGCGGGGGCCACGATCGGCGTGGAGATCATCCCGTTCGAACGCAAGGCGAAGAGCCTGAAGGTCGGCATCCTGTTGTCCGCGAGCGCCGACCTCCGCTACGGGGGTCGCGGCTACAGCGAGATCTGGGAGCTGCTCGCCGACAGCCCCGCGCTCGTCGGCGCCACCGATCCCACGCGCCAGCGCCTCGACGCCGCGGGCAACCCCCTCGATCCCGGGTACTGCAACCGTGACGCCGCGCTGGCCTACGCGCGCCGCAACCCGGGCGATCCGGGCTACCTCGACGCGGGCGGAGCCGCGTGCCAGAAATTCCAAGGGAGCACGACGCTGCAGGACTACGCGAGCTTCAGCTTCCACGGCGCGCTCAACCTCGAGCTCGGGCCCCACACCCTGCTCAACCTCGGCGTCCGCGTCACGGGAGACACCTCGCACTTCATCACGGCCGCCTCGCCCGGCGACGCCGATCGCACGGAGGCCGGGGGGGTCGACCCGGACCGCGTCGAACCCGGGACGAGCGAGGTCAACCCGTTGCGCCGCGATGTGATCGATGCACCGGGACGGCGTTATGCCGTCGACGACGTCCTCGATGTGAACGGCTATCTGCGGGTGCTGATCCTGTTCTGACCCCGTTCTGCCCGCGTGCGCCGGGGGATCGCCCCTGCGCATCGGATTGCGCACCGTTTCGAGACGTGTTAAGTGACTGCTTAACAGGTCCCGGATGCGCTCCACCCTCGTCTACCTGCTGCTCGTCGGTGCCCCGCTGGTGGGCCTGTCGTGGATCCTCCGGTGGGGTCAGGACCTCGCGCCACCGCCCGCCCTCGGCGGTCCGTGGGCGTTGGACGACGGGGCGCTCGTGCCCTGTCTCGGCCTCGCGGGGCCCCAGCTCACGATCGAGCAATCGGGCCAATTCTTGATGCTGGGGCTCGCCGAGACCCGCATCGCGGCGCGGCTGCACGAGCACGCGTTCGAGACGTTCGCCACTGCCCGCGCCGGCACGTGCGAAGGCACGCGGCTGCGCATCCACGGTGAGGTGGATCCGCGCGCCGAGACCATCGCGGGCTGGGTCGACGGCGCGTGCCCGTCCTGCGCCTCCGTGCCGTTTTCGGCGCGGCGCATCATCGCGAAGGCGCCCTGACCATGCACGCTCTGCTGACCCTCCTCCTGCAGATCGGCGTCATCCTGGTCGCCGCGCGCTCGGTCGGGGCGCTCTGCCGGGTGCTGCGACAACCGGTGGTCGTCGGCGAGATGGCGGCGGGGATCCTGCTCGGTCCGTCGCTGCTCGGTTGGGTCGCGCCCGAGCTCTCCGCCGCCCTGTTTCCGCCCGAGAGCCTCGGTCACCTCGGCACGGTGAGCCAGATCGGACTCCTGCTCTTCATGTTCCTGGTCGGCGTGGAGTTCGACCCGAAGCTGATGCGCGGGCGAGGCCACGCGGCCCTCGTGACGAGCCACGTCAGCATCATCGCGCCGTTCTTCCTCGGCTCGATCCTCGCGCTCTACCTCTATCCGCGCCTGTCCGACGACAGCGTGGAGTTCGCAGGATTCGCCCTGTTCATGGGCGCGGCGATGAGCGTCACGGCGTTCCCCGTGCTCGCGCGCATCCTCGTCGAACGGAACCTGCTCCGGACCAAGGTGGGCGCGGTGACGATCGCCTGCGCCGCGGTGGACGACGTCACCGCGTGGTCGATCCTGGCCGTGGTCATCGCGCTCGTGCGGAGCCAAGCAGCGACGATCCCCCTCTGGATCACGCTCCTCGGCACCGTCGTCTACGTCGCGCTGATGCTCACGGTGGTGCGCCGCGGCCTCGGCTGGCTCGAGCGCCGCTACCAAACCCACGGACGCCTCTCGCAGGACGTGTTCGCGACGCTCCTGCTCGGCCTGCTCGCGTCCGCCTGGATCACCGAGTACATCGGCATCCACGCCCTGTTCGGCGCGTTCTGCTTCGGCGCGGTCGTGCCCAAGGATCGGGGCCTCGTCCACGAGCTCACCGCCAAGCTCGAGGACGTCACGATCGTCTTCCTGCTCCCGCTGTTCTTCGCCAACGCCGGCTTGCGGACGAGCATCGGGCTCATCCAGGGGCCCGAGATGTGGGCGTTCTTCGGCCTCATCATGCTCGTCGCGGTCGCCGGCAAGTTCGGCGGATCGACGCTCTCCGCCCGCATGACGGGGCTGTCCTGGCGCGAGGCCGGAGCGCTCGGCATCCTCATGAACACGCGCGGGTTGATGGAGCTCGTGATCCTCACGATCGGGCTCGAGCTCGGGGTCATCTCACCCGCCCTGTTCGCGATGATGGTGCTGATGGCCTTGGTCACGACCGCCATGACCACGCCGATCCTCCAGTGGCTCTACCCGATCGAGCTCCTGCGCGCCAACGAAGCCGAGGAGAACCAGGCCTCCGACGCGTTCGTGGCGGTGCTCCCGGTCGCGTTGCCGCGCTCCGGACCGGGGCTCCTGCGCGTGGCGCAAGCCCTCGTTCCGCCCGGACGCGCGTCGCGGACGTACGCGCTCCACCTCCACCCCAGCACGAACAAGCTGGTCACCGACTTCGACAGCCACCCCGCGCCCGACGGCGAGGCGGCCCTCCTGCCGCTGCTGCACGCCGCCAAGCGCCACCAGGTGAGCGACGTGCGACCGATGTCGTTCGTGAGCCAGAGCCCGAGCGACGACATCGTCGACGTCGCGCGGTTCAAGGGCGCCGAGCTCGTCGTCTTGGGTTGGCACAAACCGATCGTGCTCGACCACGTGCTCGGCGGGGTCGTGGGCGACGTACTCGAACACGCCACCGCCGACGTCGCCGTGTACATCGAGCGCAACTTCGAGGCGTGGCAACGCGTGCTCGTGCCCGTCCATACGCTGCTCCACGACCACGCCGCGCTCGAAGCCGCGGGCCGCATCGCCGTGAACACGGGCGCCGGGATCACCATCCTGCGCGTGTTGCCGCCCGGCGCCCCGGAGGACCCGCTGCCCTTGCCCGACGCGCTCGCCCGCGAGGACGTGCGCGACCGCGTCCGCGTCCACGAGGTCCGCAGCGCGGAGCCGATCGACGCCGTCGTCGACGAGCTCCGCGGTGGCGCCTATCAGCTCGCCCTCCTCGGGGTCGGTCCCACGTGGGGCCTCATGCCGGCGTTCTTCGGCCCGCGGCACGAACGACTCGTCCGCGAGACCAGCGTCTCGTTGCTCGTCGTTCGCCGCTCGGCGCGGGCCCAGGACCTCGCCCGAACCACGAGCGTCGCGGCAGGGAAACGCTCGCCCGCGGCGTGAGCGGCATCCGGCGCTCAGCCGAACGCCAACTCCAAGCGGGCGAGCTCCGCCAACACCTCGAGCTCGGAGCTCGCCTGCGCGAGCGCGTCGACCACGGTGGGATGGGCGAGCCTGGCGACGCGCGCGAGCAGCTCGAGCTCGCTCTGCCCCGGCGCGCCGCCGTAGAGGACCACGACGACACGCACGGGCGCTCCGTCGGGCGTGGCGAGGACCAGCGGCTCGGCGAGCGTGACCACGGCCGCCCGTCGCGGGACCCGAGGATCGGCAGCGTGCGGCACCGCGAGGCCGCCCCCCAGCAGCGAGGCGGCTTCGCGTTCGCGCGTCTGGATCGCCTGCGCCACGCGAGGCGCATCGACGGGCTCGCCCGGACACACGAGCTTGGCCGCCGCCAAATCGATCGCGTCTTCGAGTTCTCCGCAGTGCAGCCCGGCGACGACGCTCTCGGGCGTCACGTGGTCGCTGAGTCGACGGCTGCGCCAGACGTCGTGCAGCGCCGCGCTCCGCGGGAACTGCTCGTCGATGAAGGCCTTGATGCGAGCGAGCTCCGCGGGCCCGAGGTCACGCCGCGCGATCTCGAGGAAGAGGAGACCCGCGGCGGGGACCCGCTCGAGGTAGCGGCCGACGTACGGATCGACCTTGTGCGCGAGGTCGACGAGCAGATGCGGCGGGACGCCGAGCGCTCGTGCGATGTCGAACAAGCGATCGGTCGTCGGGGCCGCGTCGTGACCGTGCTCGACGCGGCTGAGGTAGGCGCTCGAGACCCCGATCTTCTTCGCCAACGCGCCGAGGCTGAACCCAGCGTCGATCCGCAGCATCCGCAACGTGGCACCGAAGTGTGCGCTCACCGAGCGGGCTCCTTCGCGGCGGCCGAACCGCGATGCACGACCAGCACGGACACGCTGGACTCGCGCAGGATCCGTTCGTTGCGCAACGAGAAGCGGCTCTCGTCGAGGCCCCACGACGCGTCGGCGCCGATGATGAGGATGTCGTAGCCCCGCACGACTTCGGCCAGCACCGCCGCGGCGGGATTGCGATGGACGACGAGCTTGAAGATCACGCGGTTGCGCGATTCGTCGGGGAACACCTCGTCGGCGGCTTGTTCGAGCCCGCGCCGGCGCGGCCCCTCGCGATCGGGATCGATGATGTGCATGAGCACGATCTCGATCCCGCCCGTCTGGCTCAACCGGCGCGCCACCGAGAGCGCGGCGACGTCGTGCTCGGACCCCGAGTACGGCACGAGGGCGCGGTGAATCGTGCCGAGGTTGCGCTCGAACAGCATCGCGACCGGGCAACTGCAGCGCTGCATCACCTCCGCCACGACGCCGCCCAGGAACTTGCCCCCCAGCAGGGGACGGTGATAGCCGAGCAGCACGAGATCGGCCCCCTTGACCCGTGCGACGTTGCAGATGTCGTCGGCGGGGCGCGACGAGACGAACGACAGCGGCCGCACCTCGAGCGCGAGCTGTTTGGCGCGTTCGAGCAACGGTTCGAGCGCGGCGCGGTTCGGCGTGCCCTCGTCGCGAACCTGCGACAAGCGCTCCTCGGGCCGCATCAGCCACAGCGCGAACACCCGCGCGGCCCCGCGTCGCGAGATGCTCGCGGCCAACCGCACGAGCCCCGGACCGTTGGGGCCGTGCGCGACGCAGACGAGCATCGTGTACGCGTCGGGCTGCGGGGGCGTTTCGACCTCGCCCTCGGCCGCGGCCTTCTCCGCGAGGATTTCCTGCGTCATGACGCTCGCGGGCAGCACAGCGTCGAGCAGCGGCGCCGTGACCATGGTGGTGACGAGCGACATCACGACCATCATGGTGAACACGCGCGGCGACAACACGCCGACGTCGAACCCGACGTTGATGACGACCAACGCCATGAGGCCGCGGGTGTTGAGCAGGATGCCGAGCGACCAGGCCTCGCGCGCGGAGGTCCCGAGCCAGCGCGCCACCAAGGCGGTGCCGCCGAGCTTGCCGAGGCAGGCGACGAGGATGAGCCCCGCACAGATCGCCCAATCACGGGGGGAATCGAGCAGCCCGATCTCCGTGCGCAATCCGCTGTAGGCGAAGAACAGCGGCATCAAGAACGCGACGACGAGGTCTTCCATGCGTTCGGCCAACGTCTGGCTGAGGCCCCCCTGTCGCGGCATCACCACGCCCATCAGGAACGCGCCGAACAGCGCGTGCACCCCGATGGCTTGGGTCACGAACGCCGAGGCGAGCAAGAGGATGAACACCCCTGCTAGCACCGTCGGCTCGAGCGTCTCCCGCGACGCCACGCGAGCCGCGAGACGGGCGAGGAGCGGCCGCACGGCGCCCCACATCACGAGCAGGTACGCGGCGGTGAAGCCCAACGTCCACAGCGCGCGCATCCAGGTGCCCGTGCGGGCGATCGAAGCCACGAACGCGAGCACGCACCACCCGACGACGTCGCTCATGGCCGCGCAAGCGATCGCCAGGGTGCCGAGCCGCGAACGCACGATCCGCCGTTCGGTCAGGATGCGCGCGAGCACGGGGAACGCCGTGATGCTGAGGCCCACCCCCATGAACAACGCGAACGTGGTCCGCGACGCGGCGACCTCGGGCAGAGGATCGATCGCGACGAACGCGTAGAGGCTGCCGAACAGGAACGGCACGATCACGGAGGCTTGGCCGATCAGGAACGACACGTGCCCGCGTCCGCGCAGCAGCATCGGGTCCAGCTCGAGCCCGACGAGGAACATGAACAAGACGAGGCCGATGTGGCTCGCGATCCCGAGCAACGGCATCGAGCTCGCGGGGAACAGCAGCGCCATCGCTTCGGGCCACAGCCACCCCAGCAGCGAAGGCCCGAGCACGATGCCCGCGACGATCTCCGCCACGACCAGCGGTTGGCCGAGCCGCTGCGTCCCGAGCGAGACCAGCCGCCCGACGGCCAGGATCAGCACCGCTTGCGCCAGA
>Ga0079224_100012556_pt1 | contig 11737 bp, 14 predicted proteins | sample Stecom2015_FD_80414 | JGI IMG/M metagenome (GOLD analysis project Ga0079224, IMG submission 80414) | Agricultural soil microbial communities from Utah to study Nitrogen management - Steer compost 2015 | ecosystem: Environmental > Terrestrial > Soil > Agricultural land | place: USA: Utah...
CTTCAGATTTATTAAATCAAACCGTTTTTCGAAGCAAAATCATATAGACTTGCCGTGTTTGAGTTTTCGAGCTGTAGTTTTCTGAATATATTTTTACGATGTGTCTGGACAGTGAAGGCTGACAATGCTAATTTATCGGCGATATCGGAAGAGGAATAGCCTGTACAAATTAGTTTTATTATTTGTGTTTCTCTTTTTGTAAGCCTGTATTTCTGAAGGAAGCCGTCAAGATAGGTAAATTGATTATCTTCTTTTGATATTGGGGTAGAAATCGTTTCAAAAAAGGTCTCCCCCTTCATTACGTCTTTAATAATCAGGATTAAATTTTCAATATTATTAGTTTTGAGTAAGTAGGCCGAAGCACCAAGTTTACGGCACTCAGCTGCAAGTTTTTCAGAAGCATACGATGTTAAAACAATTGTTTTTACTTTAATCTTCTTGTCTCTTATTTGTTGTAAAACCTTCAAGCCATCAGTTCTTGGCATATTTAAATCCAGAAACAGAATATCGGCCTCTACTAAAGCCGATGACTGCAATAGGAGTTGACCGTCATCAAATTGGCCGGTTATAGTGAAAGACGGTTCACTGTTTATAAGCTCTGTAATACCTTGTCGAACTATGGGATGGTCATCAGTGATAATGATTTTTAGCATGGCTGAGGCTATTGGGTTGGTGGTACAAATTTAGCGATCTATGTTTATTTTATACGGTATTAGAGATCAACTTTGCGCAAATAATTCTTAAATAAACAAAAAATACCTCATATGAGGTATTTTTTAATTGGCAGTAAATCAATAGTTTTACGATTTTGGTGAAAAATAGTTGCAGCCCAATATAAAATTTAAAGCCAGCCCTACCGATGAGATTTACATTACAATTAAAAGTCCTATCCCTTTTTATCCTGCTTATTACAAAGTTTACGCTAAAAGCACAGGATAAAAGAGTACTGGACAGTCTTACCAATATAATAGAACGTACATCCGATAATGACCTTAAGATTGAGACACTGCTGAAACGATCTGATGTATACCCCCTGGCTTTATCAGAACGTGCTGAACAGGATATTCTACAGGCAGAAAAAATAGCCCTTGCGGACAGCAACTATAAAAGATTGGCCGAAGTATACAATTTTTACGGTTATTTATTACGCGCACTGGGTAATAACCAAAAAGCGATAACAGTATTCGGTAAGTCCCGTGCAGCAGCTATTTCAGGTGATAGAGTAACCCTGAAGGGACATGCGGAGCAAAATATGGGTACTACCTATGCCAGTCTGGCTCAAAATGACAGTGCGTTGTACTGGTTGGATGAGGCTTACAGGACCTATAGCAGTGTTGAAAATACCAAGACACAATTTTTTCTGAATGTTGTTGCTTCCAAGGGGCTTCTTTATAATATGTAGGGAAGTATGACCTGGCTATCATAGAATTTGATAAAGCTATAGCCTTGTATGGCAGTGATACTGAAAACAGGATTTTATCCGGAATCTATGGTAATAAAGGTAATGCCCTGAATTTAATGCATAAGCACGAGGATGCTATTGATAATTATATAAAAGCGTTGAAAATAAATGAAAAATACAAGGACAGTGCCCGTATTATGTACAATCTTAATAATATAGGATTGCTGTTTTCCAATCTTAATGATTATCAAACGGCAAAAAAGTATCATTTACGTGCGCTTACCATTGCGAAGAGATTAGGTTATGATGAGCGTAATCCTTACTACAATATGAACCTGGCACAGGACTATAAGGGATTACAACGAATAGATTCTGCTTACATTAACTTTAAAAAAGCACTTGAGATAGCAGCTTCAATTGATAATGATTCCTGGCGGGCAGTTACCTATAGGAATTATGGAAATTTTCTGTTAACACAGAAAGACTACAAAGCTGCTGAGGAATACCTTACAAAGGCGCTGAAAATATTTGAAGTAATACAAAATATAACAGAAATAGCTTCTGTGAAAAGTTCATTGGCTTCTATAAAAATTGAGAACAACAAACTTGGTGAGGCACAAACATTTTTAAACTCGGTAGATAGCCTCAAAGGAGTTGGTTACCTGAGACCGATGACCACCGCCATAGCCAATCAGGTTGCTATTGAATATGATTCCATTATCGGAAATAAAGACAGTTTACTGGTAAATTATAAAAGACAGCTAACATTACTAGACAGCCTTTATAACCAAAATGAAAAAATGGCTGTTTTAAAGGCTGAGGCAAACTATCAGATTGAGAGGCAGGAGCTGCTGCATCAAATCGAAGTGCAAAAAAGTAAGCAAAAGCGCATAACTACCCTTATTTTTGCTATAATATTGGCAGGAATAGCTATAATAATACTTATTGTTATGGTTTTAAAAAGGAGACAGGCAAAGCTGTTGCATACGGCTCAGTTGGAGCAATTAGAGCAGGAGCATCTACTGAATCTTGCAAATACTCTTTCTCAGGCGGAACAGGACGAACGTAAGAATATTGCGCATAAACTGCATGATGAGGTAGGTAACCTGTTATCCATCGCTCAGTTAAATGTAAGTCAGTTAGCTACTTCAGGCGGTATTCAGGAAACAGGGCAGCAGGCAAAACTACAGGCGACCTCAAGAGTATTGGGAGAGATTACAGAATCAATTCGTACAATCAGTCATTCATTGATGCCTATTGCTCTGGAAAAATTCGGACTTAAGCCGGCACTTCAGGATCTGGTAAGCTTACTAAATACCTCCGATGATATTCATGTTGAAGTTATTATTGATGGGATAGAGGATACTACCACATGGCCTGCACAACTTCCCTTAACTATTTACAGAATGGTAAATGAGGTTTTAAACAATATTTTAAAGCATGCAAAGGCGGGAAATATACTGCTTCAAATTATAGAGCTCGAGAATGCCGTCACGGTATATATAGAAGATGATGGTATAGGTTACAGCGATACAGCAAATACAAAAAACGGAAGGGGCTTAGCGATGCTAAGGAATAGTATTGAGTACTGTAAAGGTATCATTGAGATTAGTAAAGCTCCCAATGGAGGTACTTTTGTCTTTGCCGAAATTCCCACACATACTGATTACCGTTTAGAACTTCATTAGAAAGGGTAAAAATACCCTCTAAAGGGTATTTTGTGTAAAATAGCTCTCCCATAATTTTGTCGGATACTTTAGTACAGTGTTCAACCAACAAAATTATTCTATTATGAAACGTTCAATACTATTCACAATATGCTTGTTAGCTATTTTCACTTGTGTAAGCGGTTTTAGTACAACAGATAACCCTAGTTTGAAAACTACTGCTAATTCGGAATTCTCAGGAGACTGGACAGCTTGGTCTATTTGGTACACAAGTAGTTGTTTTTCAGGAGTTAGCTATCGTTACAGAGAACGCACTACTTCTATTGCGGAAAAAAACCAGGTTCAGGTAGAGATAAAGAACAACTATAAAAAGGGAATCTCAATCAGTCATAGGGTTACCACAGATCCAAATGCGAATGCGATATACCGTTTTGACTTAAAGCCGGGAGAGTCACATATTACGGAGGAGTACGTGCTTAAGAACAAAAAAATACATGTACTGATGGATAAACTACGTTTTGCAGGCGATAGCTACGGAGATCCTTACAGGCCATGTGACCGGTAGGGATATAGGTATAAAATTTTTGAAGCAGTAAACTACTGCTATTGTAATCAGTGGCTAATCTGAAAAATAACAACGCATGAATAAAATAATTTTTACATCATTATTACTGTTTTTAATTTCATCGGTTTCCCATGCTCAAAATAACAATTTCAGAGCTCAGGGGTTTTACTATAAAGCCAAGGAATTAAAAGAATCGGGCAGCTACAGTACTGCCATTACATACTGTAAAAAAGCAGAAGAAGCCCTAGGAGGTAGCAATTTAGAGTTGCAATACCTCTATATATTGTGCTATTATTATAGTAGTGACTATAGTAACGCCCAAAAAGAAATGGAACGTTTCTTTAATTTTAAAGGGGATCAGAAGGACCAGATTAAAAAATTTGATAAAAGTGTTGACAGAATTACCGATGACGAGACTAAAGCCGTAACACAGCTCATGGTTGATATCGACGAGAAGGCACACTATGAGTCAACACATACGACCTGTGGTAACTGTACCGGTACCGGAACAGAGTCCTATCATAAGGATTGCTATTATTGTGACGGAGATGGTTATGTTTCCTGTAGAGAGACCTGCTCCAGCTGTAATGGAAAGGGAGGGAAGAATGTAAATCATGGAACTGCAGTAGGAACAAAATGGCATAAGTGTTATATGTGCGATGGTAAAGGTTATCATACGAAAACCTGTAAGTGTGAAAAATGTGCAGCCAGAGGCTATACTTCAGATACAAGAACCTGTACCAGATGCTTTGGCAAAGGCAAGGTGGCTAAGCAATAATTTTCAATTAAAGTACAGTATTCCTGAATGCTTTTTAGTAAAAGTTAGTTTTGCAGTTTTATTTTTATAACGCTGTGATCAGTATATATTCGCGTCATAATAGTAGGACATAGTAACCACAAGACACAGTACTTTGTAGTTTACCCGGATTTCACGGGTAGTACATAAAAAAAGCCCGGGCATTTGCCTGGGCTTTTTAGCGAATAAATATTATCAATTTGACAACACCTTACCTTTGTCGATAGCTAAAATAGGAAATAACTTTTCTTACAGTTGATTTATCTTTGCTATTAACACCAGATTAACAAGGCTGTTGAAAACAAATAGATTTGTGAAAATTCAAAGGAGCTCTACTTCACTTTTGTATCCAGGATGATAGGAGGGAGTGTATTTGATGATCCTCAGTTCCTCAAGCTCTTTTAAATATTTATGGTAAGAAGGAAGCGTTTTGATATGCGACAAGGCCATGAGCTTCCTTCTACTTACATTAATCGTCTTGGTCTGTTTTTGTTTTGCGGCTAAAGTCAGGATAGCCGTTAGGAGCGCAAAATGCCAGACATTGATCCTGGCATCATTTTCCAGGTTGGAAATATGGTTGTGAATTGCTTTCATAAACCATCAGTTTTAGGTGAATAATTTAAGTAGATCTGCCCTGTTATAATAATAGGAACCCAAAACCTTTTTAAAGCGTATCTTGCCGGTGACTCTTAAGTTTTGTAACGAGCCTGCCGACATGGTAAGCATTTTTCTGGCTGCGCGGCTTTTAAGCCATTCTACTTCGTCATCTTTTTTGATCTCAGGTTGTATTTTTCGTATTTCATCAATAATCATAAGGCTGTACTGCCTTAAATCGTCTTTTGTTACCTGCTCGCCCATTATCTTCAGTATTACAGTTAATGCTGCTAATCTAATAGTGATTTTAGCAGGCATGTTGGAGGAAACCTCAAATGGTAGTAAATGGCTCTTATCGGCTACGGAATCCAAAAGGCACTCCCTCACTGACTCGGGAAAGCCTTTTGAATGTAAAAGTGGTGTCGCCAATTTGCAGCTGCGTTTCTTCGTCACTGCGCTGCAAAACGGCAGTTTGATTGTGAAATCATTTGAAAACCTCAATTAAAAAAAGAAAAGCAAGCTCGGCAGCAGCTTTTAGGGACACAACAGGAAAAATCCGCCATATGCCCGCCGGGCTGATTTATTGCGTTTTTTCCTGCCTTTGTCCAGCTGCTGTCGGTGAGGATTGCTTTCTTTTTCTTTTTACGGTTTTCTTTTTCTTTTTAAATGAAATTTTTGTGTAGAATCTTCTTATGAATAGACCTGTTATCTTACAGTCGTAAGCCTGGGCTTCTTGGATTGCTGTTGACAGCCTTTCCATTTTTAAGGCTCTGGCTGGCATGTTGGCTATTGGAGTGTTTTTTAGCAGGCATGCCTTTTAATTTTTTTTTCCAGTGCTCGCGCCTTTCCTTTGCTATCTGGGTGTCATTTTGGGTTGACCCCATAATATTCGGGAATTTGGCACCCTCTGCTCTTTTCAGGACAGGGGCAGGGGACAGAAACCCTTTGATTACTCCCGTTAATCCAATGCCTTTGCGATTCCTGAACTGCCTCATAAAATTGGAAAAAAAATTTGAGAGGATGTCACCACTCTTGTCTACCTGCATAAAAGGTATTTTCTGTTTTTTACGTCGATTCTCATTTTCAGTCTCCTCTTTCTTTTTCTTGATCCTATCCATAACTTGAGTTTTAATAAAAGGTATACAGTATTACGGATAGTATGTTCAGGAATATAGTGAATTGGTGTGGTTGGCATTGGATGTCGTAATCCTAACGATGCACTGTTTATATATTGGCATTTTGTATACCTTCATAAAGGGCACTTTGTTTGGCGCTTACAATGCTGTGACGGGCTACTATCAAAATATAAGAAAATATAAAGATGAAGAAGCCAAATTGCAATCCATTGTAATGGGAGGAACCGCACAAACAAGAGCGCAAAAAGCTTTTGAATTGTGTAGCGGTTTTGCCAAAAACGAGAGTGGAATTTTTACACTGAATTAACCTGGCATTACAGAAAATCAAAACGGGGCAGGGAAGCAAACCTGCCCTAACTTTTTACGATCATGGTCAAAATTTGGCTATGATTGCTTTTATCCTCTGAGTCGAATTACATTAGCAGGAAGCATAGAAAAGGCTGCGGGCGATTGCCTTGTCTGCGGCAATGGCAAGATGTCCCGTTGTCGGACAACGGCATCTTGCCGCCCATCCCTCGGAACTCGGGGGCGGGGGGACACTGCTATGCTTTAAAGCTGTTGAACCAATGAAGAGGATATTATGGAGACTGAAAACAACAACCGCAAAAGGCGTATTTACGTGCGCCTTACCGACAAGGAATTTACAACACTTGAAAGCCGCTGCAAAAACACCACCTGCCGCAGTGTAAGCGACTATGTAAGGCACTGCCTTTTCAGCAGGCCGATCACAACCATTACAAGGGATGCTTCAGCTGATGAAGCCATAACTCAAATGGGTAATTTGAACCGAGAGCTAAATGCCATTGGCAACAACTTTAATCAACTGGTCAGAAGGGTAAATGTGACTTCACAAGCTGAGGAAATTGAGGGATTACTTTTACTTTTTGAGAGCCAAAAGAAAGCAATGTTTTCCAAGATTAATGAGGTTAAAGAACAACTTCAAAAGCTTGCTGAAAGATGGTTGCGATAATCAAGACCGGGCATTCCACCAGAGCGATGCTGAACTACAATGAGAATAAAGTTAAAGAAGGTAAAGCCGAATGTATTGGTCAGGGAAATTTTCCTGTGGATGCCGAAAGGCTAACTTACACAATGAAGCTCAACCGTCTTGAAAAACAATGTAAGCTAAATGAAAATGTGAAGCGCAACACAGTACATATCTCTCTGAACTTTGACCCGACCGAGGCAAACCTGCCAAAAGAAAAACTATTGGAGATAGCAGAGAGTTATATGGATAAAATTGGCTTTAGAAATCAGCCTTATCTAATTTATCAGCATCGTGACGCAGGGCATCCTCATATCCACATCACAACAATTAATGTGCAGGAAAATGGAAAGCGTATTACAATGCACAACATCGGCAAAGACATATCGGAACCGGCACGCAAAGAAATTGAGGATGCGTTTAATCTTGTAAAAGCGGAGAATCAAAAGAAGGAATATAAGCCGGAGCCTGTTTCTGCAAGAGTCCAGTATGGCAAGGCAGAAACTAAAAAAGCAATTGAGAATGTCCTGAATTTTGTTGTGAATAACTACAAATATACCAGCTTGCCAGAACTGAATGCCGTACTAAAGCTATACAATATTGAAGCTGATAAAGGAGCTGAAAATTCTAGGGTAGCAAAGCACAACGGACTGCTATACCATGCACTTGATGAAAAAGGAAATCGTATTGGCGTTCCTATTAAAGCTAGCCAGTTTTACGACAAGCCGACACTTATGAACCTGGAGAATAAATTTGCAATCAACGAAATCAAGCGGCAGCTGGACAAGTCAAGGATAAAGATTGCAATTGACACAGTTTTCCTAAAGAATAACATTATCATCTTGCCTCAGCTTGTAAAGCAGCTACAAAAGGAGGGAATTGATACTGTGCTGCGGCAGAATGCTGAAGGATTTGTGTATGGTGTGACGTTTGTTGATCATAAGACAAAGAGTGTTTTTAATGGGAGTAATATCGGGAAGGAGTATAGCGCTAAAGGGCTTCAGGATAGATGTGATTCCAATATAGAAAATGTCAAAGGTGAATTTCAAAGAACATATTCAAAAGATGATTTGATTAATATGATTAAGGAGGATAGAGGCTTGTTAAGCATTAATGATATTACAAAGAATGTAGATTTGTTAAGTAGAACGGAATCTACTTTTGACTATTTAAATAAAGATTTTGTTAGGCAAAGAAGAAAAAAAAGACATCGTCGTGGAAAATAATGGTTAGAGGTTGAAGCGGGTACTTTTAACTTAAAATTTAATTCCTTTCCTTTGACATAAGAAACTTAATTTACAAATTTCTTTAATCCCGCTTGTAATAATTCATCATATGTCAGAAGAACAGAAAAAAATCCTAGAACAACAGCTTTGGAATATTGCTAACACATTACGCGGCAAGATGAATGCTGATGAATTCCGGGACTATATTCTTGGCTTTATTTTTTATAAATATTTAGCAGAGAAAATGGAAATCTACGCTAATTCCATTTTAAAACAGGACAATATTCAATTCCGTGACATAAAAGAAGACACCACAGAAGGCCAAGAATATATTAATGCTATCCGCGAAGAAGCACTTGAAACTTTGGGCTATTTTTTAAAGCCGTCAGAGCTTTTCAGTGAAATTGCTAAACGTGGTAGCAGCGATACAAATACATTTATATTAGAAGATCTTCAAAGGATTCTTATTAATATACAACTGAGCACCATGGGTACTCGGAGTGAAGAGGATTTTGATAACCTTTTCGAGGACATGGATTTGAATAGTACTAAACTAGGTAAAACCGCAGAAGCAAGAAATGCTATTATTGTAAAAGTACTCGTTCATCTAGATGAAATTGATTTGAAGCTTGAACATACCGAACTTGACGTGTTAGGTGATGCCTATGAATATCTTATAGGCCAGTTTGCAAGTGGTGCAGGTAAAAAGGCCGGAGAATTTTATACGCCTCAGGAAGTTTCCAAAATATTAGCAAAGATAGTGACCACTGGTAAGAACAGACTTAAGTCGGCATATGACCCTACATGTGGTTCAGGCTCGCTTTTGTTGCGCGTGGCCAAGGAGGTAAAGGATGTAACAAACTTCTACGGGCAAGAAATGAACCGTACTACTTATAACCTTGCAAGGATGAACATGATATTGCATGGCGTACATTATTTGAAGTTTGACATTAAGCAGGAAGATACACTTGAACATCCACAGCACTTAAATGATGCACCTTTCGAGGCTATTGTGGCCAATCCTCCATTTTCAGCGAACTGGAGCGCAAACCCATTATTTTTGAGTGATGACCGATTTAGCCAGTACGGTAAATTAGCACCGGTGTTAACACTAAATACTTTAGTAATTTCGGAACGAATCGGCAGGAATATCTCCAGACCTTCCACTGGACGGACGAGAATAATAAGCCACTAAATAATATACTGAACGGATTTACTGATGCCTTTCTGGAGCCTTGTCACGTCAGTAAAATGATTTGCAAATACACTGTTCTGAATGAAACTGATAAAAGGCTAATGATAATGCGTCCCTACCAGTACTATGCGGTGGAGAGCATTATTAAGAAAGTTTCTGATAACCAAATATTGAATGGCTATAACATTGAAAAGAATGGCTACGTATGGCATACTACCGGTAGCGGTAAGACATTAACCAGTTTTAAGGCCAGTCAGATCTTGTCTAAAATCCCCACAATTAAAAAAGTAGTCTTTGTAGTAGACAGGAGAAAGACTTGGATTATCAAACCAACCAGGAGTACGATAAGTTTAGCAAAGGCTCCGTAAGTTCCGCTACCAATACAGACGACTTAATACAAAAATTTAATGACCCCAATATTAGGATCATCGTTACGACTATCCAAAAGCTAAACAATGCCATATCAGGCAGGAACCTTTCTAAAATGAAAACCATAAAGGATCTCCGTATGGTCTTCATTTTTGACGAATGTCACCGTTCGCAGTTTGGCGATACCCATAGTAATATTGTAGACTATTTTACCAATATTCAGCTTTTTGGTTTTACAGGGACACCAATATTGGCAGAGAATGCAAATGGAGAGAAAACAACCTCTAGCTTGTTTGGTAAATGCTTACATAAATATGTAATTACTGATGCTATCAGGGATGAAAATGTGCTAAAGTTTTCAGTTGAATATATCCAGACATTTAAGCAGAAGAAACATATCATAGACTTAAAGGTCGAAGAGATCGATGAAATAGAAGTATATGAATCTTCTACGCGCAAGGAGGCCATTGTTGATTATATTATTCAACATCATGATCAAAAAACGCAAAGCAGGAACTCGTCAATGATCTTGCTATCAATCGTGACCGTTTTTCGGAAAATAAAGATTTGAAACGATTCTTGTCGGCAAAGTATTTTAAAAATCTCCGTCAAGAGACTTTAGATGATATATTCAAGAAGATTTGGAAGTTAGTATTTAAGCTAGAAAATGATGAATGTGACCTAAACAGAGAAATTAATTTTAGGACCTTAAATATAATCTTCGATATAAATCCCTCTGGAGTCTTAAAACTTTTGAAAAATGAGGAAGCCCATTTTGACAGTGTACTCCCCTGTACATGTACAGATTTTTTCTTCAACTTTTTGTTTGACAATCCTAAAGCCTATAATGTACTAAGCGAATTGAATAAAGCATATGTAGACAACGAGATTGAGGAGTTACTGGATTTTAAGTTTTTAAGTTGGTTTAAATTTGATTCAATGGCGGATTACCATGAGTTTATTATTAAAGAAATTAATGACGCAAGCTCTTTTTATATCTCAATGGATATTGTCAATAAACTTAAAGATCTGTAAAAGACTTTAATATGAAAGTTGAATTCCTGGATTTAAATATTGCAATTTTGTAAAAAAAAATATTAGACGAAAGCAAAAATAAGCTAAACGGTTAAGACCGTTCATATACAGTGGTTTATAAAACGTGAGGCAAAATTTGGAAGTAGGTGTCCGACAAGTTTTGGGCTTAAAATGACAAGGTTAGGTTACTAAATCGTTCAGGCAAATCGGTTTCTTACACCAATGCCGACCCAACAGAGTTTACCGAAAAACTAAAGCAGTTTGGCGTTCCCGAATTTGCCATTTTACTAACCGCCGGTTTTGCCGAAGATCAGAAAAGCCACCAGTTTAAAGAGGTAACAAACGATCTGGAAAACCTTTTGGGAAGAAAACCTTTGGCATTGAAAGAAGCATTAAAAGAAATCTATAAGTTGTAACAGCCCATACGACCTCATTATGGTAAAATCTTACACCACCACACTCAGCATTTGCCGGGTGTGGTCGTGTATTTTAGACTGTTTTTTTTTAGTTTTGCATATATAATTCATCTGACAGATTGATTAAGATTATCCAATATTTCTTCCCAGGTCAGATGCACATAAAAACGATGCAAGATTTTGAGTACATAAAATTTGTACCTGACGAACGGCTCTCCGGTTTTGTGAAGAGTTTCCTGCTATGTGCCAATCATACCGATGAAGATAAAGAAGTCATTATTTTTCCCGATGGAAGAGTGGACATTATGTTTAGCTGTACAGATCAGGAACCATTGGTAGCCGAATTATTTA
>Ga0079224_100012557_pt1 | contig 11737 bp, 10 predicted proteins | sample Stecom2015_FD_80414 | JGI IMG/M metagenome (GOLD analysis project Ga0079224, IMG submission 80414) | Agricultural soil microbial communities from Utah to study Nitrogen management - Steer compost 2015 | ecosystem: Environmental > Terrestrial > Soil > Agricultural land | place: USA: Utah...
CAAGAAAGTCTGCCAGGCTGCCTCCGCTCTCTCCCGTCCACAAAGCCGACCTCGCCACTCCCATCGCACCCATGCCCGCCAAGAAGTCTGCGTCCTTGAGGATCCGCCCCTCGAGCGTGGTTGGCCGTACCACCGGCTGATCATGCTCGGCGATTGCTTGGAGCGTTGTAGCAACCTTGGCCTCGGGGAAACCAATAAGATTCAGCACGTCGCGGGCCCGCTGCACCGAGAGATCGGCGCTTGCTCTGCCGTGGAGGCTGGGATCACTCCTGCCGAGATCGTGCAGGAGCACGGCCGCGCAGATGACATCCACGTCACCGCCGTATCGGCTCTGCAACGCGAGCGCGAAGGTGAGCACCCGGTCGAGGTGGTTCTCCTCGCCATGGCTCGCGCTGAGATCCATCCGTGCCAGGTGCCGTCGGATAGGCTCCTCGTATTCCGATGTACTAGGCATGACAAGCGACCCTATCCGGAATCCGTTCTCCTGCGAATTCCATGCGACCCGAGGACGGAGAGGTCTCGATAGAAGAAGTAGAGGTAGTTCTCCGGAGTCACTGGCGTAGAACTAAACCCCGACACGTCGGGAAACTCGTCGACAGTGGCGTACCGAAACACACGCTTTGCGCGGTCACTCGGAACGGCGTTAACCTTACGTACCTTATCCCATCGGAGCGGCAGTGAGACGAGCGGGAAACGCTCGGAAACACCACTGATCTCCGCAACCCAGACCTCTCTTACCCGCAGCCTCCGTGCCAGTGAGACGCGGTGCAGACCGTCGACTATAACGCTCAGTTCTCGGTTTTGGACGGGTTCGTAGTACCGCTCGACTACGGGAGGTGCCTGCCGATACTGTTCGCCATTGACCTCGTATTCGATGAGACCCGTCAAATCAAAAAGACTGAGCGCGTATCGGTCGCATAGGTCGAACTGCAATTGCTCCAACTGTTGCAGACGCGGCCTGAGTGTGTACGTGGCGATGGGGTGAAGATCATTGATGGCATATCGCTTAAGCTCAATCTTTGCGTCGGCGTAGGGCCGCTGCGTGCGATCGACCATGAGGGTCACGTCGCGCAGGGCCGCTTCGACCTCGTCCCACGGGAGGTATTGGACGAGGGTTGGCGGAGCCGTGCCGGCGGCGCCACGGCTCCGGCCGCGAAAGCGTGCGAACGTCTCGCGGACGAACGGGCGGCCGTGCTCCTGGCAAAGCGCCTCCACGGCGTTCTCGCTCGCGCGGTAGCCCTTGATCGCTTCGGCCTCACCATCAGCGGTGCATGCATCGAGCAGTGCGCGCTTGGCGAAGAGCAACACGTTTCCGACGGCGGACTCCTCCCAACACCACGCATTGGCGGGACTTCCCGCACCAAACATCCCTAATCCGCGGGCCGTCGACTCCGCAAGCACACGCTGAGGCCAGTCCTCATCCAAGCCGGCCAGTGCGTCCGCCTCTCGAAGCAGGCGGCCCAGGAAGGCGAGCCTGCTCCGCTGCTCCGCGCCCAACGACTCCTGAAACCGAGCCAGATCGGGGGCGTGCGAGCCAAGATCTACGCCAACCACGGCGCCGCCCAACCGCAAGTCAGGGAAGAGATAACTCGTGTCGCACACGTGAGCGACGAGGTAGTACACCAGCAAACGAAGAGAGTCGTGCGAGGCGAAGACGTCAACCCGAGCAAGTACCCGTCGCGCGACGTCAAGGCTCGCGGCGAGATGGCGACGCTCCCCCGGTATCAAGGACGTCTGAGCGCCGCTGAGGCCCACCCCGTACAGGAGCGCAGCAGCGCGAAGTGCCAGCAACTCGGCTGGCGTCACGTCGTCCTTGACCTTGCACGTGGCCGAGAGGCGCTCCTCGACCCTCTCGCCGTGGCGCGCCACCACACCAACGTCTACCGCCTCACCACCCCGCAGCGCACGGACGTGATGGCGAATCGACGCCAACGTTGACTCAACATCGACGCCGGATACATCGGGCAGCCGGAGGCTCCGGTCGTCCCCGCCATCACCACTCATCACGCCTCTATCCTCGGACATGGGCAGCGATCGCGTTAGCTCAAGGCCTCACACGTCTTGATTCCGCTCGCCGTGAAGGAACTGCGTCACCAGCACCGCAAACAGCGCGACGATGACCTGTCCCATATACTGACTAATGTCCGGACCGGACCAGAACCGAGGCAACAAAGCCGGCAACCACCAATAGGAACTCACCAGTAGCACAATTCCGGCACCGTAGTAGGCCCGTCGCTTCAACCTAGCTCTCGCATTGCGCTTCTTTATCGTTTCTTGATCGCCTTCAATAAACTCCTTGATGGACTCGTGGCTCGTTCCCAGCTTATTAATCGGCGTTCCGGAGACACGAAAGAATACGAGGCGACTTAACGCCTCTTTGCGAGTGATGTTTACCGGAGTCCGGCCGATGTTTCGAACTGAAATATAAACGGGTGCCTCCCGCGCAGCTCCCCAGTTGGGCTGGATAAGGCCGGTAGCGATACTTGCCCCAGAGAGCTGGCCCGAGAATCGTGCGAGATGTACGGCACAGTACCGCTCGCTGAACCCCACGAACTGCCGCGGCTCGATTACGACTTCGCGCCCGGGCTTCAATCGATATCCGTTCCCATCGGGGATTAGCACCCATTTGTTGGATTTCCGGTCGTAGTATCTCAGCGGAAGCAACTTGTAACCAGTCGACTCGAAACAACCTCTCGGCTCATCCTTCGTGGGATCGGTTGGGTGGACCGCGCGCTCGTAGTATTGGAGGTTGCCTAGCCTCGGGTCACTACTAGAACGGCCAATCTGGTCGGTGGGAAGCGCCACGATGCGAATGTCTCCATTCGCTATCGCCTCCCGTATCTCTGCATCGGCGAGTACCGAGCCTCCGACTTGACCTATTGGCGGAACGGCGGTCGCCATAAGACATTCCCTCCCACATTCCCAACCGGGTAAGGGCCCAGGGCCACTGGTGCATGACCGTAACAGGAGTGAACTCCGATTTCGCTTGGCTGATTCGGCATTTTCATCACACGAACAGTCAAGTAGTGGGCTAAGGCAGACTGGCCCTCGCTAGAAGCGACCGTTGACCCTCGCCTCAGCCCGTCAGGCGAGTCCTCCGTGCAGCGCGACGCGCACGCTCGACGTCGATTGGCCGGGTGGCGTGATCGAGACCGTCAATGCTCCGGCCTCCGGCGCCGGAGTCCCCGGAAAGTAATGCCGGACGAGACATTCGGCGCCGGTTCCGCCGTACTGCCCCGCGTTTTGATCGAAGGTCGTGCCTCGACCGTCGTCGAGCGTTAGCTTGTGACCGAAGAGTTTCTCGACCGGCCACTCGGGTGGCGGCGTGGAACGGTCTCCGTTGCGGTAGCGCTCGGAGACCGCGGCCAGCTCCCGCTCGTGCTGTTCAATGAGGTCGGTCGAGCGGTCGGTGCGCGGGCAGTAGAGGTTCAGGCCGGTCGTCTCGTCTGGGATCTCGACGCTGAGCAGGAACAACTCGAATTCATCGACCCGAGCGAGAACCTAACCGGGGCGAGGACCTTGATGCCGGCCATGCCGCCAAGGCTCACGGTCGGGTCAAACACCCGGGTCGGAGTGGGAAGTCTCCCTTCTCGACCGGTACGCCTGGCGCGAGCCGCATACCTCCGCCAGCGCGCAGCGGGCCACCCGCCCGTCGGCCTCCAACCGTACGGAGACGGTCTCGCTCGGCGGGTGTCGTGAGATCACCCGCCCAGGTCCCTCGCTCGTCTCCACCCGGGCCCCATTGTTCGGGTAACTCCCGCCCGACGCGTAGAGCGGGTGCTCGTACTTGAGGCAGCACATGAGCCGGCCACAGGCACCGGATATCCGCATGGGGTTGAGCGGCAGGTCCTGATCCTTCGCCATCCGGATGGTCACTGGCTCGAAGTCGGTGAGGAACGTGGCGCAGCACAGGTCACGTCCGCAGGAACCGATGCCGCCCTGCACGCGGGCCGAATCTCGGGCGGAGAGCTGCCGCAGCTCCACCCGGCAGCGAAGCGTCGCCCCAAGATCGCGAACCAGGGAGCGGAAGTCGACGCGGTGCGGCGCGGTGAAGTAGATGGTCGTCCTGGCCCCCGTACCGGGCCCGCCCGGGCCGGACCGGCCCGGCGGCGCCGGCACGTGGTCAACCGCCACCACCTTCATCGGCAGGTCGTGCTCGCGAATCAGGCGCTTCGCCGCCACCTTGGCATCGGCCTTGGCTCGCCGGATCTGTTCATCGCGGCGGATGTCCTCCGGACCGGCCATTCCCACAAGCTTCGGGAAGCCGGAGGTGTCCACGTCGACCCACTCCGGCGCCCAGACGCACTCGGCCACCTCGGGACCGTCTTCGGTCGGGACCAAGACCAGATCACCGACGGCCGGGGAGTAGTCACCGGGGTCGAAGTAGAACAGCCGTCCGTACCGGTTGAAGCTCACCGCGCAGAGCCGACCCATGTCAGACACCATAGGCGCAGCTCGGAGCCGCCGGCACCGGCGGGCCGCCGCCCAGCCCGGTGCCCTTGGTGCCTCGCGGATGGCCGAAGCCCTGGCCGCCGGCACCGGTTCCAGCGCAGAGGCGATGCCTACGGCTCGAGGCGGACCGTCGCGTGGATTCGAGTCGGTCCGTGCTCGGGTGCCACGAACGGCACCTCGCCGAGCTCCGCAGCGAAGCGGGCATGCAGGTCCTGACCCGCGACCAGCACCTCCTCAGCGGCGGCGAGCAGCCACACCGCAATGTCCGCCGCAGCCAGGACGGTCGCGGCCGGGACGGTCGCGGCTGGGACGGTCGCGGCCGGGACGCCAGCAGGTGCACGCGTGAGCTCCTCGAGTCCACCGAGCCCCGGCCCGCCCTTGAGCTGCACCGCCTGAGTCGACGAGAACACATCGGCGAGTGCCCGTGCCATCCGGTCCCGCGCATCCTGCACCCAGTCCGCGGCCTGCTCCGCGTACGCGGCCATCGCCGCGAGCCGACCGATCATCGAGGCGTCAGCAGCGACAGCGTCGGCGCGGCCAAGGTGAACGGCGAGGGCCGCTGCGTGCGCCCGGTACACCTCGGCGGCGGCCCCCGACCACGCGACCTCGACCGGGACTTCGATGCTCCGGTAGGTCTCTGCCTCGGCGTGGAGGGCGAGCGCGGCCTCCCGGAGCGGCTCCGGTCGCAGCCCGGCGAGGTGCCCGACGACGTCACCCGGCGTGGCGCCGAGCCGGCGCAGCAGGTTCCAGACCGGGTGCTCTGCGGGCGCACCGAGCGTCGCGAGCGCGAGGTCGACCTGCGCCAGCAGTTGATGAGCGACCGGATACAGCCGGGCCAGCGCGTCCATCACGCCACCTCGGTCTGGCCGCGGCGGGCCGCCTCGTCGGTGCCGGCGTACTCGCCACTGGCCCGGCCAAGCGCCTCGGCCGCCTCGAAGACCCGCGCGGCGTGGGCGGACGCCTCCGCGACCCGCGCGTCGAGAGCGCCGCGCCAGAGCAGATGCAGGTCATGGCCGAGATCGCCGAGCCGGCCCGGTCCGGTGGCACCGAACGCACGTGGATCAAGATCAAGAGCACCCATCCGGTGACCCGCCGCGCCGAGCGCCTCCGCGCTCGCCCGCAGGGCCCCCGCAGCCGCGGACAGGTTCATCAGGACTTCCCTTTCGTCGAGTCGTCACCGCGGTCCAGTGGCCGCGCCCAGGTCGCGATAGTCGGCGAACATGTCAGCGTGAAGCTTGGTCCGAGCCCAGTGCGCCGCGTCTGCGGCCGCCGTCACGGCCGCCTGGACGGAGCGGGACAGATCGCGCGGTGACTGGCCAGCCGCGGAATCGCTGATGATGACCTCGCGGATCGTCCCGTCGGCGCTGACGACGACCTCGACCAGGCCGTCCGGAGACCGCACCGTCACGTCGACCTTCGCCAGGGCCCGCTCGAACTCGCCGAGGAGACGTTCCATGCGCTGGTAGCGCTCGATCGCTTCCTCGATCCAGGCCTCGTCCACGACCACCCCAGAACGCCGGTCACCGATTGCACCGTCGGCAGCAACCTACCGTGAACTTCAGCGTCGTGGCAGCCCACTATTCGCATCTGTGGATAACCGGGCAGGTCGCGCCAGCGGACGTCGTGCCTAGCCTTCCCAGAGGGCCACCATCATCGCCTCGACGGCGATCTGCGGCTTGACGTTCGCCTCGATCGCCTGGCGACAGGCAAGGACCGCCTCCAGCCGGCGCAGCGCGCTCTCGGGAGTCCACTTGCTAGCCGCCGCGGCGACGTCGCCAGCAGCATCGAGGTGCACGGGCGCCACCGGGGCACCCAGGATGCGAACCAGCACGTCCCGGTAGAACCCGGCGAGGTCGACCAGCGCCCGGTCCAGTGCGTCCCGCTTCGCCCGGGTCGATCGGGACCGCTGTTTGCGCTCCAACTCCTTGAGCGCACCCGCGGCACCGCGGGAGACGCCCGCCGTTCCGCGGCCCGTACCGCCCGCGCCGAGAGCGACTTCAAGGTCGGCGCGCTCCTTGGCGTCCACATCGGAGACATTGCTCGCCGCCTCCGATTCGGTCGCGGCGATCAGGGATGCTGCGGCATCGAAGCACGCGCCGATGCCGGTGAGCCGGCGCGGCACGGTGAGCACGGACTCGCGGCGCGATCGCGCCTCGGGGTCGCGGGCCAGCCGGCGAGCCCGCCCGACGTGCCCCTGCGACGTGGCCGCCACGAGCCGAGCAAGCTCCTCGTTGACGCCGTCACGCCGGACGAGCATCTCGGCGATCGCGTCAATGCCCGGCGTACGCAGGGTCACCACCCGGCACCGAGACCGGATCGTCACCGAGATGTCGTCCGGGTGGATCGATGGCGTGCAGAGCAGGAAGACGGTACGCGGGGATGGCTCCTCCACCGCCTTGAGCAGCGCATTGCTCGCCTTCTCCGTGAGCCGGTCGGCGTCCTCGATCAACACCACCTGCCAGCGCCCACCGGTCGGGGCGCTCGCCGCCCGCAACACCAACTCCCGCATCTGGTCGACGGGAATGGAGAGTCCGTCCGGGACCACCGACCGTACGTCCGCGTGGGTACCAGCGAGCGTGGTGTGGCACTCGGTGCACGCGCCGCAACCGCCGTTCGGGCACTGCAGCGCTGCGGCGAAGGCCCGGGCCGCGACGGACCGGCCAGAACCGGGCGGCCCGGTGAACAGCCACGCGTGCGTCATGCCTGACCCGGCGCCCGGCTCACCACGGATCACGGCAGCCGCCGCCTCGACCGCGGCGGTGAGGGTGGCGACCGCCTCCTCCTGTCCAACCAGATTGGCGAAGACCGGAGGCGTCACCGCTTCCCGTCCACGTTAGACAGATCCGAACTCCTACGATGTAGCCCGTTGCCGGCCCCTCCGTGATTCGTATCGAGGTCGGCAACCGCGGGCGGGGCCGGCACCTCGATGTCGTCAACGGGTAGCTCGTTGGGGGGCGGCCGGTTCGCCGACTCCGGCAACAGGGACCGCGCCCGCTCTGCGACGATCTCGGCGATCTTTGCCGGCGGCAGCGTGGCGTCGACAACGAAGTAGCGGCGCGGGTCGCGACCTGCCAGATCCAGGAAGGCGTACCGGACTCTCTCGTGAAATTCGGTCGATTCGCTCCGCAGCCGGTGAGTGTCACTAGCCGCGACCCGGGCGAGGCCCGCCTCGGGGTCGATGTCCAGCACCACGATGAGGTCTGGGCGCAGGCCACCCGTCGCCCACGCGGAGAGCCAGGCGATCTCGTCCGGCGGCAGGACGCGACCCGCCCCCTGGTAGGCGAGCGACGAATCGATGTACCGATCGCTGATCACGATGGCGCCCTTGGCGAGCGCCGGGCGTACGACGGTGGCCACGTGGTGGGCCCGGTCTGCGGCGTAGAGCAGTGCCTCGGCCCTGGGGGCGAGCGCGATCCCCGCCGGCCCCGTGGCGACGCTCCGGTCGAGCAGCAGGTTGCGGATGCGCCGGCCGACCTCGGTGGCGCCGGGCTCACGGGTGACCACGACATCGTGCCCGTCCGCGATGAGGTTCGCCGCAAGCAGGTCGGCCTGCGTGGACTTGCCGGCCCCTTCGCCGCCCTCGAACACGATGAACAGGCCGGTGCGGGTAGCGGCCTCGGGCACGGCGAGCGGTCGGCCCCGCAGCGACCCCCACAGGTCCGCGAGCACCGGCACCCCGGGCTTGTCGTCCATCTGCCGGAACGCACCGATGCCGGCCAGCACACCGACCGCTCCGGCCACCAGCAGGAGCAAGCGGGTGGTGGAGACGCTCACCGAAATGCTCCCGACCTGCAGGAGCCGCTCGCTGCCGAGACCCACGATCAAGCTGGAGAGGCCGATGGCGAGCATCAGGACGATGCGGGTGGCCATGTTGACGAAGGCGAAGACGCGACCGCGCACCTCGTCCTCGACCTCGCCGCCGAGCAGCGTCGTTCCGGACAGGAAGGCCATGCCGGCGGCGACACCCACGAGCAGTGCGAAGATCACGGCGACCGACAGGTGCCAGGCGAAGGCCATCAGGCCAACCGAAACCCCAGCGAGCACGATCGACAGGCCGAACCAGCGGCGCCGCGAGAGCGCCCCGATCATCGCCGGCCCGACGGAGATCCCCAGCGCCAGGCCGACGAAGATCATCGCGAAGAGGACGTAGAAGGTCGGGTCGCCGCCTCCGAGCGAGGCCGCGTAGAACTTCCCGGCGCCGACCACCATGCCGCCGCCCGCGAACGCGGCCAGGATGCCGAAGACGAGCCCGCGCACCAGCGGCGTCTTGCCGACGTACGCCCAACCATTGATGAACTCCCGCAGCACGCTGGGCTGGACGTGGCCGCGGCCGTTGCGCCCACCGATCTCCTTGATGCCGGCGTAGACGACCCACGCCGTGGCCAGCCGGCTCAGGGCGAGGAAGTAAAGCGAGAACGTGAGCGGGTCCAGCAGGCGCACGCCGGTCGCCTCGTGGACGCCGGCCAGGCCTCGCTCCAGGCCGGCGAGCAGGAGCGCGGCGGCGACCGGCGTGATGCCGTACGTCGTGGCGAGGGTGAGCTGGTTGGCGGTCTCGAGCCGACCACGCGGCAGCAGGTTGGGCACCGCCGCGTCCTTCGCCGGCAACCATGCCATTGTGATCGACTCGATCAGGAACGTCGCGATGACGGTCCACGAGATGATGGCGGCTCGGTTGTCGGTGAACAGAGCCGAGACGGGGATCGAGGCGAAGAGCGCGAACCTGAGCAGGTCGCAGACGATCATGGTGTAGCGCCGGTCGAACCGGTCGGCCAGGACGCCCGCGACCGGCCCGAGGAGCAGCGCCGGCAGCAGGCGCACCACGATGGTGCCGCCGAATGCGGCGCCTTGGGCGCTCGGCTTGTCGAACTGCGCGGCCGCGAAGCCGGCGGTCGCGAGCAGGCCGAGCCAGTCGCCGAGCGAGGCGACGCCGAGCACGATCCATAGGCGGCGGAACGGACGGATGCGCAGGATGGCCCGGAGCGCACTCACCGCTGTCGGGTCGGCGGTCGCCGCCGCGGCCCGTTCGGTGTCCGAGGGCCGGCGGGGAGCGCTCGCGCCGCCCGGAGCGGCGGGCATGTCTCTGACGATGGGGGCACCTCCGCGTCGGCCTGGTGGCGCACTTGTTGTGGGCCGCATCGGCCAGTCCGCTGACCTTCGGGACGGCATGCTGCCAGCCGACCCGAAGGTCCGGGCCGCCCGGTCAAGCCAACAATAGTCGCGCCGGAATCATGTCGCCTCCCATGGCATGCCGACCGCGACCCTGATCTCTCCCCGAGGCCGCTCGAGGCGCTAAGGCGAATCTCTTTCGCATAATTCCGGGGCGGGTTACGGTTCAGGCGTGCAGACCGCCCGCAACCCGTCCATAACTGCCCAACCTGCCGTCCAGCAGCTGCGGCGGTTGGACCAGGCGACGGCGGCGCTCAACCCGCCCTTCGCCGTGGTGGATCTTGCCGCGTTCGCGGCGAATGCCGAGGATCTCGAGGCCCGGTCAGCGGGCAAGCCCCTCCGCCTCGCGTCGAAGTCGATCCGGTGCCGCCAGCTGATCCGCGATGTCCTCGCTCGTCCCGGCTGGCGCGGCGTCATGGCGTACAGCTTGCGAGAGGCGCTCTGGCTGCGTCGGGGGGAGGTCACCGACGACATCCTGATGGGCTACCCGACCGCCGAGCGGGAGGCGCTCGCCGAGCTCGCCGCGAGCGAGGAGGACGCAGCCGCGATCACGCTCATGATCGACGACGTCGCCCAACTCGACCTGGTCGATGCGGTCACCCCGCCGAAGATGCGGCCACCGATACGTGTCTGCATCGAACTGGATGCATCCTGGCGCCCTCTCGGCAACCGAATGCACGTCGGGGTGCGCCGCTCACCGGTGCACTCCGCCGAGGCCGCATCCGCCCTCGCGGCACAGATCGCGCGCCGACCCGGCTTCCGTCTCGTCGGCCTGATGGCGTACGAGGCTCAGGTCGCCGGGATCCCCGACGCGCCGCCGGGGCGGCCCGTCCTCGGGAGAGCCGTACGGGCTGTCAAGAAGCGCTCCCTGGCCGACCTGCGGGCCAGGCGCGCGGCCGCGGTGCAGGCCGTCGCCGAGCACGCCGAGCTCGAGTTCGTCAACGGAGGCGGGACGGGCAGCGTCGCCGCCACCGCCGCCGACCCGGCCGTCACCGAGGTCACCGCCGGGTCCGGTCTCTACGGACCCGCGCTCTTCGATGGGTACCGGCCGTGGCGGCCGCGACCGGCGGCCTTCTTCGCTCTCTCCGTGGTACGCCGGCCGGGTCGCCGCTTCGCCACGGTGCACGGCGGCGGCTGGGTCGCCTCCGGACCGGCGCAGCCGGACCGCCTGCCCCAGCCGGTGTATCCCCCTGGGCTCCGCCTCCTGCCTTTGGAAGGGGCCGGCGAGGTTCAGACCCCGTTGACGGGACCGGGCGCGGCGCAGCTGCGTATCGGCGATCGGGTGTGGTTCCGCCACGCCAAGGCGGGCGAGCTCTGCGAGCACGTTGACGTCCTGCACCTCATCCACGGCGACACCGTGGCGGGGGCAGCTCCGACCTACCGCGGCGAGCACGCGCCCGCGTTCCTCTGACCGGCTGGCGCGTGCTCTGCGGGTGCACGGCTGATGGCTGCACCGCTCGCCGGTGTTTGGCTCGCAGGTGCTTCAGGCGTGGCTTTGGGCGTCAGGAGATGCCGCAGCTCTCGGCCACCGGCGTGATCCACTCCGTCAGCATCGCGGTCATCGGCCCCTGCAACTGGTCGACGCCCTTGACGTCCTTGAGGAACGCGAGGTCGGTCGAGGACCGAATCTCGGTCGCGACTTCGCCGAGGTCGGCCTTCAGGTCCGCGCCGGAGGCCCGGCCGGCGAGGTCGGTGACCTGGTCAGCCATCCCGTTGATCTGCTCTTTGATCTTGTCCTCGGCCTGGCTCGCCTGGTCCTTCATGCCGGCCTCGCGGTAGCCGAGGTACGCCCCGATGGCGGCACCGATCGCCTCGAAGTTGGACCCGTCGAACATCGCCTCGAACTCGGCGCAGATCGCCTCGTCGGGGTTCGCCGCGTCGGTCGTGGTGCTCGCGGCCGGCGTGGTAGGGGCGGTGGACGGCTCACTGTCGCTGGTGCACGCCGCGACCGGCGCGGCGATCAGCCCCAGGGCAGCGACGACAAGAAGGCGGCGCACGATCTCCTCCGAGGGTTGGGCGCGCAGGACACGCGACGCATGCGGGCAAACAGCGGCCAATGTACCAACCCGGTCCAACCGCCCAGCACCCTCGGCCCAGGGCTCCGTCCGCCCAGCACCTC
>Ga0079224_100012558_pt1 | contig 11735 bp, 12 predicted proteins | sample Stecom2015_FD_80414 | JGI IMG/M metagenome (GOLD analysis project Ga0079224, IMG submission 80414) | Agricultural soil microbial communities from Utah to study Nitrogen management - Steer compost 2015 | ecosystem: Environmental > Terrestrial > Soil > Agricultural land | place: USA: Utah...
ATCGACGCGGACGGCTGCTCCACCATCGACATCCACAGCGAGGAGGGCACCGGCGTCCAGTAGCCGACGTCCGCGCCAACCGCTCCACACAGCCCACACCCGTCCGAATCCACCCGAAAGGGAACGCAATGAAGCGCATCGCCGCAGCCTCCGGCCTCCTCGCCGCCACCGCCCTCGCCCTGGGCGCCATGACCGGAACCGCCTCCGCCGACAACAACGCCGAGGTCCAGAACATCACCGTGCCGGTCTGCGTGGACCTGCTCGCCGCCAGCGGGAAGGCCCTCGACGGCTGCTCCAAGGTCGACGTGCACACCGAGGAGGGCACCGGCGTCCAGTGACCCAGGTTCCTCCGAGCGGCCCGGCGCCCCGGCGCCGGGCCGTCGCCGTGCCGGGGTAGGCCCCGCCCCACCTCCTGCACGGGGGCCGCGCCACCGGGAGACGGGGGCTGGGCCCAGGGACTCCGCCCCCGCCCGCCCGTACCGTCGGGGTACCGGCTGTTCCGATCGAGGAGGCGACATGCGACGAGCGGCGGTGTACGCGGTCCGCCTCCTCGGGGCGGCCCTGGTGGCCCTGGGCGGATTCGCCTCCGCTCCCCCGCCGTCCGGCCCGCAGTCCCCCGGCCCCGCCGCCCGGGCGGAGCCCTCGGCCGGAGCGGCCCCCGCCCGCGACGCCTCCTCCCTGCAGGACGCCCGCTCCCTGCTGGTCTCGGCCTTCCTGGAGAAGTACACCGGCGCCCCGAGCACCCGCTCCGACGGCGAGTTCGCCGATACCCGCAGGTAACCGAACCCCCGCTCGGAATACTGGCCCCCGTGAATACGAGGAGGCAGTATGTCTGTCATGAGCATCGGAAAGACGGAGCCGCGGCGGCTGACTGTCGACGACCTGGCGCGCACCCCCGACGACGGGCGTCGCTACGAGCTCGTCGACGGGAGGCTTGACGTGTCGCCGGCCCCCGTTTTCCTACACACGCGTGTAGAGGCACGCCTGGGGTTCTTCCTGGAACTCGCTGTCCAGGAGGAACATGAACTCCTCCCCGGACCAGGGATCAACTTCAATGCCGACCGCACCCACCACCGCATCCCTGACCTGGCGGTGATCAGGGCCGAGGACGCGGAAAGCCCTTACCTCACCCGGCCGCCGCTGCTCGCGGTGGAGATCGTCTCCCCGGAGAGCGTCATCCGGGACAACCACACCAAGCGGCGGGAGTACGCCGAGTTCGGCATCGCGTCGTACTGGATCGTCAACCCCGCGCCGGGCGAGACCGGACTGGTCGAGCTCCGCCTGGACGGCAGCGGATACCGCGAGGTGACCCAGGCATACGGCGAGGAGGTCTTCGAGACCGACCTTCCCTTCCCCCTCCGGCTCGTCCCGCACTGGCTGACCGCGGACGGCCCCTGGAAGAAGCACATCGGCGGCGACTGAGGCCTGCGGCCCGGCCCTCGCCGATGGGCTGGGCCCGCTGGACCGCGTCGCGACGGCGGTGCGGTCCTGGCGGCCGGATTTCACCCACGAGTGGCTGGAGGTGCCGCCACCGGTCGACGGGGCCGCCGCCGAGCAGGCTCCCGCCCTGGAGCCCCCGTTCGCCGAACTGAGCCGCCCGCAGCTCGCCTCGGTGATCCCGCTCCTCCGCGGCGGCCGCCGCTCCCACCCGCTGATCAGCGGGTTCAACGGCAAGGAGTGGTCCGACCCGGCCGTCCCCGCCGGCCTGGACCGCCTCGCCCTGAACGAGGCCGCCGGCCGACCGCCCGTTTCGGGGCCTTTCGTCCGCTTCCTAGCCCCATCTGAGTTCCGCCGTGGCTCGGACCAGCCCTGCCCGCTCAAGCCGATCGAGAACGTCATCGACGGTGCCTGGAGGACAGCGCCAGGAGTCCGCGATCTGTTGGACGCAGGCCCACACGACTTTCCTGTCCAGATGAATCTGATCGAGGAGAAACTCATCCGGACTCTTACTCTCTAGGTCCCACGGAGCCAACGAGGCGGCAGGGAAGTCGCGAAGGTTCGAAGTAACGATCACCTGGGCGCGCGCCCGGACAGCCGCTGCGAGGACATGTCGGTCGTCGGGGTCCGGCAGGTCGAGCGCACCGATCAATGGCTCATACTTGGTGACCAGGCAATCCCTGACCGCCGCGAGCATGAGCTTCCGCGTCCGTTCGAGTGCCGTGGCAGGAAGATCGGGGCGATCCCGCTTCAGGCTGTCGAAGACCTCGTCAAGGATTTGGTCTGTCCATTTCGCCTCCACAAGGCCGGTCTGGGCGATACGGATCAGAAGATCCCTGAGCGTGTTCGGATAAAGCACGCTGGCGTCGTACAGGGCTATGAAGGCCACGTCAGTCGAGCCCCAGTTCCCTGGTCATCGCCGAGAGCTCATCGGCAGCCCCGCGCCGCCGCTGATCGTCCCGGCGCTTGTAGTCGAGCAGGGAGTCCACTCGCACCCGCCGATGCGTCCCTACCATGCGGTACTCGATCTCCCCCGCATCCAGCAGGCCTATGAGGTGCGGCCGGGAAACACTCAGCATGTCGGCCGCCTGCTGCGTGGTCAGCTCAGCGTGCGCGGGGACAATCGAGACTCCCCTCCCTGCAGCCATGTGCGCGAGGACCCCCTCCAGGAGTTCCAGCGCCGCACGCGGCAGCACGAGCTCTTGGCGGCTGTCCGCGTCCACCACGGGGACCTCGGTCAACCTGTCAGGGTGATCCTGCAGATAGCGCCGGAGCTTTGGAAGGGCCTCTCTGGCGGCCTTCGCCTCATCGGCGGCGGGCGCGATCACCTTCGGAGCCATAGGCACCCCTCTCTGGATCCAACCGGACTATACATTCGCATTATCTGCAGCAAGCGAAACAAACGCAAGAACACGACATGGCGCTCCGCTCTTCCGGCGATACTCAAGGAGACCGGTCCACCAGGGCCTAAATCGTTGATGGGGGTTTCGCCCACCTGCACTGATCCGCACGCCCGCGGTGCCGCCCACCCACAACACCGCCGTGACAGCGGCGGGCCACCGCCCGGGAGCCGCTGATCTTGGCGGTATCGACCGGTCAAGCACCGCTCACCCGCACAGGTGAGCGGGCCGGGGCAGCGGGAAAGGCCCCGCAGGGCCGGGGCCCGAGGCAGGGGCCGGACTAAAGAGTGGAAGAGCAGGGCGCGGAGACGAGGAGAAACCCCTCAACGGTCTAGAGCGGTGGACCGAGCTCAGAAGCCCGGTCCGCCGTACGAGACGGCCCCGATCGGCGAGGACGCCGGGAGCTGGGTCAGCCGTCGGTGCGGGCGACGCCGATCGGGCAGGTGGCTCCGGTGCCGCCGACGCCGCAGTAGCCGTTGGGGTTCTTGGCGTCGGAGAGGTACTGCTGGTGGTAGTCCTCGGCGAAGTAGAACGGGCCGGCCGGGACGATCTCGGTGGTGATCGGGCCGTAGCCGGAGCGGGCCAGCACCGGCTGGAAGGCGTCCCGGGTGGACTCGGCGGCGGCCTTCTGGGCGTCGGAGTGGTAGAGGATCATCGAGCGGTACTGGGTGCCGACGTCGTTGCCCTGGCGGAAGCCCTGGGTGGGGTCGTGGCCCTCCCAGAAGACCTTGAGCAGGTCGGTGTAGGAGATCTTCTCCGGGTCGAAGACGACGCGGACCGCCTCGGTGTGGCCGGTGGCGCCGGTGCAGACCTCTTCGTAGGTCGGGTTGGGGGTGTATCCGCCCTGGTAGCCGACGGCGGTGGTGATGATTCCGCGCTCGGCGCCCAGCCGCCAGAAGGTGCGCTCCACGCCCCAGAAGCAGCCCATGCCGAAGTCGGCGATCTCGCTGCCGGGCGGGTAGGGCGGGGCGAGCGGGGTGCCCAGCACCTCGTGGCGGTCCGGCACGGGCATCGGGGTGTCCCGGCCGGGGAGCGCCTGTTCCGGTTCGATCATGGTGGCCTTGCGCCCGAACGTGAACATGGCTCCAGCCTATCCGGCGGGGGAAGCGGCGCACCGGGCGCGGGTTCACCCCTGCTGAACCGGGCCCTTAGCAGAAGTGACTACTCATTCATGGGATGAATCCTTTAGGGTGACGGCGTGTCCGAGCTGAACCGGGGCGTGCTCTACGGAGCGAGCGCCTACCTCATGTGGGGCCTGTCCACCCTGTACTGGCCGCTGCTCGCCTCCTCCGGGGCGCTGGAGATCCTCACCCACCGGATGGTCTGGTCGCTGGTCGCGGTGCTGGCCGTGCTCGCGGTGCGGCGGCACTGGCGCTGGCTGCTCGGCGTGCTGCGCTCACCGCGGACGCTGCTGCTGCTCACCGCCGCGGCCCTGGTCATCTCGGTGAACTGGGGGCTGTTCATCCTGGCGGTGAACTCCGGGCAGACCTCCCAGGCGGCCCTGGGCTACTTCATCAACCCGCTGGTCAGCGTGGTGATGGGGGTGCTGGTGTTCGCCGAGCGGCTGCGCCCGGCGCAGTGGTGCGCGGTGGGGCTCGGCGCGGTCGCGGTGGCGGTGCTCACCTTCGCCTACGGCGGCGTGCCCTGGTACTCGCTGGGCATGGCGTTCTCCTTCGCCACCTACGGCCTGGTGAAGCGGTTCGTCTCGCTGGACGGGCTGGAGAGCCTGGCCGTGGAGACGCTGCTGATGTTCGCGCCGGCCCTGGGGTACGTGGCCTACCTGGAGGCGACCGGCGCGGGCACGTTCGCCTCGCTGTCGCCGGGGCACACCCTGCTGCTGGTCGGCAGCGGCGTGGTGACCGCGCTGCCGCTGCTCTGCTTCGGCATGGCCAACCGGCGCATCCCGCTGAGCATGATCGGCCTGCTCCAGTTCGTGGTGCCGGTGATGCAGTTCCTCTTCGCCTGGCTGGTCTTCCAGGAGGACCTGCCGGCCAGCCGGTGGGCCGGGTTCGCGGTGGTCTGGGTGGCGCTGGTGGTCTTCGCCGCGGACATGCTGCGCAACGCGCGCCGGCCGGGGGTGGACGCGGCGGCCGCGGCCGGCGGTGGCGGCGCCCCTGCCGGGCGGCCCGAGGAGGGCGGGGAGGAAGGGGAAGGGCACGGCGCCGGCGGGCGGCCCCGCGCCCTGGACGGCGGGCCTCAGCCCGGCTGACGCTCGCCCTGCTCCTCCGGGTCGGGGCGGCGGTGCCGCCCGCGCGGACGGGACTCGGCCGGGCGCTGGGCCGGCACTCCGGGCTCCGGCGGCAGCCCGTAGTGGTGGTAGATCATGTCCTCCTGCTCGACCGAGATGTGCTGGTCGATGTCGAAGCTGGGCGCGCTGCGGATCGTCTCCAGGTCGTACGGCACCTGCACCCCGTCGCCCAGGGCCCGCGCGCCCCGCAGCGGGACGAAGCTCTCGCTGGTCCCGAACAGGCCGGTGCGGACGGTGATCCACGTCGGGGCATCGGTCTGGTCGTCGTAGAAGACCTGGCCGATCCGGCCCACTCCGGCACCGTCGCGGTCGAACAGCCGGTGCCCGATCATTCGCCCTGCTCCCGTGTTCTCCCCCACGGCGGTTCACTCCCCCCTGTCACGCCGCAGCACTGCGGCGCTCGCCTGCGGCGATACCTGGGGGGTACCCACGATGCAGGCGAAGAGTAACCAATCTGCACATTTTGATTTCGGAGAGTGACGGTCATGGGGTTCCCGATCCTCCGGAAAACACGCGGGCCCGCCCCCGGGCGGGGACGGGCCTGCGGGAGGGGTCCGCGGGGTCAGCCGCTGCGCTCCACCACGTAGTCGCAGAGCGACTCGAAGGCGTCGCGGGCCGGCCCCTCGGGCAGCGACGCCAGCTCGGCGCGGGCCTTGTCCGCCCAGCCCTGCAGGTCGGCGCGGGCCTCGGCCATCGCCGGATGCGGGCGGAGCAGGGCCAGCGCCTCCTCGGTCTCGGCCTCGCTCAGCGGGCGGCCGAGCAGCGAGCGGAGCCGCTCGTCGGCCGGGTCGGTGCCGCGCAGGGCGTGGAACATCGGCAGGGTCAGCACGCCCTCGCGCAGGTCGGTTCCGGGGACCTTGCCGGAGTCGGCCGACTCGCTGGCCACGTCCAGGATGTCGTCGGAGAGCTGGAAGGCGGTGCCCAGCGCGTCGCAGGCGCGGGTGAGCGTCGCGGTGATCTCCGGCTCGGCCCCGCCGAAGGTCGCGCCGAACTCCGCGGAGGAGGCGATGAGCGAGGCGGTCTTGTCCGCGATGACCTGCATGTAGTGGCCGAGCGGGTCGGCCCCCTCCGCCGGGCCGGCGGTCTCCAGGATCTGCCCCTGGACCAGCCGGCCGAAGGTGCGGGCCTGCATCCGGACCGCGTCGGTGCCCAGGTCGGCGAGGATCTCCGAGGCCCGGGCGAAGACGTAGTCGCCGGTGAGGATGGCGACGGTGTTGCCCCAGCGCTGGTTGGCGCTGGGCTCGCCGCGGCGCATCTCCGCCTCGTCCATGACGTCGTCGTGGTAGAGGGTGGCCACGTGGGTGAGCTCGACCACCGCGGCGGCCTGGATGAGCTCCGGCACGGCGGGGTCGCCGAACCGGGCGGCGAGCAGCACCAGGGTGGCGCGGAACCGCTTGCCTCCGGCGGCCAGCAGGTGGCCAGCGGCCTCGGTCAGCAGCGGGTCGCTCGCCTCGACCGACTCGTGCAGCAGCGCCTCGACCTTCTCCAGGTCCTCCTGGACCTCCCGGGCGAGGGCCGCGTCGACACTCGGCAGAGCGAGGAAACCGCTCGGGACAGCACCGCTCACCTGAAAGCTCCACACGTCAACGGGCGCGCGTGACCCCATTTCCGGCGTATCGCGCGCTCTCGGGATGAACATCGACCGACTAGCCAAGTTATCGGACCCGGTTTCAACCGCCAAAGCCGCGGAGCGCAGCCGGTCCGCCACTCGGAGGCAGGCGCCGGAAGGGCCGGGGGAACACGTCCCGCCGGCCCTCCGACGCCTTCGGTCGTACTTGAAAAGGTACCCCTACCTGGTGAATCCGTCGGCAGTGGCCGCCACTTCGGCATCGGCGCCGCCGCCCGGCGCGGGGACCAGGTGGTCCAGCACCGGTGTGGGGTAGACGCCGAGCAGGAAGGTGGCCGCCACCCCGATCGTGATGACCGACCCGGTGAGCATGCCGGCCGGGACCACTCGCGGCCCGCCCTTCTCCGCGGGCTCGGCGAAGTACATCAGCACGATGATCCGCACGTAGAAGAACGCGGTCACCGCGCTGCTCAGCACGCCGACCACCACCAGCGGCGCGGCGCCGGCCGCCAGGGCCGCCTCGAACACCGCGAACTTGCCGATGAACCCGCTGGTCAGCGGGATCCCGGCGAAGGCGAGCAGGAACAGCGAGAGCGCCCCGGCCAGCAGCGGCGAGGTGCGGCCGAGCCCGGCCCACTGCTCCAGGTCGCCCGCCTCGGCGCCGTTCTCGTGCGTGCGGACCAGGGTGACCACCGCGAACGCGCCGATCGTGGTGAACCCGTAGGCCGCCAGGTAGAACATCGCGCCGGCCAGGCCGTCGGAGTTGGCCGCGACGACCGCGGTCAGCACGAACCCGGCGTGCACCACCGAGGAGTAGGCGAGCAGCCGCTTGATGTCCCGCTGGGTGACCGCGACGATCGCGGCGACCACCATGGTGAGGATCGCGACGACCCACAGCATCGGCCGCCAGGACTCCACCGAGCCGCCGAAGGCGGTGAAGAACACCCGGAGCACCGCGCCGAACGCGGCGACCAGGGTGCACGAGGCCATCAGCGCGGTGATCGGGGTCGGGGCGCCCTGGTAGACGTCGGGCTTCCAGTTGTGGAAGGGCACCGCGCCGACCTTGAACAGCAGGCCGACCGCGACCAGGCCGATGCCCAGGAGCAGCAGCGGCTCGCCGTTGCCGCCCTGGAAGATCTCCGCGCCGCCGGCCTGCACCGCCTCGTTGACCCGGGCGAAGTTCACCGAGCCGGCGTAGCCGTACACCAGGGCGATGCCGAACAGGAAGAACGCCGAGGAGAACGCGCCCAGCAGGAAGTACTTGACCGCGGCCTCCTGGGAGAACAGCCGGCGCCGCCGGGCGATCCCGCACAGCAGGTACAGCGGGAGGCTCATCACCTCCAGCGCGACGAACAGGGTGAGGAAGTCGTTGGCGGCGGGGAAGAGCAGCATGCCCAGCACCGCGAAGAGCACCAGCGGGTAGACCTCGGTGTGCTCGGACCCGGCGAGGACGTGCTCGCGCTCCTCCTCGCTGCCGGGCACTGCCGCGGCCTGCGCGGCGAACGCGTCCTCGCCGCCGTGCCGCTCGGCGATCAGCAGCAGGCTGATGAAGGCCAGCACCAGGATGGTGCCCTGCAGGAAGAGCGCCGGGCGGTCCACCGCGACGGCGCCGAGCGCCAGGGTGGTGCCGGCCTCGCCCTCGGGCATCGTGAAGACCTGGGCCACGGTGAGCACGAACGCGGCGAACACGCCGCCCAGGGCCAGCAGCAGCTGCACCGGGCGGCGCCGCGGGCGCGGGACGAAGGCCTCGGCCAGCACGGCCAGCACCCCCGCCGCGAAGACCACCAGCATCGGGGCGAGCAGCCAGTAGTCGATGCTGGGCGGGGAATCGGTGATGACCGGCGCGGCGAGCGCCGCGCCGGGCACCGCGTGGGTCGCGGAGATCACTCGGAGGCTCCTTCCTGGCCGCCCGCCGTCGGACCGGTGCCGCCGACCGCGGGCGCGGGGTCGGTGACGTCCAGCTGCTCCATGGTCCGCTGCACCGACGGCTCGACCGCGTCGAGCAGCGGCTGCGGGTAGACGCCGAACAGGATGATCAGCGCGACCAGCGGTGCGATCGCGCCGAGCTCGCGCCGGTCCAGGTCGACCAGGCCGGCGAGGCGCTCGGGCAGCGGGCCGGTCATGGTCCGCTGGTACATCCACAGGATGTAGAGGGCGGCCAGCACCACGCCCACCGCGGCGATGATCGCCGGCACCGGGTTGAACATGTAGGCGCCGATGAACACCAGGAACTCGCTGACGAACGGGGCCAGGCCGGGCAGCGAGAGCCCGGCCAGGCCGGCCACCAGGAAGGTGCCGGCCAGCACCGGGGCGGCCTTCTGCACGCCCTGGTAGTCGGCGATCAGCGAGGAGCCCCGGCGGGCGATGAGGAAGCCCACGATCAGGAAGAGCGCACCGGTGGCGAAGCCGTGGTTGACCATGTACAGCGCCGCCCCGGAGTGCCCCTGGGTGGTCATCGCGAAGATGCCCAGGGTGATGAACCCGAAGTGGGACACCGAGGTGAAGGCGATCAGGCGGAGCATGTCGCTCTGCCCGATCGCCAGGATCGCGCCGTAGACGATGCTGACCAGGCTGAGCGCCACCGCCGGCCAGACGAACCAGGCCGCCGCCGAGGGGAACAGCTCCAGGCAGTAGCGGAGCATCCCGTAGGTGCCGACCTTGTCCAGCACGCCGACCAGCAGCACCGCGGTGCCCGGCCGGGACGACCCGGCGGCGGTCGGCAGCCAGCTGTGCAGCGGCCACATCGGCGCCTTGATCGCGAACGCGATGAAGAAGCCGAGGAACAGCCAGCGCAGCACGGCCGGGTCCAGCTCGGCCAGGGCACCGCCGGCGACCAGGTCGCTCCAGAGGAACGTGCCGCCGTAGACGTAGACCCCGATCACCGCGACCAGCATCAGCAGGCCGCCGGCCAGGCTGTACAGCAGGAAGGTGATCGCGGCCCGGCGGCGCTGCTCGCCGCGGCCGTACCGCCCGATCATGAAGTAGACCGGGATGAGCATGGCCTCGAAGAAGACGTAGAACAGGAAGACGTCGGTCGCGGCGAAGACGCCGACGATCATCGCCTCCAGGGCCAGGATCAGCGCGAAGTAGCCCTTGCCCCGGTCGGGGGCGTCGTCGTTCTCCCGCCAGGCGGCCAGGATCACCAGCGGGACCAGCGCCGCCGACATCAGGATCAGCAGCAGCGCGATCCCGTCCACGCCCACCGCGTAGCTGACCCCGAACCGCGGGATCCACGGGTGGACCTCTTCGAACTGCAGCCCGGCCGCCGAGGTGTCGAACCGCGCAGCCATCACCCCGAGCAGGGCCAGCACGGCCACCGAGACGGCGAACGCCGCCCGCTTGGCCTGCTCGACCCGCTCGACGGGGGTGAGGGCGACGCCCAGCGCGCCCAGCGCCGGCAGCGCGATGGCGAGTGTGAGCCAGGGGATGTCGGTCATCTAGATCCTCACAGCCAGCGTTGCGACGACGATGGCGGCGCCGAACAGCATGGTCAGCGCGTAGGTGCGGGCGAACCCGGTCTGCGCCCGGCGCAGCCGCGCCGAACCGTCCCGGACGCTGTCCGCCACCCCGTTCACCGCGCCGTTGACGACGTGCGTGTCGATCGCCACCAGCGCTTCGGTGACGACCTGGCCGGGGCGCATCAGCAGCCCTTCGTTGATCTGGTTGCCGTACAGCTCGTTGCGGGCGGCGACGGTGATGAAGTTGCCCTTGGGGGCGGTCACCGGCACCGGGCGGCGGCCGTACATGAACCAGGCCAGCGCCACGCCGCCGACCATCAGCGCCAGCGCGGCCAGCGAGGACGGGGCGGTGAGCATGGCCGCCAGGTTGAACTCGTGGTGCTTGGGCGGGGCGCCGACCGCGGGCTCCAGGAAGTGCGCGAACCGGTAGCCGAAGACCAGCGCCGCGCCGAGGAAGACCGACCCGAGGGCCAGCACCACCATCGGCCCGGTCATCGAGGCCGGGGACTCGTGCGGGTGCACCCCGTCGTCCCAGCGCTTCTCGCCGAAGAAGGTCATGATCATCACGCGGGTCATGTAGAACGCGGTGAGCGCCGCGCCGACCAGCGCCGCGGTGCCGAGCAGCTGCCCGGTCAGCCCGCCGGCGCCGAACGCCGCCTCGATGATGCCCTCCTTGGTCCACCAGCCGCTGAGCAGCGGGAACCCGATGATCGCCAGGTAGCCCAGGCCGAAGGTGGCGAAGGTGACCGGCATGTACCGGCGGAGCGCCCCGTAGCGGCGCATGTCCACCTCGTCGTTCATCCCGTGCATCACCGAGCCGGCGCCGAGGAACAGCCCGGCCTTGAAGAAGCCGTGCGTGATCAGGTGCGCGATGGCCACCGCGTAGCCCGCGGGGCCCAGCCCGGCGGCCAGGGTCATGTAGCCGATCTGGCTCATCGTCGACCCGGCCAGCGCCTTCTTGATGTCGTCCTTGGCGCACCCGATGACCGCGCCGGCCAGCAGGGTGGCCGCGCCGACGACGGCCACGGTCAGCTGCGCGGCGGGGGCGGCCTCGAAGATCGGGCCGGCCCGCACGATCAGGTAGACGCCCGCGGTGACCATGGTCGCCGCGTGGATCAGCGCGGAGACCGGGGTGGGGCCCTCCATCGCGTCCAGCAGCCAGGACTGGAGCGGCAGCTGGGCCGACTTGCCGCACGCCCCGAGCAGCAGGAGCAGCCCGATCGCGGTGAGCACGCCCTGCCCGGCGCCGTCCAGGCCGCCGAGCACCCCGCTGAACGCGACCGTGCCGAAGGTGGAGAACATCAGCATGATCGCGATCAGCAGCCCCAGGTCGCCGACCCGGTTGACCAGGAAGGCCTTCTTGGCGGCGACGGCCGCCGAGGGCTTGTGCTGCCAGAACCCGATGAGCAGGTAGGACGCCAGGCCGACGCCCTCCCAGCCGAGGAAGAGCAGCACGAAGTTGTCCGCCAGGACGAGCACCAGCATCGCCGCGACGAACAGGTTGAGGTAGGCGAAGAACCGGCGGCGCCGCTCGTCGTGGGCCATGTAGCCCACCGAGTAGATGTGGATGAGCGAGCCGACGCCGGTGATGAGCAGGACGAAGCTGATCGACAGCGGGTCGATCA
>Ga0079224_100012559_pt1 | contig 11735 bp, 13 predicted proteins | sample Stecom2015_FD_80414 | JGI IMG/M metagenome (GOLD analysis project Ga0079224, IMG submission 80414) | Agricultural soil microbial communities from Utah to study Nitrogen management - Steer compost 2015 | ecosystem: Environmental > Terrestrial > Soil > Agricultural land | place: USA: Utah...
CGCCATGTCAGGCGCGCGCTGGAGGGGCATCGTCTCCAGTTGCCTGGCAAACTGCTCATCTGTCTGATTCGGCGCTGGCAGGGTAAAGCCAGGGCCGATCCCGTTGACGCGAATGCGCGGCGCGAAAGCCAGCGCCAACTGGCGTGTAAGGCTCCACAGGCCGGACTTGGCCACTGTATAGCTCACAAAGTGTGGGGTAAGGCTCCAGACACGCTCATCGAGCATGTTGAGGATCATCCCATGAGCACCTTCGGGGAGTTGGTGCGCAAAATCCTGTGATAGGACAAAGGGCGCCCGCAGCCCTGTCTCCATATGGAGATCCCAGCTTTCCCGCGTGGCACTGTTCCACTCATCCCGCTCGAAGGCAGAGGCGTTGTTGACCAACACTCCCAGCGGCCCCACCAGTTCCTCTGCCTTGCGGACAAGGCCCTGGACCTCCGCTTCCTGGCTCAGGTCCGCTTGTAACGAGGCGGCGCGCCCCCCGGCCTTCTCGATCTCCGCAATGGTTTCAGCCGCATCACTCTTCGAACGGGAGTAGTGAATGACAACCGAAAAGCCTTGCGCCGCCAGTTCCATGGCAAGGGCCCGCCCGATACGCCGCGCAGCGCCGGTAACCAGAGCGCCCGGGGCATACCCGGCTGCCACTAGCCCACTCAAGATTCTGGCTCGAACTTGAGGGCGAGGGAGTTGATGCAGTAACGCAAGCCTGTGGGCTCCGGCCCGTCTTCAAAAACATGCCCTTGATGCGCGCCGCAGGTCGCGCAGTGCACTTCCGTGCGGACCATACCGTGGCTGCGATCGACCTTCTTTCCCACCGCCTGCTCGTCGGCTGGCCGCCAGAAGGAGGGCCAGCCGCTTCCGCTTTCATACTTGTGCTCGCTGGAATAAACAGGGGTGCCACAGACCACGCAGTGGAATGTCCCCGGACGCTTCTCGTCGTTGAGAGCGCCTGAGAAGGGGCGTTCCGTCGCTGCTTCCTGAGTAACGCGGTATTGCTCCGGCGTCAGGTGATCCTTGGGGAAGTGCGCCTTCTTCACATCCTCGCTCATACTAAACCTCCGAATAACCACTCTCTCCTATATCGGCTTGCAAGGCGCTAAGGTACAGGGGCCGAAACATAAAGGATGCAGGAGAGCTTCAGATGCGCGTGCTGCTTGCCCTACTTGTAGTCACTTTGGCGCCTGCGGCTCTGGCTGCAGACCCTGATGCTGGCCTCGAACTTGCCAGAAAGGCCTGCGCCTTTTGTCACGTAGTAGAGGACGGCGGTCGAGGCAGCGACGCTGTCCCCACCTTCCGTTCGATCGCACGCGAAGCAGGAGACGACATCGGCGCCTTGCGTAGCTTCACCGTCTCGCCACACCCGCAGATGCCCCAGTTTGCAGATTTGAGCGAACAACAGATCGAGAACCTTATTGCCTATCTCAAGCGTTTGCAGGAATGACAGATTAGGTGAGTTGCGGGGTTTCCCTGTCGGACAGGCGGCCGTTTGTGCAAGATGGGGTCATGTCTAGTCTGGATCAAAGCCATAGGGGCGGACTTACGAGCCTTCCCAACATCCTGACCCTTGGCCGCATCGCGGTCATTCCTCTGGTCGTAGGATTGCTGTTCCTGGAAAGCCCGATAGCGCGATGGGCTGTCTTTGGCGTCTACGCTCTTGCCTGCGTTACCGATTGGCTGGACGGAAAGATTGCGCGCGCCCGCGGAGAAGTTTCTCCACTGGGGCGCTTTCTCGACCCGATCGCCGACAAGCTGCTCGTCGCCGCGATTATCCTCATGCTGGTCGCAGCGGGCGATCTCGGCGGCATTCACGTCATCGCCGCGATCATCATCCTTTGTCGTGAACTGCTGGTGTCCGGCCTCCGGGAGTATCTGTCGGTACTTCAGGTGCCGCTGCCCGTCAGCAAGCTCGCGAAATGGAAAACCACCGTTCAGATGGTCGCGCTTGGCATTCTGCTGATCGGGCCGGCCGGTCCAGAGGAACTCGCGCTTGCAGGGATTCTGCTGTTCTGGCTGGCGACGGTTTTGACCGTGATCACCGGATGGGACTACCTCGCCCGCGGACTTCGCTACATGCTCGAAAGCTAGAGCTGTCCAAGCATGGGGCGAAGGTCGCGGCTGTCAGAACAGCCGATCGATCGTGAAGTCGACCGCGTGCTTCAGCGCCTCGCGGGCGTCACTTGGCGGGAAAGCCTCCAGGGCTCGATGCGCCTCCACTGCGAAGGCTTGCGCCCTTTCCTTCGCTCGATCCAACGCCCGGTGCCGTTCGAGGAGCGTAAGAGCATGGGATAGATCCTCCTCCTGCTGCTCCCCTTCTTCGAGACACCTTTTCCAGAAGGTTCTCTCCTCCTCGGATCCGGCCTGAAAGGCGAGAATCACCGGGAGAGTCAGCTTTCCCTCACGGAAGTCGTCCCCCAAAGCTTTTCCGCGGCTTTCCGCCTCTGGCAGGTAGTCCAGAACATCATCGACCACCTGGAACGCCATGCCGAGGTTTTCGCCATAGCCCCGCAAGGCATCAATTTCCGTTTGAGGTCGTTCGCCCACCAGGCCCCCCACTTCAGCGGAGGCAGCAAAAAGGACGGCAGTTTTGGCACGAATGACCTGAAGATAGACCTCTTCGTCCGTGGCCGTGTCGTGCGCCGTCATCAACTGATGCACCTCGCCCTCAGCGAGCGTTGCCGCGGTGTCGGCAAGAAGCTTCAGTACGGCAAGCGAGCCATCGGCAACCATGAGCTGGAAGGCGCGGCTGAAAAGGAAGTCCCCCACCAACACGCTCGCCTGGTTGCCGAAAACTGCCTTGGCGGTCTGGCGCCCACGGCGCAGATCGCTTTCATCGACCACGTCATCGTGCAGCAAGGTCGCTGTATGGATGAATTCAACGCAGGCCGCGAGTGCCAGTGGCCGGTCATTGTCAACCCCAACCAAACGCGCGCCCGCCAGAACCAGCAGCGGCCGTAAACGCTTGCCTCCAGCCGCGATGATGTGCTCTGCCACCTGAGGTATCAGAGGGACCGACGACTGCATGTGCTCAAGGATCAGGGCGTTGACCCGCTTCAGATCAGCGCCGACGAGATCCAGCAGCGGTTGAAGGCTGGAAGACCGAGAATTCGGTGCGACTGCCTGATCACCTGCAACCATTACATGCCCTTAGTCGATTGTTTTACAACGAGCCATGCCGCAAGCTGGCGCAGGCACAATAGGACGGCTGGACCTTCGGTCAAGCGGAAGGGAAAAGGATGTGCGGGAACTTCTGCGAACGAACGACCTGGTAAAACTCTCCTGGCTGCAAGCGCTGCTGACGGATGCGCAAATTCCGCATCTCGTGTTCGACGCCCACGCCTCGGTTCTGGAAGGTTCGGCCCTGGCCATCCGCAGGCGGCTGATGGTGGAGGATGTGGATTTCGCTCGCGCCCGTCGGATCATGCGCGAATCGGGAGAGGTTTTGGACGATGATTGAGGATCCGGAAAAGGCCTGGGCGCCCAAGCCAGAAGAAGGCTGCCTTCATCATCACCACCCGGAAGAGATAGCTGAATGCGCTCTTTTGGATGGGCAGGTGAAGTTGCTGCAACCCGCGCAGGGATATCGGGTAGCGATTGACCCCGTCCTTCTGGCCGCCGCCGTCCCGGCACGGCCAGGAGAAAGGTTGATCGAGTTGGGCTGCGGTAGCGGCGCGGCATCGCTCTGTCTGCTGACCCGGGTGGCGGGTCTCGACGTCACCGGCCTGGAACTGAATCACGAGCTCGCCGCATTGGCGCAGCGCAACGCGGCACTGAATGGCGCAAAGCTGGATGTTGTTGTCGGAAATCTCTTGTCCCCGCCCGGCGAACTCCCGATCCAGGTCGACCAGGTATTCATGAATCCGCCTTACCTGCCTGCGAACGCAGCAACGGCGTCCCCCACCGCAACGCGCGCGGCGGCGAATGTGGAGAAGGAAGCCGAGCTCAGCCACTGGATCGCTGCGGCCCTGGATCGACTGTCCGCTGGGGGCCGCCTCACACTGATTCACCGAGCCGACCGTCTGGACGAGATCCTGAGCCTCTTGCGGGGCAAAGCTGGCGAGGCGCGCATTCTCCCGTTGCGCGCTTTTCGAGATCGGCCGGCAAAGCGGGTAATCGTTACCGTCCGCAAGGGCAAGCGGGCACCACTGCTGCTGTTGCCAGATCTTGTCCTGCACGAACCCGGCGGAGGCTTTAGTGCTGCCGCGGAAGCCGTTTTAAGAAGGGGCGATGCCCTAAATCTTGTGCCGTGAAGGAATCGCGTCCAGGTGCCAAGATCAGATCATCCCACACACTCGCCGGAACCTGCTCCGCTCCAAGAGGGCCAGGAATGAAGCGGAAAATGCTGGTTGCCAGAACTGCGCCACTTCCGATACTGCGGGCGCCATTCACCTGCGGAGCGTAGGAGATCAGATGCAGGCGACGTCAGGGGCGGCCATTGAGACACAGCGGCTCACGAAGATATTCGATGGCCCGGGTGGCGAAGTGCGTGCACTCGACGGCGTGGACCTCATCATTCGAGAAAATGAGTTCTTCACGCTTCTCGGCCCATCGGGCTGCGGAAAGACGACTCTCCTGCGTCTGGTAGCCGGCTTCGAGCAGCCGACGAGCGGCGAGCTCTTGCTGGAAGGACAGCCGATGGCGCACCGGCCGCCGCACCGGCGGCCCGTCAACACGGTCTTCCAGTCCTATGCGCTTTTCCCTCACATGAGCGTGGCGGAGAACGTGGCTTTTGGCCTCGAGATGCAGCGAACGCCGCGGCAGGACATCAAGGCCCGGGTCGAGAGAATGCTTTCGCTGGTCAAGCTGAGCGGCATGGGCGAACGGCGCCCGGCGCAGCTTTCAGGCGGGCAGCAGCAACGTGTTGCTTTGGCACGCGCCCTCGCCAATCAGCCGAAGGTTCTTCTGCTCGATGAGCCCTTGTCGGCACTCGATCTAAAGCTTCGGAAGGATATGCAGATCGAACTGAAGCGTCTGCAGAACGAGACCGGCATTACCTTTGTCTTCGTGACACATGATCAGGAAGAAGCACTCACCATGTCGGACCGCATCGCGGTCATGAACGAAGGTCAGGTGCTTCAGGTCGGCAGCCCCACGGAAATTTATGAGCATCCCACAAGCCGCTTCGTGGCTGACTTCATCGGAGAAACAAATCTGCTGTCGGCTCGCCTGTCCCGCCGAGACGGCAGCCGCGCCATTTTTGATCTTGATGGCGGAGGGGAACTGCAGGGCCAGGATGATGGCGGCCATCAAGAGGGCGCGGCCGTAACACTGGCTGTGCGGCCGGAGCGGGCGGAACTGCAACGTGACGGCCCGGGCCTGCCCGCTAGGGTCGAACAACTCGTCTACTTCGGAACAGACACTCATTACCGGCTCCGTCTGGGAAATGACCCCACGCCTTTCGTGGTGCGGCGCCAGAACCGCAGCGGCGCTGGCGGGGGCTTTGCCGAAGGGGAAGAGGTTCGGCTCCACATCGCGCCGGACGCTGTCCGGGTTCTCCAGGATTGATGGGCGGGGGGATGGGCCGACTGCTGCGTCGCTCGCTCCTGCTCGGGCCAGCGCTCTTCATCATCGGCTTCTTCATGCTGCTGCCCCTCTTCCTGATGGGTTATGTCTCCATCCTGGAACGCGGCATGGCCGGCGGCGTGCAGTGGGGACAGCATACCGTAGAAGCCTACGTGCGCTTCTTGTTCGAGCGCGACCTGATGGACAACCTGGTGGTCAATATCGACTACCTCCGGATCTTCGCCCGCTCCTTCCTGCTGGCGCTTTCGACCACCATCATCGCGCTGCTGATCGGGCTGCCCACAGCCTTCTACATGTCGCTGCAGCCTGCGCGCTGGCGCAACCTGCTGATCTTCCTGGTCACCATTCCCTTCTGGACGAACCTGCTGGTGCGCAACTACGCCTGGATCCTGCTGCTGCGAGACAGCGGTCTGATTAACGGCGGCCTGCAGTGGCTCGGGTTGAGCAGTGAGCCGATCCGCCTGCTCTATACGCCCTTTGCGGTAGGCGTAGGGCTCACCTACTCATTTCTGCCCTTCATGATCCTGCCGATCTACGCAAGCCTTGAGAAAATCGACCTGCGCCTTGTGGAGGCCGCCTACGACCTCGGCGCCAGCAAGTGGCAGGCGTTGCGGCGCATCGTGCTCCCCCTCGCCATGCCGGGCATCGCCGCCGGGAGCATTCTGGTGTTCATCCCCTCTCTGGGTGCCTATGTCACGCCAGAGCTGCTGGGCGGGTCGAGGCAGCTTATGATCGGCAACCTGATCCAGGGGCAGTTCGGCGCAGCGCGCAACTGGCCCTTCGGAGCAGCTCTGGCCTTCGTGCTCCTGGCGCTCGTATTGCTCGCCATGATGCTCTATGCGCGGCGCTACCGTCGTGCGCCGGGTCAGGCATGACGAGGGTAGGATGCTGAAGCGTCGCCGCAACCCTCTCTGGCGCTTTCCCGGTGTTGCGCCTACGGCGGCATTTGTCTTTGCCTACCTCTACCTGCCGATTTTCATCCTGATCGCCTTCTCCTTCAACGAGAACCGCCTGGCGACCATCTGGACTGGCTTTACGTTCGACTGGTACAGCGTCGCCCTCAACAACAGCGACATGATCCGCGCGGCCCGCAACTCGCTGATCGTGGCGAGCAGCGCCACCTTCATCGCCACGCTCGCGGCGATCATGGCGGCGCTCTGCATGACCCGGGAACGCTTTCGCCGGCAGCAGGCCGTCAACGCGGTTATCGCTCTGCCCCTGATCGTGCCGGAGATCGTGACCGCCGTCGCGACGCTGCTGTTCTTCGTAATCATCGGCATCAGGCTGGGACTGTTGACTGTCATCATAGCCCATCCGGTCTTCAGCATTCCCTTCGCTTACCTGCCGATCCGGGCGCGCTTGCAGGGTATGGATCCCAGGCTTGAGGAAGCGGCCTCGGACCTCTATGCAGATCCCTGGAGGACCTTCCGAAGGATTACCCTGCCGCTCTTGTGGCCGGGCATCCTCTCCGGAGCGATGCTCGCCTTTATCATCTCGCTGGATACCTTCGTCATCACCTACTTCGTGGCAGGTGCGGGCGCGACCACCCTGCCCGTTTATATCTTCGGGATGATCCGCATCGGTATCACACCGGAAGTGAATGCGGTTTCGGCCCTGATGCTGTTGATTTCGATTACCTTCGTTACCCTGTCGTTCCTGGTGGGACGCATGCGGCGTTGACGCTGCCACTGGCAGTTTTGAAGCTGGCCGTAGGGCGGTTGGCATCTAATGGGAGAGAACAAGCGATGAAACGCACTTCACTACTGGCAGCTGGCGTTGCAGCCAGCCTGTGCATGGGGATCGGCCAGGCCGCCGATGCAAATGAGCTTTACCTTTACAACTGGTCCAACTACTTCCCACCGGAACTACTTAAGAAGTTCGAGGAGGACACGGGCATTTCCGTCACCCTCGACGTGTACGATTCCAATGAGACGATGCTGGCCCGTCTGCAGGCCGGCGCTGCCGGCTATGATGTCGTGGTCCCCTCCGACTACATGATGGAAATCATGATCGAAGAGGGGCTGGTTGAGCGCATCGACACGGGCGAGATGGAGAACTTCGCAAACGTCACCAAGCCTCACGACAGCCCCCGCCAAGATCCGGAGCGTGCCTACTCGGCGCCTTACCTCTGGGGCACCACCGGCTTTACTTACGACAGCGCCCGCGTCGAGGGTGAGCTGGAGGAAAGCTGGAAGGAGTTCTTCGAGCCACGTGCAGAATTGAGCGGCCAGATCGCCGTTCTGAATGACGAGGTAGAGGCCTACAACGCGGCCGCCTACTACAGCGGCATTTTCAAGTGCACCGAAGATCCCGCGGAGGCACAGCAGATTCTGGACGTGCTGCAGGCCCAAGCGCCCCATGTGGCCATGTACCAGTCCGATGGCACAATCGACCGCATGGCCGCCGGTGAATTGATCATGCACATGCAGTTCAACGGCGCTGCCCATCGGGCCAAGCAGCAGCGGGATAGCCTCGTCTACGTCTACCCCAAGGAGGGCATGAGCTTCTGGAACGACAACTTTATGGTTCCAAAGGGAGCGCCCAACCTGGAAAACGCCAAGACCTTCATCAACTGGATGATGGCTCCGGAGAACATCGCAATCGCCTCGAACTACACCGGCTATATGAACGCCATTCGTGGCTCGAGCGACTTTATGGATGAGTCGCTTGTCGAGGACCCGGCGGTGAACATGCCGGAAGAGTATGCAGACCGGCTGCGGCCGACGGAAGATTGCTCCGTGAAGGCACGGGAACTACGCAACCGCGTCTGGACCCGCCTGCGCAGCTAGAGCTAATCGGATTGGCACAGGGCCGGAAGCGGGAGCTTCTCGCCTTCCGGCCCTGTGCTTTTTTCTCGTGAGTTGTGAAGAAGCATCATGGCAAGTCAGCGTCCTTCCACCTTCCGCCTTGCCCTTTGGGCGACCAACATTGGCCACCCGCTGAAAGACATTGGCGAATGGGCGGACATGATAGATGCCAGACTGGCGGAGGTTGCCGGGGCTGGCGCTCAACTTCTTCTGATGCCCGAGTATGCGGCCGAACAGTGGCTCTCTTTCGCGCCTCCGGGCTTGGCGGCGAGCGCCGAAATTCCCTGGCTGGCTGAACAGTCAGCAGCAGCCCTGGAAGCCATCCGCGGCCTGCCAGCGAAGCATGGCGTCGCACTCGTCGCCGGCACCATGCCCGTTCCAGCGGAAACCACAGACGGAAATCCCCCCTGGCTGAATCGCGCCTGGATCCTGTTGCCCGACGGCCAAACCATCGCCCAGGACAAGCTCTGCCTGACTCCAGCCGAGAAGGATCCCGAAAGCTGGAACCTCTCGACCGGTCGGCAGCTGCATCTCGTGACCTGGAACGGGATCCGGATCGCAGTCGTCATTTGCCTGGACATCGAGCTACCGTCGCTGGCGGCGAAACTGGCGCCGGCACGCCCCGACCTCGTCCTCGTCCCCTCCCAGACCGGCCGACTCGCCGGCTACCACAGGGTCTTCAGCTGCGCCAAGGCGCGTGCGGTAGAACTGCAGGCTGCCATTGGGGTGTGCGGCACCATCGGCGCGGCTGCCTATGGAAAGCAGCGGGCCGGAACGATATCGGGCTGCAGTCTCTTCCTCCCTTGTGAGGAGAGGCTGGGCAGTCACGGGCGCGCGGTGGAAGTCCCCCCTGTCGCGCAGGCCGAAGGCTTCGGTCCCTTTGTGATCGCCGATGTTCCGCTCGGAGCGCTGGACTCCCTGCGCGGCGGAGATGCCGAGGTGTGGCCAGGCGCTTGGGATGCGGCCCACGTGGAGCTAGTTGGAGGCTGATCGATGCTGACGGTGTACAGTGAGGATCACCGGCTACAGCACGGCCAGGCTGAATTGGTCGACGGCAAGCTCATGCCCTGTTTCGAGATGCCGCGGCGCGCCGACATGATCCTGGCGCGCGTCCAGGAAACAGGCCTGGGCCAAGTCATCGAACCGCGCCCCTTCGGCACGGAGCCCATCCTACGCGTCCACGCGCCTCGCTTCGTAAGCTTTCTGGAGGAAGCCTGGACTCTCTGGACCCAAACGGGGCGGACCCATGACGCCCTACCGCTCAATTGGGCCGTGAGGGACATGCGGGACCGCGAGCCGGAGGTCATTGACGGCAAGCTCTCCCACTTCTCCTTCGACGCCGGAACTCCGATAACGGCCGGCACCTGGAAGGCAGCAACCTCAGCCGTCGATGTGGCGCTGACGGGCCTTGCTGAACTGACCGCCGGCGAACGCGGCGTCTTCTCTCTCTGCCGCCCGCCTGGACACCACGCCGCGGCTGACTACTACGGCGGCTACTGCTTCCTGAACAACGCTGCCATTGCGGCGCAGGCCTGGCGCGACCAGGGCGTCCCCAGGGTGGCGGTGCTGGATGTGGACTATCATCACGGCAACGGCACCCAGTCGATCTTCTATGATCGGGACGACGTCTTCTTCGCCTCGATCCATGCCGACCCGCTGCAGGAATTTCCCTATTTTCTGGGTTATGCCGATGAAAAGGGGACAGGCGCCGGCGAAGGCTACAACGCCAACTTTCCCCTGCGCTGGGGCAGCGGCCCCGACCTTTGGTTCGCAGCACTGGAAGAAGCCTGCGAGGCCATAGATCGTTTCGGTGCAGAAGGCCTTGTCGTCTCACTGGGCGTCGATACCTTCAAGGAAGATCCCATTTCCCACTTTCGACTGGACCACGACGACTACCTGCGGATGGGAGGGCGTATGGCTCGTCTGGGCATTCCCACGCTCTTCGTGATGGAAGGCGGTTACGCAGTCGAAGCCATCGGCATCAACACGGTGAACGTGCTCACCGGATTTGAACAACAAGGCTGAGAGAATGTCTTTCGATCTGCGCGAGACGTTGGGAAAGGTTTTGCCGCTGCAGAGTCTGCGCAATCCGCCGCCGGTCGTCCCGGTTGTCCGCCTGAGCGGCGTGATCGGACAGGTTGGCCCCCTGCGCAGTGGCCTGACCTTCGAGACGGTGCGCGAGCCGCTGGAGCGTGCCTTCCGGATGAAGCGATTGGCCGCCGTGGCTTTGGCGATCAATTCGCCCGGCGGCTCTCCCGTCCAATCCGCGATGATTGCCCGCTACATCCGCGAACTTGCCGACGAGAAGGGCGTGCGAGTGCTCGCCTTCATCGAGGATGCAGGCGCTTCTGGAGGCTACTGGCTCGCGACTGCAGCCGATGAAATCCTGGTGGACCCAAGTTCCATCGTCGGCTCGATTGGCGTCATTTCCGCCGGCTTCGGTTTTCCCCAACTGCTCGAACGCCTGGGCGTGGAGCGGCGGGTAGAGACAGCCGGCACGCGCAAGGCGCTGCTCGACCCCTTCCAACCCCGCAAGGAAGAGGATGTGGCCCATCTGCGTGAAATGCTTGAAGAGCTCCACGAGGTGTTCAAGGAACAAGTGCGTAGCCGTCGCAAGGGGCGTCTGCTGGCGCCGGAAGAAAAGATTTTTACAGGAGAGTTTTGGGGTGGAAACAAGGCTGTCGAACTGGGGCTCGCCGACGGCATCGGCCACCTGCACAGCGAGTTGAGACGCCGCTACGGGCAAAAGGTCGTGATATACCGTACGCAACGGCCGAAGCGTTGGCTGTCCTGGCGCCCCGCCCAAACAGCCGTCGCAAGAGACTGGGCGGATGCGGCGCTGGCCGCACTCGAAGAGCGGGCTCACTGGTCCCGCTATGGCTTATGATTTTATTTTCTTCCGTCAGAGGATTCCTGGACGGCTTCGGCTAACATGATCGCTTCCTTTACCTCTTCTACTGGGAGGGAGAGAAAACGCCATGAAAGCCGTTCGCTATGTGGAGGCCGGGAAGCCGCCAGAAATCATTGACCTGCCCACACCGGAGCCCTCGGCGGGACAAGTTCTCCTGAAGGTCGGTGGAGCCGGCGTCTGTCACTCCGATCTGCATGTGCTCGACGGAGAGGTTCCCTTCGCCAGCCCCTTCACCTTGGGCCACGAGAACGCAGGCTGGATCGCCGCACTGGGAGAAGGTGTCAGCGGCTGGAAGGAAGGAGATCCAGTCGCCGTCTACGGACCCTGGGGCTGCGGCGCTTGCCGCACCTGCCAAACCTCTGCCGAGAACTATTGCGAGAGGCACGCGAGCATCCCTACCTACGGCGGCGGCCTGGGATCAGATGGCGGTATGGCTGAATACATGATCGTGCCCTCGTCCCGCCTCCTGGTTCCGCTGGGCGATCTCGATCCAGTTA
>Ga0079224_100012561_pt1 | contig 11735 bp, 11 predicted proteins | sample Stecom2015_FD_80414 | JGI IMG/M metagenome (GOLD analysis project Ga0079224, IMG submission 80414) | Agricultural soil microbial communities from Utah to study Nitrogen management - Steer compost 2015 | ecosystem: Environmental > Terrestrial > Soil > Agricultural land | place: USA: Utah...
CTTAAAAATATTTCCAGGAATTACCCAAGTCGTTTTAGAATCCATCTTACAAATTCCCAATCTCAAAGCTATCGTAATAGAAACTTTCGGTTCGGGGAATGCGCCTACGGAATTTTGGTTTATCAATACTTTACAAAAAGCGATACAAAAAGGAATACATATAGTCAATGTGACCCAATGTTGGGGAGGAAGTGTGGATATGGGTAAATACGAAACAGGAACTGCTTTAAAACAGATTGGAGTGATTTCCGGACACGATATTACTACCGAAGCGGCCATTACCAAAATAATGACCTTATTGCCCCAAAACCTTTCAGCTCCCGAATTTTCAAAAGCTTTTCAAACGCCTGTTTGTGGAGAATTATTATAAATAATAAAACCTAAACAATCGTTTAGGTTTTATTATTTGGAATATATGAGACTATCCGTGATTTGCAAGATATAAGTGTTACTTTGATCTCCATTTTTTGAATAAAATACCAAAATCTACATTCTTTAAAATTTTTATTGATTTTATTACCATCTATATACAAATCTATAAATCTAAAATCCATAGATAGAATCCGTAAAGATATCTCTTGGATCTTCATTCATGCCAATTATTCCGCTGCCAGCATTCATAATTTTTTTAGCAGTAGCAGGATATACCACTACACTCTGTAAGATAGTATCGTTGTGTTTTTGAAACATAAATTCAATAGTAGATTCAGTGGTTTTATTTTGAATGTCATACAAATACACACCTGTATAGTCACAACTACAAAGCTGTGATGCTGAAATAAATAGGAATAACAGTTTTCTCATTTAAATTTTGAAATTCTAATTTATCAAAAAGGTAAACGTTTCGCAAATCCATTAGCTAATACAATTTATGCATGATAATCGAGTAAAAAAGTATGGCAAAATATCACTGCATCTAGGTCAAAAAACAAAACACTAGTAAAAGCACTCGTATCTAACGTTCATTTTTTTTATGTGTTTAGAAATTAAAATAATACGTTGATTTCATCGAAATTCACTAAATTCGCATTTTGAATTCAAAAACAGTACAATGAGCACGAAATTCACCGAATATAAAGGACTAGATTTACCAACTGTAGCAAGCGAAATGTTACAGTATTGGAAAGATCAAGCTATTTTTGATAAATCAATTACTTCTCGTGAAGGAAATCAACCGTTTGTATTTTTCGAAGGGCCACCTTCAGCAAATGGTCAGCCTGGTATTCATCATGTGATGGCTCGTGCAATTAAAGATATTTTTTGTCGTTACAAAACCCAAAAAGGCTTTCAAGTAAAACGTAAAGCTGGATGGGATACACATGGATTACCTGTAGAATTAGGTACTGAAAAAGAATTAGGTATTACAAAAGAAGATATCGGTACAAAAATATCAGTTGAAGAATACAACGAAGCGTGTAAGCGTACCGTGATGCGTTATACAGATCTTTGGAACGATCTTACAGAAAAAATGGGTTATTGGGTAGATATGGAAAACCCTTATATCACTTACAAACCCAAATATATGGAAACCGTATGGTGGTTACTCAAACAAATATATAACAAAGGATTGCTGTACAAAGGCTACACTATCCAACCCTATTCACCTAAAGCAGGTACAGGTCTGTCTTCACACGAAGTAAACCAACCCGGTTCTTATCGAGATGTTACGGATACAACCATAGTAGCTCAATTCAAAACTATTGAAGAATCACTGCCTGATTTCTTGAAAGAATTCGCGCCTATAGATATCATGGCTTGGACTACAACTCCTTGGACTTTGCCAAGTAATACGGCGCTCACTGTCGGACCAAATATCGATTATGTTTTAGTAAAAACTTACAATCAATATACACATTTACCTATACATGTAATAATAGGTAAACCTTTGGTGGGAAAACAATTTGCAGGAAAATTCTATGCAGTAGAAACCGAAGAAGAATTAGCAAGTTACCAACATGGTGACAAAAAAATCCCTTATCTAATAGTTACCGAATGCAAAGGATCCGAGTTGGTAGGTATCCGATATGAGCAGTTATTGCCTTATGCTCTACCATATCAAGATGCGGACAAAGCTTTCCGAGTGATACCAGGAGATTTCGTAACTACAGAAGATGGTACGGGTATCGTACATACAGCGCCTACTTTCGGAGCAGATGATGCCAAAGTAGCTAAAGACGCAGGTGTACCTCCTATGTTGGTATTAGACGATGCTGGAAATCCAGTGCCTTTGGTAGATTTACAAGGCCGTTTTGTTGCTCAAATGGGCGATATGGCTGGAAAATATGTAAAAAATGAATACTACAACGAAGGAGAAGCTCGAGAAAAATCAGTAGATGTAGAAATAGCAATCTTACTTAAAGAGCAAAATAAAGCTTTCAAAGTTGAAAAATACGTGCATAGTTATCCACATTGTTGGAGAACTGACAAGCCTATCTTATACTATCCATTAGATTCTTGGTTTATCAAAGTTACGGATGTAAAAGATAAAATGTCCGAACTCAACGAAGAGATCAATTGGAAACCAAAAGCTACGGGTGAAGGACGTTTTGGCAACTGGTTGAAAAACGCCAACGATTGGAACTTATCTCGTTCGCGTTATTGGGGAATCCCATTGCCAATCTGGAGAACAGAAGATAAAACTGAAGAAATCATCATCGGTTCGGTACAAGAGTTGATTGCAGAAATTGAAAAATCTATCCAAGCAGGTTACCAAAAAAGCAATCCTTTTGCTGCCTTTACAGTAGGTGATATGAGCGAAGAAAACTATGAGAAAATCGACCTACATAAAAATGTTGTAGACGATATCATTTTAGTGTCGCCTTCTGGTAAACCTATGAAAAGAGAATCAGACTTGATCGACGTTTGGTTCGATTCTGGAGCCATGCCGTATGCTCAATGGCACTATCCTTTCGAAAACAAAGAAATGATCGATGCAAACGAAGCGTTCCCAGCAGATTTTATTGCGGAAGGAGTAGACCAAACACGCGGTTGGTTCTATACATTACACGCTATTGCCACTTTAGTTTTTGGCAAAAAAGCTTATAAAAATGTCGTTTCAAACGGATTGGTATTAGACAAAAACGGACAAAAAATGTCTAAACGTCTTGGCAATGCGATAGATCCTTTTGCTACTTTAGCCGAACACGGACCCGATGCCACTCGTTGGTACATGATTTCAAATGCCAACCCATGGGATAACTTAAAATTCGATTTAGACGGTATCACGGAAGTACGCCGTAAATTCTTTGGTACCTTATACAATACTTATTCGTTTTTTGCCCTATACGCAAATATAGATGGATTTACATACCAAGAAAAAGAAGTTCCTTTAGCAGAACGCCCTGAGATTGACCGTTGGATCTTATCGGAATTAAATTCATTGATTAAAAGCGTGGATGAAGCGTATGCAGATTACGAACCGACAAGAGTAGCTCGCGAAATCTCTGATTTCGTACAAGAAAATTTATCCAACTGGTATGTGCGTTTATGCCGTCGTCGTTTCTGGAAAGGTGAATATGCACAAGATAAAATTGCTGCATATCAGACTTTATACACCTGTCTGATTACAGTAGCAAAATTGTCAGCACCTATAGCTCCATTCTTTATGGACAGATTGTACAAAGATCTTACAGCTGCCACCGAAACAGAGAAATTTGACTCGGTACACTTAGCAGATTTCCCAGTGTATGATACAAACATGATCGATACCGATTTAGAATCTAGAATGGAAAAAGCACAAACGATATCGTCATTGGTATTGTCTTTGCGCAAAAAAGAAATGATTAAAGTACGTCAGCCTTTGTTGAAAGTCATGATACCCGTATTAGATGCCAAACAAAAAGCAGAAATCGAAGCAGTATCCGACTTGATTAAAGCTGAGGTAAATGTAAAAGAAATAGAATTGCTAGACGATGCTTCAGGAATTTTGGTAAAACAAATCAAACCCAATTTCAAAGCATTAGGACCACGTTTTGGAAAAGATATGGGTATCATTTCTAAAGCAATCCAAAATTTTTCTCAGGATCAAATCAATGAATTAGAGAAAAATGGCGATATTTCTTTGGAAATTTCAGATAAAGTTGTTAAATTAACTATGCAAGATGTGGAAATTTCTTCTCAAGATATCGAAGGTTGGTTAGTAGCCAATTCCAACGGTATCACTGTGGCTTTAGATATTACCATTTCTGAAGAATTACGCTATGAAGGAATTGCTCGAGAATTGGTGAACCGTATTCAAAATATTCGCAAAGAATCCGGATTTGAGGTTACAGATAAAGTAAAAGTGTATATCGAATCAGAGCCTAACATAATGGCTGCAGTAAGTGCCAATAAAGAATATATACAGACGGAAACATTGACAGAAATTCTCGAATTTGTACCTTCTGTAGAAAATGGTATTATTATTGAGTTTGATGATTTGAAAACACAAATTGTAGTTCAAAAATAGTAGACTAACCTTAAAAAATATTTGTTATGGAAACTGAGAATTTACAAATCAGATATTCGGATGCCGAATTAGCAGAATTTAAAGAGATCATTTTAGCTAAAATAGAAAAAGCACAAGCAGATTTAGAATTGATAAAAAGCGCTTATATGAATGATTTAAACAACGGTACCGATGATACATCTCCGACATTTAAAGCTTTTGAAGAAGGAAGTGAAACCCTTTCTAAAGAAGCGAATTCTCAATTAGCTATCCGTCAAGAAAAATTTATTCGAGATCTCAAAAATGCGTTAATACGCATCGAAAACAAAACATATGGCGTATGTAGAGTTACTGGAAAATTGATCGAGAAAGAGCGATTGAGATTGGTACCACATGCCACGATGAGTATGGAAGCAAAATTGAAACAATAACGAAAGTGCAGCCTAAAGTTGCACTTTTTTTATGTGGAAATATTATGTACTTTTGAAGTTCTAAATCAAATAATATGTCTTTAAATAAAGCTTTTTTGTTAGCTTTTGTAATCTTAGTAATAGATCAAATATCTAAAATTTATATCAAAACCCATTTTGTACTAAACGAGTCCGTTCATGTCATGGGTTGGGAATGGTTTCAGATTCGTTTTATAGAAAACGAGGGTATGGCTTGGGGAGTAGAAATTCCTGGTAACTATGGGAAATTAATACTCACAATCTTCAGAATCTGTGCAGTAGGTGGTATTATCTGGTGGCTTTACGATTCCCTCAAGAAAAATGCAAGCAACATACTGATTGTATCTATCGCATTGATTTTGGCTGGTGCTATTGGTAATATTATCGATTCTGTTTTTTACGGAGTGATTTTTGATCACAGCCATCATCAGATTGCTACTTTATTTTCAGAAAATCCATACGGAGAATGGTTTCATGGTAAAGTAGTAGATATGTTTTATTTCCCTATTTGGGAAGGATATTTACCGGAATGGTTACCAATATGGGGCGGCAACTATTTTAGATTCTTCAACGCCATTTTCAATGTGGCAGATGCAGCCATTTCTGTAGGAGTTTTCCTTTTGATTTTATTCAATAAAAAGGCTTTTAAATAATATTTTGCAATGCCATAAAAAAATCCCTTGAAAGATCTCAAGGGATTTTTTGTAAACCAAACTACCAAACTAACTTATTAAAAAATTTCTTTCTCTATAACAATATATATTCATTTACAAAATATATGCCAAAATGTTAAAAAATATTTTTTATATCAAAGAAGCGTTTTTCTACTGAAAACGCTTCTTTGATTAATTCGATTTGCTTCTAGTGCTCGTAGTATTTCGCCCTGATTTCGATGGTTCTATACCGGAACTATTTGTATTATTCTGTCTCTTATTATTGCTCGACTCACTGCGATTGCGTTGAGAATTTTGAGAAGAGTTTTGTTGTCTTCCTTCTTCCCTTGCTGGATAACTACCGCATTGTGTCAGTGCAATAGCGGCAAGTAATAATACTAATTTTTTCATGGGTTATTTTATTTCGGTTAAGAATTTTTCTTTCGGTTGACGTACCTTTTTCATTCCTTGCAACCAATCACCTTCTGTGGCACGATATCCAAGTGCTAAAATGGTCTGAGATTTCAACCCTTTTGATTTCAAATTTAATAATTCATCCAATTGTTCGTTGATAAATCCTTCCATAGGCGTTGCATCTACTTGGAGCATAGCCGCCGCTGCTATCGCTGTTCCGAAAGCTATATAGGCTTGTTTTCCCGTATGTGCAGCTTGTTCAGCTTCACTTTTGGCAAATAACTGAGCTTTCAAGCCGGCTTTGTATTCATCCGTTGTATTCAATGGAAGTCCACGTTCGGTATTCATGTGATCGAAAATGGCGTCAATGCGCTCGTCTGTATATTTGTCCCATGATGCAAATACCAAAATGTGAGAGCTATCTACTATCTGAGTTTGTCCGTAAGCAATAGGTTGGATTTTCTCTCTCAATTCTTTATTGCTGATACAAATGATTTCAAAAGGTTGTAAACCAGAAGAAGTCGGAGCTAAATAAGCCGCCTCTATTATTTGTTGTACTTTATCTTCTGAAACTGATTCTCCGCTCATTTTTTTTGTTGCATAACGCCAATTTAACGCTTTTAGTAATTCCATAATCTTCAAATTTTTTAGCAAAATTAAAACATATTTATGGACTGAAGATTAATGTACATTAATTTAGCGTCGATAATTGCCGCGATGTACTTTGTTTTTATGTTTTTTGGGCACATGTTTTTTCTTATGTCCAGGTGCAAATTTTTTAGCGGAACGCTGCTTGTATATTTTTTTTTGGTGTCCTGGAGGTCTATTGTGTGGACGTTCTTTATGATGATGATGATGATGATGACTATATGCCACACAGCTTGCTAGAGGTAAGGTAAAACTCAAAGTAAGTACGATGAGTGCCAGATACCTAAAAAATCGTTGTTTCATATCGTTACTTTATTTTTATTACAGAATGAGGTGTTACTACGTAGTGGAGTCTGTAATCCAAAGGAGAAGCGTCTTCTATCTCATTTTCTGCATCAAAAAAGGATAAACCTATAGTTACCACATCCGGTTTACACTTAGATAAAAAACGATCATAAAACCCTTTTCCGTATCCTACGCGATGCCCAGAAATATCATACGCTAATAAGGGAACAAAAACTACATCTATCCATTCATCTGCAATTGGTATGCCATTTTTAGGCTCTGGTATGCCCAGGCTATTTTTTTTTATTAAAATCTGATCGTCTAATAGAAAATGTTTCATAGAACAATCTGTAAAGTCGGACTGTGATAGAATTACATTCTTATCTTTCCCTTGTATGATATGCAATAGATATTCGGTATTTACTTCTTTTTGAGCCTCGATGGGTAAAAATATATGGTAATTGGTATAATCCCATATGGGCAATCGCAAGGTCTGATTAGCTATCGCCAAACTTTTTTCTTCTATCTCATCGAATGTAAATTGTTTTCGAAGCGCTTTGTATTTGATTCTCAATTCGTTTTTTTTCATAAAAAAATAGATTCGTATGTAGAAATGATAATAAAATAGGTTGATAAGATTTCTTTAAAGATAATACAAAATCTTACATTAAATTTGTAGAAACGACTCATTCATGACAGTAAATCCCGATATAGAAATTCAACTCAAAACCCTGCCTGATTCTCCCGGTGTTTATCAATATTATGATAAAGACGATAAACTATTGTACGTGGGTAAAGCAAAAAATCTAAAAAAAAGAGTTACCTCGTATTTTACCAAGCAACACGATAGTGCCCGCTTGAACGTTTTGGTACGTAAAATTGCTTCTATCAAACATACGGTAGTGGAAACAGAAATGGATGCTCTTTTGCTAGAAAACAGCATGATCAAAAATCTCAATCCTCGATACAATATTCTTCTAAAAGATGACAAAACCTATCCGTGGATTTGTATAAAAAATGAGCGTTTTCCGAGAATATTTTCTACAAGACAGATGATAAAAGATGGTTCGGAATATTTTGGTCCCTATACAAGTGGAAAAGTTTTACATACCGTATTACAGCTTATCAAAGAATTATATCCTTTGCGTACATGCGCCTATGATTTGTCTCCATCCAATATACGAAATGATAAATACAAGGTCTGTTTGGAATTTCATATAGGCAATTGTTTAGGTCCTTGTGAAGGCTTGGAATCCGAAGAGGAATATATGAGAAAAATACAAGGTATTCGAAGTATCCTTAAAGGAGATTTTAAAGATACCATCAAATTTTTCAAAGATTTGATGATGCAGCACGCTCAGAAAATGGAATTTGAAGAAGCACAAAAAATTAAGGATAAATTGATTACTTTAGAAAATTATCAAGCAAAATCTACCGTAGTCAATCCAAAAATTTCCGATGTAGAAGTCTATAGCATTGTCTCGGACGAAGTAAGCGCATATATCAATATGCTACAAATCAATAAAGGCACCATCGTGCGTTCGCATACGATCGAGTTGAAGAAGAAATTAGATGAATCAGACGAAGAATTGCTCACTTTGGCGATAGTAGAATTGAGAGAACGCTTTCAGTCGTTTACCCGTGAACTGATAGTGCCCTTTGAAATATCTTTAGGAGAAAACTTTCGTACTACGGTACCTAAATTGGGCGATAAAAAACAGTTGCTCGATTTGTCATTGCGCAATGCCAAATATTTTAGAATGGATCAGCTCAAACAAATGAAAATTGTAGATCCTGATAGACATACCAATCGGATAATGTCTCAAATGAAAACAGATTTGAGACTACCGAAAGAACCACGACATATCGAATGTTTTGATAATTCCAATATCCAAGGAACCAATCCCGTGGCAGCTTGTGTAGTGTTTAAAGATGGAAAACCAAGCAAAAAAGATTACAGACATTTTAATATCAAATCAGTAGATGGTCCTAACGATTTTGCTTCTATGGAAGAAGTGGTGTTCCGAAGATACCGACGTATGTTAGAAGAAGGAGAATCTCTTCCAGACCTAATCGTCATAGACGGAGGTAAAGGACAGTTGGGCTCGGCGCTCAAAAGTTTGGAAACTTTAGGACTCAGAGGTAAGATTTCTATAATCGGGATTGCCAAACGTCTCGAAGAGATTTTTTATCCTGGTGATTCGTATCCGTTGTATTTGGATAAAAAATCCGAAACACTCAAAGTGATACAGCATATCAGAAATGAAGCACACCGATTTGGTATCACCTTTCATAGAAACCAAAGAAGTAAAAATGCTATACAGCCAACTTTGACCAAAATACCGGGTATCGGTGAAAAAACTATGCAAAAATTGCTTACGGAATTCAAATCGATGAAGCGACTACAAGAAACACCTTTTGCAGAAATAGAAAAAGTTGTTGGAAAATCTAAAGCAGAAAAAGTAGTTTCTTTTTTCAAAAAAGAGTAGCTTTAATCATTTCCTAAATTGTCCGAACATGAGGTTGCTATTATCCATTTTTCTTTGCCTTCTGATTTGCAACAATCTACTGAACGCTCAAGAAACCACGCGCCCCAAAGTGGGTGTAGTACTGAGCGGTGGTGGCGCTAAAGGTTTTGCCCATATAGGTGTACTCAAAGTATTGGAACAAGAGGGCGTAAAAGTTGATTATATCGGTGGAACGAGTATGGGTGCCATTATTGGCTCTTTGTATGCATCGGGTTATACAGCTCATCAGCTCGATTCGATCTTTCGAACCGTAGATATAGATGCCTTGATGCAAGATTATATTCCGCGAACTTCCAAATCTTTTTATGAAAAAAGAAATGATGAAATTTATGCTTTGCAACTGCCTTTTGAAGATTTTAGAATTGGTACTCCAGTAGCCCTTTCCAAAGGCATGTACAATTATAACTTACTCTCTCGTCTGCTCGGACATGTGCGTCGAACACTTGAATTTAAAGATTTACCCATACCATTTGTTTGTATAGGTACCGATGTAGTTACTGGCGAGCAAGTAATACTTCAAAAAGGCAATTTACCTCAAAGTGTTTTGGCAAGTGGTGCCTTTCCTTCTCTTTATTCTCCAGTAGAAATAGACGGAAAACTGCTAATAGACGGAGGAGTGGTAAACAATTATCCCATAGATGAGGTGAAAGCAATGGGAGCAGATATTATCATAGGTGTAGATGTACAAGATGGACTAAAAACCCAAGAGGAAATCAAAGGCGCTACCGATGTATTGATGCAAATAGCTAATTATGGTATGTATCGAGGTATGGATGAAAAAATAGCTAAAACAGACATTTATATCCGCCCTGATATCACCAACTACTCCGTAGTAACTTTTGACAAAGGAAATGAAATTATCCAAAAAGGCATCGATGCAGCCATGCTACAAATAGATAAAATAAAAGAACTTTCTACTAATTATACAAAAAAAGCTCTTCCGATTAGCCATGTATTTGATACCATTTCTTTAAAACGTATCGAGGTAAATAAGCTACAGTCTTATACCAAAGATTATATAATGGGAAAACTATCACAACCAGAAGATGGGTGCGTAGCTTTTTCGGATTTAGAAGCTGGCATCAACAATCTCAATGCAACACAAAACTTTGCTCATATCAATTATAGATTTTTGCAATACAAGGATACGGATGATGAGGTGTTGATGTTTCAGTTAGTAGAATCACCGTATACGCGCTTTCTGAAATTCGGCTTACACTATGACGAACTGTACAAAAGCTCGGTTTTGCTCAATCTCACACAAAAAAAATTGCTCTTTAAAAACGATGTAGCTTCCTTCGATTTGATTATTGGAGATAATGTGAGATATCATTTCAATTATTTTATAGATAATGGAATACGTTGGAGTTTGGGTATGCAATCTCGCCTTGTAAATATCAAACAAAATATACGCTCTACTACACATAACTTATTGCCATCTACCAACCAGCAATACGAACGATATCACATTCGATTTACCGATTGGACCAATCGGATATATATACAAAATTATCACAAGAATCTTTTTTCTATCACTTTAGGCTTAGAACATAAATTTCATTTAGTAGACGAGACCAACAACTATACGGAAAAAGCATGGATAGATAACAGCCATTATCTAATACCTTATTTCAATTTTGTATTAGATACATATGACAACAAATATTTTCCCACTCGTGGAGCAAAATTCAATGCTGAGATGCGTCATTATATTTTATCTACAGATTACAACAACAATTTTTCACCATTCACTCAGATTGTTGCAGATGTAGGTTTTACCAAAACATTTTTCAAAAGATTATCCATAGAAACCTCCGGAAGTGTAGGTATAACCATAGGATCCGAACCTTCTTCCAATCATCATTTTTTTCACGGCGGTTATGGATTTGAAACCATACACAATATTAGACCATTTTATGGGTACGAAGCTATGAGTGCAAGCGCCGATTCGTATATCAAGGCATTACTCCGACTCGATTATAGATTTTATAAAAAACATCATTTCAATATTTCTGCCAATTTTGCCCAGATGGGCGCTTCTATGTTTGAAACAACCGATTGGTTGCGAGCTCCTGATTTTACTGGGTATGCCATGGGTTATGGTATTCAGACAGTTATCGGTCCTATAGAAATAAAGCAAAGTTATTCGACGGAAGTTGACAAATCCTTTACTTGGTTTAGCGTCGGATTCTGGTTTTAGTATTTTGTGATCTCATTGACATTTTTAACACCCTTTTTTTGTCGAATTTTTTTATTTATCCAAAAAAAAAGAGATATTTGAGTTATGAAAAAATGGGATGGACTATTAGCGCAATTAAAATATTTCATCAAG
>Ga0079224_100012562_pt1 | contig 11733 bp, 6 predicted proteins | sample Stecom2015_FD_80414 | JGI IMG/M metagenome (GOLD analysis project Ga0079224, IMG submission 80414) | Agricultural soil microbial communities from Utah to study Nitrogen management - Steer compost 2015 | ecosystem: Environmental > Terrestrial > Soil > Agricultural land | place: USA: Utah...
ATAAAATTGAATATCGCCAGTTGAACACACAACTTTCACTTTATGATCTTGAGCGGAAGAGCTTTTCATCGGGCTACTTTCCGACACTCTCTGCCTTTGCCAATTACACGTATACCGGCCAAAGCAATGATTTTGTCCTGTCTGGAAAGGCAAACGCTCTCTGGTTTGATGTTGCCTCTGTCGGACTGCGCCTCAGTATACCTGTATTCGACGGACTTAACCGTTCTGCGAGGATTCAGCAGTCACGTATTCGGAGGATGAAAACGGAAGAGGATCTCAAACTCACACGTGAACAATCTGATATGCAATACATGAATGCGCTCAAGACCTATGAGACCAGTTTTGCCTCATATGAAGCCCAAAAGGAGAACGTCGCTCTTGCCAATAGCGTGTACGATGTTACGCTCCAGAATTATAACGAAGGGGTGAGTCCCCTGACAGATTTGCTTCAGGCCGAATCGTCAAAGATTCAGGCACAAAGCCAGCTTATTGAGTCATTGCTCAAGGTGAAACAATCGGAAGTCGCGTTGTTGAAGGCGCGCGGTGAAATCAAGAATCTATTGAACTAAGAATTATACTAACGAAAACGATGAAACGCACATTAATTACAATTTTCATCATTGGTGCCGCAATCGCTGGTGCCGCGTTTATCCTGAAAAACAACAAGGAAGAAATGCAGGCGCAAACGGAGCTCGCTAAAAAGGTGAACACTACGATCCCGGTTCAGGTTGTACCTGTAAGGGAAACCAATATCGGTGGTACGTTTACCGCAACAGATTCTTTTGCACCGGCACGTCAGATTGTGGTAGTAACCGAACTCGCCGGTAAAGTTGTATCTCTCAATGCAGAGGAAGGCCTGTTTGTAAAGAAAGGCCAGCTCCTGGGACGGATAGAATACGCTACTGCTGAAGCCGATCTTCGTTCAGCCGAAGCTGCTTTCAGGAAGCTTACGACTGACAAGGAGCGTTATGAACGGCTCGTAAACAGCGGGGGTGTAACGCAGGCTCAGCTCGACGAGATAAACCTGCAGCATGTCAATGCTGAGGCGCGCCTGGTTGCAGCACGGAAGAAATTTGCAGACTCATTTATCAAGGCGCCATTCGGGGGCTACATAAATAGGCGGTTCGTTGAAGAAGGCGCGTACCTGAATGCAGGTAAGGAGATGTTCGAGATCGTTGAGACAGAACGGCTTGATATGGTTGTAAATGTTTCGGAATCGCAGGTACTCAGTGTAGCTAATGCAAAACGGATCAAGGTAAATGCTGATGTATACCCCGGTGTTGAGTACGACGCCAAACTGAATTTCATTGGCGCTAAGGCTGATGCTAACCTAAACTTTCCGGTTGAACTCGAAATTCGTAACGTCAAAGATAAGCCCCTGCGTGCGGGGATGTATGGTCGCGCAACATTCGAACTTGCTGAAGGAGAGCCATCGCTGGTAATTCCGCGCAGCGCGCTCCTCGGAAGTGTTGACAACGCACGCGTCTATGTAGTTGATAACGGTGTTGCAAAACTGAAGGAAATCGTAGCCGGTAAATCATTCAGCGATACCGTTGAGGTGGTCGAAGGACTTGAAAAAGGTCAGGAAGTGGTTATCAATGGTCAGATCAATCTGACCGACAACGCACGTGTAACGGTGTTGAAATAGTAAGGATACAATGAAAATTACAGAACTTTCAATAAAGCGCCCGTCGATTATTCTGGTGCTTTTTATAATGCTGACTTTCCTGGGGCTTAGCAGCTACCAGAAACTCAGCTACGAGTTGCTCCCGAAGTTTAGCGCTCCCGTTGTAACGGTGACGGCTATTTATCCCGGAGCATCGCCGAACGAAGTCGAGAATACGGTCACCAAAAAACTTGAGGATGCTGTATCATCGATGGAGAACGTTGACAAAATCACCTCTTCATCTTATGAAGGATTGTCTGTGATCGTAGTTCAGCTTCGTAATGAAGCAAATGTTGACCTCGCATTGCAGGATGCACAGCGAAAAATTAACGCGACGCTTGCCGACCTTCCTGAAGATGTAAAGACGCCGTCACTTGGAAAATTCTCATTTGACGACCTGCCCATCATGAGGCTTGGTGTTGCTGCTGACGTAAGTCCTACAGCGCTTTACGACCTCGTTGAGCAACGGATTCAGCCTAACCTTTCGAAGATTCCGGGTGTCGCGCAAATTAACCTTATTGGTGGTGAACAGCGCGAAATTCGCGTAAACGTGAATAATGAAAAGTTGCAGGCTTACCGGTTATCATTGCCGCAGCTTGTACAATTGATCGAAAGTTCCAATCTGGATTTCCCTACCGGAAAAATCAAAACTCAGGATGAGCAGGTGCTTATCAGACTTGCCGGTAAGTATGCAAACCTCGACGACTTACGTAATCTCGTTGTTGCATACAATGCTAACGGAGGACCTGTACGTCTTTCTGACGTGGCTGAAGTTCAGGATACGAAGAAGGAAATCGAACTTGTAAACAGGATCAACCTCGAGAACTCGATTGGTATATCCATTCAGAAACAATCCGACGCCAATGCTGTGTCGGTTAGTGAACTCGTTCGCAAAGAGCTGTCGCGCCTTGAGGACGTTTATAAGGAGCAAAACCTCACGTTTACACTCGCGCAGGATTCATCCGAATATACGCTCGAGGCGGCCGACGCGGTTATCCATGACCTGATACTTGCTGTAATTCTGGTTGCGGCGATCATGTTGTTGTTCCTGCATTCTATTCGCAACTCAATCATTGTAATGGTTGCGATTCCTTTGTCGCTTATCGCGACGTTCATCGGGATGTCCTTGTTCGGATTTACCCTGAACCTGATGTCGCTGCTTGGGTTGTCTCTCGTTGTTGGTATTCTCGTCGATGACGCGATTGTTGTTATCGAGAATATTTATCGTCACATGGAGATGGGTAAGAGCAAGGTGCAGGCTGCATACGACGGCGTTAAGGAAATCGGATTTACGGTTGTCTCTATCACGCTGGTAATTGTGGTCGTGTTCCTGCCTATCGCACTCACTACGGGTCTGATTTCGAATATCATGAAGCAATTCTCGATTGTAATTGTTATGGCGACATTACTCTCGTTGCTGGTGTCGTTTACCATGGTACCGTTCCTGTACTCGCGGTTTGGAAAACTGGAACACATAACGAAGGAAACGTTCTTTGGAAGAATCATTCTCGGCTTTGAAAAACTGCTTGATCGGTTTACCGCCTGGATTCAGGACCTGTTGAGGCTTGCGCTACGCCATCGTACTGTGACGATCGTCTTTGCCGCCTTATTGTTCTTTGGTTCGCTGGCACTTGTTGGTGCGGGATTTATCGGATCAGAGTTTATTGCCCAGGGCGACAGGAGTGAGTTTATCCTTGTTCTTGAGTATCCTAAAAAGACAACGGTGGACCAAAACAACGTGGTCACTCGCCAGATTGAAGAGTATGTTTCCACGAAGCCTGAAGTTGTTTCGCTGTTCACTTCCGTTGGTCAAAGTAGTGAAAGCGGGATGGGAAGCAGTCAGGCCACTGCCTATAAGTCAGAGATCAACGTGAAACTTGTTCCCGCCGAAGAGCGGGAGGTAAGCTCTGATATTTATGGCGTATTGCTGAAGAACGAGATCCTCGAAAAATTCCCGGGTGTAATGGTTAAGTCTACACCGGTATCCATTCTTGGAACTGCAAACCAGGCTCCGATCCAGCTTATCGTCACCGGACCCACTTACGACGACGTTATGTCTTTCGCAGAAAAGGTGATGGATCGCGTGAAACAGGTTGAGGGTACGCAGGAGGTGAAACTATCCGTGGAAAGTGGTAGCCCTGAGGTTGTGGTAACAACAGACCGTCGCAAGATGGCCGAACTTGGTCTCGATCTCCAGACGGTTGGTGCGACCATGCAGTTTGCTTTCAGCGGTAACGCCGATGCAAAGTATCGTCAGGGTGAATATGAGTATGATATCAACATCCGTTTCGACGAATTTGACCGGAAAAGTGTTGACGATATCCGTGCGCTTACTTTCATGAACAAATTCGGTCAGCAGGTTCGTCTGGATCAGTTTGCAGAAGTACGTGAGAGTTCGGGACCGTCGCGCCTGGAACGCTACAACCGGATTACGTCGGTGACGATCAACTCGCAGTTGCTGGGACGTCCTTCCGGAGCAGTCGCTGCTGAAATTCAGGAAATCCTCAACGGTATGGATAAGCCTGCAGGTGTTGCGGTGGTATTTGGCGGAAACCAGGAAAACCAGGAAGAGTCGTTCTCTCAGTTGGGATTTGCGTTTCTTACTTCGATACTCCTTGTGTACCTGATCATGGTGGCATTGTACAACAACTTCGTGTATCCGTTCGTCGTGTTGTTTTCGATTCCGCTTGCCATGATTGGAGCGCTCGTTGCACTTGCACTTGCGGGACAAACACTCAGTATCTTCACAATCCTTGGTATCATCATGTTGATCGGACTTGTTGCCAAGAACGCGATCCTGGTAGTTGACTTTACCAACCATTTGAAGGAGAAAGGCATGTCAACCAATGACGCTCTTCTGGAAGCGACGAAAGAACGTCTGCGGCCTGTGTTGATGACGACCATCGCCATGGTGGTAGGTATGTTGCCTGTTGCACTGGCAAGTGGTGCAGGTGCCGCCTGGAAGAATGGTCTGGCCTGGTCGATCATCGGTGGTCTGACAAGTTCGATGTTCCTGACACTTATTGTGGTACCGGTTGTATATCAGCTGGTAGACAGGGCGTTGGTAAGACTGAAGTTGGTAAATCCTGAAAAGGCTAAAATGTACGAAGAGTTTCAGGTATAAGAATTCCACGTGACGGATACTGAAAGCAGTGTCCGTTACGTTAAGACATAAGGAGCGGTATTCCCTGGGGGTTGGTTTTGCATTGTTAAGAGTCAGGGATGCCGTTCCTTTCTTTTTTTAAGGAGTCCATACAAGCGGTGAAGCAAGTTTAGTCACCTCGTAGACGTCACCGTTTCTCACCAGGTTTATATGAAAATAGAAAGTGCCCTGATTAGGTTGTATGGCGGGCGTGTTGAATGTTCCGCTGACGTAATGGCGCTTGATCTTGCCGTCGATTGAATAAAAGGAGTAGAGGTATTTGACGGTGGCAGGCGCTCCGTCGATGTTGTCATAAAAGTAAAACCCGATCTTTTCAGGAATCCCGTTTTTGAATACTGTGTTTTCCGGTCCGATCCGTATTCCCTCATAACCGTCTTCAGTTGCCGAAACTCCATCCAGATCTTCGAATGATGTGACGTTGGTGTTTTGCGTATTGTGAATGACAAGGTCAAGATCGATTTTGCGGAAACCTTTATACTCACCGTTAACCCACCACATGAGATCAACATAAAGGTTCTTGTCGGCAGCAAATGTCTGAGTGCGTTGAATATCACTTTCGCGCACGATTCGAAGCGGTGAACTGATTTCGCGGAAGCTGTAGTTGCGGTAGTCCGCCTCAGGTTCGTTCTCAATGACGTCAATTGTGTACGGATACTCGGTGACAGTCTTGTCCGCATCTGCGGCTTCGATCGTCATGGTTCTTTTGATGCTGCGCAATTCTTCGCCTGTTTTCCGGCTGGAGATCGTTATCGTATAGTCAATCCGCAGCGGATAACTAATGCCTGCATCCGGTAATGTGAGGCCATGAAAACCCACGCCCAGATAAAAGCGATAGGCATCGAACATGTAGCGATTTGACGGAAAGATGAGCTGATTGCCGTAGTAGTCCGGGTAGGAAATCGTAAGGTTTCCGAGAAGCGGACTGATGGAGGCGTCGTCCATATCGGTGGACCTTGTAATGTATAGCATCATATCCGTCAACATGCCATCATCATCCTCGCCATTTACCTTCCAGGAGAGGGTGAGGTTAATCTGGTCATCCGGTTTTTCGTAAACCAGCAGTCTGTCGAGGTCGATGTTGTCGTCAACGGCACATGCCGTAAATGCCAGCGCCGCAATCGAGGCAAGTATATATCGTTTAACCCAACTCATAGTTTCTTCCTTTTTTTGAACGCAAAGTCAGCCCACAAGCTGAAGCTGAACAGGTATGATTTACGAAAGGCGTCGTTGAACTCATGCATAAATTCATAAGAATAGCGAATATCATTTCGCAGGATTTGAGGATTAAACGTCGCGTGTAGTCCGAATCCGAAGGCGTTGCCTGTATGAAGCAGCAGGCTGAAGCGGTTAGTGTACATCCAGGGCGCCACTGATTTTTTGCCGTGTTCCAGATATTCTCCCACAGACTCACTAGAACCAAGCAGAATATTGTTTTCAAACGTATAGGCGACACGCAAAAATGTAGTGACCTTGTACTCAAGTCCGACGGGAACAACAAAATATGTGAATCTGAAATACTCACCGTCGGGTACATAAAAGAATTCATTGGGATGCGCGTCTTTATAATATGTTATCAAGTCACCGTTGATAGGCAGATTGCGCGCAGTGGCGTCATAAAAACCAAGGTGGCCACCGGATACCAGATTAAGAGTAGGTGTGAGGTACTTCTTAAGCGAGATGCCGAACATGAAGCTGTTGTCGAGCGCCTGGCCTTTGGGTTCGCTGCCGCCAATCGTACCGCCAAGGAGCATACCCATACTGGTTTGCGCATAGGAAGCACAGGTAGCAAGTACTAGTGTGAGTGAAAGGAAAACTTTCTTCATCTGAATTAATATCCTTTTAGAATGAATGCCCCCCAGTCAACTGGTCGGGGATGATTATTTTTTACATGCATTTGGGCCTGCCTGAACGCAGAGAGGACGTCGGTTCCGTTCATCAGGTTTTGGTAAAATTCTTTCATTAGTGTAACCGTCACTTCGTCATCCACCTTGAACAGGCTCATTACAATGTAACGTACACCAGCGACCTGAAATGCGCGTTGCAGACCCCACACACCTTCACCTTCTTCAACTGCACCCTGACCGGTCTCGCACGCAGAGAGTACGACAAGAAAGGTATTCTTGAGATCAAGGTTCGATGCCTCAAAGGCAGTGAGGTATCCATCTTCACGGTTTTGAACAGAGTCTGTGATAGCAAGCACGAGTCCTGACGTGTGCATAGGGTCTTTTACTTTGTCAGACTCAAAGAAGCCGTGTGTTGCAAAGTGCAAAACTGAAGTTGACGTAAGTTCTTTCAGAACAAGTTCGTTTGCGTGTGCCTGGACGTAAGTCACGGGTGTGGCAGATGGTTCTACGATGTTCCGGATTTCCCGAAGCTCGCGTTCAGTACCCGGGAGGTCTGCCGGCTTTGTTTTATATACTTTGAGGTGGGTATTGTAATCCGGCCATCCGACAAGGGTAATATCCTTAAGACGCGGTGTTGATTTATCTGTAGAAATCAGGTCTTTCGCACTGACAACAGAATAGAAACGATATCGATTTATAAGGTGCGTGTTGCCATCGAAAATTACTTCCGGATTAATGAGATTAAAAATTCCATCGGGAGATACGATGATCTTTTTGCTTTTCAGATAGGGGGTGAGCGGTTCGAAGTAGCCTTTGAATACCCGCGAATCCCGTATGTCGGTCCGCGCGTAGTTCTGATAAGCCCTGTAATAACGGTTCTCCAGTTCGTCGCCTGAAAGTGGGTTTCTGATAAGGGCGGGTTTCTCACGTTTGTTCAGCACGAAGTACACGTAATCGGATGAATCGGTTCTCGTGAGGATTTTCCTGCCGTTTGAAGTTGTGATTTGATAAACCTGGCATTTGAGAAGGTCAACAAGGTCTGTCGAGTCAGGCAGCGCCGAAATAACGTCGTGCATCAATAAGTATTTGTCTGTTGGAAGTGCCAGATGTGCACGCAGTTCTTTTTCGCGTCGGTTAATTTCCCGATCAAGAGATTCCACCGAGGAAGTCTTGCCGGATGCAAGTTCTAAGTTCTTTCGCTCCTTAAGCAATCTGATTTCACCGTACCGCCGGATCAGGGAAGAATCGTTTTTTGAATAGACAACGTTTAAGAGCTTGGATGCGGAGTTGAGAAGAACACCTTTGTTGTTCAGGTGGACCTCATAAAGCCTCTCAAGGATGTACGGTTCTTTAAAATTTTTTGTGAAGTACAAATAGTGATAATATCCTTCAGTGAGTTCCAGAAAGGATTTGTTTTTCCTAAAGAAGTAAGAGCGTTCAGATTCCGACAGATACGAGAAGTTGTTTTGGGTGTAGCTGAAGAAGATATCCATAAGTTCCCGGAAGCACTGGTTGGCGGCAGTTGTGTCGCCGAGAGTCCAGTAAATCTGGGCGCGGGTAGCCAGTACGGGAAGTTTATCCGGACTGGAAAAACGGATTTTCTCCTCAGACAACCGCAAAGCCCTCGTGTTCCATGATAAAGCTTCGGTATACTCGGCACCTGAGCGATACACCTCTGCTATGAGATTTGCTGTTGCAATTTTGGATTGATAATTATGGCCATCAGTTGCACGAACAAATCGATGGTTGGCGTATTTATGGGCTTTTCGCGCAGCGTCCATAGCTAGCGGAAGATTTTTATTCCCGAGATGTGCAGCGGCGAGTCCGGCGTAGGCGTCACTGAGATCTTTTAGGGTGAGATCATAATAGTTTGGATCACTCCTCAATTCAAGAATATACTTCTCGAGGAAGTATCTCGAACTGTCAAAGTTGGACTGCTCGAGATAGTATTCGCCGTATGTTGCATATGACGATTTGGCGACAGATGCTTTTTTTCCATACGAAACCAGCATTGCCTGGTAGGTGCTGTCGAGGATTTTCTTTGCGGATGCAAGTTCACCGAGACGGATGTAAATCGACGCCGTGGCATTGCGACGTTCATAGTGCCGCCGGTCATGCCGTGTTCGTTTGGCGTCTGCAATAATTGTATGTTTCGCTAGTTTGTCGAAGAAGCCCGTTGGCATCTTTTTATTCGTCAGCGCGCCTTTATGTACAAGGTATCCGCTGTCGGCACGATTCATCCACGATTCAGCGACTGCGAAGTCTCCCTTCAACTCTGAAATGCGGCCCAAAGTGTGAAAAGCCCACACTTTCTTTGACAAACGCCCGAGACGTTGCGCCTTGTCTGGAAATGCTTTTTCAAATTGCCTCGCCTCTTCGAGTGATGTGAGACTGATTTTTTCAGCCTTGTCTATTTTGCCGCGGTTAACAAGTCGAAGGGCGCGCTGTGCGTAGAGTTGGGTACAAGAAAGGATTAGGATCAGACTGACCCGGATTAAGCCATTTACCATTTTGCTATAGACCGTTATTCAACCACAAACCGAAAGATAACCGGCGAGCGGCAGAATTGAAAGCAGTTTCTCAGGTTTTACAACGGGTGGTATGGACGAAATGCAACGATGTTTTTTTTGTGATTTGTGTGCAAGAAGCTCTTTACGTGTGATATTCAGTCTGTTACGTGCAATCACGGCAGGGGTATTGGCCGTGTGTATTTTTCTGATGTTTTTGATTGCGTATGCTGTACACGGTGTGTTTTCAACGTCACGGGATTTGGAAAAATGCGGTTCTCTATACGGCAGCCCTTCAACGAATTAGTTCGTTCTAAGGGGCAGAAGCGCGGCAGAAAACGACCCGACGCCGACTTGCCGAATGAAGTTTCTTCTGGTGTGGTCCATAATGTTTAGCGGTGAGTTAAGATACTAATTGCCGGCCGGGAATGCATCATGTGCTGTCCTTTTCCGGGACGGTGGATTTTCGACGACAGGTGGCATGATCCTTTTTTCGTTCGGATTCAGGAAATAGCGTTCCAGAATGAAAGGAGACGACATCAAAGTCAGAAGTGCACCACGCGGAGCGAAACAAAAGCTTCGATGGCTTGGTCCCGGTATCACGTGGCTTGCTGCAGGTGCCGGCGGCGCCGGTGAGTTGTTGTTTCCACCACGTGTCGGATCACTATACGGCTATGCGTTTCTGTGGGCATTGATCATTGCTATTTTGTTGAAGTGGTTTATCAATAAGGAAATTGGTCGCTATGCCGTCTGCACAGGCAGGTCGCTCCTCGATGGTTTCAAGTCCCTTCCGGGACCGGCAAACTGGGCAGTATGGTTAATTGTAGTGCCGCAGATCTTTGTCGCTGTCGGATCAATCGCGGGGATTGCCGGCGCTGCAGCAACGGCATTCATCCTTTTGCTTCCCGGATCGGTTGAAATATGGACTGGTATTACACTGATTTCAGCGGTTTTCCTGCTTTCGTCGGGTAGCTATAGGGTGGTGGAAAGGGTAGCTATGGTTCTTGCAATCATTCTCGGGCTTGTTGGTATCGTCACAGCAGTCTCTGTTTTTCCTCCCTTGGAAAAGCTCGCCGCAGGTCTGAGACCGATCATACCTGAAGGCACAAACTACATTGAGATCATTCCGTGGCTGAGTTTTCTCCTTGCAGGTGCCGCCGGTATGACGTGGTATTCGTACTGGCTTCCAGCAAGGGGCTACGGAGCTGCTGATACCGGCGATGTGGCGGAGGCCTGGAAGAGCGAAGTAAATATCGCCGAACTGAAGGGTTGGAAACGCGAGATGGTGATTGATAATACACTTGGAGTGATTGGAGGTTTTATGATCGTTGTCGCGTTCCTCATCCTCGGAACGGAATTGCTTCGGCCTGAAGGCATTGTCCCTGAGGAAAATCGCGTTGCGTCGGTCCTCGGAAAACTATTGGAGAGCACATGGGGCAGAATCGGTTTCTGGGGAATGATTGTCGGTGTACTTGTCGGATTCTGGAATACGGCAATGACAAATCAGGATGGTTGGACGCGATTGTTTCTTAACGCGTTCCAAATTCTGTCGGCGGGAACAAAATTCAGGGAGCGATTAGGTGATGATAAGAGAATCCGTTTATGGATTCTTTGGGGATTGCTATGTGTCACACCGTTTACTGTTTTTGTTGCTGCCGGTGAACCTGTGGGGCTGCTTCAGGTCGCCGGTGTAATTGAGGCAATCCACATTCCAATAATAGCCGGGCTTACACTTTACATGAACAGTTCTACTTTGCCGGGGGCGCTGAAACCCTCGCTTTCTACAATTATCATAAATGTTGTGGCGTGTTCGTTCTTTTTAGGCTTTGCCGCACTTTACCTCGCGCAGTTGTTCTCAAAATAGATCGAATTAAGTGATTCTGAATGCACGCGAAAAACCAATACTTTTTGCAACCGGATTTTCCATAACTTGGCAGATCGCTTTGACCGCATGAGGGTATCCGGTATCATTTTGTTCCTGTTTACTACGGTTGGTGCAACAGCTCAATTATCCAACAAGGGAGCTTTGCATCAGCTTGATTCCCTGCTGGCCAACCGAAATGCGATCCTGCAAACGAAGTTTGAGCGGCTGAATTCTTTAAAGCGGAGTCTTCCCGGGCAAAATCCCGTCGAGGAATACGAGACAACGCTAGCGATATATAATGAGTATAAGTCTTTTATCTATGATTCCGCATTTCGTTATGCGCGCAGCTTACAGAATATTGCGGCAAGAACCGGTGATCCCGCGCTGATTCTCGAATCAAAAATAAATCTTGCTTTCGTCCTGGTTTCAGCGGGTCTCTTTCATGAGGCTTTGGATACCCTTCAGGCTATTCATGCATCGAAACTACCGGAGCACCGGCGTTCATCGTATTATTTTCTTTGCGGGCGCACGTGTTATGATGTCGCCGAATTCGCCGGTGATGACTTTTTTGGCAGTTCATACCATGCGCGTGGCAATCAGTACATCGACTCGGCGCTGCATACCCTAAGATCCGACGAGCCTCAATATCTGCTGGCACGCGGGCTCCTTGACTTACATACCGCGGATAT
>Ga0079224_100012564_pt1 | contig 11733 bp, 10 predicted proteins | sample Stecom2015_FD_80414 | JGI IMG/M metagenome (GOLD analysis project Ga0079224, IMG submission 80414) | Agricultural soil microbial communities from Utah to study Nitrogen management - Steer compost 2015 | ecosystem: Environmental > Terrestrial > Soil > Agricultural land | place: USA: Utah...
CATTTGCCGCGTTACTGACTTGGTCAAGAGAGGACATATAGCGTCTCCATTTATTAAGATATGAGTCCGCTCTGACATCGTGATCGCTTGTTAGTTGACGCTGTCTAGGAAGTCGGACCGCAAACGGTTCAGGCAGGTCTTGCCTATAACTGGAACCATTCTAGGAAATTACCGAGTAGCACTCAAGTAAAATTTCATTTTATGGTAAGAGTTTTTATAATGTGAAAAATCAAGCTTGGTGTTAGCGCTTACAATGCATCCAGTTCCTAATGTTGATGTCATGGCAAATCCTACTAAAAAGTCACTTATACCAAACACGTTTTACGATCAGGCACGTCAAAATCGACGCGGGCTATATTGGCTCACGCCTGTCATCGTACTGGTCTTATACCTGTGTGTAATGGGCGTGTTTATCTGGTTACAACGATTACAAAGCGATAGCGTAATGTTTGTAACCATTGATCAAGAAATTCGTCAGCAGCGCCTGACGATGGTGATCATCGCGCTTTCCTTTGTTATTGTTTTAAGTCTGCTCGCCCTGTGGCGCTACACTCGCTTCCGCACGCGTGCCGAGGCCGCATTAATCGCCGAAACCAGTTTTAGGCGCGCCATGGAAAACTCAATGTCTACGGGCATGCGAGTGTTTGATATGCATGGGCGTATCGCTTACGTAAACCCGGCTTTCTGTCGCATGATTGGCTGGAATGAGGCCGACTTAATTGGTCGCACCGCGCCCTTCCCCTACTGGCTGCCCGGTCGCCACCCGCATCATCAGGAAATTCTTGATTTATTGATGTCTGGCCGTACCCCGGGAAGCGGCTTAGAAGTTGAAGCCCAACGTCGTGATGGTTCTCGTTTTACGGCTCGTATGTATGTATCGCCTTTACGCGATCCTAACGGCGAGCAAATTGGGTGGATGACGTCGATGACTGACATCACTGAACCCAAGCGCATACGCGAGGCATTAACCGCAGCCCACGAGCGATTCATGACCGTGCTAGAAGGCTTAGACGATGCGATTTCAGTCGTGGCCGATACGCCCGAAGGCCTAGAGCTGCTCTTTGCCAACCGCACTTACCGTCGCTTTTTTGGCGCACAGTCTAATGGGCATGCTGAACTATTAGGCGGTCGCATGGGACGATTTACCGATGAAACGGTGGAAACCTACGCTAATTCAGCCCAACGCTGGTTTGAGGTGCATCATCGTATGTTGGCCTGGACGGATGGACGACGAGTACGGCTGCAGGTGGCTCGCGACATTACCGAGCGACGTAAACACGAAGAAGCCTCCCGCGTACAACAAGAAAAAATCCAACTCACCAGCCGCCTAACAACCATGGGAGAGATGGCCTCTTCCTTAGCCCACGAGTTAAATCAGCCGCTAACTGCCATCAGCAATTACAGTATGGGTGCGGTAGCCATGGTGCGCAGCGGTAAAGCCAAACCTGAGCAAGTTATCGAGGCTTTAGAGAAAGCGGCCAGCCAAGCCGAACGGGCTGGCAAAATCATTAGTCGTATCCGTGAGTTTGTGAAGCGCAGCGAGCCTCGAAGACAATCTGTTAGCATAATACAAATCGTTGATAATGCAGTAAGTTTTGCAGAAATCGATGCACGAAAGCGGCAGATCGATATTCAGCTCAACCTGCCTGAAATTTTGCCCGAAGTAATGGCCGACCCTATTCTTATTGAGCAGGTATTATTAAACCTGTTGAAGAATGGCGTGGAAGCGATGGAAGGAAGCGATTATCATATTCTCCATGTAAACATCTCGATTCATGACGAAATGTTAGAAGTCGCCGTCATCGATAGAGGCTATGGTCTGAAATATCCGGAGCGTCTCTTTGAGCCGTTTTACAGTACTAAGTCTGAAGGCTTAGGCATGGGCTTAAATATTTGCAGGACTATTATCGAATCCCATCACGGTCGCCTGTGGGCGAGCGAGAACCCCGATGGCGGTACGATATTCCGTTTTACTTTACCGTGTGCAGCGTCACAAACGCCGACCACCAATAATGATTCCAAGGAGATATAAGCATGAGCAGTACCCAAACTTCCTGCACCATTTTTATCGTTGATGATGATGAAGCAGTACGCGATTCCTTGCGTTGGTTACTTGAGGCGAATGGCTATCGTGTAAAGTGCTTTCCCGCTGCGGAAGAGTTTCTTAGCGCTTATGATCCTGAACAAGTTGGTGTGCTAATTGTTGACGTACGTATGCCAGGCATGAGCGGGCTAGAGCTCCAAGAGGCTCTTATTGCACGTAAAGCCCCTATACCAATTGTCTTTATCACCGGCCACGGAGATGTTCCAATGGCAGTTAGCACCATGAAAAAAGGTGCTATCGACTTCTTAGAGAAACCCTTTAACGAAGCCGACCTACGCGCTATTGTTGCGCGCATGATGGAGCAAGCCACCGAGCGCGCTAATCAAGTACAAGCACAGCGTAGCCATGAAGAAGTTCTATCGCGTCTTACTGCACGTGAACAGCAAGTGTTAGAGCGCATTGTGGCTGGACGACTAAACAAACAAATCGCTGGCGATCTGAATATCAGTATTAAAACGGTGGAAGCCCACCGCGCCAATATTATGGAAAAACTCGAGGTCACCACTGTGGCTGACCTAATGAAAATTGCATTGACCAAATCCGGAGAAGCTTAATTATGAGCAGCACAAGTGCCAGAGTCATTTCAGGAACAGCGCTGGCCCAACAGGTACGTGAAGAAGTAGCTAGGCGTGTAGAACAATTAGCTGCCCGACAAATACGGCCTGGTTTAACCGTTGTACTCGTAGGCGATGACCCTGCCTCTCACGTCTACGTAAAAAACAAAGCCATCGCATGTGAAAAAGCAGGCATTAAATCCGATGTCATTCGCTTAGATGCGTCGGTATCTGAAACTGAACTTCTGGCACTTATTCGGCAATTGAATAGCGACAACAGCGTTGACGGCATTCTGGTTCAATTGCCCCTACCCGCCCATTTAGATGAGCACAAGGTAATCGAAACCATCTCGCCAGCCAAAGATGTCGATGGATTCCACATTAGTAATGCGGGTCTGCTTATGACTGGCCGCCCCTTATTTAGACCGTGTACGCCCTACGGCGTGATGAAGATTCTTGAGTCTGAAAATGTTCCGCTACGCGGGGCTGAAGCGGTCATCGTTGGTGCCAGTAATATTGTAGGCAAGCCGATGGCGCTACTATTACTAGCGGCTGGGGCTACAGTCACGTTGTGCAACTCAAAAACACGTGACTTAGCCGCTCAAACCAAACGCGCCGACATTTTGGTTGCTGCCGTCGGCAAGCCAAACATGATCACCGCCGACATGATTAAACCCGGTGCAATCGTAATTGACGTCGGTATCAATCGTTTAGAAAACGGCAAGTTAACCGGCGACGTCGACTTTGAAGGCGCTCTTGCCGTAGCCGGCGGCATTACCCCCGTACCGGGCGGCGTCGGCCCCATGACCATTGCAATGCTTTTGGTTAATACCCTTGAGGCAGCCGAGCGCCGCGCTGCTCAATTAAATGCGTGAACACAATGAATAATCCTTTACTTGCTCCTATCAACGAACTCATTAAGTACGCTGATATCCGCCCCGAGCACGTAGTGCCAGCAATTGATCACCTACTCGACCATGCCAAAACCACTGTTGATGCGATTGCGCAGCAGTCGGACAGCTCGTGGGAGTCTGTGGTTACACGACTTGACGATGCAACCGAGCAACTTTGGCGTGCTTGGACCATTGTTGGCCATTTGAATTCCGTCGTCGACACGCCTGAGTTGCGAGACGCGTATAACGCCTGCTTGCCTAAGGTAACCGAGTTCGGGACGTGGTTGGGCTTAAACGAGTCCCTGTATCGCCACTATAAGGCGCTGGTTGCTAGCCCAGAATACGAACAACTAACCGCAGTTCAACAACGTGTTCTCAATCTGGCTTTACGTGACTTCCGCTTAAGTGGTGTAGAGCTTCAGGGAACAGACCGTGAAGAGTATGCCGAAATTTCCGAGCGCCAAGCCGCTGCTTCACAGCGCTTTTCAGAAAATGTACTCGATAGCATTGATGGCTGGACACTACTGATCGATGATGCGTCTGAACTTAAAGGCATTCCTGACGATGTCTTACAAGCTGCTCACGATGCAGCCCAAAACGCAGGAAAACAAGGCTGGTTGCTAACACTTAAAATGCCTTGTTACCTGCCCGTCATGCAGTACGCAGAAAACCCCGAGCTGCGTGCTACCTTATATAAAGCATATGCTACGGTGGCTTCAGAGCAAACTGACAATGCACAGCTAGATAACTCATCTATTATTGAAGAGCTACTCAGCCTGCGTGCCCGTGAAGCTAAGCTGCTTGGCTACTCAAGCTACGCACACATGCGTCTTGAAACACGCATGGCCAACAGCCCAGATGAAGTATTAGGGTTCCTGAAAAACTTGGCTGATAAAGCCCTACCCTTTGCCAAAGCCGATCTTAAACAGCTGGAAGAGTTTGCGCAGCAAGAGTTGGGCATGCAGGAGCTTCAACCTTGGGATGTAGCCTTTGTGGCCGAGCGTTTACGCCAAGCGCGTTACGCTTACTCTGAAGATGAAGTCAAACAATACTTCACAGAACCCCAAGTCTTAAATGGCTTATTCTACGTCGTAAACCGTCTATTTGGAGTTAGCTTAAAACCAACTCAAGCCTCGACATGGCACCCAGACGTCACGGCATATGACGTGTTGAACAAAGATGGAAACACAGTTGGACATCTTTATATCGACCTTTACGCACGTAAAGGTAAACGAGGCGGAGCATGGGTAAACGGCGAGCGTAATCGTCGTGTAACGTCCGCAGAAACGGTATTACCCGTGGTCTATCTCGTATGTAACTTCAGTACCCCCCAAGGCGACACCCCAGCACTACTTACCCATGATGACGTTATTACCCTCTTTCACGAGAGTGGTCATGCCTTACATGCCCTGCTGTCTGCCGTTGATGAGCCAGCGGTATCGGCTTTCTCTGCAGTCGAGTGGGATGCCATTGAACTGCCGTCACAATTCATGGAGAACTTTTGCTGGGAATGGCCTGTCATACAACAGTTATCGAGTCACGTCAGCACCGGTCAGCCGTTAAGCTATGAGCTCTACGAGAAACTGTTGGCCGCAAAAAACTTCCAAAGTGGCATGCAAATGGTGCGCCAACTTGAATTCGCCCTATTCGATATGTTGATTCATAACGAAAGCCATGGGCTATCAATACAGGACGTCCTAGAAACACTGGACCAAGTACGCAGCGAGGTAGCCGTTATTTTGCCTCCAACTTGGCATCGTTTCCCTCACGCTTTTTCGCATTTGTTTGCGGGAGGCTACGGCGCTGGTTATTACAGCTACAAATGGGCAGAAGTATTGTCGTCCGATGCATATGGTGCCTTTGAAGAAAACGCCACCCAAACCGACAACGGCTCTCGCGATACCTTAGTCGACACGGTAGGCCAACGCTTCTTAACAGAAATTTTAGCTGTAGGCGGTGAGCGACCTGCTGCCGACTCATTTAAAGCATTCAGAGGCCGAGAGCCTTCCATTGAGGCGCTATTGCGTCACAGTGGTATGCAAACTAACTGATAGATAGGAATAAGTATTCATGCAAGTGCAACAACGCCGCCAACGATTCCCACGTGTCTTAGCAACAGGGCTACTCGCTCTGGCTGCGTTGTTTTCCACGCAACCCAAAGCAGAATCAACGCTACACCCCGTGCGCGGCTTTTTACCCGACCTACGGTTTGAGCTAACCACCAGTGAGAATAAGCAAGTTACTCAGGACGACTTCAAAGGAAAAGTAGTACTGATGTTCTTTGGTTACGCCAGTTGTCCTGATATTTGTCCCACTACGATGGCGCAACTATCGGAAGTTGTGCATCGTTTAGGGGACGACGGAGAACAAGTAAGCGTCTTATTTGTTAGCGTTGACCCGCACCGCGACACACCTGAAGTGCTTGATGCCTATGTCAAAGCCTTCGACACAAACGCTATAGGTCTAACGGGAAATGAGCGCACTATTGCTAGCGTTGCACGACGTTATCGGGTTGCATATCAAATCACCAAGCCTGAAAACCCCGACGAAAAGCATTACGATGTAGCCCATAGTCGGGGCATTTATATTTTTGATGCTGAAGGCAAGGCTCGTATCTTAGCTTCTGATTCTGAATCGGTTGATCGACTTACTGACGCTGTACGGGACATACTGTAACCAGCATCACTTAGGCTTTCGCGCACCCCGCAACGCCGTTCGCACTCCCTCTTCAATAACAGGATGGTAAAACGGCATCGCCAACATCTGGCTAATCGTTAACTTTTGCTGTACACACCAAGCCAACAAATGAGCGATGTGTTCGGCTGCAGGCCCAGCCATCTCTGCGCCTAAAAACACCTCGGTGTTAGGGTCCGCATATACTCGCAGCATCCCCTTGTTTTTTAGCATAATGCGTGATCTGCCCTGATTTGAAAACGCCACTTGGCCAATAAGTATATTGGACTCTAACTCTGCAAAGCGTTTACCTACTGTCATCACTTGAGGGTCGCTAAACACCACTGCCATAGGCGCTCGCCGTGGATGGGCAATTGGCTCTTGAGGCCATACCGCTGCATTGCTACCTGCAATACGGCCATCGTCTGACGCTTCGTGCAGTACAGGAGCCATTCCATTCACATCACCAGCGAAAAAAATAGCAGTTTCAGGATTCTCGGTATGAATTTTTAACGTTGTTGCATCAAACTTAGGTCTACCCCTCTCGTTAAAAACCACAGAGGTGTTTTCTAAGGATAAGGCATCAAGATTAGCTTGCCGTCCTGTGGCGCACAGCACATAGTCGGCCTGTACACGGCTTTTGCCCTCAGGCCCCTCTAGCTCGAGTTCTACCCCGTTATCTAACGTGGTAGCACCCAGAATTTTAGTAGAGAAACGAATATCGAGCTCTTGTACAAACGCTTCTCGGGCATGCTTTTTAACTTCTGGATCGCTGATACCAGCCAAACTTTCACTACGGTGAACAAGCGTAACGGTTACACCTAGCCGGGCTAAGGCCTGACCTAACTCTAAACCAATAACACCCGCACCTAACACAATTACACTCTTAGGTAAGTCATCCCAATAAAAAACATCGTCATTAATGATGGCTCGATCACCCAGCGTAACGACTTCAGGTGGAATCACTGGCGAGGTACCTGTTGCCACCACAAAAGCGCTGGCCTGCACTCGCGTATGGCCACCAACAATAAGATGCTGGTCGTCTTCAAAACTTGCCGTGCCGCGTAAACGCTCAGCAGGGTCCATTGCTTCAATATCGTCCAGAATAAAACTGACAAAGCGATCCCGCTCGCTTTTTACCCGCTGCATCACTTCCGTACCCTCTATACGCACGGAACCGTCGATATGCACGCCAAACTCGGGCATTAATGAGCTCTGATGCGCGGCATCGGCTGCAGCAATAAGTAATTTCGATGGCATGCACCCTACTCTTGCGCACGTGGTGCCGTAAGGCCCATCCTCAATTAACACGGCTGATTTGCCTGCTTTTTTTGCTGAACGGTAGGCATTGAGCCCCGCTGTGCCTGCACCGATAACAGCCACATCAAATTGAGCTTCTTGCATGATCTCTCCGTCTATAACGAGGGTTTAGGGTAACGATCGCTTGTTAGCTGACAACGCACCGAAGCATTTTTAAACCCGTCGGGGTGAGTAACCCGCTTGTTGCATTGCCATCATGAGTGCAGGCGCATCATCGACGTTATCAATACTTAGCCAATGGGTTGCTGGATCACCTGTCACTGTAGCTTGAGGTGCAACCGATAAAATAGACTCCTTTAATGTGTTAACGCAGTGCCCGCAGGTCATGTCTGGAACAATAAATTCGTATTTCATGTTTCACCTTTCTGATAGTAATAAAACAGAGGGCCATTACAGCAGCCCACCCTTCAGTATAGTCCCTCAGAAAAAAGCCGCTCAAATAAGCCACAATGACTTATGTGAACGGCATGTAATACAACTAAAGCTAATCGTAGTTGCTGCTATTTAGGGCTTCCACTCGGAAACAAACTCGGTGTACGAAGGACGCTCTTTAGCAGGAACACGTTCGGGTAACGTGCCAAGAATAACAAAGCCCATGAAATGATAATCAAGCTCATCGAAGCCCAGTTGCTCGGGTACATTGTCGGTATAGGTACCTAAACCTGTACTCCAATATGCACCATAGCCCAGTGCATGGGCGGCATTTAAAATATTCATCACCGCAGCACCTGTTGCAATGATGCGTTCGGTTTCTGGAATTTTTTCATTGCTGTGATCGATATGGCATGCTACGGCCAACATCAAAGGCACACTTTTTAACCACTCTCTGACTGAAGCCGCCTTTTCATCGGTTAGCGGCTTTCCTTCTGCTTGCATCGAATGAATGGCTAACTCACCTAAAGCTGGCACCGCATCATCACGAATGATCTTGAATCGCCAAGGGCGTAAGCGCCCGTGATCTGGTGCCACCATGGCAGCCTGCAGTATTTGCTCAAGATCTGCCTGAGACGGCGCGGGGCCTTGTACAAACTTAACAGAGTTACGACTCAATAACGTAGAAACGACTGACATATACACCCTTATCTGTTGAGCGTGCCTACCGATAAAGCAATCGGCAGCACAATAAGTGTTAATAGTATGACTTTAAACTCTCTGCTTAGCAGCCGTAACAATTAAGGCTTTCATGTCGCGTACGGCTTTATCCCAGCCATCGAAAACAGCTTGGGCAACAATCGCATGACCGATATTTAATTCCGCAATTCCGGGAAGACTGGCAACTGCCTGAACGTTGCCGTAATGCAAACCATGACCAGCATTGACTCTGAAGCCCAACGCAACCCCTGCGGCTGCCCCTTCACGAATTCGATTCAATAGTGACTCTGCTTGTTCAGGCGTTTGGGCATCCGCGTAGGCACCCGTATGCAGCTCAATGACTGTTGCCCCAGCTTTTTTAGCGGCTTCTATCTGTGCGGCTTCGGCATCGATAAACAACGAAACACGAATCCCAGCCGCTTGTAATTGCGATACCGCTGCTTTGACTTGATCGAAATGTCCAATAACATCAAGACCACCCTCGGTGGTGAGCTCATTTCGCTTTTCAGGAACCAGACACACGTCTTGTGGCTTTACCCTGCAGGCGATATCCAACATTTCCGAGGTGATTGCACACTCTAGATTCATACGAGTGCGTAGTAGCGGACGCATAGCGAAAACGTCAGCATCTTGTATATGCCGACGGTCTTCACGTAGGTGCAGGGTTATTAAATCAGCACCAGCATCCTCCGCCCGTTGTGCGGCAACGAGCGGATCAGGATACGTGGTAAGCCGTTGCTGACGCAGCGTAGCCACATGATCAATATTAACGCCAAGCTCAATCATGGCTAAAACCCCTCCAGAATAAAAAACCAAAGGGGTATTATCGCATTATTTACGTTGGCTCTCTTTCTTGCTGAACTTCAGCTGCAGTTTCAGGCAATGCCCAACCCCCGCCCAACGCTTTATAGAGCTCGATACGATTTAATAGGAACTCAAGCCCAATGCGCACACCCACCTGCTGTGCACTGTACAGATTAACCTCAGCGGTTTGTACCTGTAAAAAGCTATCAACTCCCGTTTCGTAACGTAGGTTCGCCGTACGCAGGCTACCATCTGCCGCACGTAGCATTTCGCGTATCGCTGCAAGCTGCTGATCGTAAGTGGCCTCTCCGGCTAAGGCATCGGCCACCTCTCTGAAGGCGTTTTGAATGCTTTGCTCGTACTGAGACACCGCTATATTATTTCGCGCTTCGGCTAAATCCAGCCCTGACCGAATGCCACCGCCCGTGAACAGCGGCATAGTAAGCTGTGGGGAATACTGCCAAAACCGATGAGATGAGCCAAATAGGTTATCAAGCGACCCACTAGCAAAACCCAACAAACCGGTTATGGAGATGGACGGGAAAAATGCTGCACGTGCTGCCCCAATATTCGCGTTAGCTGCACGCAAAGCGTGCTCGGCGGCAATTAAGTCAGGACGACGCTGTAGCAGATCAGAGGGTAAGCCCACTGGAATCTCGGCCACCAATTGATCTGGACCAAAAGGCTGCCCTTCGGGTAAGTCCTCTGGTAGCTCCGTTCCGGTTAATAACATCAACGCATTCAGCGCTCTGGCCTCCTCGCGCTTGGCTTGCTCCAAATCGGCACGTACGGTTTGCAACTGTAGCGTCGCTTGGTCTAGCTCTAAGGACGAGGCTGTACCCACATCGTACATAAGCTGAATTAGGCGCAATGTTTCGCCCCGACTTTTTTCGGTGCGCTGCATCAGCGTTTGCATCTCTTGGGCTGCACGCAAGCGGAAGTATGCTTCAGCCACTTGGGCAACGACGTTAATACGCACGGCCCGTTGAGCCGCCTCGGTAGCCAAATACTGTTCCAACGCAGCGGCACTTAAGTTACGCAGTCGACCAAAAAAGTCGATTTCAAAGGATGTTAAGCCGATCCCCGCCTGATACGTACGGCTTACCGAGGGTGAGTTAGGCCCACCCATACGCAACTCTTCTGGATTACGAACTATCTGCCCTGTAGCGCCAGCCCCAATCGACGGAAACTGATCACTGCGGACGATGCCGTATTGAGCCTGCGCTTCTTGCACGCGATCTACCGCAATACGAATGTCACGGTTATTTTCGAGTGCTAGTGCAATGATTGCTTGTAAGCGGGGGTCGTTAAAAAAATCGACCCAGCCCAACTCATCAACACCTAGCTGTTCTGCCCCTTCAGCCTGCGCTTCCTGAGAGTAAGCAGGATAGCTAGAAGGGATAGGCGCAGCGGGTTGCTGGTAAGTGGGCGCTAGTGAGCAAGCGCTTAACAGCACTGCAGTGCACACGGCTGACAATTTAAACTTCATGGTTGCAGTCGTCATTACTTCACCTCCGATGGTGCGGAAGTCTCGGCTTGTGCACCCAATAATTTCGGTTTGGTTTTAAATACTTTCATGACTACCACAAAGAAAGTTGGCACAAACATCACCGCCAGCGGTGTTGCTGCCAGCATACCGCCCATCACGCCAATACCCACCGCGTTCTGACTCGCTGCACCCGCTCCGGTGGAAATGGCCAAAGGCAAGACCCCTAAAATAAAGGCAAATGAGGTCATCAGAATGGGTCGGAACCGCATACGTGCAGCGTTAATTGTCGCTGAATAAAGATCTTCGCCCTGCGCGTAAGCATCTTTGGCGAACTCCACAATCAGAATCGCGTTCTTAGCAGACAAACCAATTACCGTAACAATACCCACTTGGAAGTAGACGTCGTTTGGCATGCCTTTAAGCGTAGTAAGCAACACCGCACCGAGCACCCCTAGGGGTACTGCCAACATGACTGATAGCGGAATTGCCCAACTTTCGTACAGCGCGGCCAGTACCATAAACACGATCAACACTGATAACGTGATTAGCACCGTACTTTGCCCTGCTGCCTGAATTTCTTGATAAGACAAGCCGGTCCATTCGAAGCCGAAACCACTTGGCAGTTCACCAACCAAACGCTCCATTTCGGCCATCGCTTCACCAGTGGTATAGCCAGGTGCTGCTTCCCCACCGATACGGACCGATTGGTAACTGTTGTAGCGCACGACCTGAACAGGGGCCTGCACAGACTCTGCAGTAACAATTGTCGATAAGGGCACCATTTCACCCATGCGATTACGCGCA
>Ga0079224_100012566_pt1 | contig 11730 bp, 13 predicted proteins | sample Stecom2015_FD_80414 | JGI IMG/M metagenome (GOLD analysis project Ga0079224, IMG submission 80414) | Agricultural soil microbial communities from Utah to study Nitrogen management - Steer compost 2015 | ecosystem: Environmental > Terrestrial > Soil > Agricultural land | place: USA: Utah...
CGCGCGTCTTCGATCCGTTCTTCACGACGAAGCCGGCCGGCATCGGGACCGGGCTCGGGCTCGCGATTTGCCGGCGGATCGTGGCGGATCTCGGCGGGCGCATCGACGTCGAGAGCGAGCTCGGCCGGGGCAGCTGCTTCCGCGTGTTTCTGCCGCCGACGTCCGAAGCGCGGAAGGGCCGCTTTTCGCATCGGCCGCCCCCCGCCGCCGTGCGCGGCAAGATCCTCGTCGTCGACGACGATCCCGCGATCTGCCGAACGGTGAAACGCGTGCTCTCCGCCGAGCACGACGTGACGGCCCTGACCCATCCGGGGGAAGCCCTCGAGCGGGCGCTCCACGACGATTTCGACGTCGTGCTGTGCGACCTGATGATGCCCGTGATGACGGGCATCGAGTTCTACGCGCGCGTGAGCGCCGCCATGCCGGCGCTCGCCCAGCGCATCATCTTCTTGAGTGGCGGAGCGCTGAACGCGGAGGCTCGTGCCTTCGCCGACGGCGTCCCGAACCGCTTTCTCGAGAAGCCGTTCGACATCGGAACACTGCGCACGATGATCGGACGGTACATCGCCGATGCCAACAAGCTGCGCGCCGAAAAGCACGGCATCTCGGATACTCCGAATTGAAAACTCGTTATTGGCGCGCACGGAGAAATCAGAGGACAAAGAATGCAATTGGGGCTCAGGTACGGTTTGTTCGTCGCTTCGCTTTGCGCTTTCACCATCACTCGGCCGGCCGCTGCGAAATCCGGAACGCACCCGGTTGTGGTGTCGACCTGGGACACGCGGGCATCGAACGTACTGCTCCAGTACCGACACGGCTTTCTGGACGGGGGCGGGCTCAATCTCGTGGGCTACAACGCGAACTTCAGCGCCACGAGCGGGAAGCTGAGCGCGCAGTTCGGCATTCACTACCTGAATCACGACGAGCGCGGGGACGCCCCCGTCCAACACGGTCTTTCGGCCACGGCCGCCGCGGTCTTCGCGTTCCCGCTGTCCCAGCGTTTCGACAACGGGCTTCCACGTGCCGCGCTGGGGTTTTACGTGGGCAGCGCGCCGACCGCGCTCGTGAGCGGCGAGCGCAACTATCTGTCGATTCCGCTCGTTTTCGGCCTCGGTGTTCCGCTGAGCCCCACCAAGGCGATTACCATCACTCCCTGGGGTGAACTCTCGCCGGGGGTGAACCTCGATACGACGATTCGACCGTTCCGGTTCGAAGACCAGGATCCCTCCTCGTTCGTCGATCCGACGACCGGTGAAATCACGTTGGACGAGTCCGATATCGAGCGCGTGCTCGCCGACTCGGTGGAGCTGGAGATGAGCGCCGGCGTGGGGGCGCGCGCCGGCCTCGACTTCGCGCTCCACCTCTCGGATGCCGTGGACATCGGCTTGAACGCGACGCTCTCGTCCGTCGGCACGGCGTTCGCGGGGGCCCGCGTCATCTATGTTGGCGGCGGGCTGATCTTCCGCTGGGACGACATCGTCCCCGCGGTGCTCCCGGCCGAGCGACGCCTGCTCGTCGAGAGCTGCGACGCCATCGAGCAGCGTTTCCGCCAGTGCCCTAACCGACGTCTCTGGAAGAGCCCCGAGGAAATCTCGGCGGAGCCGCCGGTTTCGAGCAATCCGCCGCCCGGGCCGCTCACCCTGCCAGCAGCGCCCGCCTCGGCAGCGCCCGTCCCGCCTCCGGCGAACGGCCCGCTCCCGCCTGCTACCGAGCCTCTTCCTCCCTCGACCGGGGACATGCTGGCCCCGCCAGCGGAACGGGCTCCGGCTCCCGCTCCCGAGCCCGAGGTTCCTGGCGCGGCGTTTCCTCCGGCTCCGTAGCGCGACCCGGCCCGGTGTGCGGGCTCAAACCGACACGAGCCGGAAGACGAGATCGAGGCGCCCGGTCTTCTGAACGCAGAGGATCCGCAAGAGCGCGAGCGACTCGAGGTACCGCGAGCAGCGGATGCCGCCCACGTCCACCGCGCGCCAGCCGAACTGCTCGAGAAGGTCGCTCACCACCCGGTTGCTGTCCGGGAAGTCCCCGCACAGCAGCATCTCGGGCGGGCTCCCGGAAACGCGTGGACGATACATGCGCAAGCTGGGCGCCGTGTTGAACGCCTTCACCACGTGCGCTCCCTCGAGCAGCCGCTGCACGCGCTCGCCCGCTGAGTCCGACTCGCCGAAAGCGAGGGTCGGTGGGCCGCCCCCCACCGACACGAGTGGATTGGTGGCATCGATCACCGTCTTGCCGACGAACCGTTCGGGCCCCGCGGAGTGGAGTGCCTGCTCGACCGCGACGCCTCGCGTCGCGATCACGATCAGCTGCCCGAACGCGGCGCTGTCCGCGAACGTGCCGTAGGTCGCGAGGTGTCCGGTATGCCGTGCCCACTCGGCCGCCCGCTCGTTGCGCGGTTCGCGTGCCCCCATCCGCACCTCGTGTCCGAGCTGGACGAAGCCCGCCCCGAGGGCAGCCCCGACTTGGCCTGTGCCGAGAACTCCGACGCGCATGGCGAGCCTCCCCTCATTTTTCGTTCTCTGACGGCTTGGCTCCCCCGCACTTTCCAGGAGCGCAACCGCCTGGCGCACACGTCATCTGCACCTGCCCGGAGCCGCTCGAGGCGGCAGCGGGCACTTCCTTCCCCTGGACCGGGCCTTCGCCCGCGGGGGCACCCGTCTTTTGCTGCGCCTGCGCGGAGCTGGCGGGAGCGGGCTCGGGCGCGACCTCGCCGCGTGTCTTTTCGCAAGCCGCGATGGAAAGCCCGGCGAGGACGGCGAGCAGGCTCTCGACATGAAGGTGTTTCGAATCCGAGATCGGCATCGGGACTTCCCCGGGCTCCGGCGATGGTGCCGAAGCCCGGCTCGAAGTCTAACGCTCGGCGGGCATCGAGCCACGCGAGCCCGGCCGAGACATTATTGTGCGGCAGGTGGCGTCGGCGTTGCCGGGGGCGCTGCTTTGGGTGCTGCTGCCGGCGGCGTGCTGGGCGGGCTCGCGGCGTTGCTCTTCGGCGGCGCGGCGGCGGGCGCTGGCTTCGCCGCGCTGGTGTTCGTCGTCGGGGCGCTCTTTGCTGCCGCGGGCTTCTTCTCGGGGGGAAGGGTGCCGAGCTGCTCGGCCATCGCGAGGCCGTTCGCGAAGACCCAGTGCTTCTTCACTTTCCCGCTCTCGAGCTTGGCGATCTCGAGCGAGCGCAGGGTGATGGTCTTGCCCGTTTTGTTCCAGAGCTTCATCGACGGCAGCGGGCCGTCGTTGGTTCCGGAGAACGTGCCCATCGCGACCACGTAGTCGCCCGCGCCCCACAGGCTCGTGTGCTGGATCTTGGCGTCACTGATCCCCTTCCAGAGCTCCTTGTGACCCCTCATGACCTCCTTTCTCCCGACGCGATCGGCGGCCGCGTACGCTTCCGAGAGCACGATGTCCTCGGCGAGGAGCGCCTCGTACGCTGCCGCATCGTGCTGATTGAATGCAGCCACGAGCTTCTGGAACGTCTCCACGTTCACCCGCTCCGTGTCGTTGTTCGTGGCCGTGATCACGGGCCGATCGCCCGCTTCCGGCGCCGTGGCCTTGCGTGCTGCGCCGGGCAGCACGCCGAGCTGCACGAGCAGTGTCTTCTGATCGGTGTACTCGTCCAGCCGCTGCACGGATCCGCCCGCGAAATCGATGGCATGCGCGACGGTGAGCGCCGTCTTCTTGTTCGTCGCCGCGATCTCACCGCGCGGGGTCTCGAGCGTGCCTTGATGCGTGCCCCGCACGGACACCACGGACACGATCTGGTCCCCGTTCATCAGCGTGAGCAGGGGTTCCCCGGAAGCGTCCGGGAACGCGGCAAACAGTGGCTGGATCGCCTTCGCCAGGATGGCGTTCCGCCCGGCCGCCGCCGGGGCGCCGCTATCCACGATTTCGACGACCGCGCCTTCGGCGTAGCACGCACCGAGCTGGGTCATGTCCTTCGCGTTGAACGCGGCCCAGCAGTCTCGAAAGCGCTGCAGCTTTTGTTCGGCCGTGAGCTCCGGCGGCTTCGGGGGCTCGGGAGCGGGCTCCGTCGCGGCCGGGGGCAGTGCCGCCGCGGGCGGCTCGGAGGGCGGAGGCGGCGCAAGCGGCTCGGTGCTCGGCCGCTGCGCCGCGCAACCGGCAAGACCAAGGACCAAGACTCCAACGGTACCGAGAGCGTTCCTCATGTGTCTGTCCTTTCTCGTTGCGGATCGTCGCCATCTGTACCAGGCCTGCCGCGCCGCCGCCCCGGCGGATTTTCCCCACGTTTCTCGAGCACCCCCCTGCGGCGCATCTCTTTCTTGACAAATCCGATGCGTAAATAAAGATGCTCCCCATGAAGCTGTCGAACAAGGGACGCTACGCGGTGCGAGCGCTGTTCGACATCGCGTTTTACAACGAGGGGCGTCCGACGCAGGTCAAGGACATCGCGGAGCGGCAGAGCATCCCGCCCCGATTTCTCGAGCAGATCTTCCAGGATCTCAAGCGGGCAGGCATCGTCGGCTCGAAGCGCGGTCCGCAAGGCGGCTATAGCCTCGCCCGCCGCCCCGTGGAGATTCGCCTGGGGGATGTCATCCGCGCGCTCGAAGGTCCCATTGCGCTCGGCGAGCGCGAGGGAGGGCACCGCCGCCCAGGGACCGCTGGCGAGGCGCGCCGGGTGACCGAGTCCGTGTTCCGCGACCTGTCGAGCCGTGTGGAAGCGTGCTTCGACGGGGTCACCATTGCCGACGTGTGCGCGCGGGCCGAGGAGCTCGGTCTGCGCCGCCCGGGAATACAGCGTCATGTCTACGTCATCTGAAAACCAGCTCCCACCGCTGCCAGAACATCCGCTGGTCTTCTCGAGCGTCCTCGATTTGATTGGCGATACGCCGCTCATCGAGATCAAGAACCTCGCCGGAGGGGCGCCGCGTGCCCGCGTCTTCGGCAAGTTCGAGGCGCAGAACCCCGGCGGCTCCGTCAAGGATCGCATCTGTCTCGCGATGCTCCTTCGCGCCGAACGCGAGGGGCGGCTCGCCCCTTCCGGCACCGTGGTCGAGCCCACGAGCGGCAACACGGGCATCGGGCTCGCGCTCGTGTGCGCGAGCCGCGGCTACCGCTGCGTGCTCACGATGCCGGAGAGCATGAGCCTCGAACGCCGGCAGCTGCTCGAGTCCTTCGGCGCCGAGCTGGTGCTGACGCCCGAAGCCGAGCAGATGGACGGCGCCATCGCGCGTGCCCGGAAGATCGTCGAAGAGACCCCGGGCGCGTTCATGCCGCAGCAGTTCGAGAACTCGGCCAATCCGGAGATTCACGCCGAGGTGACCGCCGGGGAGATTTTGCACGCGCTCGGGTCCGAGCCGGTGCACGCGTTCGTGGCGGCCGTGGGGACTGGTGGGACGATCAGTGGGGTCGGGCGCGTGCTGCGTGAACGGTTTCCCGGCTGCAAGATCATCGCGGTCGAGCCCGAGTCGTGCGCGACCATCTCCCGAGGAGAACGCGGCCCGAGCAAGATCCAGGGCATCGCGGCCGGGTTCGTGCCGAAGAACTACGACCCGCGCGTGCCGACCGAGGTGCGGACCGTCACCGACGAGCGCGCGTACCGCACGAAGCAGGAGCTCGCCCGGCGCGAAGGGCTGCTCGTCGGCATCAGCTCCGGCGCGAACGTCGCCATCGCGCTCGACGTGGCGCGCGAGCTCGGCGAGGGCAAGAACGTCGTCACCGTCCTCTGCGACACCGGAGAGCGGTACTTCAGCCTGGACGAGTACTTCACGACGTGAGCGAGAGCTCGATGGGTGCGTTGCGAACGAGCCGGGGCGCGCTCCGCGGGCGGCGCGTGCTCGTGATTGGAGCGGGGGGACTCGGCTGCCCGGCCCTGCTCGCGCTCGCCGACAGCGGGGCCGAGCTCGTGATCGCCGACGACGACACGGTCGAGCTCTCGAACCTGCATCGGCAGATTCTCTTCGAGGACGCGGACGTCGGTCGGGACAAGCTCGACGCCGTCCGCGACGCGCTCGTGCGGCTCGGGGCGCCCTCCGAGTCCATCGTGCTCGTCCGTTCGCGATTCCTCCCCGAGAACGCCCGCGAGCTCGCTCGCTCGGTGGACCTCGTGCTCGAAGGGGCCGACAATTTCGCGACGAAGTTTCTCGCCGCGGACGCCTGCCGGCTCGAGCGCCGCCCCATCGTGCACGGGGCCGCCGTGCGCTTCGTCGCGACGGTGTGGTGTGTGGCCCCCGAGGGCCGCCCCTGCTATCGCTGCCTGTTCGAGGACGTGCCCCACGGCGACGCGCAGCCGAGCTGCAACGAGGCGGGAGTGCTCGGGCCCGTGGTGGGCTTCGCGGGAGCGCTGATGGCCGACCGCGCGCTCCGCGTGCTCACCGGAGGCGCGCCCCCCTACGGGGTCATCGCGACCTACGACGGGCAGCGGGACGCGCTGCGCGAGGTCCCCGTGCCGCCGCGGAGTGCTTGTGCGCTCTGCGGAGCGAGCCCCAGGATTTCGGAAATCGACGAGACGCGCTACACAGCGCCGAGCTGTGCCGCATAGGAGGAAGTCACCATGATCACCGTTCGCATCCCCACTCCGCTCCGTAGCCTCACGGGAGGAGAAGAGCAGGTCACGGCGCCCGGCGAAACCGTCCGTGCCGTGATCGAGGCGCTCGAGAAGAACCACCCCGGCATCAAGGATCGTCTGCTCGACGAGAAGGGCGTCCGCCGCTTCGTGAACCTGTACCTCGGCGACGAAGACATCCGCTTCCTCGACGGGCTGGATACGAAGGTCAAGAGCGGCGACGAGCTCAGCATCGTGCCCGCCATCGCCGGCGGCCGATGAGCGCCGGGCGCTACGATCGACAGCAGCGCTTGCCGGGAGTCGGCGCAACGGGCCAACTCCGCATCGAGCACTCCGCCGCGCTCATCCCCGCTGGGCCGAGCGCGGCGGTGGCTCTCGCCTACGTCGCACGCGCGGGCGTGGAGCGCGCCGAGATCGTGCAGCATCCCGCTCCCGCATTCCCCCATGCCCCTGCTTTCGCCTTCGACGGCCCGCGCCGGGTGGCCGAAGGCGCCCACTTCGCGATCGTTCACTTGCTCGAAGCCATTCGGTCGGCATGAAACACGGATTCTTTCGCTCGCGACGCCTCGGGTCGATCATCGAGGCGGTCGGGAACACGCCCCTCATCCGGCTCGAGCGCGTCGCGCGCTCCGCGCCGAGCGTCGAAGTGTACGTCAAGCTCGAGTTCGCCAACCCTGGGGGCTCGGTCAAGGATCGCCCCGCGCTGCGCATGATCCAGGACGCGGTGCGCGACGGGCGGCTCAGCAAAGACAAGATTCTGATCGACTCGACGAGCGGCAACACGGGTGTCGCCTACTCGTGGATCGGCGCGGCGCTCGGTTATCGAGTTCAGCTCGTCATGCCGAAGAACGTGACGAAGGCCCGCAAGGACATCACGCAAGCCTTCGGCACGGAGCTCATCTACAGCGATCCCATGGAAGGCTCGGACGGCGCGATCCGCCTCGTGCGCAAGATCGTCGCCGAGAATCCGGACAAGTACTTCTATCCGGACCAGTACAGCAACCCGTCGAATCCGCTCGCCCACTATCACGGGACGGGCGCCGAAATTCTGGATGCCCTGGGCGACCGCATCACCCACTTCGTCACGGGTCTCGGAACGAGCGGAACGATGATGGGGACCACTCGGCGCCTGCACGAGCACACGCGGCGAGTTCACTGCGTCGCGGCGGAGCCGGCCGAAGCGCTGCACGGCCTCGAGGGCCTGAAGCACATGGCCAGCTCGATCGTGCCGCCCATCTACGACGCGGACCTGCCCGACGAGATTCTGCCAGTCGCCACCGAAGACGGCTGGGACATGGCCGATCGGGTCGCCGCGGAGGAGGGCCTGCACGTCGGTCACTCCACGGGGGCCAACATCTTCGCGGCGGTCAAGATCGCCGAGCGCGCGCACCGGGAGCAGGGGGGCGGCTGTGTCGTCACCATCGCGTGCGACCGCGGTGATCGCTACTTCGCACCCATGAAGTGGGAGCGCCGCTATCTCTGGTAGGAGGCGCTGAGCCGGCGAAAAACCGCGCGCAGCGCGCAGCGGGCGCGCCGAGCGCGATGGGAGCACCTCGCTCCGAGAGGGGATGTTTCCCCTGCCTCCCGGTACTATCCTTGCCCGTATGGACAAGGCTTGGACCCGAGGCAACATCCTGGTGCACGTATCCGCGCTCGCGGAGGTCGAGCGCGCGGCGCGGGCGGCCTACGCCCGAGACGAAGAGGCGTGCGGGTATCTCGAGGGGCCGGCGTCCGAGCCGCTCTTGGTGGACAAGGCCGTCGAGCTCGAGAACCTCGCAAACAAGTACCACCGCGCGGACCCGGAGGGGCATCCCCGCACCGGGCGCGAGTACTTCAAGATCAACACGCTGAAGTTCGAGCGCGCGCTCAAGGAGGGAGAAGCCGCCGGTCGTCCGGTGAAGGTCTTTTTCCATTCGCACCTGGACTGTGGTGCGTATTTCAGCGCAGAGGACGCGGCGAGCATGACGCTCGGGGGGACGGGCGATCCGGCCTATGCGCTCGCGTACCTCGTGACGGCGGTGGATCGCGGCGAGGTCACCGGGCACCGCCTCTTCGTGTGGAGCTCGACCGAGCGGTCCTTCGTAGAAGCGCCTTTTCAGACCATCGAGGCTTCATGACGCGCCTCGTGGCCGTGCTGGCCGCCCTCTGTGCGGTGCTCGGCGCGGCCCGGCCGTGTGCGGCCGATCTCGACTCCGACGTGCAGCAGCTCATGCGCGCGTGGGAGAAGCACGGGCGCGTTCACCGGCTCCCCGCGCGCCTCGCCGAACGCACGAGCCCGCTCCTCATCTTCGCGCCTCCGGAGCTCGTCGTGAAGCGGACGCCCGCGTGCCTCACGGCCGCGGTGCTCGGCCCAAGCTCGACTCACTTCGCTGTGCGGGTAGCCGGGACCTCGGCCGAGGGCGACACGGAGTGGGTCTTCGGAAGCGTCGCGGGAATGGTCGAGGTGACCCGGTGCGGCCCCGAACGCGCGCACCTCGCGGGAATGCTGGTGGAGATGCGCTCGCCCCGCGCCGTGCTGGAGACGCTGATCGTGGAGTCGAAAAAGCCGGTTCCGCGCGCCGCCGAGAGCGTCCCCCAGCGCGACCCAGGGCCGGTGCGCCCGCTCGCCGGAAGCGAGCCGCGGCCGCCGCCGCTGCCGATCGCGGAGCGCTCGCGCATCGCCGAAGCGCGCCTCGAGCGCGAAGGCGGCACGGTGCTCGGCCGCGAGCGGCTCGTGAGCTCGCCCGACGGCACCGGCAGCGTGGAACGCGCCCTCGAGGCCGGCTGCTATCGGCTGGATCTGCTCGCCGAGGCGCCGCAAACGCGTCGCGGAGCGTACGAGCTTACGGTGCTCCCGGACGTGGCAGGGCCGGCGAGCGTGGTCTCCGTCGAGCGCGGAGACGGGCTCGACGCCTCCGTGACCGTGTGCGCAGCCGACGCCGCGGGGCTGGCGGTGGATTTCGCAGGCGCCCCGGAACAGACCCCGGTTTGGGTGTTGTCGGCGCGATGGCCCTTCCCCGAGGGGTTGCCCGAAGCCTGGGGCAACGGCGTGCGCGCCCGCGTGGCGTCGGTGTTGCGCCGGCACGGAGTTCGGGTCTCGGGCTCGCCCGTGGACCAGGCACTCGGCGTGCAGGGACCGACCCTGATGCCCGTCCCCGTCGAACCGGGTGCCTGCTACGTCGGCGTCCTCGCTGCTCTCGAGGGCCGTCCTCTCGGGCTCGCGCTCGCGGCGACGCCGGGAGGCCTGGTCTCCCACAATCACGGTGGGCTCGACGGTGACGGCACCCTCGTCTCGTTCTGCGCCCACTCGGAAAACCGCGCGCTCATCGAAGCGGATGCACGCGGGTCGGACGTCATCTGGATGTTCGCGATGTGGCAAGCGGGAAGGCTCCCGCTCGGCGAGGAGCTCCCGCGATGAGGCCGTTCGTGTTGTCCTTGCTCCTCTGCCTCGCGTGCTCGCGAGGGACCGGAGGCGAGCTCGGCGCCAAAAGCCCGGGAGACTTCGGGGCGGCGCCTCGGCCGGAGCACAGCAAGCTCTTCGGTTCGTTGAACGGTGAAGCGGCCGTGCTCGCCGTGGACGCCGGCATGGCCGGGGACCGCGTCTCCTCGCTGCTCACGATCCCCGAGGACGAGTGCGCGATCGTGATCGCGCGCGCCGGGGAAACGGTCGATGATCTCGATTTGCTGGCGTATGCCGAAGATGGAAGCGTCGTCGGCATCGACGAGGCGCCCGACAAGACGCCGGCGCTGCTGATCTGTCCGCCTCATCCTCGCCGGGTGTGGGTGGCCGCGCGCATTGCCGCTGGCCACGGGCTCGTTGCCCTCGGCGCCGGTCGCGTGCAGCCGAACGAGGCGCAGCGCGCCGCAAAGGTCTACGGGATTCGGCACGGCAACGGACCGGCGACGAATCAACCCGAGGTGATCCGGGGGCTCGAAGAGCGACTCGCCGAGCATCGGCGGGAGCTCGGCGGCGCCTGGCAAGACATTCGGCGGGTGCCGGTTCCGCTGGATCCGCGCGTGCCAACGCGGGTCTCCGCGCGGGTCGAGGCCGGGCGCTGCCTGGATGCCCTCGTGGTCCCCACCGACGAGGTGGGACACGTGAACGTGACGGCAGCCGACGCCAACGGCGCGATCGTGGGGCGGGCGCAGAGCTCGGGTCGCGATCGGTACCTCGTGCTCTGCGCCACTTCGGACACGCCCCTGACGCTCGAGCTGCGGCCACACTCCGGGCGCGGCATGGGCATGTTGATGTTCTCGCGATCGAGACCGGGCAGTGAGACCGATCTCGAAATCGAGCCCACACGCATCGACGCCTTCCCCGCCACCGACCTCGGTGAGGAGATCGCGCGAGCGCAGCGGGAGCTCCGGCGCGCTGGCTATGCCAACGGACGAGCGCTTCTTTCGGGCACGCTCGAGGTGGGCCGTCGCACCAGCCACGAAATCACGCTCCCCGAGGGGTGCTCCCGCCTGGACCTGCTCGGAGGTGCGCCGCTCAGGGGAATCCGCGCCTGGGTGTGGTCGCCGGGGGGAGACCTCATCAGCACGACCTCGGCAGGCGGTCGTGGCGTGCTCTTCGTGTGCGGGCGAGGCGGAACGGCGCGACTCGACGCCGAAGCGACGCTGCGGCCGGGCCCGTTCACCGTGCTGCTCAACCCGGAGCCGGGTGCCCCCGCACCGCTCGCGGAGGCGCCGCTCGCGGCCGGGCGTCTGCTCGCCAACGTCGTCGAGCGCGGCGTGCTCCGGCGCGGCGCCGAAATCGGGCTCGTCCGAAAGTACACGCTCTCCGAGACCGCGTTCGAAACGATCGAGCTCACCGTGCCGTTCGGTCGGTGCATGGACGTCGCGCTCGCCTTGGATCGCGGGGCGATCGGCGCCGAGATCCGCCTCGTCGCCGCGAGCAGCGGAAAGGAGATCGCGTCTGGCCGCGGCCCCCACGCGACGAGCGCCCGCGTGTGCGCGCTCGACGCCGAGAGCGCACAGACGAACCTCAAGACGCGCGCGGAGCTGCGGGTCGCTTCCGGCTCCGGTGTAGCGCTGGTCTCGACGCGGATGCTGAGCCCCGCCCGCTGACGGGCCGCGGCGCTCACCCGGGGGAGAGCGCGATCACGTCTCGCACGGAAACGACGCGCTCCGTGCCTTCGACGTTCGTAACCTTGATCGCGTCCTCGACGATCCCGAGCACGCGCGCCGGCGTCCACGGCTCCGCCGTCGACGAGGGACGGAGCAGGACGAAGTCGCCG